>Ga0209638_1001612_pt1 | contig 14247 bp, 26 predicted proteins | sample BarGraNGADG00211_FD_184490 | JGI IMG/M metagenome (GOLD analysis project Ga0209638, IMG submission 184490) | Arctic peat soil microbial communities from Barrow, Alaska - Barrow Graham LP Ref core NGADG0002-211 (SPAdes) (version 2) | ecosystem: Environmental > Terrestrial > Soil > Wetlands > Peat... | reverse complement strand
AAGACATGGCGAAGGCGAAATTTGAACGGACGAAGCCGCACGTAAACGTGGGGACTATTGGCCACGTGGACCATGGCAAGACGACTTTGACGGCGGCGATCACGAAGGTGTTGGCGCTGAAGGGCGAAGCGCAGTTCCGGGCGTTCGATTCAATCGACAATGCGCCTGAGGAGCGAGCGCGTGGGATTACCATCGCGATTTCGCACGTGGAGTACGAGACGGAATCGCGGCACTACGCGCACGTGGACTGCCCGGGGCACGCGGACTACATCAAGAACATGATCACGGGAGCGGCCCAGATGGACGGGGCGATCCTGGTGGTGGCAGCGCCGGACGGACCGATGCCGCAGACGCGGGAGCACGTGCTCCTGGCGCGGCAGGTGGAAGTGCCAGCGCTGGTGGTGTTCCTGAACAAAGTGGACATGATGGAAGACGAAGAGCTCCTGGAACTGGTAGAGATGGAGCTGCGGGAGCTGTTGACGAGCCAGCACTTCCCCGGGGATGAGATCCCGATTGTGCGGGGGAGCGCGTTGAAGGCGCTGGAATCGACATCGACGGACCCGAACTCGCCGGACTACAAGTGCATCATCGACCTGATGGCGGTGGTGGACAGCTACATCCCGACGCCGGTGCGACCGCTGGACAAGCCGTTCCTGATGCCCGTGGAAGATGTCTTCGGGATCAAGGGGCGCGGTACGGTGGTGACGGGCCGAATTGAGCGCGGGATTGTGAAGACGGGTGAAGAAGTCGAGATCATCGGGATCACGGAGACGCGGAAGACGACCGTGACCGGTGTGGAGATGTTCAAGAAGCTTTTGGACGAAGGGCAGGCCGGGGACAATGTGGGCTGCCTGTTGCGCGGGATTGAGCGAGTCGACGTGCAGCGCGGGCAGGTGCTCGCGAAGCCGGGGTCGATCAAGCCGCACACGAAGTTCGACGCGCAGGTATACGTGTTGAGCAAGGAAGAAGGAGGGCGGCACACGCCGTTCTTCAACGGATACCGGCCGCAGTTCTACCTGCGGACGACGGACGTAACGGGATCCATCTCCCTGCCTGACGGCATGGAGATGGTGATGCCCGGGGACAACGTGACGATGAAGGTAGAACTGATTCAGCCGGTAGCGGTTGAAGAGGGTCTGCGATTTGCAATTCGCGAAGGTGGCCGCACGGTCGGCGCCGGAGTCGTGACCAAGATTACCGCTTAGCTCGCTCAGGCGAATTCCAGGCAAGAGGACGGCACCATGGCTCGACAACAGATACGAATTAAGCTGAAGGCGTATGACCACCGCCTGCTCGATCAGTCTGCCCGACAAATCGTCGAAGCGGCGGAGCGGACAGGCGCCGCTGTTGCTGGCCCGATCCCGCTCCCTACGACGATTGACAAGTTCTGCGTGCTGAAGAGCCCGCACATCTACAAGGACGCCCGGGAGCAATTCGAGATCCGCACGCACAAGCGGCTTATCGACATCCTCGAGCCGACTTCCAAGACCGTCGACACGCTGATGCGGCTCCAGCTGCCCAGTGGCGTCGACATTGAGATCAAGCTGTAACCGCCATGACTATCGAAGGACTCCTGGGCCGCAAGCTGGGCACCGTACAGGTGTTCGATGAAAAGGGACGACTGCGCGGCGCGACTGCCGTTGAAGTCGGCCCCTGCTTTGTGACCGCGATTCGCACTCCTGAGAAGGAGGGTTACACCGCGGTTCAGATTGGCTTCCGGGAAGACCCGGGGCTCAACAAGCCTGAATCCGGCCACCTGAAGGCCGCGGGCAATCTGAAGCTTCGCCACCTCGCCGAGTTTCGCGTGGTTGGTCAGGATTCGTACTCGCTGGGCGACCGGCTTGGGGCGGAGCTCTTCGACCCCGGTGCACTGGTCGACGTCACGGCGAAGTCGAAGGGCCGCGGTTTCCAGGGTGGCGTCCGCCGCCATCACTTCAGCGGCGGCCCGAAGACTCACGGCCAGAGTGACCGGCATCGCGCTCCCGGTTCGATCGGTTCCGGCACGACGCCGGGCCGTGTCTACAAGGGAACACGCATGGCCGGGCATATGGGCGATGAGCAGTGCACCGTTCGGAACCTGGAAATCATCGCCCGGAACGACGAGCGCGGTGTGGTCTTCGTGGGCGGGTCGGTCCCCGGTCCGCAGGGCGGACTGGTCCGCATCCGGTCTTCGAGGAAGGTGTCGAAGTGAAGCTGAGCGTAGTCGATGCGACAGGCAAGGAGCTCCGCACGATCGATGCAGCCGATGATGTGTTCGGGATTGAACCGAACCAATCGGTGATGCACCAGGCGTATGTCGCCCAGATGTCGAATCGCCGGTCGGGGAACGCGAACACGCTTCGGCGTGGTGAAGTCCGGGGTTCAACAAGGAAGATTCGGAGGCAGAAAGGCCTCGGCAGCTCCCGGCAGGGCGGCATCCGGGCTTCGCACCACGTTGGTGGTGGTGTCGCTCATGGTCCTCATCCGCACAGCTTCGTTCGCGACCTGCCACGGCAGATGCGGCGGCTTGCCCTGCGTTCGGCCCTGAGCGGCCACGCAGCTAGCGGGACGCTGATCGTTGTCGATGGCCTGGTACCTGCTGCTGAAGTGCGCACGAAAGATGTCCAGTCCGCACTGAATGCGCTCGGTGTCGAGCGAACCGCGCTCATCGTGAGTGGCGAGTACGCGCCGGCGTTGACGATGGCAGCACGAAACATCGAGCAGGTGCGGTCGATCCCGGCCCAGAACCTGAATGTCGTGGACGTGATCAACGCTCACAGGCTGGTGATGTCGGAAGACGCCATCCGGAAGTGTGAAGCGCTCTGGGGTGGTGCAAATCTCAAGCCTGCTCGCGGGCGCAAGCAGGAGGCGGTCTAATGCCGAAGGAACTCCATCCCTACGGTGTGCTTATCCGGCCCATCATCACGGAGAAGACCACGGTCCTGACCGGCCTCGACAAGTACGTTTTCGAGGTCGACATCCGCGCGAACAAGAACCAGATCAAGGAAGCGGTGCAGCTCGCTTTCAACGTTCGCGTTTCGGAAGTGAACACGATGAAGGTGAAGGGCAAGCCAAAGCGCTTCGGGCGCAAGGTGACCCTCCGGCCAGACTGGAAGAAAGCGATCGTGACGCTCGTTGAGGGCGACAAGATCGAGCTGTTCGAGGGGATTTAGGCAATGGCGATCAAGCAGTTCAAGCCAACATCGCCCGGGCGGCGCAACGCCAGCGGCCATTCGTTCGCTGAGATTACGAAGACGCGCCCGGAAAAGACGCTCATCGAATCGTTGACGAAACGTGGGTCTGGGCGAAACAACCAGGGCCGCATCACCGTGCGTCAGCGCGGCGGTGGTTCGAAGCGGATGTACCGGATCATCGACTGGCGGCGGGACAAGACGGGAATCCCGGCGAAGGTTGTCGCGATTGAGTACGACCCGAACCGCACGGCGCGCATCGCGCTGTTGAACTACGTGGATGGCGAGAAGCGCTACATCGTGGCGCCAAACGGCCTGACGGTAGGCGCCACGATCATGAGTGGCCCCCAGGCGGAAGTCCGGGTGGGGAACACGCTACCGTTGGGCAACCTGCCGACCGGTACGCAGATTCACAACATCGAACTAGTTGCAGGCAGGGGCGGACAGATGGTCCGCAGCGCCGGCACTTCGGCTCAGCTCATGGCGAAGGAAGGCGAGTACGCCCTCGTCCGGCTTCCGAGCGGCGAGATGCGGCGGGTTCGCATCGAATGTGTTGCCACGGTTGGGCAAGTTGGAAACGTCGAGCACTCCCTGGTGAAGCTCGGCAAGGCCGGGCGTACCCGGCATCGTGGGCGACGGCCGCAGGTCCGCGGTTCCGTCATGAACCCACGCGACCATCCACACGGCGGTGGCGAAGGCCGCGCGCCGATCGGTATGCCGGGGCCGAAGACTCCCTGGGGCAAGCCGACGCTGGGGTATCGCACCAGGAATAACAAACGGACTGACAAGTTCATCGCGCGGCGACGGACGAAGTAGGAGCAGGGTATGTCGCGTTCAACAAAGAAGGGGCCCTACATTCTGCCTTCGCTCGAAGCGAAGGTGATGGCCATGCGCAACGCACCGGCGCGCACGGTTATCAAGACGTGGTCGCGCGCATCGACGATTCTTCCCGAGATGATCGGGATGACGATCGCTGTACACGACGGGCGGCGGCATGTGCCGGTGTTCGTTACTGAAAACATGGTTGGCCACAAGCTTGGCGAGTTCGCGCTCACCCGGACGTTCCGGGGGCACATCTCCAAGAGTGACCGCCAGAGCAAGGTGAAGCGCTAGCCATGGAAGTGCGAGCCACTGCGAAGGAAATCGGCGTTTCGGTGCGCAAGGTGCGGCTGATCCTCGAACGACTGCCGGGCCTGACGGTCGACCAGGCGCTGGCGCTGCTGCGCTATGCGCAGTCGCCAAGTGCGCGGACGGTTTCGAAGGTCGTGCTTTCGGCCGCTTCGAACGCTGAGAACAATTTCAACATGGATGTGGACGGCCTCGTCGTGAAGCGGGCGTTTGCCGACGAAGGCCGGACTCAGAAGCGCTTCAAGCCGCGTTCGCGCGGACGGGTCAGCCCGATCTTGCGGCGATCCAGCCACATCACCGTCATCCTTGACGAGCGGGAGGGCTAAGTTTTGGGACAGAAAATTCATCCCCACGGCTTCCGGCTCGGGATCATCTACGACTGGGAATCGAAGTGGTTCGCGGAAAAGGACTACACGACGAGGCTCCACCAGGACCTCGAGCTGCGCAGGTTCGTCCTGTCGGAGCTGTCTGACGCGAGCATCAGCCACGTCGAGATCGATCGCAACGCGAACCTCGTCACGGTGACGATTCACACGGCGAAGCCGGGCATCGTCATCGGACGCGGTGGCGCCAAGGTGGAGGAGCTTCGCAATTCGCTGGAGCGATTCACCGGGGCGCGGGTCCGGGTCAACATCCAGGAGATTCGCACGCCTGAACTGGACGCCTACCTGGTAGCGCGTTCGGTCGCCGAGATGCTGGAACGGCGTGTTGCCTTCCGGCGCGCGGTGAAGCAGGCAGTACAGCGGACGATGCAGCGAGGCGCTCTTGGCGTCCGCGTTGCTATCGCCGGCCGCCTCGGCGGCGCCGAGATGTCACGACGCGAGTCGGACACTGCGGGACGTGTGCCGCGGCACACGCTGCGCGCGGACATCGATTACGGACTGGCTGAGGCGCATACGACGTTCGGACGCATCGGCGTGAAGGTCTGGATCTTCAAGGGAATCATCCTGCCGGAGCCGCCGATGGTGCGTGCGACGGAAGAGGAAGTCGTTGAAGTGGTTGTGCCGGCGGCGCGGGTCGCCGAAGTGGCTCGCGAGGAGGCTCCCGTGGGAGCGCCGGGCGGACCAGCCCACACGGCTATCACCATGGAGCAGCAAGAAGCGGCCCAGCGTGATACAGGGGGGAGCAACTAGCCATGCTTCAACCTCGACGTGTCAAACATCGAAAGCAGCATCGCGGCCACCGCCGTGGCGAGGCCGCGTCGGGCAACTTCGTTGCCTTTGGGGAGTTTGGTCTACAGGCGCAGGGCGCGGCGTGGATCGATTCGCGGCACATTGAAAGTGCTCGACGAGCGATGACCCACGAGATGAAGCGCGGCGGCAAAGTGTGGATTCGGATCTTCCCGGACAAGTCCGTGACGGCGAAGCCCGCGGAAACGCGCATGGGTTCGGGCAAGGGCGCTCCTGACAAGTGGGTAGCGGTCGTGAAGCCGAACCGGATCATGTTCGAGATCGCTGGCGTCAGCGAAGAGATTGCTCGCGAGGCCCTGCGCCTTGCCGCGCACAAACTGCCAGTGGCGACGAAGGTCGTCGTGCGCGAAGAGATGGTGGTCTAGCCATGCCTCAACAGACGGCAGAGGAAGTGCGTCGCTGGGATGACCAGCGGCTGAACACCGAAATCAACGAGGCCTACCGGGCCCTGTTCACGCTCCGTTTCCAGCATGCCAGCCGGCAGCTGCAGAACTATCGCGAACTGCGCAACATCCGGCGACGGATTGCGCGGCTGCGGACGGTAAAACGAGAGCGCGAACTCGCGGCCATCGGAGGCCAGGAGTAGCCATGGGTCAGCAACGCATCATCCAGGGCACTGTCGTGAGCGACAAGATGGACAAGACCGTCGTTGTGACGGTTGAGCGCCGCAAGAAGCACCGCCTGTATCACAAGGTGGTGTCACTCACGCAGCGATACAAGGCCCACGACGAAGAGAACGCCTGCAAATTGGGCGATACCGTTCGGATTGTCGAGTCACGGCCGATCTCGAAGGACAAGCGCTGGCGCGTGGTGGAAATCGTGAGCCGTGGCGACGTCGCCGATGTCTCGCCTGAGTCGATTGGGCGCGAAGAGGAACAGACGGTCCAGGTAGCTCCCAAGTCGGAGGCGCCGGAGTGATCCAGCAGGAGACTCGACTCAAGGTTGCTGACAACTCGGGCGCGCGTTCGTTGCTTTGCATCCGCGTGCTCGGTGGCAGCCGCCGGCGTTATGCGCGCCCGGGCGACATCATCGTCGCCAGTGTGAAGATCGCGCAGCCGAACTCTGCCGTGAAGAAGGGCGACGTCGTCAAGGCGGTTGTTGTCCGGGTAACGAAGGAGTACGGACGGCCGGATGGCTCGTATATCCGTTTTGATGAGAATGCCGCCGTGTTGCTTGCAAGCGACGGTGAGAACCCGCGCGGAACGCGTATCTTCGGGCCGGTTGCTCGCGAACTTCGCGACCGCAACTTCATGAAGATCGTGTCACTCGCGCCGGAGGTGCTTTAGTGCCGGCAAAGATCAAGCGAGGCGATAAGGTTGTCGTGTTGACCGGGAAGGACCGGGGCAAGCGCGGAACCGTGCGCCACGTCGTGACAAAGTTCGACCGGGTGGTGGTGGAAGGGCTCAACATCGTGAAGCGCCATCAGCGTGCCCGGAGCCAGGCGCAGGCTTCGCAGATCCTCGAGAAGGAAGCGCCGATTCACATGAGCAATGTGATGCTGATCGACCCGAACAACGACCAACCGACGCGGGTGACCTTCCGGCGGCGCGAGGACGGGACGCTGGTGCGGGTTGGCAAGCGCAGCGGAGAGGACATCGAATAATGCCGCCGCGAATGAAGGAAAAGTACGAGAGCGAAGTGTTCGCTGCCCTCCGGGAGCAGTACTCATACAAGAACTCGATGCAGGTACCAAAGATCGAAAAGATCGTGGTGAACATCGGGATGGGCGAAGCGCTGACGGATGCGAACGCCCTGGACCGCGCGGCGGAAGACGTCGCTGCGATCACCGGCCAGAAGCCAATCATCAACCGGGCGAAGCGTTCCATCGCGAACTTCCGGTTGCGTGCAGGGAACCCGATTGGGGTTTCGGCGACACTGCGGGGGCCGAGGATGTTCGAATTCTTCGACCGTCTCGTCAGTGCCGCATTGCCCCGGATAAGGGACTTCCAGGGACTGAACCCCAATGCCTTTGATGGCCGCGGGAACTACAGCCTTGGTATCCGGGAGCAGTTGATCTTCCCGGAGATCGACTACGACAAGGTCGATAAGGTTCGCGGGATGCAGGTGACGATTGTCACGACAGCCCGTTCGGACGAAGAAGGCCGGCGGCTGCTCGAACTCATGGGCATGCCGTTCCGGAAGAATTAGGAGGAAGCAGAGTGGCGAAGAAAGCGCTTATTGAGAAGTCGCAGCGGCCACCCAAGTACCCGGCGCGGCAGCACAACCGCTGTCGTATCTGCGGGCGGCCGAAGGGATACATTCGGCGGTTCGCGATGTGCCGGATCTGTTTCCGCGAGCATGCGCATCGGGGGCTTTTGCCCGGAGTGGTGAAATCCAGCTGGTAAGTGCCCAGGCAAACGCCAGAGGGGAAGAGTTCAAATGAGTGTTAGTGATCCAATCGCCGATATGTTGACCCGCATTCGAAACGCGGTTTCCTCGCGTCACGACGCGGTGGTCATCCCGGCTTCGAAGATGAAGGTCGCAATTGCCAATGTCCTCAAGGAAGAAGGCTTCATCCGGGACTATTCCTTGGTGGCCGAAGAGGGCAAGCCGCAGCCGACGCTGAAGGTCGAGTTGAGCTACGGGCAGCGCAAGCAGCCCGTGCTGACCGGACTGCAGCGTGTTAGTAAGCCGGGCCTCCGTGTGTACGTGCAGAAGCGGGAAATTCCGCGCGTATACGGTGGCCTTGGCATCGCGATCCTGTCGACGCCGAAAGGCATCATGACGGGCCAGGAAGCACACCGCCAGGAAGTCGGCGGCGAGCTTCTGTGCTACGTCTGGTAGGGGAGAGAAGCAATGTCACGTATTGGACGTATGCCAATCCCCGTGCCCGCGAACGTCGAGGTCTCGATCAGCCCGGAGAACCACGTCGTGGTCAAGGGGCCGAAAGGGCAGCTCGACCGGCAGTTCCCGGCAACGATGGGGTTCAACCGCGAGGCGGGGAACTTGATTGTGACGCGGGCGAATGATGAGGCCACCCAGCGCGCCCTTCACGGGCTTTCGCGCGGGTTGTTGAACAACATGGTGACCGGTGTAACGACCGGGTTTACCAGGACCCTGGATGTCCAGGGTGTCGGTTACCGCGCGCAGCTCCAGGGCACGAGCCTGCAACTGGCGCTCGGCTTCTCGCACCCGGTCATCGTCGCTCCCCCGGAGGGCATCTCCTTCGCGGTCGAAGGTCCGCGAGTGCACGTCCAGGGGATCGACAAGGAGCAGGTCGGCCAGGTCGCTGCGAACATTCGCAAGCTTCGGCCACCCGAGCCATACAAAGGGAAGGGCATCCGCTATCTCGGCGAACGTGTCCGCCGGAAGGCCGGCAAGGCCGGGAAGGTAGGCAAGTAATGAGTGTGACGACGAGCACCCTGGCCCGCCAGCGGCGGCACACACGCGTTCGCAGGAAGGTCTCGGGCACGCCCGTGCGCCCTCGGCTCAATGTCTTCCGAAGCTCGGCGCATATCTATGCGCAGGTCATCGATGACGTTGCCGGGCACACCATTGCGGCCGCGAGCGATGCGGACAAGGACCTGGCGCCTTCGCTGAAGGGGAAGACCAAGACCGAGCGTTCGGTGGCTGTCGGAAAGGCAGTGGCTGAGCGAGCGAAGGCCAAGGGCGTCGAACTGGTCGTTTTCGACCGGGGTGGATACAAGTACCACGGCCGGGTGGCTGCGCTTGCCGCAGCTGCCCGCGAAGCCGGATTGGGGTTCTAGCGCATGAGCCAGTACGACCGCAGTGGTGGCCAGGACGAACTGGTCGAGAAGGTCATCTACATCAACCGCGTTTCCAAGGTTGTGAAGGGTGGCCGCCGCTTCAGCTTCAGTGCGCTGATCGTCGTCGGTGACGGACAGGGCAGCGTCGGCATCGGGCTGGGCAAAGCCAACGAAGTGCCGGAAGCGATTCGCAAGGGCTCGACGCTCGCCCGCCGCACGATGATCCGGATTCCGATGAAGGGCGGGACGATTGCACACCCGCTGGTGGCGCATTACAGTGCCGCCCGCGTGATGATGAAGCCCGCGAGCCACGGGACCGGGGTTATTGCCGGTGGTGCGGTTCGCGCCATCATGGAAGCGGCCGGAGTCACGGACGTGCTGGCGAAGTCGTTGGGCAGCCGCAACCCGATCAACGTCGCCCGGGCGACGGTCGAGGGGCTTTCCGAGCTTCGCGACCCGGCGGGCGCGCGGGCACGGCGCCTTGCCCTGGCACAGGAAGGTCGCTGAGATGGCAACTCTCCAGGTCACCTATCGCAAGAGTGCGATCGGCTACAACCAGGACCAGAAAGATACGATTCGCGCTCTCGGTCTGAAACGTCTGCGGCAGACCGTTGAGCACGACGACACGCCGGCTCTGCGAGGGATGATCCAGAAGGTAATCCACCTCGTAGACGTCCGGGAAGGGGAAGCAAAGTGAGCATTGGGGCTGAGGAGCTTCACCCGAACCCCGGGGCGACCCACCTGAAGAAGCGTGTCGGTCGCGGCAATGGCAGCGGTCACGGCACGTATTCGGGGCGTGGTCTCAAGGGACAGAAGTCGCGCAGCGGCAAGAACGTCCGCCTGAGCTTTGAAGGTGGGCAGATGCCTCTGGCGCGGAAGCTGCACGTCATGCGCGGCTTCAGTAACGCGCGCTTCAAGGTTGTCTACCAGCCGGTCAACGTTTCCGTGCTCGAGCGCTTCGAAGCCGGCGCGGTTGTCGATCCGGAGGCCCTAAAGGCCGCCGGGATCCTCAAACACCTGCGCGAGCCCCTCAAGGTGCTCGGCGAAGGCGAACTGACCAAAAAGCTCACCGTGAAGGCGCACCGCTTCAGCGACGCGGCGAAAGCGAAGATCGAAAACGCAGGTGGTACGGCCACGCTTATCGAGCCGACCCCCGGTGAAGAAGGCTAAAGCGTAGATGATGACGCAACCGGCCGCGCGCCCGCGCCTGCTCCAGGCGATGGTGGATGCCTTCCGACAGGAAGACGTCCGAAAGAAGCTGCTGTTCACCCTGGCCATGCTGGTGGTGTTCCGCTTCGTCGCGCACGTGCCGGTGCCGAACGTCGACCGTACGGCCCTCGCGAACGCGTTCAAGGGGAACGCGATCCTGGACTTCCTGAGTATCTTCTCGGGTGGAGCGCTGCAGAACCTGAGTGTGGCGGCGCTGGGTGTGTACCCGTTCATTACCGCGTCGATCATCATGCAGATCCTCACGCCACTCGTTCCCGCTCTGCGGTCTTTGCAGGAAGAGGGTGAGCAGGGAAACCGGCGAATCCAGCTCTTCACCCACTGGCTCGCCGTTCCGATGGCGTTTGTGCAGGGGTACGGCCAGATCCTGTTCATCAATGGACAGGGCGGAAACGTCATCCGGAACTTCGGGTTCCAGAACGACGCGCTGGGTACGGCGGCGACGCTGTGCACCCTGGCGGCCGGGACCATGTTCCTCGTCTGGATTGGTGAACTCATTACCGAGAACGGCATCGGCAACGGTGTCTCGGTGATCATCTTCGGCGGCATCGTTTCGCGTCTGCCCGGCCTCATCCCGAACCTGTCGACCTCGTCGATCATCGGGGTGCTCGGCATTGCACTTTTCGCCTTCGGCCTCATCTTCCTGGTGGTGTACTTCCAGGAGGCGACCCGGCGGGTTCCGGTTCAGTACGCGAGGTCAGCCTATCGCGGCGGACGGATGTACCGGCAACAGGGGCAGAGCCATATCCCGTTGCGGGTCAACATGGCCGGGATGATCCCGCTGATCTTCGCGTTCTCGATCATGATCCTGCCCGCGACGGTCGCTTCGTACTTCGTCCATTCGGGCGGCGTTATCCAGTCGATCTCGAAGTTCTTCGTAAGCCAGTTCCAGGGTGGCCGTGGCGGCGGCGGAAGCGGAATCTACTGGATCATCCTCTTCATCCTGGTGATCGTGTTCACGTTCTTCTACACGATGGTGCAGTACCAGCAGCAGCAGATGGCGAAGACGCTGCAGCGGCAGGGCGCCTTCATCCCGGGAATTCGGCCAGGTCCTCCGACCGAGGCCTATCTGATTCGCGTGGTGACGAGGATTACCTGGGCCGGGGCCTTCTTCCTCGGGTTCGTGGCGGTCCTGCCTTACTTCATTGGCCTTGTGACCAACGTGCGTGCTCTGACGATTTCGAGCACGGGCTTCCTCATCGTTGTTGCCGTCGTGCTCGATACGATGAAGCAGCTCGAGGCGCAGCTCTTGATGCGCAACTATGAGGGGTTCATTCGCTAATGTTCATCGTATTGTTGGGACCTCCGGGTGCCGGGAAGGGCACGCAGGCACAGCGGATCGCGGCGGCAACGCGGCTGCTCCACATCTCGACCGGTGACATGTTCCGCGAGAACGTGCGCAACGGGACCGAGCTCGGGAAGCTGGCCGACACATATATGTCGAAGGGCGACCTCGTGCCGGACGAAGTGACGATCCGTATGCTGGTTGAGCGCATCAGCCGCCCGGATGCTTCCGAAGGCGCGATGTTCGACGGATTCCCTCGCAATGTTGTCCAGGCCAAGGCGCTGGACCAGGCGCTGGCGGCGCGCGGTGCGAAGATCGACCGATCACTGCTCATCTCGGTGCGCGACGAAGAGCTCATCGGCCGTCTGGGTGGCCGATGGATCTGCCGCGGGTGTGGGACGCTGTACCACGAGAAGAACGACCCACCGAAGAAGACGGGTGTCTGCGACAAGTGCGGCGGCGAGCTCTACCAGCGCGAAGATGACCGGCCCGAGGTTGTTCGGACGCGCCTTGAGAAGCAGAAGCCGGCGGCCGACTTGATTGAACACTACCGCAAGGCGGGTGTCCTCAAAGAGATTGATGGAGAGCGGGGCCTCGACGAGGTCACTGCCTCACTGCTCGAGGCGCTCAAGTAGATGGCGGTAAAACTGAAGTCCGAGGACGAGCTGCAGGTCATGCGCGAGGTCGGCCAGATTGTCGGCGAGACGCTGGAGAAGATCCGCGCGATGGTGCGTCCGGGACTGAACATCAAGGATGTCGAGAGGTTTGTGCGGCAGGAATTCAAGCGGCGGGGAGCGAAGGAAACGTTTCTGAACTACTCGCCGGCGCCGAAGTACCCGCCCTACCCTTCGAACATATGCATCAGCATCAACGACGAGCTTGTGCACGGAATTCCTGTCGACCGCGAGTTGAAGGAAGGCGACATCGTCACCTTCGACCTGGGGGCGACGTACAAGGGCTTCGTCGGCGATGCCGCGATCACAGTCCCGGTGGGGGAAGTGAGCGAAGAGGCGAAGAAGCTCTTGAAGGTTACGGAAGACGCGCTCTGGGCGGGTATCCGGGCTGCAAAGACCGGGACTCATCTGAACGATATTTGCGGCGCCATTGAAGACACGATCACGCCAAGCGGCTTTTCGATCGTCCGCCAGTACGTCGGTCACGGCGTTGGGCGGGAAATGCACGAGGAGCCCCAGGTGCCGAACTACCGGATGCGGTTCAAGGGAACACCCCTGCGAACCGGGCTGGTGCTGGCACTGGAGCCCATGGTCAATATCGGCGGCCCGGAAACGGCCGAGGGAGAGGATGGCTGGACTGTTAAGACGAAAGACGGTAGCCTTTGCTGTCATTTCGAACACACGATAGCCATTCGCGAGGGGCGTGATCCCGAAGTTCTCACGCTCGCCTAGAACTATCTGCATATGAAGGGTGTATGGCGAAGAAGGATGCGATTGAAGTAGAAGGCGTAGTGACCGAGCCTCTTCCGAACGCGGTGTTCAAGGTGGAACTGGCCAACGGGCACGAAGTCCTGGCCCACGTAAGTGGGCGGATACGCATGAATTTCATCAAAGTTCTTCCAGGTGACCGGGTGTTGGTAGAACTCTCGCCGTACGACCTATCGCGCGGCCGGATAACCTACCGTTTCAAGTAACCGGTCGAGCCGGAGCCAGCCAGGAGAATCATGAAGGTCCGAGCTTCCGTTAAGCCAAGATGCGACAAGTGCAAGGTGATCCGCCGGCACGGTCGGGTGATGGTGATCTGCGAAAACCCAAAGCACAAGCAGCGGCAGGGGTAGTCCATGGCACGTATTTCAGGTGTTGACCTCCCGAACGACAAGCGCGCCGAAATCGCGTTGACCTATATCTATGGGATCGGGCCGACGCGCTCGAAGGAGATCCTTGCCGGAACGGGTATCAGCCCCGATGTGAAAGCACGGGAGCTGACGGACGAGCAGGCGATCCGGATCCGCGACTTCATCGATAAGAACTACGTGGTGGAGGGTGACCTCCGCCGCGAGGTGCGGCAGAACATCAGCCGACTGATCGAAATCAACTGCTATCGTGGCCAGCGCCACCGGCGGAACCTGCCGGTACACGGCCAGCGCACCAAAACGAATGCCCGCCAGAAGCGTGGTGCTCGCAAGACAGTGGCCGGCAAGCGCCGAGCCGGCAAGAAGTAAGAGGACCAACAGGAATGGCCGATACGAAACGAGGAGCCGATGCCAAGCGGCGCGTGCGCAGGCGCGAACGGAAGTCCGTGCCGCGTGGGAAGGCGTACATCAAGAGCACGTTCAACAACACGCTCGTGACGCTGACCGACCAGAACGGGAACGTGATCTCGTGGGCGAGCGCCGGCGGGTCAGGCTTCAAGGGCTCGCGCAAGGGAACGCCGTTCGCGGCGCAGCTTGCGGGAGAGAACGCGGCCCGGCGCGCAATGGAACATGGCATGCAAATGGTCGAAGTGTTCGTGCGAGGCGCGGGCAGCGGCCGTGAGGCGGCGATCCGCTCGCTCCAGGCTTCCGGCCTGACAGTGACGGCGATCCG
>Ga0209638_1001611_pt1 | contig 14249 bp, 12 predicted proteins | sample BarGraNGADG00211_FD_184490 | JGI IMG/M metagenome (GOLD analysis project Ga0209638, IMG submission 184490) | Arctic peat soil microbial communities from Barrow, Alaska - Barrow Graham LP Ref core NGADG0002-211 (SPAdes) (version 2) | ecosystem: Environmental > Terrestrial > Soil > Wetlands > Peat... | reverse complement strand
GGATTCAAAATGAACAGACTGCTTGTCCCTTCACCATGTGGCACAAAATGTGCCACATGGCCCGTCTCAGGGACGGTTCGGTAGGGCATGAAAGCAGATTCTAAGCCTCTGACCAGCACAAACGCGTGGTGGGCCCCGTCGGGCTCGAACCGACGACCTACGGATTAATAGGACTACTCAGGCGCCGCTCTGACCTGCGCCGATACCGCCGATATGCCGTTTGACCTGCGGAAACGCTACGCGTCGCCTGCCATCATTACCCGCTGTTTGTCGGCCTCCTGTGCCCCGAGTGTGCCCCGGCTGGATGCGGCTCAAGATGCGCACAGCAGTGCCCGCCTATCTCCACGGGCGGGCACTGTCGCTACCTCAAGACTGACCCCGGCATGCCTGAGCATGGAAGGGACCTACGGCCCGCACTAGCATGCCGGTCATGACACAGACAACCAGACGAGTCACCTACCGCGGCGACCCGGCAGGCGCCTCCCTGCTCGCGGACCTGCTACAGCGAGAGGGTGTCACGGCCGAGTGGGAGCGACCCGATGCGCGGCGAAGCAGCATCGGAGAGATGACGTAACAGGTCATCGTCGAGATGGTCGCGGCGGGCAACCTCCTGGCCATCAAGGTCGCAGTCGCCAAGTTCCGCAAGCACATGCACGACAAAACGGAAACAGAGGTAACCATCGAGGAGGACGACCCCGACGCCTGACCAACACACAGCAGCGCCCGAGGCGATCAGTGAGGCGGGCGTTGCTGTGTTCTCAGATGCCAGCCTCGCCGGGATCCTTGGACCATGAGCGGTGTTGCAGGTGAGGTGCCTCCGCATCGTCCAACCTCTTGCGCCAGTCGGCGCGAGCCGCGGGCATCCCGAGCTCGAAAGCCCAACGGAGGGAGTCCTCAAGCGTCATGCGGCCTGTAGCCAGGTGTGTTTCAAGAGATCCTGGCATCCGGTCCTTGGGCTCAAGAGCCGCGTGCAAGTGTGGATAGGTCACTGGGCTGTGCCCGGGTGGATGGTCTTCGGCGGCACCAGCGTATCCGCGCCGATCATTGGCGGATCGAGAACATGTTCAGCTGTTCTTCCGAACCGTGGTCGACAAGCTGAAGCCACTCGGTATCCGGTCGGAAGACGTCCTCATCTGTTTGATTGAGAACGGCTTCGACGACTGGTACGCCGGGCGAGTCTGAGCACCGAGGAGACAGCATGCTGCAACAGGACGCCGCGAACCTGCGGGTACTCTACATCGGCGGGACCGGAACGATCAGCGCATCGTGCGTACGCCTCTCGGTCGAGACGGGCATGCGCGTGTCCGTGCTCAACCGCGGGCGGAACACGAGTGACCGGACGATCCCCGACACCGTCGAGACGCTGATCGGAGACGTGAACGACGACGCCGCGCTCGCCGTGGCGATCGGTGATCGCAGCTTCGACGCCGTGGTCAACTTCCTCTCCTACGACGTGGCGGACGCGCGCCGGATGGTGTCGTTCTTCGCCTCGCGCACGAAGCAGTACCTGCACATCAGTTCCGCCTCGATCTACGCGAAGCCGGTGCGGCAGGTGCCCATCTCGGAGTCGACCCCGACCGCGCCCAATCCGCATCTGGAGTACGCGACGGCGAAATGGCGGGCCGAACAGGTTCTCTACGACGCCCACCTGTCCGACGGCTTCCCGCTCACGATCGTGCGGCCGTCGCAAACGTACGACGATGCCAACTCGCCATTGCCCGGCGGCTGGGCGGCGGTCGACAGGATCGCGCGTGGCGAGGAGATCGCGGTACACGGGGACGGCACGTCGCTTTGGACGTTGACGCATGCCGAGGACTTCGCCGTGGGATTGGTGGGGCTGCTGGGCAACCCGCGAGCCATCGGCGAGACGTTCAACATCACCGGCTCGGATGTCTACACGTGGGACCAGATCTACACGATCATCGCCGAGGCGCTGGGCGTGGAAGCAAAGCTCGTGCACGTCGCCTCGGAGATGTACCCGCTGGTGGCGCCGGAGTGGTTCTGGTCGGGTGAGATGGTCGGCGACATCGGACACAGCGCGGTGTTCGACAACACCAAGATCCGCACGTTCGTGCCGGGGCTCGCTCCGCGGCTGACCTTCCATCGCGCCGCGGTGCGGATGATCGCGTGGCGGGCGGCGCATCCCGAGTCGACAAAGGGCGGCGAGGCGACCTACGCGGTGCTCGCCCGAATCGTCGACGCGTACCACGCAGCGAAGGACGTGTTCGTGGCGTGCGCCCCGCCCGCCGCCGACCTCGCGTCCTGATGCCGTCCTCCAGCAGCGGCATCGGTCCACTGGGCCTGTTGGGAGGTACCGGTCTCGCGGTCACCCCGCTCTGCATCGGCACGAGCCCGTTGGCGAGCATGGAGCGCCTCTACGGCTACGAGGTGAGCGAGGCTCGCGCCGTGGAGACGGTCGAGGCGGCGTTAGCCAGCTCGATCAACTTCATCGACACGTCCAACGGCTACGGGACGGACGGAGCCGCGGAGCGCCGGATCGGTCTTGCCATTCGTCAGCACGGCGGGCTGCCGGCCGGCGCCGTGCTGGCGACGAAGGTCGATCCCGACCCGCAGACCGGCGACTTCTCCGGTGAGCGAGTGCGGATCTCGCTCGAGGAGAGCATGGAGCGCCTCGGCCTCGACCACATCCAGTTGCTGCACCTGCACGACCCCGAACGGATCTCCTTCGACGAGGCGACCGCACCGGGTGGTCCGGTCGACGCGCTGGTCGAGCTGAAGAAGCAGGGTCTCGTCGATCACCTCGGCGTGGCCGGCGGCCCCGTGGCATTGCTGCAGCGCTACCTCGACACCGGCCTGTTCGAAGTGGTCCTCACGCACAACCGCTACTCGCTGCTCGATCGATCCGCCGAAGCGCTGTTCATGGCAGCGCACCAGCGCGGTGTCGGCGTCCTGAACGCTGCGCCCTACGGCGGCGGGATGCTCGCCAAGGGGCCGGACGTGCAGACCAAGTACGCCTATGGCCAGCGAAGCGATGCGATCGGTGCAGCAGCGACAGGTATGCAGTCGGCATGCGGGGCCGTCGGCGTACCGCTCGCGGCCGCGGCCCTGCAGTTCTCGCTGCGCGCGCCGTTCGTCGATTCGACGGTTGTCGGGGTGTCGTCACCGGAGCGGATCCAGCAGACCCTCGAGCTTGCAAGCGCGTCGATCCCAGAGTCGCTGTGGGCGGAGCTGGATGCCTTGAGCCCCGACCCCCACCTGTGGCTCGATCCTCCCGAACCGGGTCGATGAGCCGGCTGGCGGCTCAGGCCCAAGGGCGTTCGAAGCCGGCAGCGGCGTAGATGGCATCGATGACGGTCATATTGGCGACCGAATCCGCGCCCTCGGTCGGTAGCGGCGTCCCGGTACGCAGCGCGCCGAGCACTGCCTCCAACTGATGGTCGTAGGTCGTCTGTCCCGCCACCGTGTAGGCGTGCGGTACGCCGTCGATCTCGAGTCGGATGCTGTGGCCCGCGGACGGGAAGACGATGTTGTCCACCAGCAGGGTGCCCCGCTCGGCGTCGATGGACAGCGTGGACCGCAGCGGCACCCCTTCTTCCATGCTCACATGGACGCCCGCGTGCACCCCGCCAGCGAAGGCAAGTTCCGCGTCCATCGCGAGGTCGGCGCCCGCCGGGTTCAGCACGGCTTCGGCGCCGACGACGGTCGGGGTATCGGCGAACAGCGAACGCAGCCAGTGCACTGGGTAGCAGCCGAGATCCATGAGTGCGCCGCCGCCGAGCGAGGGCTCGTGGCGAAGGGTGTTGGCCGCGAACGGCGTCGATCCGGTGAAGACCGCCTCGAGGCGCCGGATGCTGCCCAGCCGCCCGGCGGCCACGAACTCGCGGGTCCACGCGCTCAGCGGGTGATAGTGGTCGTGGAAGGCCTCGATGGCGCGCGAGCCCGTGTCCGTCGCCGCGGCCACCACGCGCTCGGCTTCGGCCGCGGTCATCGTGAACGGCTTCTCGCAGAGCACGTGCTTGCCGGCGCGCAGTGCCGCGATGCTCCACTGGGCGTGCAGCGACGGGGGAAGGGCGTTGTAGACGAGCTCGATCTCGGGATCGGCGAGCAGCGACTCGTAGCTGTCGTAGCTCCGCTCGATGCCGTGCTGCTGGGCGTACGCGCCCGCGGACGATCGCGACGCGACGGCGGCCACGCGCACGTCGCTGCGGCGCCGGACTGGCCAGATGAGTGAGTTGACCGCGATTCCGGCCGCGCCGAGTATGCCGATCTGCATGGGAGCGAGCCCTCCTGTCGACGCCCCGCCACGATTGACGGCGGAGCCGCCTCTCACTATCGTGCGGAGAAACCTTCGTTTCTATGTCGAGAAATTATCCCACACCGAGTGAGGAGCTCATGGTCGAGGTGGTGGAGTCGCGATACGCGACGTATCCGTCCTTGAAGGGCCGCGTGGCCTTTGTCAGCGGCGGCGCGTACGGGCTCGGCGCCGAGTTCGTGCGCCACCTGGCCGGGCAGGGGGCCCGGGTCGCGTTCGTCGACGTCGACGTCGAGCGCGGGGAGCTGCTGCAGCGGGAACTCGGGGCCGTCGGGGAGGTGGCCTTCCTGCCCTGCGACGTCCGTGACATCCCTGCGCTGCAGGGCGCGATCGCCGAGGTCGCGCGCACGCTCGGGCCGATCCAGGTGCTCGTCAACAACGCCGCCGACGACCGAAGGCACCGCGTCGAGGACTTCGACGTCGCCCTGTGGGACGACCGGATGGCGGTGAACGTCCGCCACCACTTCTTCGCCGCGCAGGCGGTCGCCCCGATGATGCGCGACGAGGGCGGTGGGTCGATCATCAACCTGGGTTCGATCAGCGCGCACATCGACCTGCTCGAACTCCCTGCCTACATCACGGCGAAGGCGGGCATCGAGGGGCTGACGCGCACGCTGGCACGGGAGCTCGGCCCATGGGGCATCCGCGTCAACTGCATTATCCCGGGATGGATCATGACGGAGAAGCAACTCGCCGAGTGGGTGACGCCGGAAGCCGAGGCGTCCATCGAGCGGAACCAGTGCCTGCCGAACAAGCTCTACCCGGACGACGTCGCCCGGATGCTGCTGTGGCTGGCCGCCGACGACTCTCGCTCGTGCACGGCGCAGCGGTGGGTCGTGGACGGCGGTTGGATGTGATCACCGCGAGCAGGCTGACCGAGCCGTGCACCGAGCACGGGGAGGGGCCGTTCTGGGACACGGTGAACGGCCGGTTGCTCGTGGTCGACATGCTGCGCGGGGCAGTCGTGACGCTCGACCCGTCCGGGGTCGTGGGCCGGTACGAACTCGGCGGCGTCGCGGCGACCGTGCGAGCGCGCCGCGGCGGCGGATTCGTTCTGGCAAGCGAGCGCGGCTTCCAGCTGTTCTCGCCCGACTTCGTTGCGGACGGCGCCGAGGTGGCCGCGTTCGACGATCCGCTGCTGCGCATGAACGACGGCGGCTGCGACCCCCAGGGGCGCTTCTACTGCGGGACGATGGCCTACGCGGAGACGCCCGGTGCGGGCAGCCTCTACCGCTTCGATCCCGACCTGTCCGTGCAGCGGGTGCTGGATGGCGTCACGATCTCGAACGGCCTGCAGTGGCACGCGGATGGCCAGCATGTCTACTACAACGACACGCCGACCGGACGGATCGACCTGTTCGACTTCGAGCCGGACACCGGCCGGTTCTCCGCTCGGCGGAGCTTCGTCGATGTCGCGCCGGGCAGCGGCCTCCCCGACGGGATGGCGATCGATGAAGCCGGCGGGGTGTGGATCGCGCTGTGGGGCGGCAGCGCGGTGTACCGGTACGACGAGAAGGGGCAGCTGAGCGAGCGCATCGAGCTGCCGGTCCGGCAGGTCACCGCGTGCACGTTCGGGGGCCCGGACGCCACCACGCTCTACATCACGACGTCACGGCTGGGCCTCGGCGCGGACGCGGAGCCGGAGGCCGGGGCAGTGTTCGCGGCCGAAGTGGGAATTCGCGGCGCGACGCAGTACGCCTTCGCGGGTTGAGTGTCGTCACCGTCGCCCGGGGGGACGGGCGACGGGTGACGAGTGACCGTGCTCAGCCGGTTCGCGCCGGGAGGCGCAGCACGCCGTCCACGCGCTGCGGGATCGCCCAGGGGTTGGCGTCGAGCAGCGCGGGCGGCAGTAGCGCCTCGGGCACGCTCTGGTAGCTCACCGGCCGCAGGAACCGGCTGATCGCGGCCGTGCCGACGGAGGTCGTCTGCGACGAGGTTGCCGCCGGGTAGGGGCCGCCGTGCTGCATCGCATACGTGACCGATACCCCCGTGGGCCAGCCGTTCCAGAGCACCCGACCGGCGCGCTGGGCGAGCAGCTCCAGCAGCTGCGGGGCGATCGCGTCCCTGTCGCTGCCGTGCACCGTCGCGGTGAGCTGACCGGAGAACGCATCCGCGGCCGCGAGCAGGTCGGCCTCGTCGTCGTACTCGACGAGCAGCGCGGCCGGGCCGAACCTCTCCTCGGTGAGGCGGTCGGCGTCGGCAAGCAGCGTCGCCATGCTCGTGCGGCCGATGCTCGGCGCCGCGCCGCCATCCGCGGTCTTCCCGCGCACCAGCATCTCGACATCCGGGTGTGCCTCGAGATCGGCGAGCGAATGCTCGAAGCCGTCGGCGATGCGCATGTTGAGCATCGGTGCGCTGCCGAGCTGGGCCGCTGCCGCCACGACCAGGCCCACGATCGGGCTCTCCGCGGGGACGAAGAGCACCCCTGGCTTGGTGCAGAACTGTCCGACGCCGAGGCTCATCGAGGCGGCGAAGCCCGAGGCGATCGCCTCCGCACGTGCCGATGCCGCCGACCGCGTGACAAAGGCGGGATTGACGCTACCGAGCTCACCGTAGAACGGGATCGGCGTGGGGCGTCCGACGGCCAGGTCGAACAGCGCTCGCCCGGCGGCGAGCGATCCGGTGAACGACGCGGCCTTGGTGCGCGGATCGGTCACGAGCATCCGGCCGGCCTCGTGACCGGCCACCGAGGCGAAGATTCCGGCCGGTGCGGCCGCCTTGCTCAGGGTCTCGATGACGATCTCCGATGTGGCGACCGACAGGCGGGGATGCCCCGAGTGCGCCTTCAGGATCACCGGTGATCCCGCGGCGAGTGCCGAGGCAGTGTCGCCGCCGGCGACGCTGAACGCGAAGGGGAAGTTGCTCGCCGCGAAGACGGCGACCGGGCCGAGCGGGCGTAGCATCCGCCGCAGATCCGGTCGGGGACCCATGCCCCACTGGTCGTCCGCGTGGTCGATGGTGGCCTCGAGGAACTCGCCCGTCCGCACGACGGAGGCGAACAGCCGGAGCTGGAAGGTGGTCCGCTTTAGCTCTCCGGCCAGCCGGCCTGGACCGAGGTGCGTCTCCTCGTCGGCCAACGACACGAGCCGGTCGGCGGCCTCGTCGAGAGCATCGGCGACGTCCTCGAGCCACGCCGCGCGTTCGCCCGGTGTGGTGCCGGCGAGAACATCTGCAGCCCGGGTCGCAGCGTCGAGCAAGCTGTCCACCCGCGCGACATCGGGGTCTTGGTTCATCAGGTCATCGCTCCTTCGTGAGTCCGATCAGATCCGGCGGCCGACGACGGTCACCGGGTTCACCAGCGTGCCGATACCTGCGATGTCGATCGTCACGACGTCGCCGGCCGCAAGGGTGAAGAAGTCGTCCTCGGGCACGATCCCGGTGCCGGTGAGCAGCACGGCACCGGCGGGGAATTCGAGTGCGGCTGTCAGCCAGCCGGCTAGTTCCTGCGGTGTCCGGGTCATCGCGGCGGTGGATGTCGCGCCGGCGAAGACCTCGGTGCCGTCCCGGCTGATCGTGAGCGTGACGTCGAACGGGCCGTCCACCAGCCAGGCCGGGACGATCGCGGGTCCGAGCGCACAGCTTCGGTCGTAGACCTTCGCCTGCGGCAGGTACAGCGGGTTGGTGCCCTCGATCGACCGGCTGCTCATGTCGTTGCCGACGACGTAGCCGAACAGCTCGCCGTCGCTGTTGAGCACGAGGCCCAGCTCGCCCTCGGGAACGTTCCAGGACGAGTCGGCGCGGATGCCGACCGGCTCGCCGGCGGCGACCACGCGAGCCGCGGGGGCCTTGAAGAACAGCTCGGGACGCTCGGCCCGATAGACGCGGTCGTAGACGGTGCCGTCGGTGGCCTCGCCGACCCGCCCGTCCCGGCTGCGCTCGTAGGTGACGCCGGCGGCCCAGATCTCCTGCTCGTCGACCGGTGCCAGCACCGCGGAGTCGTCGACGGCGACGGGGACGGCCGCGTCGAGCCGGTCGCGAGCCTCGCGCAACGGCATTGCCAGCAGCTGCGCGAGCCCGACGTCCAGCGCGCGGTCGCCGTCCCGGTCACGCACGACCCAGCGTGGCCCGGCGGCGCTGCGCAGCCGTACGAGCCCGGCCGGCGCGCGCCCGGCCGGCACGGGGTCAGTGCGACTCACGGGCGACCACCGGTCCGCTGCGCCCGACCAGGAAGTCGAGGTCGACGCCGGTATCGGCCTGCTGCACGTGATCCACGTAGAGCTGTTCCCAGCCACGGCGGGGCCTGGCGAATCCGTCGACCAGGGCCGCTGCGGGTTGGCGCTGTTCGAGCTCGTCGTCCGGGACGTCGAGCCGCAGGCTGCGCGCCGGCACGTCGAGCTCGATGATGTCGCCGTCCTGCACCAGCGCGAGCAGCCCTCCGGCTGCGGCCTCGGGTGCCACGTGCAGGACGACCGTGCCGTAGGCCGTCCCGCTCATCCGGCCGTCGCAGACGCGCACCATGTCCCGCACGCCCTTCTCCAGCAGCTTGCGTGGCAGCGGCAGGTTCGCGACCTCGGGCATGCCCGGATAGCCCTTCGGCCCACAGCCGCGCAGCACGAGCACCGAGTTCTCGTCGACGTCGAGGGCAGGATCGTCGATGCGCCGGTGCAGATCCTCGACGGAGTCGAAGACGACGGCCGGCCCGCGGTGTATGAGCAGCTCGGGCGAGGCGGCGGCGGGCTTGACGATGGCGCCCAGCGGGGCGAGGTTCCCCCGCAGCACTGCGATGCCGGCGTTGTCGAGCAGGGCCTTGTCGCGTGGCCGGATGACATCCTCGTCCCAGATCGGCTGGTCGTGGAGGTAGTCGACCAGCGCCTTGCCGGTCACCGTGATGGCCTCCGGGGCGAGCAGGTCGCGAACCTCGCTCAGCACCGCGAGCACGCCGCCCGCTCGGAACAGATCCTCCATCAGATAGGTGCCCGCCGGCTGGAGATTCACCAGCAGGGGGACGTCGGCGCCGATCGCGTCGAAGTCGTCGACCGTGAACTCGACACCCAGCCGGCCCGCGATCGCGAGCAGGTGCACGACCGCGTTCGTCGACCCACCCACCGCGGCGAGCGCAACGACGGCGTTGCGGAACGCGCCCGGAGTCATGATCGTGCTGGGGGTGCGGCCGTCCTGCACCATTTCGACGGCTAGCCGCCCGCTGCGATGCGACGCCTCGAGCAGCCTGCTGTCCGGCGCGGGTGTGCCCGCGACGCCGGGCAGCGTCATGCCGAGTGCTTCGGCCATGACCGCCATCGTCGAGGCGGTGCCCATGGTGTTGCAGTGGCCGCGGCTGCGGATCATCGACGACTCGGACTTCAGGAAGGTGTCGTTGGGCAGCGTGCCGGCCCGCACCTCCTCGCTGAGTTTCCACACGTCCGTGCCGCAGCCGAGCGTCTGGCCGCGGAACGTGCCGTTCAGCATCGGCCCGCCCGGCACCACCACCGCCGGGATGTCGACCGATGCTGCGGCCATCAGCAGGGCGGGGATGGTCTTGTCGCACCCGCCGAGCAGCACCAGGCCGTCGATGGGGTTGGCGCGGAACATCTCCTCCATGGCCATTGCCGCCATGTTGCGCCAGAGCATCGCGGTGGGGCGTACCGTCGTCTCGCCGAGGGAGACGACCGGCAGGTTGTGGGGGACGCCCCCTGCCTCGTAGACGCCCTGTTTCACCGCCTCGGCGATCTCGTTGAGGTGCGCGTTGCACGGTGTCAGGTCAGAGGCGGTGTTCGCGATGGCGATCTGCGGACGCCCGGTGAACGCGTTGTCGGGCAGGCCACGTCGCATCCACGCTCGGTGCAGGTAGGCGTTGCGGTCGTCACCGGCGTACCACTCGGAGCTGCGCAGTTGGTTCACGGGGGGGTCCTTCGAACGGGTTGTGGGGTCCTTCCAACGGGTTGTGCATCGGGCGGCTCACGGGACGAGCACGGTGCGGCCGGCGGCCCCCGAGCGTAGCTCGGCGTAGGCCTCGTTCACCTCGTCGAGCGGGCGCCGCGTGGCGATCAGCGCGTCGAGCGGCAGCCGTCCGGCGAGGTACAGCGAGAAGATCCGCGGCAGGTCGATGCGTGGGTTGCTCGACCCGTAGAGAGCGCCGACGATGCGCTTCTGCCGCTGCACGAGTTCGTTGATCGGCACCGCGAACGTCGCATCGGCGCTGTTCAGACCGACCGCGACCAGGGTGCCGCCGGGTCGAAGTGCGGCGACTCCCTGCTCCATCGTGCGTGCCTGGCCGACGGCGTCGATCATCCAGTCGACCCCGCCGTCGGTGAGGTCCTGGATCTGCGCAACCGCGTCGGCCGTGCGGGCGTTGACCGTGACTGTCGCGCCGACCTTGCGGGCCAACTCGAGCTTTGCATCGTCGATGTCGATGGCGATCACCGGGTCGGCACCAATCATGGCGGCGCCCATGATGGCGCAGAGTCCCACGCCTCCGGCGCCGAAGACTGCGAGCGGCCGGCCGGCGCCATTGTGCACTGCGTTCATCGCTGCGCCGACGCCGGTGATGACCGCGCAGGCCGAGACGGCCGCCACCTCCGGCGGGACGCCGTCGGGAACGCGCACCGCGCTCGTCTGCGAGACCACCACGCGCTCGGCGAAGCAGGACACGCCCATCAGGTGGTGCACCTGCTCGTCACCCGCGTGCAGACGGGTGGTGCCGTCCATCAGGCCGTTGCTCGCGGCGAACACCCGGCCGTACCGGCACAGCACGGGGCTGCCGGCGATGCAGGCCTCGCACTCTCCGCATCGCGGTCGCCAGAGCAACGCAACGCGGTCGCCCACTGCCAGGCGATCGCCGGTATCCGGCCCGAGGGCCTCGACGATGCCGGCGCCTTCGTGGCCGGGCACGATCGGCAGCTTCGCGGTGAGGTCACCCGTCATGTAGTGCAGGTCGCTATGACAGACCCCGGCAGCCTCGATGCGGACGAGCACCTCGCCTGCTCGGGGCGCGTCGAGCTCGAGATCCTCGAGGCTCAGCGGCGTGTCGAGCGTGCGTAACACAGCAGCCCTCATGAGCGAACATCCTTTCTCACCGCATGTCTGGATGGGTCGCCTCAGCCGGCCTGCAAGCGCGCCAGTAGGGGCGCCCGGACGGAGCACTGGCCGAAGGCGAACGAGTCGGCGAGCGCGTCGAGTTCGCTGTCGTCGAGACCTCGGAACAGTTCGGCGTACTGGCAGGCGAGCGGCTGAGCCATGATGATGTTGAGCAGCAGGGTGCGCGTCCAGTCGAAGCGCCCCCACGGATATGGCGCGAAATCGGGGAATTCCTGCGCCATCAACTCCTGTACCGGGCGCGTGACCTCGACGACGCCCTCGCCATCGCTGCCCCACTGATCGGCCCCGAGCCGCACCTTCTTGGCAACGAATTCGTCGAAGCGGCGGCGGTAGGCGGACTCCGGCTGCACGGTCACCAGGCCCTGACGCCCGAGATCCTTGTACATCCAGATCGACCAGCCGGCGTCGTGCTCGCGGTAGATGTCGAGCTGGTCTTCGAGGATCTGCAGGCGCTGCTCGTCCTGGTTCGCGTCGCCGGTGTAGATGGGTCCGAACTCGCCCACGAAGATGGGCGTGCCGGTGGAGCGTGCGTATGCCGACCGTTGCAGGAACTTCCGCAACACGGCGTCCTTGTCGTAATAGACGCCGTCGACGGTGCCCGGGTAGCCCTTGCCGCGGCCGAGTCCGGCCGGAACGTAGTCGTGCAGGGTGTAGACGGTGTTGTCGGTGGCGGCGTCGAAGAAGTCGAACTCGGTCGCGTACGTGTTGCCGTCGAGAAAGATGATGTGCCCGGTGTCGATCTCGCGGATCGCCGAGGTGAGCCGGCGGTAGAAGGGCCCGATGACAGCGCGCGATTCGTCGGCCGGCTCGTTCATGAGGTTGTAGCCCGCGACGTACGGGTTGTCGCGATAGCGGGTCGCGATCGCCTGCCACAGGTTGACGACGCGATCCTGGAAGTGCGGGTGCTCCCAGAAGCTCGCCCGGTGCGTCGCGTTGTCGGAGTGCCAGTGGTGGTTCTGGCTGCCCGGCAGCGCGTGCAGGTCGATCACCGAGTAGACGCCGTGTGCGCCGAGTTGCGCGATCGCGCGGTCGAGGTGGGAAAACCCGCTGCCGATGACCACGAAGGGCTCGGCGTCGCTCTCCAGGTGCCGGTAGTTGACCGGGATTCGGACGACGTTGAACCCGCTCTCGCCGAGGAACGCGGCGTCCTGCTCGGCGAAGAAGCTTCCGAGCAGCCGGTCAAAGAAGGCCGCCGCGCGGTCGTCGCCGAGCACCGCCCGCACGGTTGTCCGCATCAGCGACTCGTTGGCGGCGTAGCCGGTGATGAAGTTCTCCATGTTCAGCCAGCCGCCGAGACAGACGCCGCGGAGCAGGACCGGCCGGCCGTCCGCGGTGACGAACTCCGCGGCCCGAGTGTGCAGTAATGGCAGGTCCTCGCTTACCAGGCTCACCTTACGAAAGTTGCGTAATCATTGACGCAAATTCTCACGGTCGTTATCGTACGCGCCGCCACGTCGATGTCAAGCCTTCGAGTTGACTCATCAGAAAGGTCCGCGTAGCCCCAGTCGTTGCCACCACCATCCGACTTCAGCAGCGGGTCACCGAGGGCCCTGGCTCCAGGGTCGTCGGGGTAGCAGCCATGGCAATCAAGCTCATCGAGTCAGCACAGGCCCGCTGGCGTGCCGTGCACCCTCTCCACCTCGTCGCCCTGGTCAGCGGCGGCGCGACCTTCGACAAAGGCATTCTCGTCGAACGACCCGACGAATCAGGAGGTGATCAGCGGTCGCGTGACACGCCGATCCAAAGGTCTTGACTATTCCTCCCCTTTCACAACGGCCATTCACTCAACCCTGCTCACGTAACCCACCAGCAGGGGCATGGAAAACGAGGTGTCAACGGAGGTTCACGCAATTCACCCCCCGATCTTCCCCTTACCTGTGGCTCCCAGACGGAACGGGAGTCCTTGGGATTTTCTCCGAGCTTCGGCCCGCGCCGTTACCAGCGACGCCCGTCGGGGTGGGGACAGGCCCTTAAGTACTGGCCAGAACTACGCTGTCGACAGCAGTCGACCCTCCCGTCCTCGAGTTCAAAGCCCTCAACGAGCCGCGATGACGGAGAGTCCGCGTGGATCGGACAGACGCGTCCTGCCATCCGGGCTCTCACCGATCTGGATCAGCACAGCGCGCTCCTGGGGGGCGAGGGGATGATTAGCCCCGCGAATCCGCGCGCCAGGTCGGCCGGGCGCCCCGGCCCCACGGCATCGGCGAAGGTGAACACCTCGATCACCAGATCGCTGCCGTCCGAAAGGTAGTAGAGCAACGCACCACGCGGGTCGTCCTCAAGAGCGAGGGTTCCGATGACCGTGAAGCCCACCGACTCCCAAGAGGCCTTCGTCTCGTGCCACGTCGGGGTGGTGAACGCCACGTGGTCGAACCGCGCCCGGCCACTGCGCGGGAGGGAACGCCGCGCTCGCGCCGCGTCCTCGTCGACCACCTGCGTGTAGACGAGCTCGCCCTCGACGAGCTCGATCACCACGCCATCCGGGTCATAGAAGAACGCCACCCGGACGCCGGCCAGAACGTTATCGACGGGTTCGATGAAGAAGCCGAACCCCGCGGTCCGCACGGCGTCGGCTATGGGGTCCACGGCGTCCACCCGTAGGCCGATGTGCCAGAAGCCCTCGGCATGGTCGTCGGTCGGGGGGATGTCCCAGGCCTGCGCGCCGGGGGGCAGTGCGACGAGCTCGATTCTCCCGCCGTCGATCTCGAGGACGGCGCCCTGTCGAGAACGCTCCACGAGTGTGGCTCCCAGGTGGTCCTCGTAGAACGCAACCGAGCGGTCTACGTCCGCACAGTTCACCGCTATGCCCGTCACTGACATTGCTGCCGGCCTTCCTCTCTCAGGTCCCCATCGCTGTGTGATGGCACCAGCTACTTGATGGCGCCCGCCGCGATGCCGCGAGATCGAGGACCTTACCGCCAGGCTCCGCCGAGAGCGTCTG
>Ga0209638_1001610_pt1 | contig 14254 bp, 6 predicted proteins | sample BarGraNGADG00211_FD_184490 | JGI IMG/M metagenome (GOLD analysis project Ga0209638, IMG submission 184490) | Arctic peat soil microbial communities from Barrow, Alaska - Barrow Graham LP Ref core NGADG0002-211 (SPAdes) (version 2) | ecosystem: Environmental > Terrestrial > Soil > Wetlands > Peat... | reverse complement strand
CCTGCCCGCCCGGCGCCCCGCCCGTGTTGTAGTTGAACAGGGCGTAGCGGACCCCCTGAAACGTGGTGAGTTGGAACGCCATCACAAAGTCGGGGCCAATGGGTTTGTAGGTCTTCCCATCGGTGCTGTAGCTGAACTTCGCGATTTCCGTGTCGAAATTGCACTGTACGCGCAGCCACAGGTGCGAGCCAGGCAGCGGCTCGCGGACGGTCTTCCCGGTGATATGGTCGTACTGCGCGATAGCATAGCCGCTGTCGTCGCGCATCAGCCCGAGCCACGCATACGGCGAGTTCAGCAGGGCCAACCCGGCGACGTCACCGGACCTGAGGCCGCTGCCGTCCAACTCCGTAGTCGCCGTCGATTCCGGCCCAATGGCGCGCTGTGTCAGGGAGTCTCGCGCCCACCAGAACTCGCTGGCGGGAAGGGAATGCAAACGGAGATAGCCCGGACGCTCGGTAATCGACCACTTGGCGTCGTCGGGAACGTGATTCCACTGCCATACCGCCTGGAGTTTGGGCCCCGAGAAGTCGTCGCTGCGGTCATAAGGAGAAGTGACCGGCTCAACGTGACCCGTGTTCGGCTTCACCCAGACTGAGGGCGTGCGCCTCAGGTTTCCCGGCAGGCCGAAGTAGGGCCAGCCATTCTCCCAGGTCACCGGAGATAAAGAGGTCAGCCGGCCGACGGAGTTGTGGTCCTGCATGGAGAAGCCCCACCACTCGCCCGAAGGCGTGTCGATGATCCCGCCCTGGTGCAGGTCGAGGCTCAGGCGCTCGGCGGAATCCGGCGGGTTGATCACGTACGGCGGAGCTTGGCGCCGGCCCTGCGGTCGGTAGCCTTGGCCGATTCCCAGGCTCTCCTCTTGGCTGATCGTCTGCACTTCCCACGGCCCCGCGAGCGTGCCAGCCCTGGCGCACTTCATGGGCACGTGGGCGCCCGGGATGGCGCTGACGATGTAGTATCTGCCCTTGATCTTATAGAAATGCGACCCCTCGCCCATGCCGAGGCTCCGGTCGATCAGCACTCGATCCGTACCGGGAACAAGCGCGGTGAGTTCCGGGTTCAGTTCGACGATATGTATGTTGTTGGCCCCATATACCGCGTAGATCTTCCCGTCGTCGTCAAACAGAACGGAGAGATCGTGGAGCCCCTGTTCGATCCGGTTGTGCTTCCACGGGCCTCGCGGGTCGGTGGCCCGGTAAACCTGGAGACCGAAGCGGTTCACGTTGGCGAAGATGTAATAGGTTCCGTTGTGGTAACGGAAACTCGGCGCCCAGATGCCGCCGCCGTAGATCTGCTTGCCGTCTTCGAGACGAAAATCGGGGCCAAGGTCGAGCCGGTCAAATGCATAGGCGATGATCCGCCAGTTCACCAGATCGCGAGAGTGCAGAATTGGCAGTCCCGGCATAGTGTGCATAGTCGTGCCGGTCAGGTAGAAGTCCGGACCTACCCGGATCATGTCGGGATCCGAGAACTCATCGTAGAAAAGCGGGTTCGAATAGGTTCCGTTTCCGTTGTCCGCAGCCCATGACCGGCTCCCGGTCTGCGCGGTCGCGGTGAGCCCGGCGATGAAGAGAGCAGCAACGAGCGGGAAGGAAATGCGGCCAGTAGCGGTGTTGAGGTGTTTCAGGAGCTTCACAGGTCCTCTTTTCCCGGCTTGGCGCAACCTCGACGGACCGCGCATCGCCAGATGGATCGGGACAATCTCGCCACAACGGTAAGAACCACCTGCGCGTATTGTAAGCGCTTGCTTCTCTTTCCGCAAGAGGATCGCGGTGCGAAATGGTTCTACTCCCATTACTTGAAATGAACGGAAAGCAAGAATAGCGAAACGGTGGAGCGAGTTAGCTCGCTCCACTCATTGCTGACTCTTGGGCGACTGCGCAGGCCCGGTAGAATCTCTCACAACAAGTTCCGGGTCGATCACAACGTCGTGTTCAACCGTTGTTCTGTCGCTCGGCAGGAGCGAGTCACAGATGATCTGTCCGATCTGGTCGCGAGGAATGTGCACCGAGGTCAGGGCTGGATAGCAGAATTGGGCCAGTTTGACGTTGTCGAATCCAGTTACCGAAATATCCTCCGGTACGCGGAGGCCCCGTTCGCGAATTTCCCGCAGGGCGCCGACCGCCATAAAATCGTTCACGCACACGATCGCAGTCAACCCCGGGTTGGCTGAGAGCAGCGTACGGGTGGCTCGACGCCCGCCTTCAAAGCCATCCATGTCGGCCGCGGTCTTCACTTCCACGTCGGGATAGCGCGCCACAGCTTCCAGCAGCACATTCGCGCGTTCCCTAATCGGCCCCAGCGTGGCATGATGCCCGACGAATCCCATCCGGCGATGACCGAGGCTATAGAGGTAATCGGTCAGCGTCTCCATCCCGCGCCGGTAGTTCACACGAATGTTCGTGATGTTCCCCCGCGGCGCGCCCACGTCGTAGAACACCACCGGGATGCTGCTTCCGTTCAATTCATCAATCAACTGGGGGTCCATCTCGGAGACGATCGCCGCCAGCCCAGCCACTCGCCGGCCGATCATCAGCCGGATGCTCGCGACCAACTGCTCGGAGCGATAGTCGGTATTGGCCATGATGACTTCATAGCCCTCCGCATGGGCGCCGGCTTCGACGACTTTGTATATGTCAAGGAAAAACGGGTTCTCGATATTAGAGAAAATCACCCCGATGCTGCGGCTCTTGCCGCCCGCGAGACTGCGGGCGTGCAGGTTCGGATGATACTTGAGCTTTTCGACCGCCTTCGTGACGCGCGCGCGCGTCGTATTTTTCACATTGGCTGCGTTGTTGAGCACCCGGGAAACGGTCGCAGTTGACACTCTCGCGTGCCGTGCAACATCTTTGAGATTCATAGACTCTTACATTCTACTACGCACACAGAAAAGAGCAAGCTCCCGCAACAGCGATAGTTAGCTATCGGAGAGCGCTTGCACGTTGACGCCTCGAATAGGGGCCCGAGTTTTAGCGTAATTCCTTGAGCGTGGAAGGGCTTAGCCAGAAAACCCGCTCGGACGATCGAGGCGATTCCGCTGTCGTGCAAAATTGGCATACGGATTTCCCGGAGTGCATCGACGACTTCGGGATGTTGTGGTTCGAGGACGAATACGTCATCAGCGAGGCGGCCAATTGGGTTCTGGCGGCCAACGTCGCGGATGCGATCGTGAGGTAGGCGCCAGCCGCATCCGGGGCAAAAGGCGGCCTCCTGTAAGCGGTCCCCAAGAATGAGAGAAAAGGACCTTGCATTGCATGAATAGGGGCGATATACTGCTTCCCATGAGTTCTGAAAACGCATACATCACGTGTCGCTTTTCAGGAGACGATCATTTTCCGGTGTGGAACCGGTTCCCATAGGGTTGAAGCGGGGCGGTTTCGGGAGGAATTGAACGGGGTTGACTTGCGTCGGACAGACTCCTACGGGCCTTCTACGGGAGTTGGGCGGGTCGGCGGGTTGCGCCGGCTCCATCACGTATCGGCATCCAGGAGTCAACCTGGGTGCCGGCAACGGGTATCGGGAGTTCAAGGAGGTTAAGTCATGAATATCAAGCAATTGGCGTATTTGATATGCGCCATTGCGTTACTGTGCGGCTGCGTGTTCGGCCAGGGAATGACTGGCTCATTGCAGGGGCTCGTTACAGACCCCGGCGGCGCGGCTGTACCCAATGCCAAGGTAGAAATCAAGAACCTTACCACCGGAGCAACTCGCACCACCAACTCCGGACCGGAAGGTATCTTTGTATTCAATAGTATAGAGCCGGCCCGGTGGGATCTGACGATCACCGCGTCGCAAGGTTTCAAGGCCTATACGCAGAAGAACATCGACGTCACCACGAACGAGAAGCGCGACCTGGGTACCATTGGCCTGGTCCTGGGTTCACTAACCGAAGAAATCTCGGTCACAGCTACGGCGACGCCGGTGCAGACCGCTTCGAGCGAGAACTCGAAGCTGATCGAAGGAACGCAAATCGCGAACATCACCATGAAGGGCCGCGACCTGTTCGGCATGCTTCAGACTATCCCGGGGATCAGCTTTGGAAACGCCCTGCTCTCGGGAACGGGCAACGATGCCACCAGCAACGCGAGCGGCACCTTCGGCTCCATGCAAGTCAATGGCGGCGGCACCGCCCGCTCCAACTTCACGGTTGATGGCGTGATCGACCTGGACAACGGCAACAACTCCCAGGTCGATTTCGAGCCGACAATCGACACCATCGCCGAGGTCCGCGTGCTGACCAGCAACTACCAGGCCGAGTTCGGCCACAGTGCCAGCGGCATGATCAGCGTCATCACGAAGGGCGGCAGCCAGTCATTCCACGGGTCGGCCTACGCCAACAAGCGGCATGAGATGTTCAACGCCAATACTTTCTTCAATAATTACAGCAGTGTCCAGAAGAGCAAGTACCGCTTCTTCGTGTACGGCTATACCATCGGCGGTCCGGCTTATATTCCGCACCTCTTCAACACGCAGAAGAAGAGGCTGTTCTTCTTCTGGTCGCAGGAATACACCAAGCAGAAGCCTGCCAGCAATTCCGCCGCTCTGCAAATGGTGCCTACGGCCGATCAGATGGCCGGCCATTTCTGGGACCGTTGCGCCAATGGCACCGGCGTTAGCAGTCCCTGCACTCCGGCTTACACCGACAACAGCGGGACCAACAGGAACGGAAATTCCTACCTGGTGGATCCCACAAACAACAGGGTAAATCTGCCGAACGGCGATCTGAACCTGCTGCTGGGGACCAACGTTTACGACCCTACGTCCGCAGCGATCGGCAGGGCGATGCTGAAGTATATGCCGAGCCCGAACCTCTGCACGGCGGCCGCCGGCATCTATAACAATATGGCGATCAGCCCGGCCAATTGCCCCGCCGGCTATAGCACCCAAGCAATCACCAACTCCAGCTGGAATTACAACTACAACTACATATGGGGGTGGACGGAAGAACACCCGCGGCGCAACGACACGGCGCGCGTCGACTGGAACATCACCTCGAGGCTGACCTCGTTTGCCCGTTGGTCGCGCGACTATGACAAGGACTGGGGCCCCAGCGGCACATGGGGAATGCCGGTTAGGAACGCTTCGAACAATTTCGTACCGTACTCGGTCGATTTCAATAAGCCGGGCCACGGAATCGCGATCGGCCTCACGTACACCATTACCCCGACTATGGTGAACGAGTTCACCTTCGGGAAGATCTGGAACGGAATCGGCTGGTATAACCACGATGACAGCCTGACCCTCCGCTCGAACATCATGTCGCAGGCAGGTTCGGCCAGCAGTCTCCCATTTCCTTCGTTCCACGATCTCGCCAAGGATCCGAACGTCACCGACCCAGGTAATTTTGGACCGCGGGTGCTGGAAAGCGGTAGCGGCTTTCTGAACTTCGCGACTTACGTGCCGAGCTTCAGCTTCGGCGACGCCGCCGGGCGGACCGAGAGCGCCCCGAGCACCTCCCCCTGCTGGGGCCAGTGCCCGTACACCAACTGGGCCGAGAGTTGGACCTTCTCCGACAGCGTCAGCAAGGTTCAGGGCAAGCACAACCTGAAGGCCGGCGTCTACGTCGAGCGTACGGCCAAAGACCAGGCCGGCAACAGCGGCAGCTACCTGGGCAGCTGGAACTTCGGCAACAACTCGTCCAGCCCGTACGACGTGGGGGATGGCTATGGCAACGCCTGGCTGGGTAACTACTCGAGTTACGCGGAGGGGAACCGGAACTTCAGCGAGTGGTGGTTCTGGCAGACGGAGTTCTTCGCGCAGGATAGCTGGCGCGTCAGCCGCCGCCTGACCCTCGATCTGGGTGCGCGCTTCTATGCCATGCCGCCGATCACCAACACGAGCACGGGCAGGAACGCCTCGGCCGAATTCGTGGCTGCCGCCTACAGCATGAACAACGCGGAGCGGCTTTACATGCAAGCCTGCGAAAATCTGACCACCCAGACGCTGTACTCCACCGCCAACGGTCAATGCCCCAACAACGCCACCGCCTCCGCCAGGGCCTACGATCCAAAAACAGGTACTTTCGCCGGCAATTGGTTGGTTAACACGTTCGTTCCGAACTCTGTTGCCAACTACCCGGCCACGGCGAGTCCAACGCCGGGCATGCTCGTTGCCGGAACCGACCCGCGGCTCCCGCAAGGCCTATACACTGTGCCTAAGGTCTCGCCGGCGTTCCGTTTCGGCTTTGCCTGGGACGTGTTCGGCGACGGCAAGACGGCCATCCGCGGCGGCGTCGGGCAGTTCCTAAACCGGCTCAGCTACAACCAAATTGCGGCCCCGAGCGCCTACCCGCCTAGTCTTGGCCTTCCTCAGAACGTGTACTTCGGCCATATCTTGGACGTCACACTCCCGGCCACACAGGCGAACGCCGCCGTTTCGGCGTTCAGTCCCAATACCGACTTCACGGGAAACCAGAACAACGAGTCCACCTACAACGGCAGCTTCATGATCCAGCAGAACGTGGGCTTCTCCACAATCGTCGAGGCGTCCTGGGTCTTCAACCTGAGCCGCCACCGGCCGTACGCGGTGAGCCTGAACTACTACCCGCTCTTCTCGCAGTACGACAACGCCGCTGCCTGGGTTAACCCCTACACCGCGTACCTGCAAAACAACGCGTACCTGCAGAACCTTGGGTTGACCTATACAGGCAACCCCGCTTTGGGTCTGAACGGCAGCCAATACGTCTACCAAACTCCGCTTTACTATCCCGGAACCGCAAACGTCTGTCCCACTTGCGTCCCGGGCTATGGCAATATCACAAAAGAAGCCTTCGAGGAGACCGCGAACTACCACGCCCTGCAGGTCAACGTGCGGCGTAACATGACCAAGCGCCTGTCCTACGGGTTCTCCTATACGTGGAACAAGAGCATGGGACCGGGATTCGGCGCTCTTCTCAACAACAACGACCCAGGCACAGCCCGTAGCACGGTTTTCCCGGACAAGTACCGCAACTGGGGTCCGTCCTACTCGCCCACGCCGATGTATTTTACGGCTAACTGGGTGTACGAGCCGCCTAACCTTGGAAAGAAGCTGAACTTCAAGCCGCTGGGCTGGATCACCGATAATTGGACCGTCTCCGGTCTGATGCAGTGGCGCAGCGACGCCATGACCGGCGTGCCCATTATCAGCTTCGCCAATACCAATGGCGCCTGCACCAGCAGCAGCAATTGCTACCCGCAGTGGAACTGGACGGGCAGCACCGAAGGCGCCAGATTGAACGTCACCGGCGACTGGCGCCTGTCCAGCATCGGGCAGAGCGTGCAGATCGACCCAGCCTATAGCACTACGAACAACATCACCCCACAGCCGGGCAATCCGGCCGTGCCCAACGCCTACCCCATGCTTGGAAACGGCGACAACCGGCTCATCAACACCCAGGCGTTCACCATCCCGTATCCGTGCAGCAAGGTCGCCCAGGCCGACCCGCATAACGGCATCGGCGAGAACATGTCTTGCTTCGGCAACGCCGGACCCGGCTCAATCATCAACGTTCCGGGCACCCGCGTGGCCAACTTTGATATGACCTTCGCGAAGAGCTTCCCGCTGAAGAGCGAGGGACGCAGTCTCCAGTTCCGGGCGGAGATGTACAACATCTTCAACCATACCCAGTTCAGCGGGTTCAACATCGGCCCACAGTACGACTGGCGGAACTGGGAGAATGGCGTCCTGGTCCAGACCAACAGTTCGCTGAACCGTATGAACGGCGCGTTGAACCCGCGGCAGATGTCTATGTCGCTACGGCTCCAGTTCTAGAGTCTTTCACCCGGCGGCGGTGCGTTTCCCTCCCGTTACGCGCCGCCGCGCTTTCTTCGAAATCGCCGCCTTCCGGCCGCGCGCTGAGCGGCTGCGCCCGGATGTCTGCCGGCGCGCCGCGATGCTGGCTGGCGGCTCGGTCTATTCGATCAGATTCTACCCAAGAGCGAAGAATTAGCATTAGCCAACCAAAGGAGCACTCTTATGTCCATGACGTTCGGATTGATTGTCGGCAACCGTGGGTTCTTCCCGGACCACTTGGCGCGCAGCGGACGCGAGCAGATGATTGCGGCGCTCACCGCAGCCGGCCACGAAGTGGTGTGCCCTACTCCGGAGCAGACCAAGCACGGCGCGGTGGAGAACCGCGCGCACGCGAAGATTGTCGCCGACCTGTTCCGCCAGAACCGCAGCCGCATCGACGGCGTGATCATCACGCTGCCGAACTTCGGCGAGGAAAAGGCCATGGCTGACGCGCTACGGCTGGCTGACCTCAATGTTCCGGTGCTCATTCACGCCTTCCCGGACACGGCGGACCGCATGCTGATCGCCGACCGGCGCGACAGTTTCTGCGGCAAAATGAGCATCTGCAACAACCTGAAGCAATACCGCATTCCGTACTCGCTCACCACGCTGCATACCGAAGGCCTCGATACGGAGGAGTTCAAGAACGACTTGGCCTGGTTCGCGGGCGTTTGCCGCGTGACCAACGGCCTGCGCAAGCTGCGTATTGGCGCGATTGGCGCGCGGCCCTCGGCATTCAACACGGTCCGTTACAGCGAGAAGCTGCTGGAGGTCAACGGCATCACCATCGAGCCGCTGGACCTCTCGGAAGTCTTCGGGCGCATCGGGAAGCTGGCCACCACGGATGCGAGGGTGCAGGGCAAGATTGCGGGCATCAAGGAGTATGTGCCCACGGACGGCGTGCCGGAAGAAGCGCTAGCGAAGATGGCGAAGCTGGGAGTGGTGATCGCGGACTGGATGTGCGAGAACGACCTTCAAGTGAGTGCGGTGCAATGCTGGACGTCGATGGAGGAGTATTTCGGCGTGGTGCCCTGTACGGTCATGAGCATGATGAGCAACAGCCTGATGTCGAGCGCCTGCGAAGTGGACGTCCCCGGTGTTGTGGGGATGCACGCATTGCGGCTGGCTTCCGAAACGCCCAGCGCCCTGCTCGACTGGAACAACAACTACGGAACCGATCCCGATAAGGCCGTATGCTTCCATTGCAGCAACCTGCCGAAGCACTTCTTCGCGGATGTGAAGATGGATTACCAGGAGATCATCGCCGGTACGGTCGGGAAGCTGAACGCGTTTGGAACCTGCGTGGGACGGGTGAAGGCCTCGCCGATGAGCTTTGCGCGCTTCTCCACCGACGATGCCGGGGGCAGGATGCGCGGCTACGCCGGTACGGGGCGGTTCACCAACGATCCGCTCGAGACCTTTGGCGGCGCGGGCGTGGTGGAGATTCCGCACCTGCAGCAACTCCTGCGCTACATCTGCGAGAACGGCTTCGAGCATCACGTGGCCGCCAGCCTGAGCACGACGGCGACTTCGGTGTATGAGGCAGCGAAAAACTACTTGGGCTGGGAGATGTACTGGCATCAGTAAGTTTTCAATGAGCGGGCAGGGCAACCGCAGAAGTGGTGGTTCCGTCGCCACGGCAACGCGTCCGGGGCATGCGCCGCGAACTGGGGCAGAAGACTCCATAGAACGAGAACACGGCGGAGCCACATTCGCATATACGAGCCTCTTGTTTCGATCTGTGCCGCAAACGGCCTCGCGCCCAACCACGATGTAAACGTGTGCATTGAAACGTTCAGCCAGGGCTTCTCACCTTGGCTCGGTTCTGCCTTCAGCCGTATCCAGAACAGCGCTGAATATGGCTTTCAGATCATCTGGGGTCCGATTTAATTGCAGGCCCGAACAATGTATACGCTTGCAGTATTGTTTTGACAACCCGCCGTCTATGTGCTACTACTCCGGGTAGGTGTCTTGCGACGGGGTAGTACTATCCATTCGTTGCGCACACTCGACGAGACGGAGGATTCATGAAGTCGGCGTTCTTTGTTCTGGCGGTACTGAGCTGCGGGTTGTGCTGGGGACAGGCCACGGAGGACTGCAAGCCCTCGGCGTTGAACATACCGGAAGCGAAGTACCCCTGCGTTTATCCCGATGGCCGCGCGATGTTTCGCGTGAACGCGCCGAACGCACAGACGGTGAGGGTCCAGGTCGGCCGGGGGTTCGATATGACGAAAGGCCCAGACGGCATCTGGTCGGCGACCACGACGCCGCTGGTCGAGGGCTTCCACTATTACGGCCTTCAGATCGATGGCGCCACGGTGGCGGACCCATCGACGATGACCTTCTTTGGATCGGGATGGCAAAACAGCGGTATCGAAATTCCCGCGCCGGACGCCGAGTTCTACCTGCCGAAGGATGCGCCGCGCGGCCGCGTGAGCGAGCAGTGGTACTACTCCAAGGTGACTGCGAAGTGGCGCCGGTGCTTCGTCTACACGCCGCCGGACTATGACAAGAACTCGAAGGCGAAGTATCCGGTCCTGTACCTTCTGCACGGCTGGGGCGAAGACGAGACCGGGTGGTACACGCAAGGGCACGTGGATTTCATCATGGACAACCTGATCGCGGCCAAGAAGGCGAAGCCGATGATCATCGTCATGGACAACCTGAACGCGGTCAAGCCGGGAGAGAGCGCGTCGCTCTTCGCAGCTCGCGGGTTGGTGCCGGCTCCGGGAGCCGCTCCTGCGGCGGCGCGGGGAGGAGTGGGCATGCCCGTGCAGGGAACTCCGCCCGCTGTAGGCGCGCAGCCGGGCCGGGGCGCTGCGCCCGCCGGACGGGGCCTTGGAGGATTCAACCTTTCGGCCTTCACCAACATGATGTTCACGGATCTGATTCCCATGGTTGAGCGGACCTACAGGGCACTCCCGGGCCCCGAGAACCGCGCGATGGCCGGGCTTTCGATGGGCGGCATGCAGACGTTCACAACTGGGCTCAACAACCTGGACAAATTCGCCTACCTGGGCGGATTCAGCGGCAGTTGCGGCGGCAGGGGCGCCTCGTTTGATCCGAAGGCGACCTGTGGCGGCGCATTCGCGGAGGCGGCGGCCTTCAACAAAAAGGTCAAGGTGCTGTTCCTGGGGATCGGCCAAGCGGAAGGACAAGGCACTAAGGACTTCAGCGACGCGCTGACCAAAGCCGGCATCAAGAACGTCTATTTCGAATCGCCTAAGACTGCCCACGAGTGGTTGACTTGGCGGCGATGCTTGTACGATTTCGCTCCGCGGCTTTTCAAATAAGCGCGCAGCCGTCGGAGCTGCCGGGGCGCTCAAGCTCCACCGGGCGGCTCGGGGGCAGGTAGTATTTGTCGCCGGCCATGTCTGAGCCGTGAAGCGGCAAGCGTAGTTTGTTCATCAGGGGGGAAGAAACAGTGATCGAGTACTTTGGCAGAAACTCCGCCTATCGGGCCGGCCCCGTGCGAGGAGTTGCTACGGGGGCTGGACCGCCACTTTGGCTGGCGGCGCCGTTTCGCAGGAGCCGCCACCAAGCCGCCGGAGGTCCGCCGATAAAGGCAGCAGCGGCAGGGCGGTTGCGCATCTCGCGCCTTCTGGACGAAGGTGCGTTGCGTTGGCTCGCGGAAGCGGCTGGGCCTGGCGGCGGAGCTCGCATTGAGCTGGTATTCGCCGATGGCCAGCGCGCACGCATCGCCCAGGGCGCAGACGAAGCCTATTTGCGCGCTTTGGTCGCCTCGGCGAAGCGAAATACGGACGCCCGCATTGAGTTGGTGTTTGCCGGGCGCAAGGGTTTCGCACGCCCCAATGAGTGGATGCCACGCTGATGGTCGCTTCTCCCTCCGACATTCGTGATGCGACCGGCCGGGAACTGGCTATTTCTGGACCGCCCACATTAGGAGACGGCAAATGAAAACGATTTCAGACGGACTGCGGCGACGGGGCGCGGGGGCGCTCCTCCTGCTGCTGACTACCGGGCCGCTGATGCTGGCTCAACCCGGTAACGGAGTGAACCTCCAGATCAAGGCGGATCAGATCACGGCGCATATGCCTCCGACTTTCCACGGCCTCATGACCGAGGAAATCAACTACGCATTCGAGGGCGGACTCTACGCCGAGTTGATTCGCAACCGCAACTTCAAGGAGACGGTTCCCGCCAGGCAGAATCGGCAGGATCCGCAGCAGTCCACGCCGGCCAAGGAAACCAAGGACCTCGTGCATTGGTCTCTTGTGCAGGAACGGGGCGGCACGGGTTCGATGACCCTCGATACCAGCGCGCCCCTAAACGCGGCGGTTCCAGCCAGCCTGAAGCTGACGATCTCGCAGGCCTCCGGCGAGCAGAAGGTCGGCGTCGCCAACGACGGTTTCTGGGGCATCCCGACGAAGCCCAATACAACCTACAAGGCCATGCTCTACGCGAAGGCCGCGGCGGGATTTACGGGCGGCGTGACGGCCTCCATCGTGAGCAATGACGGAGCCGCCGTTGCGGCCACTGCCCAGGTTCCGAAGCTCACCGAAGGCTGGCAAAAGTACGAACTGACGCTCAAGACGGGCAACGTGAAGGCCTCGGCGGAGAACCGCTTCGTCCTAACTGCCAATAAGCCCGGCACGCTGTGGTTCGGCTTTGTGTCGCTGTTCCCTCCCACCTACAAGAACCGGGCGAACGGTTTCCGTCAGGACATTATGGATCTCCTGGCTGCCATGAAGCCCCAGTTCCTGCGCTTCCCCGGCGGCAACTACCTGGAAGGCAACACGTTCAATACGCGGTTCAATTGGAAGAACACCATAGGTCCGATTGAAGAGCGCCCCGGCCACATGAATGACGCGTGGGGCTATTGGTCTTCCGACGGCATGGGCCTGCTGGAGTATCTCGGCTGGTGTGAAGACCTGAACATGGAGCCGGTACTCGCCGTATTCGCCGGCTACTCGCTGCGCGGCCAGAAGGTGAAGGCCGGTCCGGAACTGGACGTTTTCGTCAAGGAGGCGATCGAAGAGATCGAGTACGTGAGCGGCGATGGGAACACCACCTGGGGCGCCCGCCGCGCCAGGGACGGCCACCCGGCGCCGTTCAAACTGCGCTACGTCGAAATCGGCAACGAAGACTTCTTCGACCGTGAGGCGGGCAGCTATAACAACCGTTTCACGCCGTTCTACGACGCCATCAAGGCGAAGTATCCCAACCTGCAGATCATCGAGAGTTCGGGCAACGTGGCGACCACGCTCACCAGCCGCACGCCGGACGTGACGGACGAGCACTACTATCGCGGCTCCGATGAGATGGCATTCAACGCCAACAACTACGACAGCCGCTCGCGCGGAGGCCGCGGCGGTCGAGGCGGTCCCGGCGGCGCCGCCGCCACACCTCCCCCGGCCACTCCCAGGGTGTTCGTGGGCGAGTGGGCCACGCGCGTAGGCGCCCCGACTCCGAACCTGGAAGCTGCCATCGCCGACGCCGCCAACATGGCTGGTTTGGAACGTAACGCCGACCTGGTGATCATGCATTGCTACGCGCCGCTTTTCGTCAATGTCAACCCGGGCGCGATGCAGTGGACGACCGATTTGATCGGCTACGATACGATGACCGCCTACGGCTCTCCGGCCTATTGGGCGCAGCAGATGTTCGCGAACCACACCGGCGACTCGGTGGTGAACATATCGGCCTCGGGGCTGCCCTACCGTGAATATGTCCAGGGTGGACGAGGCAGAGGCGGGTTCCCTGGAGCCACTCAGGCCGCTCCCGCCCCCAACGCTCTAGTGCCGCCCACCCCGATGCCGCGGGCGATGCCGGATATGTTCTTCAGCGCCACGAAGGACAGCGACACCGTCTACGTGAAGATCGTCAACCGTTCGGCCGTGCCGCAGCTGGTTCATATCACGGTGAGCGGGCTAAAATCGATCGCCCCCAACGGCAAGACCATCATACTGTCGACCGCCAGCATCAACGATACAAACAGCATCACGGAGCCGCACAAGGTCGAGCCCGTGACGGCGGGCGTGGCCGGCCTTGGTCCTGAGTTCAACCGGACGGTCCCGGCCAATTCCATCACCGTTCTCGAACTGAGCGGCAAGTAGAAGCAGGAAGAACGGCACGCAGGCCGACGGCGGCGGTGTAATTGCAAGTGGCGCGGACCCTTCGGTCCTGAACGCCTTGGAATGATTAGATTAGACGCGCGCCGACGCCTGGGCGCCGCAACGCGGAACCCAAGCGTCGGATAAGTCACGGGTGGCATGCGCGGGCGCGCGCCACTCCTATTTGGTTGCGGTCGCCGTGAGCGGCGTGCTGCGCGACGAACCGCCGACGAAGAACCTGTATTCGCCGGGCAGGAAGTCCCAGTTGTCCTTCTGTTCGTTGAAGATGGAAAGGAACTTCGGATCGATCTTCAGCGTGACGGTCTTCGACTCGCCGGGGGCCAGGAGAATTGGACGTTTTGGGACAAAAATTTCACAGGGGGTCGAAAAAGGGGGCTTTTCAGGGG
>Ga0209638_1001603_pt1 | contig 14274 bp, 13 predicted proteins | sample BarGraNGADG00211_FD_184490 | JGI IMG/M metagenome (GOLD analysis project Ga0209638, IMG submission 184490) | Arctic peat soil microbial communities from Barrow, Alaska - Barrow Graham LP Ref core NGADG0002-211 (SPAdes) (version 2) | ecosystem: Environmental > Terrestrial > Soil > Wetlands > Peat... | reverse complement strand
CCTCAATGCGTTGCCGCATCTCCTCGTCAAGCGGCTGGGCCGTGGCAATGAACGTAACCCGGGGGCCGGACCGCTTCGCCATTCGCTCGGCCAGGCTGCTCTTGCCGCTCCGAGCCCCTCCCAGGATCAGAACCATCTCGCCCATCCGCTACCCCTCCAGTCCAATAGTCCGCCGTGGGCCGGCGGATCGGCACAGGACGTCGTCCATTTCCACCGTTAGCTACTCCCCCAGCCCGATGATCCGGCGCAGCGCGCCGAGGTCCAGGCTCTGGCGCAGCGTCTCCGCGAGCCGGTCGTACTCCCCGTCCCTGCTGGCGACGGCCTCGCCCTGCCGAACGGGTGGCAAACCCCGTCGCTCAACCAGCCAGTCCACCAGCGCCCGGCGGATCGACTCGTTTTCGAACAGTCCGTGGAGATAGCTGCCCATCAGCAGCCCATCCCCCGCAATGCAGCCGTCCTGGATCGCGTCGTCGCCATCACGCAGCTCGAACATCGGCTTTCCGTCGTGAACGGTGCTCCCCATGTGGATCTCGTAGGCATCTATGGAGGCGCCGGCAGCCGAGGCGAACGGGCCGCTCCCCGCTGCCACCCTGGCCTGCACACGAACGGTGCGCTTGCGGGCGGCGAAGGTGGTTGTGGCGGGAATAATCCCCAGTCCGGCCGTCTCCGGCTGGATCGATTCCACCCCCTCCGGGTCCAGGATCCGCTCACCCATCATCTGGTAGCCGCCGCAGATCCCGAGCACCGGCGTGCCGGTGCGGGCCAACGCGACGATGGCGCGATCCAGGCCCGTTTCCCGGAGGAAGGCCAGGTCGGACACGGTGCCCTTGCTGCCCGGCAGGATCACCAGGTCCGGGCGGCCCAGATCGGCTGCGCGGCCGACGAAGCGCAGCCCCACGGCCGATTCTGCTCCCAAAAGGTCGAAGTCGTCGAAGTTGGCGATGCGGGGCAGCCGGATCACGGCCACGTCCAGCAGCCCCGCGCCGGTGGCCACGGCCTCCAGCCCCGCCGAGTCCTCCTGGGAAATCAGCAGACCCCTTATGTGCGGCACGACCCCGAGCACCGGGGTGCCGGTCCGGTCCTCAAGGAAGCGAAGCCCCGGCTCCAGCAGCGAGACGTCGCCCCTGAACTTGTTGATCACGAAGCCTTTCACCAACCCCCGCTCCTCCGCGGCCAGCAGCTCCAGGGTTCCTATCAGCGAGGCGAACACACCACCTTTGTCGATGTCTCCCACCAGCAGCACCGGCGCCCTTGCCTCCAGGGCGACGCTCATGTTCACCAGGTCGCCCTCCCGGAGGTTCACCTCGGCCGGGCTGCCGGCGCCCTCGATCAAGACGATGTCGAACCGGCTTCGCAGCCGCTCGAGGGATTGGCAGACCGTCTCCCAAAGCCGGCCCCGCTGCTGGTGGTACTCGCGGGCGTGAAGGGTCGTCCAGGGCTTGCCCATCACCACCACCTGGCTGCGAGAGTCGCCCTCGGGCTTCAGCAGGATCGGGTTCATGTCCACCGACGGCTCGATGCGGGCGGCCTCGGCCTGGACGGCCTGGGCCCGACCGATCTCCAATCCCTCGGGGGTCACCGCGGCGTTGAGCGACATGTTCTGGGCCTTGAAGGGGGCCACCCTGTAGCCCTCCTGGTTGAGCAGGCGGCATAGCCCGGCCACCAGCAGGCTCTTGCCCACCGACGAGCTGGTGCCCTGAACCATCAATAGCTTAGCGGTCACGGTAGCTCCTTGTGGACTGTGCGGTCACGGAGATAGGCGCCCCCGAATCGTTCTATCTATCCGGCTTATCCTGTCTATCTTGTTCGTACCTGTTCTGGTTGGTGTCTTCGTGTCTTCGTGGTGAACGTCCTCTTCCAGGTGGCAGCAGTCGTTCAGCCGCAGAAGGGTGCCCATGTCGTCACCCCTCTCCAGTTCCGAGATGGAGCCGTGGTCTACCCTGAAGGACCAGTGGGCCTCCGGCGACAGCCCCAGCAGCAGGCAGATCAGCACGCGCAGCGGCCCGCCGTGGGATACCACCAGGATGGTGGGGTTGGAATCGCCCTCTATGCCGGCCGCGCGGGCAACCCGCAGCCACTTCCTCAGTCGCTCCGCCACCTCGGCGGCCACCCTGCAATCCCAGGCGGAGTAGCCCGCCGGATCGGCCATGAGGGAGAGGAGGCTCGGTGGGTGATCCACCTCTCGCAGGAGAGGCGACTGCAGCGGAGGCTGCCCATCGCTATGGGAGAGGATCGTCTCTGCTGTCTGGATGGCCCTGGCCATGTCACTACACCAGACGGCGTCGAAGCCCCGCCCGGCCAGCCGGTGGGCGAGGGCGTGGGCCTCGACCACCCCCCGTGGGGTGAGGGGAGCGTCCGCATCGTCGGATTCCGCGGAGGCGTGCCTGACCAGCAGGAATCTAGCCACCGGCCATCACCTCACGCACCGCCTCAACCAATCGACGGCACTCCTCCATCGGCCGCATGCCGACTCGGACGTAGGCCGGAAGTCCAAAGGAGGTGCAGTCGCGGACGCAAATGCCTCGCTGCATCAGCGCAGACCTGAAGGGGGTGCCGTCCCCCACCCTCAGCAGCAGAAAGTTGGCGGCAGAGGGGACGACCCCGAGCCCCAGAGAAGCCAGCTCACGGGAGAGGTAGTCGCGGGTTTCTGTCACGACCAGCCGAGCCTCCTCCACGTGCCGAGTCTCGGCCAGCGCTGCCAAACCGGCAGCCTGGGCGGCAGCGTTCACGTTCCAGGGTGGCCGGACCCGATCCAGGGCAGCGACGATGTCGGGGTGGGCCAGCGCGTAGCCCAGCCGCAGCCCTGCCAGCCCATGGTCCTTGGTCATGGACCTGAGCAGCAGCAGGCGGCCCGAGGAGATGTAGGGTCGCAGATCTGTCGGGTCCTGGCAGAAGGGTAGGTAAGCCTCATCGACAACCAGCAGCGTCTCCTCGCACCGTTCAATTATGCTGAGGATGTTCGGCGTGGAGAGCAGCCACCCGGTCGGGTTGTTGGGGTTGCACAGGAAGGCCAGCCTGGGGCGGACTGTGCCTATCCGCCGGGCGATCTCCGCCGGGTCGGGTCGGAACCCGAACTCCTCTCCGAAACGGATCTCCTCCACATCCGCCGCCGCGACCCTGCAGGCACGACCGTACTCACCGAAGGTGGGGCCAACCAGCAGGGCTCGATCGCCGGGGTCCAGGTAGGCCGTGGCCAGAAGCCACATGATCTCCACGGAGCCGTTGCCCAGGACGATCTGGTCTTGTTCCACGCCGAGGGTGTAGGCCAGGCTGGCTTTGAGCTCCGTGGCATCGTCGTCTGGGTACCGGGATGGGGTCAGGTGGGCGAGGGCCTCGATCACGCTGGTGGCGGTGCCCAGGGGGTTGCAGCTCGCGCTGAAATCCAGCGACTCTCCCCGCGGTGTGCCCATCGCCCCCATCTCCCGGAAGGACAGGGAGCCGTGGGGACAGGGGGGTATGGTTGCCACGTGACTTCTAGCCTTGATTACCACCGCGTTCGTCCTCCTCGCCGGCTCGCTGCCAGGATGGTTCCCAGGATCGCTACGGCCAGACTGGCACCGACCAGCCGTTGAGCCCTGCCCAGATCTGCAGCCGTCGGGGAGCGTCCCTCGGGGTTCAGGACGTAGTGTCCCACCTTCTCCAGCCGCAGGCCCAGCGCCCCTGCCGCGGCAGCCATCGGCCAGCCGGCGTTGGGGCTGGCGGTCTGCCTGGACCCCTCCAGCGCACCTCGCCAAGCACCGGCCGCCGAGCCGCCCACCACCGGGGAGGCTACCATCGTGGCCAGGGTGGCCAGCCGGGATGGCAGCAGATTCAGCAGATCGTCCGCCCGAGCAGCCACCTTGCCCAGATACTCGTAGCGACCTCGATATCCAACCATGGCGTCCAGGGTGTTGGCCATGCGGTATCCGTAAGCGCCGGGCAGCCCGAACGCGGCGTAGAAGAGAAGGGGAGCCACAACCGAGTCGCTCGCGTTCTCTGCCAGCGACTCCACGGCGGCGGCGGCCACTCCGGCCTCGTCCAGCCGCGAGACGTCGCGGCTGACCACCTGTCCCACGGCCGACCGAGCGGCCTCCAGATCGCCTCGCTCCAGCGCCTGTCCTACCCGACCGGTGGCGGAGAAGAGCGCCCTCAGCGCGAAGGCTGGCTTGAGCGCAACGGCCGTGGCCACCGCCCCCAAGATCGAACGGGTGGGGAGCAGTCGTTCCAGCGTTCTCGATGGGATGGTGGCCGCCGCCAGGCAGATCGCCTCCATCAGCCCGCCGTAGAGCAGTTGGCGGAATGCGCCGCTTCTAGGAGCGCGAGACTCAAGCCCTCCCACCAGCCGTCCCATGGCGACGACGGGGTGCCACCTGTTCGGCAGCTCGCCCAGCAGCAGGTCGAGCCCCACCGCCAGCGCTATCACCAGCCCACGATTCATCACATCACTCCGCTCAACGCACCACGCATTTGTTGGGATTCGCCCTATTGGCCGGATCAGAGTGGCGCGGCCACGATCCTCTATCCGCCGATCAGCGCCACGCCGGCAACCAGCACGGTTACCTCTGTCAGTTCGCCAACCGCGCCGCAGATGTCCCCTGTCACGCCGCCGATCCTGGCCATCGCCACCCGGCCGCCCAGCAGCGCCACCGCAATGGACAGTGCGAGGATTACCGGCGCCGCGAAGCCGAGGCAGCCCACTGATACTACTATCGCCACCAGGGTGCCGATTGCCATGTGCCACCAGCGGATGGCGGGCTTGAGTCCGGCCACCAAGCCGCGGTTGGTGGCCGCGGGAAACCCCCACACGGTTGCCGCCATGGTCCAGCGGGAGAGGCAGAGTGCCGCGACCAACGGCTCTGCCCTGTGCTGCAGCGTCAGCGATTGCAGCGCCGAGTACTCCACCAGCAGCAGGGCGATGGCTGCCGCAATCCCATAGCTTCCAATCCTGCTGTCTTTCATGATTGCCAGTCGGTCCGCCGGATCCTTCCCCCCGAACAGCCCGTCGAAGCTGTCCATGAGACCGTCAAGGTGGATCGCCCCGGTCGTGGCCAGCAGAGCGGCCAGAAGCAGGGCGGCCACCAACCCGGGCGGGAGCCAGGCACCCAGGGCCAGGTTCAAGATGGCCAGCAGGGCGCCGATGGCGGCTCCGACCACGGGGAAGGCGGCAACAGGCCAGCCCATGGGCCCCATGGCCAGCGAAGCCGGCAGCGGCACCGGCAGGATTGTCAGGAAGCCTATGGCCACCAGAGGGGCGGCCAAGGTGCGCCCGGCGCCCTCTGCTACTCTGCGAAGCATCGATCCTCCATTTCTAAGAGGTGCGGTTGTGGCGGACTGAAGCGTATTGGGCCAAAGCCACCACCCCATTGGGGTTTCCGCCACAACTGCGCCGCTACGGCTTGGCCGAGGTCGCTCCGCTCTTCGGCTTGCCGTTTGGAGACGGAACGTCAATCGATGGAAGCGACTCAGCCGCCGCCACGTGCCCGGTCCCCCTGCCGTTCCGGTGCCCACCGGTGTGTGGTAGCAGCACGGCCGGGCCCCCCTCTGGGTGGCTGGTTAGGCAGAGGTCCACCTCAAACACCTCGGCCAGCAGTTCAGCTGTCAGCACCTCCCGTGGCTCGCCCACGGACACCAGCCGCCCCTGGGATAGCACCGCGAGGTGGGTGCAGTAGCAGGCGGCCAGGTTGAGGTCGTGGAAGACCCCCAGGGCTGCCACTCCCTCCCTGGCCAGCTCCGCCACCAGTTCTACCACGGCGATCTGGTGCAGCAGGTCCAGGTGCGCGGTCGGCTCGTCCAGCAACAGCACCCGGGGCTGCTGGGCCAGGGCTCGGGCCATCAACACCCGCTGCCGCTCCCCGCCCGATAGCTCATCTGCCCGCCGGTCGGCCAGCTGCCGGCAGTGAGCCATCTCCATCGCCCGCTCAACGATCTCCGTGTCCGCCGCCCGTTCCCGTCCCAGCAGGTCCATGTAGGGGGTGCGGCCCATCAATACCAGCTCCCAGACGGTGAAGTTGCCGGGCAAGGTGGTGCCCTGGGGTAGCAGCGCCAGCTGCCGCGCCAGCTCTCCTCGGCTCATCCCCTCCAGCGGCCTGCCCATGAGCTTCACCCCGCCCGCGGAGGGCTTCAGCAGGCCCGCGGCTATTCGCAGCAGGGTCGTCTTTCCGGAGCCGTTGGGCCCCACCAGCCCCAGGAAGCCGCCCGCCGGCAACTCCAGGGACACCCCGCGCAGCACCGGTCTGTCATCGAACTTGAAGGTCACATTCTCAATGGAGAGGGCATTATCCATTAGAACACCGACCTCTTCTGCTGTCTCAACAGGTAAATGAAGAAGGGCGCACCACAGAAGGCGGTGATGACTCCCACGGGCACGTCCTGGGATCCCGGGATGGCTCTTGCAAGCGTGTCGGCCGCTACCAGAAAGGCGCCGCCAACCAGGGCGCTCAGCGGCACCAGCGACCGATGGTCGGGTCCCCACAGCATTCGAACGGCATGTGGGACCACTAAGCCCACGAAGCCTATCAGCCCGGCCGCCGAGACGGCGGCCGCGGTGGCGAGGGTGGCGAACAGCACCAGCCCCAGCTTGGCCATTTCGACGTTCACCCCCAGGGATCGGGCCTGGTCCTCGTCCAGCTGAAGGACGTTGGCGCGGCCACCCAGCAGCGACAGCGCTATCACCGCCGCGGCCACGTACGGGGCCACCAGCAGCACCTGCTGCCAGCCGGTGATGTTGAACCCGCCCAGCATCCAGGCGTAGATCACGGTGATCTTGTCACCCTGGGCGAACATGACGAAGGAGGTTGCGGCACTGGCCAGGGAGCCCACGGCGACTCCGGCCAGCAGCAGGGTGGTAACGGGTGTCGTACGTCCCACCCTGGCGAGGGAGTAGACCAGCCCCACGGTGATCAGAGCGCTCAGGAAGGCGGCAACCTGGACGGCGCCGAGGGCGTAGAGCCCCGGGGGCAGCGGGGCGACCATAGCCAGCGCGGCCCCCAGGCCAGCTCCGGCCGCCACCCCCACCAGATAGGGGTCCGCCAGTGGGTTCCGGAACAACCCCTGGTAGGTGGCACCGGCCACGGATAGCCCGGCTCCAACCAGGGCACCCATAAGCACCCTGGGCAGCCTCACCTCCAGAAGGATCGTCTCGAAACTGGCCGGCCACCAGGGGGTCACGTGGAAGAAGGGGAGTTTTGAGAGCAGGATCGCCAGCAGGGTGCCGGGGTCCAGCGCCGCCTTGCCCACCGCAACTCCCACGGCCGAAGTAAGTATCAGCGCCAGCAGTGCAATGCCGTAGCGGCTCCATCCGCGATTGACCTGCCTTGCGCGCCCGATGGCCACCCTATTATCTACCGCGGTCGTCTCCATTTCAGGGCATCCGGTCCGGGTGTAGCTTCTTCGCCACTATCTCCAGCCCATCCACCACCCGCGGCGCCGGCCGGTTGGTCAGGTTCGGGTCGACGGTGAACACCCGGTTAGCTTTGACAGCCGCCACAGTGGACCATCCGGGCCTCGCCATCACCTGCTCCGGGGTGATGCCGGCCTCGTGGTCTGCCAGCAGTACCACTTCTGGATCGGCAAGGAAGAGCGACTCCTGATTCAGTTGGGGCCACTGCTCGGTGGCGGAGGCGGCGATGCTGGCTCCCCCTGCCAGTTTGATCATGTCGTCAACGAAGGTGCCCGGCCCTGCCGTGTGCAGCTGTGGCGAGAGCTCGTAGAAGGTCCGGACAGGGGTTGCTCCCTTTACCCGTGACTCCACCGCGTCGATCCTACTCCTGAGGCTGGTCGCCAGCGTTTGCGCCTCCTGCTGCTTCGCGGTAATCCGCCCCACCATCTCGATGGAGCCGGGGACACCCTTTATATCCTTGGGATTTGTGACCATTGCCGTCAGCTTCCGGCGTTCCAGTTCCGGCAGCACGGTCGGCAGGTGTATGTTCGTCACCAGGATGAGGTCCGGCTCCAGGGCAATGATCTTCTCCAAGTCGGGCTGGACGAAGCTCCCCACCTGCGGCTTCGATCTCGCCGCTTCTGGATAGTCGGAGTACTGGTCCACGCCAACGATCCGGTCCTCCAACCCCAGGGCGTACAGAATCTCCGTGTTGCTGGCCGATATGGAGACTATCCGCTGCGGGGGGCGGGTGAAGGTGAGACTCCGGCCGGCGTCGTCGATGATGGTCAGCGGGAAACCGGACGTGGCGGGCTGGGATGTAGTTGAGGCAGCTGTGGGCTGCGACGTCGCGGAGGCTGCCGGAGAGTTCGCCCCGGCGGGGGCGCAGGCAGATGCAACCAGGGCCAGTGTTGCCAGGATAAGGGTCGTGATCGAGCGCAAAGCAAACCTCCTCGGGCATTTTCGCGTGTTGCCGCGGCCTCGGGGGGGTCAAGAGAGCAAAAAACCCCTGTCCCGCAGAGTCGGAGACAAGGGATCGGGTCGTTTCAGCAAACCCTAGCCTGCGCCCTCTCTCTCGGAGGCCTACGGCAGTGTGTGGCGTTGGGTTCCTGGCTTCTGGCAGGGGGGCCAGTTACAGTTGCGGGACAGCGCCGGTATCTCACCGGACTTCCCCCGGGGTCCGATCTCTCGGTCCCCGCGCCACGGTATTAAGTTGTGGGAATATCATAACAGAGGCCGAAAATGGGTGTCAAACGGGGAATCGGGCCCGTCACGTCGCCAGGTTGCGGGTCACGACCAGTCCGAGCAGGATGAAGGAGTGGGACCTCAACCGGAACGCTCCGGCTGAAGCATCCACTCCTCCTTGGTCTCGGTAGGTCTTAGCTGAGCATCTCCTTGATGCGGCTGGCGGCGGTCTCCAGCACCTCCGGGGCCGATGCGATGGAGAAGCGGACGTGGCCCTCGCCTGCCGGGCCGAAGGCCGAGCCGGGGGTACCGGCCACCCGGGCCTTCTCCAGCAGCATGTCGGCGATCTCTATGGAGTTCTTGCCCAGGTCGAACTTGGGGAAGACGTAGAAGGCGCCCTCCGGCTTAAAGCAGTTCACCCCGGGCATGTCGTTCAGCATATCCACGAAGAAGTCGCGCCGCCTTCTGTACTCGGCGGTCATCATCGCCACGGGCTCCTGGGTGCCCTCCAGGGCGGCCACGCCGCCGACCTGGACGAAGGAGGGTGCACAGGTGGCCGTCTGCTCCTGGATCTTGCCGATCTCCTTGATCAGCGTCGTCGGACCCGCGACGTAGCCGAGTCGCCAACCGGTCATGGCGAATGCCTTGGAGTGCCCGTTCAGGGTGATGGTGCGCTCCGCCATGCCGGGCAGGCTGGCAGGGCTGATGTGCTTGTGGCCGTCGAAGATGATCTTCTCGTAGATCTCATCCGACAAGACGTACAGGTCGTTCTCCACGGCCGCCCGGGCGATGATCTCCATCTCCTTCCGGTTGAGCACCTTGCCCGTGGGGTTGCAGGGGGAGTTCAGCAGGATCAGCTTGGTCCTGGGGGTTATGAGCGCCTTGAGGGCGCTTTCGGTCAGGCTGAAGCCGCTATCCGCCGTCAGGTTGAGGGGAACCGTCGTGGCCCCGGCCAGTTGGATGATTGGCCGGTAGGAAACCCAGGCCGGCTCGGGCAGGATAACCTCGTCGCCCTCGTTGAGCAGTGCAGTCAGCGCGGCATACAGGGCCAGCTTGCCGCCGGACGTCACGATGATCCCCTTGTCTGGGTCTACCTCAACCCCATTGTCGGCCGCCATCTTCTTGGCGATGGCCTTTCGCAGTTGGGGAATGCCGCTGCTGGCGACATAGTGGGTGAAGCCGGACTTCATCGACTCGATAGCGGCCTTCTGGATGTGCTCCGGGGTATCGAAGTCGGGGTCTCCGCCACCGAGGTCCATGATGTCGACCCCCTGCTGCTTCAGGGTGCGAGCCTTATTCATCACCTGGACCGTAGCGGATCCGGACATGCTGGTGATCTTCATGGATAGCGGCTTTGCCATGCGACGAGACCTCCAAACTTCGTAGTTGAATCGGACTACCCGCGGTCTATCCCCGACGCTGCCGGGGCGCGGATCAATGAGTCTTTGGCAGGCGGGGTTGTCTTCGGGCTGGGAGGCAGGCCAGCATCACCTGCTTCGTGAATATGTTACACCACGCCCTTTGGGCCGGCAACGATGGGGAGAAGGCAGGGATAGGTTAAGGTAGGCAACGGAAGTAACCCTCAAGGCAACCCGTCTCACGACCGGGAAGGAGGGGCCCAGGCGCATCTATGGGCATCCGATGGGACGCCATTTGTCGGAGTCGTCTTGCTGAAAAGGCGGCAGTGGTGAAGTGCGCGCGAACCGCACCCGATGCTGGAAGGTAAGTTATACGGTAACGCTGGAGTAGCGCTTGGCCTCATTGATCACCCAGTCGTCCAGGATCTCCTTCTTGAAGCGCCACGAGCTCCCGACCTTGAAGCCAGGGATCTTGCCCTGCGCTGCGTACCGGTAGACTGTGATGGGGTTTAGCTTGAGGTACGACGCTACCTCCTTGACGGTCATCATTCTTTCCATGGAATCTTCCTCCTCTATCATCTGGCACCTCGAAGCTTACAGCCCCTAGCGACCGCTCGCCAGAGCATCATATACTAGAGTTCCCTCTCATGCAAGTACAAGAACCCTTGCATGGATAACTGCCCTCTTGCCGTGACTCTGCTCCTGGCAGACTCACACAGTCAAAATGAGTCAGACCCACCAGGATTGATGCAGACACGCAAAGCTGGACATGACAGTAGTTTTGAGAGGTTTGCCTTGACAAGGCAAAGCGGGGTAACTAAGATGCCGGTAGTTTAGCATTTTGTGGACTGGCTTACAATACCTTGAAGTGTCCTTATTGTGCGCACGACCAGACCAAAGTTGTCGACAAGCGAGATATGACGGCGGGAGCCACCAGGCGCCGCCGTCTTTGCGCTCGCTGCGGTCGCCGCTTCAGCACGTACGAGCAGGCGGAGGTTGCCAGCCTTGCCGTGGTGAAGAAGGACGGGCGGCGGGAGCCCTTTGACAGAAGCAAGCTGCGTTCGGGTCTGCTGAAGGCCTGCGAGAAGCGCCCCATCTCCTCAGAGACTATCGAGTCGCTGTTGGATGAGGTGGAGACTGGTTGCCGTTGTCGAAACGACATGGAGGTGCCCAGCAGCGCCATCGGCGAACTGGTCATGGATAAGTTGAGGGCACTGGACAAGATAGCCTACATTCGCTTCGCCTCCGTTTACCGGGCATTTGCCGACCTACAGTCCTACGAGGAGGAACTCCACAACCTGCTGAAGACCCGTTGATGGCCGTGACCAAGGCCGGGACCAGGGGGACGCGGGCTGCCGCGTGGGTCATGGCTGCCGGCGCAGCCTTCAGCCTGGTTGGTTCCCTGCTCTTCAGCCTTGCCCTTCTTCCGGCGGGTGCCGGGCCGGGCATGCTCTCTCGCTCCGTTCGGGGAGCCCTGATCACTGGGGGAGGTGCCTTGCTGATCTTTGGCGGCCTCGCCTTTTGCCTTGGGCTTGTCCTCTACCTATTCCTACCGCTTGCCAAGGGAGCCGAGGGCGCCAGGCGAGACTACGGCTCTCATAGGATGGTACTGGGCTGCACCACCCTCGCGGCCATCCTGGGCAACCTGCTCGCCGCCCTCTACTTCGTGCTGTTGCCGCTCCTTCCTGGCCCTGTCAGTGGACGCGCGGATGTGTCCGTCCGCGTCCTCTCTCCGGAGGGGATCGTGGTGGCGGCTCTGTCGCTGGACCTGGCATTGCTGGTGGTGGTCTACCTGCGGATTGTGCGGCCCGGGGCCATATCCTTCGAGGATATGGGGCTCACTTTCCACGGTATCTTCGGTCGCTTCCAACTGGGGCTACTTTTCGGTGTGGTGCTGTTTGTTGCCAGCATCCTCGTGGGGTATCTGCTGGAGCTGATGGGGGTGAAGCAGACCCAGCAGGACCTCTTTCAGTCCATAACCAGGGCCAGCCCCATCGAGTTTGGCCTGATTCTGTTCTCAGGGGCGGTGGTCGCTCCCTTTGCCGAGGAGCTGTTCTTCCGGGGCTACGTCTTCCGAGCCTACATGAGGCAGAAGGGGGTGTGGAGGGCGTTTCTGTACAGCTCCCTGCTGTTTGCCATGGTGCACCTCAATTTGCCCGCCATCCTGCCGATCTTCGTCGTGGGCCTCCTCCTTTCCTTCCTATACTACCGTACTGGCAGCGTGGTCCCGGGCATGATCGCCCACGGCCTGAACAACGCCGTGGCTTTCACCCTGCTCTACCTGGCGCTCAACTGACCGCACCATGGCGTAGGGCACAGCGCCCTGCACTGGACTTCCTGCTCCAACAGAACTGCATTGGGCTTTTGCCGGGGCCCGAGGGAGTCAGGTTCGCTCTTGATTTCTTGGGTCAAGTTAGCGATGATGCAACCCCATACCAATCCCACTGCCCGCCGTCATGACCGACATCCGTAGCGGGGGTCGGGCGCCCCGGCCGGTCTTCGCCATCGGTCGCCATGATTGCGGGAAACGGATCCTAATTCAGGCAAGGATGCCTGGTAAACGGACCGGACAGAGAGGAAACGAGATGAGCGATAACGGCTTCCCCAGGTTCCCCATACCGGACGTCGCGCTGGTGCGACGCCATTTTTCCACTGAGCACATCGAGGATGTGGCCGGTGAGGTTCGCAAGGAGTTGGCCAGGGTAGGGCTGGCCGGGCGGGTCAAGCCGGGGCAGAGGATAGCCATGACGGCCGGCAGCCGCGGCGTGGCCAACATCGCCCTGATACTCAAGACCATCGCCGATGAGCTGAAGAAGCTGGACGTGAAGCCGTTCATCGTCCCGGCCATGGGCAGCCACGGCGGGGCCACCGCCGAGGGGCAGCTGGAGCTGATCGCCGAGTACGGTGTCACCGAGGAAGCCGTCGGAGTGCCGATCCTCTCCTCCATGGACACGGTGGTGCTGGGGACGACCAAGTACAACGCGACCATCCACATGGACAAGAACGCCTACAACGCCGACGGCGTCATCGTGGTGGGACGGATCAAGAACCACACCTCCTTCCGCGCGCCCATCGAGAGCGGCCTGTGCAAGATGATGGCGATCGGTTTGGGCAAGCAGAGGGGCGCCGAGTCGATCCACAACAACGGCCTGCCGAGGAACATCCCCGAAGCGGCCAGCATCATGATCGGCACCGGCAAGATCGTCATGGGTCTGGGCACCGTGGAGAACTGCTACCACAAGAGCTGCCGGATCGTCGCGGCACCGCCGGAGAGGATCCACGAGACCGACATTGAGTATCTGAAAATAGCCGCCAAGCTTCTGCCCAGGGTGCCCTTCGAGGCGGCGGACGTGATCGTGGTGGACCGGATCGGCAAGAACATCTCCGGCACCGGCATGGACATGAACGTTGTTGGCATGTGGCGGCGAACCGGCGAGGATTCGGCTCCACAGAGTCTTGATGAGTTGGAGAGGGGAGAGGGATAGGAACGGGCTCTGCTACAACCTGAGGTTAGGAGGTCCCAGGAGGTAGCGGAGCCCATGAACATTATCGAGCGTGGCAAGGCATTCGTCCAGCACTTGTGGGAAGTGGCGCACCGGTCGGCCTGGGACTGGCGGCGCTGTCCCCGCTGCGGGGGCAGCGGCACGGTGAGGAATGGCGCCCGCAAGGTGCATCCCTGGACCCTGGAAGGGCGGAAGGAGATCCGGATCCAGCGCCACTTGTGCCGCTCGTGTGGGCACAGCTACTCGGAGGAGTCTGCGCTCTTGGTGCGGGGGAGCTGGTACGCCAGGGAGGTGCACCGCTTTGCCGTCGACCACTGGCAGCACGTGGGCAGTTCTCTGAGGCGGACGGCGGAGTTGGTGCGTTCCCTGTTGGGTAAGCAGGAGAGGTGGCTGCTGTGGCGGCCATTTGCGGTGGAGCCGGAAGAGGGGGAGAAATGTCACCTGAGCCAGAGTACGGTCCATCGGTGGCTGGACAAAGCGGGCATCGAGGCTCGCAAGAGCGTGCCGGGGCAACTGGCTGGGGTAGAGAGTTCTGGGCAGGTGGCGACCGATGGGCTGTGGGCGACGCTGCTGAAGGGACGAAAGAAGGTAGTGTTGGCCCTGGTCGATACGGTGACTGGTCTGATCTGGCCGCCGGTGGTGGTGGATGGAGAAGACAGCGATCGCTCATGGGGCCGGGCGTTTAGGCGGGCGAAGCTGTCAGGGTTGGCCCTGGAGGGGTTGCGAGGGGTAACCAGTGACGGGGCTAAGGGGCTGATCGGCTACCTGGGCCGAGTTCTTTCCTGGGTGAACCACCAACGCTGCCACTTCCACCTGTGGCGGAACCTGAGCGGGGAGTTGGCCTCCAGGGTGAACGAAGCGGCGATGGAGC
>Ga0209638_1001600_pt1 | contig 14288 bp, 18 predicted proteins | sample BarGraNGADG00211_FD_184490 | JGI IMG/M metagenome (GOLD analysis project Ga0209638, IMG submission 184490) | Arctic peat soil microbial communities from Barrow, Alaska - Barrow Graham LP Ref core NGADG0002-211 (SPAdes) (version 2) | ecosystem: Environmental > Terrestrial > Soil > Wetlands > Peat... | reverse complement strand
CAGCCGAAGCTGCTCAAGAAACCCACCTTGTCCACTGCCGTTCTAAACGGCGTGGCTTGCGCCGGGTTCCGTAAGGTCAGATGTTCTCTCCCCAATTGATCGGATAGATATCCGAGAGTGCGCCCGTTCGCGCTGGTCAACGTCGAAGGTGACAAGCGGCAGGTTAAGCTGAAGGGCAACTGCCACATATATGGAGTCAGCCCCGCGCAATCCTAGCTCGGCAGCCAAACATGCTGCCTCATGTACAAGTTCGTTGTCCATCTCAACCAGCCTCAATCCGGGTAAGTTTTCCAATAGGGTGATCGTCCGCTTGCCAAGCGCCGGGTCGCCGGTTCGCCGGGAGATGGCTGCCCCGACTTCTGCGAGCAGTAGGGCGGGGGATACGAATTGCACACCTGTCTCACGCTGTTGTTCCATCCAGGATTTTACGGCAACGTGGAATTCATCCTGTGATATCAAGCGGGAGACCCAAATGATCGCATCTAGAACGGCAAATGCTTTTTCTGAGAAATGGGGTAATGTCATCGCCGTCCCTCAGCGACTGCCTGAGAGGCGGATACTCCTAATGGCCAGCGCGCTCCGATCTCAGCAGCCAGCGCGTCCAGGTTGTCCCACGAGCGTTTTTCGCCATCTTTTCCCTTCAAGGGTGTAACAGGAATCAGAAGAGCCACAACGTGTCCGCGATACGTCACCTGTATTTCGCTGCCGGTTTCACGTACCAGGCGGATCAATTCACTTGCCTGCTGTTTCAGTTCACGTACACCAACAGTGACCATAATCTTATTCCTTTCCGATGTGTACACAAATGTAGATACATTACAGCACAATTCAAGGATGGCGGGACGCCTTCGACCAGACTGACTATCCGAGCAGTGTGCTAAATATCAGAGCAATAATTTGCCATTTATACATTAATACCCGCATGATATTTGATGAGTTGCAGGCATCCGGCTCCAAACAACCTTCTTTCAAGACCGGCCCACTCCTGACCGGCGCAGAGGAAAATCGATTCGGGTGTTGTATAATTGTTTCATGCAATCCATTCCCGAAACAGCCCTGTCATTCTTTCAGGAATACGACTTCGAGCGTCTTGACCCGGAGCGCGATGGCGATCTGGTCATTGAGCGCCTGCTCGCCTATGGGAATCGGGACGAAGTGCAATGGCTTCTAAAGCACTACGGACAGGGTCGCGTCCAGCAATGGCTTTCCGAAGCTGGTAGGCGGCGACTCCCCGGGCGTCGTTACCGCCTGTGGTGTGTCCTTCTGGATGTGGCCGAGTCTTTGCGCGAACCTGCCCCGATATGGCCGTACTAGAATCCCCTTACTGGGAAACTGTTTCCACAACCATGCGCGATTTGCTGGCCTGGATAGGCAGGCAGACTTTCGCGACGCGTTTCTATCTGGCGGGCGGGACGGCACTGGCATTGCGGATGGGTCATCGCCGTTCCATGGATCTGGATTTCTTTTCGGAGACCGATGAAGTTCATGCCCACACCCGCCAGGAACTGATTAATTCTTTTTCCACTCGTAACGCGCAGATCATTGAAAACGTGGACGGTAATCTGCTATTGCTGGCAGATGGGCTGCCTGTAGGCTTTTTCAGTTACGGGTACCCGTTGCTGGAACCAGTCCAGAAGGTTGAAAACATCGGTCTCGCCTCTCTGCTGGATATCGGCTTGATGAAACTGGACGCTGTAATCGGGCGCGGCAGCCGCAAAGATTTCTTCGATCTATATGTCATATCCCAGCAGATCCCACTTCCGAAATTGCTGAGTGCTGGGGAACGTAAATATCCGCAGGTGCGCGATTTCCCGCTTATGGCACTCGAAGGGCTGTTGCAATTCGACAATGCCGACCGCGACCTCCAGCCGGAGATGTTGGCAGACTTGCCTTGGGAAAATGTAAGACGTTTCTTTGTGGAGCAGGGAAAATTATTGGGAGGGGATTGGTTCGCGAAATAGGTGGATGCCCTACCTATCAAAACCGCCCACGAACCGAGCTGTCGGTTCGGGTTCATATCCTAGAAGCTGTCGATAATCGCCATGAGTGTCTTTTTACAACAGGGAGACTGAACTTCTAGCAGCCTCCCTGCTGGTTTCTGGCAGAGATGTCAGCGCACGATTAAGGGCAGGAATATCGTGTACACTTTGGTAATGGTATACATCTCGCCGGCGGTGTATGGCAGGCTGATCAGCGGGTTTCCAGCAAGGTCAGTGATGGTTTCACTGTGACATTCACATTATGTTCAACTTTTTGTTCAACTATTGACACCTCCCGACCTCAGTGATATATTCTGGGTATCGGTCAGCAAGACCGTCCACTCGGTTGAGTGGCCCTGTTTTTCGTCAGACAGACTCTCGCGTTTTCAAACGCCACGTTAGCAGCATTGGGCTGTGAAGGTGGCGTTTTTTGTTTTCCACAGCTCAGCCCTCATACTTTCATATTTATACAAGGAGAAAAGGTATGCACCTGCAACCGGAAGGACCCATGACAAACCAGACGACCTTTGAAGGCTATATTGTGCGTGCCTGGACACACGGTCCCGACCGTTTCCTGCGGCTTGCCAACCATCGCCCCGCCAATCAAGGAGGGCCCATCCCCCAGAGCAACATGGTCTATTCGGACTACACGACCGTCCGCCTGGACTCGTCCATTGAATTCGATACAAAGAAATGCAGGCCCGGTATGCGGGTTGTTGTGCGCGGGCGCATCGAAGGTCGGGACATCCCGGAAACACTCGGGGAAATCCTGATGCACTGCAATATGAATATGCATCTTCCAACGAACATTGCCAATGTTGTCGTCACAAGACCCATCACGCAGATCTTTGCTGTAACGCTGGACATCAAGCAGTGGCATCCAGGCTTGCGGTTTGACCGAAGAGATTACGGAGGTCAGCGCGCAGGGTATGATCGTCTCGTCCCTGCACAGGCATCCTTCGCAGTTGTAAAAACACCCGCGGTAACCCTGAAAACCACGTCTGTACTTGAGCCCGGTCAAGACCTGGCTGAGGTTATTGCTGAACCGAAACCGGTTAAAAAACCCAAGGTGGTTAAGAAGATGGAACCGGCGCAGCCGGCCAAGGCACCTAAGAACAAGACAAAATAAGCCGTACAACGGCACATTTTGCGGCAGACCGCTCCATGCTTAAAACTTGCACATCGGTGCAGGTGTAACTCCCGAAAAAAGCATTTGATCCTGTTGGCGACAGCAGGCATCTTCTGCTTTTTTTATTTTGCCATTATCAAAATCTCGAACATTAAAAATACGGCCCGGTGACAGTGTGCGACTGCTAAAACCGTGGGGTATAGAGGCGGCTGAATATTTATCGAATATCGTACCATTTTGGTACTCAAAAGAAATAAAGAAATCGTTGGCAGCATTATCTTGCCGGCGGGGAGCAAACCTCTCCGCCGGCCACCAAATTCAATCATTTATTTTACTTCAACCGCCTTGTGTTTTTCCTTGGTGGATTCTGCAAAGGATCAAAATCCGTCAGGCAGGTTTTTTTGCAGCCTGAACATTCCAATCTCCCTAATTTTCAGCGTATCATTCTTCGTGGGTAGTATGCAATGCCGCCTGAGAGTGCATTAGACGGCATTCCGTGCTTCTCACCATTTGGTACTCCACTCTCACCGAGAGTGTTGCCATCCCCTAGACCAGCGCAGGCCACGCGCAGGCAATCCCCCAAGCAGCATTTAGAAAACACCCTGAGAAGGAGGTTCACATGCCTACCACGCACCTAGACGCGACCCTTACCGCCTCGAGGGCTCGCGTCAGTCCAGAGATCCGGACGATCCTGACCGGTCTCCTGAAAGAGGCACTAGTGGAAGTGATGAACAATCAATATCACTACCGCGTAGATTTCGGCCCGAATGTCCAACCTCCAATTCACGTCGTGAGTTGGGACCTGGTCTGTAACTGCAGCCAGGGTGAGGACTGCCCGGCAGTAACCGCCGTCAAGAAACATTTGAAAGAAGGTGGTCAGGGCGCCGAAACCCCTCAACCAGGATATTGGCCGACCATCCCGCACCATTGCCCTGTGTGCGGCGGGAGAGTGCATTACAATCCGCAGCTTTCGTCTAAGCATCGCGGTCTCGGATGGACCTGCGAGAACGGTAAAGCGCACTACTGGACATACCAGGGACAAGTCCTCGCCCGAGCCTGCAAGGGAAAGAAAGTGGCCGCCCTTGATGATGCGCAGGCATTCCCATTTCCGGAAGGGTACGATCCAAATCGGGAATATCCACCAACCGTCTGCCGCCACTGCGGCCAGCCGCTCTAACCCCCCCACAGAAAACAGAATAAGGAGGTCGAATGACCACCCAACTTCCCTTGCTGCCTTTAACAGAAGGGACTTCCACGTACCGGCAATCAGCCGGTAAACAGCGTCTCGTTCAAGACAGCCTGGCGCGCGTCCTTAAAGACCCCAGGATGTGCGCCAGCGATGAACTGCTGGGAGCCTTTCTCCAGCCCTATGCCCGGGGGAAAGACCCCTTGACGATGGCACGGACTCTACTGGAGCAATTCGGCTTCGAAGAGTTGCCCAAGGTCGATGCTTTCCGGCTCGAACAAGCTGGCCTATCCACCAAAGCCGCCATCGCCCTACGAGCTGCTTTCCATTTTGCCGAACGGTTGCAAATGCAGCGGCTCAGTCCGCCGGATGAGCGCCCGACGATCAATTCACCATCGGACGCGGCGGCCCTGGTCCAGTACGAAATGGGCAGCCTGGAACAAGAGCACCTGCGCGTTATGGTCCTGGACACACGCAACCACGTTTTGGACATTGTCGAGGTGTACAAGGGATCGGTAAATTCATCGCAGGTGCGTGTGGGCGAGGTATTCGTACCCGCCCTTCAGCGAATGGCCCCAGCGATCCTGGTTTGTCATAACCATCCATCCAATGACCCAACGCCATCGCCGGATGATGTGGCCGTGACTCGCGCAATTGTCGCGGCAGGCAAGTTGTTGGATATTGATTGCCTTGACCATCTCGTGATCGCGCAAGGCCGTTGGGTATCGTTGAAAGAACGTGGCCTCGGGTTCAGTTAGGAGGTCGAATGGTGCAGCTTCCTATGTTTGCTTTTACCCCAGAGCAGGGGCTTTCATGGTTATGCGAAACCCTAACCCGGCCTCCGGAAGACCCGCTCGCAGCCCGCATCCAGCTTTCCCCGCCCGTCCAAGACGATGTCGATTGGGATCATATATATGAAGAAGGCGCCCATAAACTCGACCCGTTAGATGTGTTGAGCCTCGACCCGTTTCTCGCCGATGTGTCTTCTGATGCAACCGGCATCCTGTCTGGACCTGCCTGGACAGAGGTCTGTGCCACTCAGAACCTGCTCGACCACCTGGGCGTCGGCGTCGCCGATAAACAAGAGGTGTACGAACAACAACTCTACGATGTTATATGCCTTGCCAGGCTCGAACTTGACCAGGTCGGCCATCAGGAGCAATTCGTTCCGTTCCACTATCACACAGAAAGAGCGGATATGCACCTGGCACTTGTTATCCGAAAAGAGTTTAAGCCACCCGTCGCTGTAATTGGACTGGCGGAAGATTTTTAACCCACAGAAAGAGAGAAAAGTATGGACAAACCCTGGCTACTGATCTTCACGATAGACCAAATCCAATATTTTCCCACCTATGTTTGCCCGCGGTGTGGCGTTAAACCGGTTAGGTCGGCGAGCGGTGATCTGTATCAGCCGTTCCGTAACTTATTCGGCGGGTCCATGGAGTACGACGCGTACTTTGGATACGTGAAGTTCGACTGCATCTGCCATCTCAACATGAGCAGCGAAACTGACCCGCAGCTCGCCGGCTCGCTCCGAGTAGCCCGCATGGGTGACGCCCTGCTTCCCGTCAGCTTCGTCAGCTCATATTCCGCTGATCTTGCGACATGGGGTATGCATGCCGCTGACGTTAACAACGCTCGGGTGCGCCAGGCCTTGCAGTTCCTGGCTGCCAACGCCGACCAGCAGGCCATGACCGGTTCAGATGCTCTAAAGACGCTGGTCTATGGCGTGTCCGCTGGGCAACCGCCCGAAAGAGCTTACGAAGCTCTCAAAGCGATGCTCCTTCGCAGTGGTGCGGCCCTTGGGCTGCCGGCAAATGTGCTTGTAGACGTTGAAGTCCAGTAATAGGGGTGTCTTCAAGAGGAGGCAAAAGACTGCCTCCTCTTACCCTTTCTCAAACCCAATTTGAGGACGTTCCTTTAACCTCTATCTGGCTTTACTTCGGCGACCCCATCAGTGCCATTCCCCAATCCAACCTGCTTACAAAAAGCAAGTCATAGAACCTCACAGAGAAGGAAAATAATGGAACCCACAGATTCTTCCGCCTGGGCAGAAGCACACCCCCAAAGCGTGCGCCCACTAAATAACCTCTGGCTTTCGCTGATCATCCGGGTCTTGGAACTATTCCGGCCCGTGCGGGATGCCCTGACGGTGCTCAGCCTGGCACCCAAGCCTGGCGAAATCGTTTTGATGGCCCCGGAAAGGGCCTGGAACATTCTCGAAGAGACACTCCAAATGGACGCAGTCTCACCGATGTTCGATATTCACCTGCGCCTGGACATTATGAAGGCTCTGAAAGAAGTGCGGCAGATCAACCTGGACGATGCCGAGAATGACTGACACCTTTGCTCTCATCCTGAAAAAGACACCCACCATCTCATCCAAACACTGGATGTATTTGAAACAGGTGGTGGCAGCCCTTGACTTTGATGGAGACCAATTTGTGGTTATACCGACGTGTCGCAAGTAACAGCTCCCAGTGCAGGTTGACCAACGTGGTATCCTAAACGACGGTTGGGCGGCTGACAAGAACCTCCTATTATAAAGATTTCATCCCCACCCGAGCCTGCGAAACTCGAACAGATCTACCAAAACCGGGACAGCACCGCTGGTTCGATTAAAGATGAAATAGATGAGTGTCGAGGAATCTTTTCCTCGGCACATAAAAACCTCCGAGAATTATCTCGGGGGTTTTTATGTGTCCTCTCTTTTGAGAGGCACTGTTTCCGACAGGCCGGCCACTGGCAGGCTATTCCCAAAGAAGCATCATTCCGCACAGAAATGGAGAAAACATGTCATCAAAACGTACCAGACGCTACACCCGCCTGAACGACTGGCAGGAAGCCGGGATCGTCCTCGGCGGGATCCTGGTTGACAGTGCAAAGCTGATCAACCAGGCACTTCCAAAAATCGCCAATTCAGCGCACCGTTTGGAAATTGAACATTATTGTGGCGAAACAGAAATCGGGCCCTACCCCTCCAAAGCGGCCCTGGAGTCCCTGAAGGATGCCATCCTCAACGTGATGATGGATAAGCCATAGTAGGGGGATGCGAGGGAGGCCAAAAATGGCCTCCCTCGCAAATTTTCATTCCTGGTCCGTAACCGCTTATGCGGTTTTGTTCACCAGCAATGTAATCATTGAACGGTTATAGACAATTTCTTGCTTGGCCCAAGCTGCAGCCAGGACCAGCGCGGTCAAAGCACTATCGGGTGCCATTCTGCCCTCCAAAATGGCAGTCCTTATCTCATCCGGCAGTGCTTCCACCGTTGCTTTGCCGCAAGTCAGCAGGACAGCGCCTTCGACTCGCAGCTCGTATCCACTCTTGCCGATTGGCACAAGGTCGGCGAGCAAGGGATCTTTTTGGTTCTTTTTGGCCGTGTAAAACAGGGCGGCAACAGCAGCAGTGATCACATCGGTATCGGTGACACCCCCCATGCGTTCCGCCAGGAAATCCAACTGCTTGAGTGTAGCCGCCGTCAAGCGGTAGGTACGAGGAATTTTTTTATCAGCCATTTTACTATCTCCCTTTTCATTATATATGAAAGTATTTACATCGTCAATACATTTGGTGTCATCGCTCTTTCATTGAGCGATCTAACCCTCAGGCCGGCTCCATGGCCGGTAATTCCCCCACTAGCATCATATCCATCCTCGTGTCTAAAAAAAGACACCCCTACAGAAAACCCAGAAAGGAAGGAGGCCTATGGCCAAACAGAAGAAATGGTCGGAATTGTCGCCTGAAAAGCGGGAAGAAATAAAAGCTACCCGCGAAAAGAATCTGACCGAAGCGAGATCACGACTCGCCAGCGGAGTGGAAGCCCTGCTGAAAGGAAACCGGTGGAAAGAGTACCTGCAGTTCTCGCAGAAATTCCATCAATACTCCTTTTCTAACATCATGCTGATCATGCTCCAGCATCCGGACGCCAGGCAGGTGGCGTCGTTCCAGACCTGGAAAAGCATGGGACGCTTTGTTAAGAAGGGCGAACACGGGATTGAAATCTTCGTCCCCATTTTCAGCAAAAACCATCGCATAGGGGCACAACAGCGTTCGAAAGATATCGGCTTAGGTGATGAAGAAGCCCTCAACCGTGCAGCTGGCGAAGAAAGAATGGAAGAAAACGCGGGTAAAACTCTCGTCGGGTTCAAAATGGGAAGCGTTTTCGACGTGTCCCAGACAGACGGCCAGCCATTGCCCGAACACCCTTGCACGCCACTGGAAGGTGACGACGAAGGCGTGTTCGCTGTCCTGAAGGAGGCGGTCGAGACTTTCCTGCAGATCCCGGTTGCGTTTGAGACCCTGCCTACGGGCACTTTCGGTTGTTGCCAGTTCAATCTCAACCAGGACTCCCACCCGACCGCGATCACCATCTCGAATGACCCCACCATGTCCGGTGTCCAGCGGCTGGACACCCTTGCCCATGAGGCTGGACACGCCATGTTGCACTCCGGTCTGGAATACCGTCAGCATACAAGACAGTCCATTCGGGAGTTGGAAGCTGAATCGACGGCTTTCTGCATCCTTTCTGCACTGGGGTTTGATTCCAGCCAGGTGAGCTTCGGCTACCTCGCGATCTGGGCCGAAAGCGGTGGCGAGGATTGTGTCAAGGAAATTGAGAGAAGTGGTCAGCGAATTTTGGAAGCATCCCGCCGCATCCTCGGTTGGATGGAGGAAAACCTGGGTGTCCCCATAGAAATCCAAATGACATCGAATGAGGATGAATTGGTTGTGGCATAACGAAAGAGGGATATATCATGAAATTCAGGAACACTTTAAAGCTAATTAAGCGTATCTTGGAAACAGAAACCGATGTAAACAGCTTCCCGCTTAGAAAAATTCCCGACGAGATTGAATGCAAAAATCAGCTCCTCAAAGGAATTGAGATGAGTGACTAGGGAGTCGGGGACGAATATATCCTTGTTCTAATATTTTCCTCTAGCACCAGCATGCAAGATATAATTTTTAAGAGGCTTAGCGTAAGAATGATAAAGATTGCTGTTCCCAAGAGGAAAAGATCCGCATTCTGCCATCGCTGGAAAATCGTGGAATTCGGGATATTTGGCTCTTTACTACGCGAGGACTTTAAGAGCAATAGCGATATTGACGTTCTGGTCACTTTCGCATCGAATTCCAAAACAAGTTTGTTTGACTTGGCTCAGATGCAAATTGAACTGGAGGGATTGTTTGGGCGTCCGGTGGATATCCTCGAGAAGGAAGGAATTCGTAACCCATTCAGAAAACGCGAGATTCTGAAGACGGCCAAGGTGATCTATACGGCCTGAGGATCGGAATCTCGCTTTTTTATTGGATATACTTGAAGCGGCAAGGGAAATTTCTGGGTTCGATAAGGGAGTTAAGTACACTTAATTCGTCGAGAACCGGATGGTCCGCTATGCAGTGGAACGGCAACTTATGGTGATTGGTGAAGCTGCCAATCATATTTCAGAGAAATTCCAAAACGGACACCCTGAAATCCCGTGGCGCCAAATGGTCGGGCAGCACAATGTTCTTGCCCACGAATATGGGGATATCAATGTTGAACGCATCTGGAGTACAGCAACAATCAATATTCCTCCAATGTTGAAAGCATTGAAGCCCCTTGCACCAGAAGTGTGAGTTTGGGATGACAGACACCCTTGAACAATTAAGTGGCAGCAGAAATCGGCCTGATAGTTCATATATCAGGCCGATTTTTTATTCCGGAAAGTGATACCGATGCGAATTGGTGCCTCACTAAAATTGGGATATTTTAAGGCATTGACCTGCCCTACTTTTCCGGATCTCTCTGGGCGTTTGTAGTCTGACCATTCCAACCCATATAAATTTCTTTATCGCATGTGCACTTTTCCGAAATTATTCTAAGCTGCATGCACATAACGGTTTGGTACCAATGATTCAACGGATCTCACTTATTGAATTATCTTTGTTCATTAATCAGTTGGACCTTGGACAATATTAATTGCAATAAATTGCCATTTATGGCATAGTGATTGAATGAAATTTAATGAGTCGCTGGTGTCTGCCACCAAACGACCGTTCTTCGAGACTGGTCTCCGGCTGGCATGCGAAGTCGATCCCGCCGATGTGCACAGATCGAACCCGCACCTGGTTTCTTGGTCTGGGGTGTACAGGCTTCCGGACCTAAAGAGTCTGTGATTTGCAATATTGAGTTGCTAGCTCTTTAGGAGAGTCTTTATGCGCACTCCCAAAGAAATAATATTTCTACCAATTTTGACATCACCTTACTATAAGAGGTAAATATAGGAGAAATATATCCGAGAGAGAAATAGTCATGATGCTCGAGGTTGCGATCAGGTTTTGTGAGGCATCGCGAGCATTAACCACAATAGTATATTGCTTATAGGTGCTAAGTCCGGTTAGAGTTAAAGTGGTCGCCGTTCCGACATTGATTGGCTGTCCGCAGGGCCCTTGGTCTGGCGGGTTAGCGCCCGCTGGACAAGTGACGACACCCTCGTACCGACTTAAACCGCCCGTCAATACGCTCGCGCCTGCTTCCCAGTCCAACCGTAAAGAATGGTTTCCAAGCGTAGCATTTAGTGAAAACGGCCAATACTCATCCGCCCCAAAGTCGGAAACACTGTTATATGGACGACTCTGTCCGTCAATATCATCGTTGGTTGTGCTGCCTATCGCCTGATCCTTAGCTACCGAATCTACTCGCAGATGGTAATTGTAATTTGGTGAGCTAGGCGAAATAAAATCTGCGGATGGTGCTGAGAGCATGGTTAAAAGACCGATAAATGTATCGGGAAGAACTGGCCCTCCGCTCGCATTCGTGTCTTTGGTATTGCCAGCAAAAAGGCCTTGGCTAAAAGTCACTGCGTTCCCGGGCTGAACAAGAACCGCAGCAGCACCTGAACCCCCTTCTGTGTGATCGGCAATAATACTGTAATTGACATTCGCCGAAGCAAAGGATATTCCCGGCGATGCTAAAATCAACAATCCCTGCCCAGATACGAGAGCTGGACCGAGACGATTCCGTGCGATTGTACAGTGAGTTATAGTCGCTTGGAGGCCTTGAACTTGTATGCCCCCCCCACCTCCTCCCGCTGAAGCGTTTCCGGTTGAGCCCTGCGTAACATAGTTGTCTGTTATCATCGCGTTTGTCACCAATGTGGTCGGATTGGGTCCGGAACTGGTCATCCACAGATACAAACCCCCGCCCCCGCCCGCGCCTGCATTGCCGTTGGTTGCGTTTCCACCGATTGCGTTGTTGGAGACTAGTTGCACGCGGCTGAGTGTTGCCGGCGTATTGTTAATAAGTATGCCTCCTCCAGCTCCAAAGCCACCATCTTTCGCAATTCCTCCTTGGGCCAGATTATCACTCACATACGAGTCCGTCATGGAAAAGGAATTTGCAGATTCAACATGAATAGCACCACCAAATCCACCCCCAGCATAAGTGAGACCATTTCCACCAACAGCCTGGTTCCCAGTCGCAATGATGTGACCCAACGCCCATGAGCCTCCGCCACCACCGATTGCTCCTCCGAGAGCATCCGCATTCAGATTGCCGCTCCTCCCACTTCCTGAAGAACTGGCCGCATTCGCCTGATTGTTGGTAAAGGTGCCATAGTCAATCGTCACTGAACCGTTCACAAACAAAGCACCATATGCTAGCCCCCCTCGATCAGGCCCTGTGCCACCAAACGACTGGTTACCATCGAAGGTGACTCGTTCCAACAGGTTACTCGTTCCTGGCTGTGACCAATTAATTTCCAACCCAGATCCAGCAGCTGCCCCACCAGCTCCAGAACTTGTGTTGGCACCATAGACTTTGTTACTCTTGAAATTCATATCTCTCAACGTCACTCTGGCGCCAGCAACCATCATACCGCCGCCAAATCCGCTCGGATCATTCGCATTGTCTGGACCTAGCACTCGACTGTTCTGGATTGTAAAACCCTCCATATCAAGACTTGCAGTCGTCGTGCTATATCCAATGAGAAATACACCGCGACGTGAGTTTTGTCCATCTACTATGGTCAAATTGAATTTGGGGTTGGCTGTCAGCCAATTGCTGGTGGAATATCCTCCCAATATCGTAAGCGCCTTATCAACAATGCAGACAACTGCTCTCCCGTCTTTTCCGATATTTGGATCATAGAGAAATGGGCAAGGATCTGCAACTTGATTGTAGGTGTAAGTTCCTTGGGCAACTAAAATTTTATCCCCAGAACTTGCTTGATTTACAGCGTATTGGATCGTGCGACAAGGTGCTGCGATAGAACTACAATCGCTTGTATCATTGCCGCTGGTAGTGACATAACGCGCGATTGCCAACACATCTGCGCGCACAAGTCTAACACTCGCGACCTCGAAATAAAAGACCTTGAAAGTTATCGCAAACACAAGTACAGAAAAGAGTCTTTTCAAATTTAAATCTTTTGCGATTATTGGATTATCCCTTCGGTCTCTCACGCCTGGCGGAATTGAGCCACACCCAGATTTTCAATTCCGGCTTGGCTACTATATTGCGTTGAGTTTTCATCATTAAGGTATCACAGAATATGGCACATGTCCATCGAACTCTTATCCTAATAATTGCTCAAATTCAGGAAAACAACATCATTGGTTTCAAACAAAACTCGCCCTTCAAGTTCAACTACTAGGTCCTTCCACTTCTGAGCCACTACTGGGTCATAACGATTTAAATGAATAAGAAAATACGAGATGCCATACCGTTTGCCAAACTGTATTGCTGCTCCTGGATCAGCAAGCCCATTTTGGATCATATTGTCTAGATCGACTATTGAAGTATATTCTGGTGTTGTTTTGGCTCCATATCCTACAACCAACCTGCCCCAATGTATTGTGCTACCATCTAACTGTTCCATAGCAATCATGATCGTCTGGTAATTATCTTTGCCAAACACAGGGAGTTCCAACAAAGGAGTGCCAGGTTTGATCTCCTGAGACACCTGCTTGTATACCCCCTCGCTATCAATCGAAAAAGGAAATACCGGAAACTTGGGGAATGACTCGGCAGCTATAAGGATAGTGATCAGAAGAACTACCCAGTGACGCGCCGATTTACGAATCACAGAAAGTCGCAAAAAAGCAACCGCGAATACTGCTAGCGGCAGAGCAATAAACATGCCGAATCGCCCCGGAGCGCGAATATCGCGCAATCCGAAAATAACCTTGGACAAGTAGTAAAAGGGCAGCTGAATGGAATGGTCTGGTTTATAGTACGGTCCCCATGATAAGATAATTGCAGACAAAAAAAGAATCACCATGTAGAGAATAAAGTCGCCAGGAATCGAGCCACCCTCATCTTGTTGCACATATTGAAATTTGTCAGATAGGGAGTTCTCCCTCCGTTGAACAAAACGGCTTTTTACTATGATGCCGAGTGTCCGAACCAAGTAAAGCGCACCCAGAGTCAACAAAACAAATCCAGGGAAAATTGCATATTCCCATGCCCCATAAACAGGATACTCCGCCGGGCCATACCAAAAAGAGAATTTCGAAAAACCAGTGAGAATCGAAGTTAGGTCGGCAGAATAGATCGCCGTTTCTTCAAACGATTGCTTGGGAAAAGCCTTAGCGATTTCGAGATAGGGCTTGATCTGCACCAGGTAAAGAACAAATACACAAACAGCGACAGTCCCAACCCCCCGAATTCCTATTTTCTGGAGAAACTGCCTAATACCCAAGCGCTTAATTTGCTTCAGGACAATAGGCGCGCACATTAGAACGCAAAGAACGAAGAGCATTGGCGCCAAGTACATCGCAAAGGAGATTCCCACGGCGAAAAGGGAAACTAGGATGAACAAATCCCTCTGTTTCATATCTCTCAAATAAAGGTACAGAAACAAGAAAAATGGTGGAGCCAATTGAAACCCGAACAATTGGTAATGAATAAAGTAACTGATTACGCTCAGGCTAAAGTGGGCACAAAAAGTTATCAATATTCTTTCTACGAGTGAAAAATAACCCATGCGGTTCAGCGCATGCTGGGTAAGCATT
>Ga0209638_1001599_pt1 | contig 14290 bp, 10 predicted proteins | sample BarGraNGADG00211_FD_184490 | JGI IMG/M metagenome (GOLD analysis project Ga0209638, IMG submission 184490) | Arctic peat soil microbial communities from Barrow, Alaska - Barrow Graham LP Ref core NGADG0002-211 (SPAdes) (version 2) | ecosystem: Environmental > Terrestrial > Soil > Wetlands > Peat... | reverse complement strand
GGGTGCCGGGCTTACCGCTGCGGCTGCTGGACGGGTCCAGCGAGGGGCTGACCGGTGCGCAGTTGAGCCAGCGGCTGTGGGCGGCGAGGGCTCGTGAGGTGGTGAGCTTCGTGGACCTGGACGGGGCCGGCTACACGGCGTGGTTCGAGGGGCTGGAGGAGACGCTGGGGGAGCTGGCCCAGGAGGGCGGGTCGCAGGCGGTGGCGGATTGCCGGCTGTTGGAGTGCTGATAATGAATGGGGGGTGTGAGGGATGCCTACCGAGTACGCGGGGGTGCTGGCGATCCCGTTGATCATCGGATTGGTGGAGGCGGCCAAGCGGCTGGGGATGGACACGGTGTGGGCCACCCCCATGGCCATAGTGAGCGGACTGGCCATATCGCTGGGCTTCGAGGGAGCCAAACAGGCCCCGGGCTCCGAGATATGGCTGAACGCCATCCTGTGGGGGCTGGCGTTGGGGCTATCGGCCAGCGGGCTATACAGCGGGGCCAAGAAGGCAGTGGAAGGCTAGGGCTAAGTGGATCCTCGAATCGCGGAGTTGCTCGCCGACGTGGAGAAGAAGTGGGGCAGGGGTGCGCTGGTGCGGCTGGGTGACGCCGTGGATCAGGCCAATGTGGAGGTGATCCCCACCGGCGCCCCAACCCTGGATGCGGCCCTGGGGATCGGAGGGCTACCCTGTGGCCGGATCAGCGAGATCTTCGGACCGGACTCATCGGGCAAGCAGTCGCTGGCAGCCCAGTTGGCCGTCCAGTGCCAGCAATCCGATGGAGCGGTGGTCTATATAGACATGGGGGGGCGGCTAGATCCGGACCAGATGCGGGCCCAGGGGGTGGATTTCGACTCCATGATGGTGGCCCGACCGGCAGACCAGCTTCAAGGGCTGGAGATGGCCATCAGGTTGGCTCGCAACGGCGAAGTGAAGCTGCTGCTGCTTGATTTAGCAGACAGCAGCCGGTCATCAGCTATCAGACCCGTGAACATGCCCTCTGACACGTTCACGCTCTCCCATAGGGAGATGGGGATTCCGCCTCTCCCTATGGGAGAGGCCGCCCGAAGGGCAGGTGAGGGTCCGCTACCACTCAACACCAGGCAGCTGGCACTCAGAACTCAGAACCCAAAACCCAAAACCTCCCTGGGCATGGCACTGCGGCGGCTGGTGTCGGCGGTGGACCGGAACGGGGTGGCCTTCGTCTTCATCACGGACACGCCGCCCCAGGAGCAGCATGATCCCACGAGGGCCGACCCCCACGCCCCCCCGCCACCGCATCTATGCCGCCATCCGGCCATAGGGGCGGGTGTCCCCAACCGGCCCTTTCAACCCGGGCAGGCGCGTGCGCTCAAAAGCAGCGGCGGTTCCGCCCTCCGCTTCTTCGCCTCCGTGAGGCTGAGGGTGGAGCGGCAGGAGTGGATCCGCCGGGGGCGGGACGTGATGGGCTGCCGCTCACTGATCCAGGTCGCCAAGAACAAGCTGGCTCCACCCCTCCGAGAGGCGGAGGTAGAGCTGATCTTCTACCGCTTCCCACCTGAGGCGCCGGCGATGTCCCTCTGCCGGCCCGCCCGGCAAACCGGTGATGAGTGCTGGGTACCGAGAAAGCAGACATCAGCATGAACATCTGGCCCTGGATCGGACCCATGGTCGTCTGGAACCTCCCCGAGCCCGATTGGGGCACGGACCGGGAGGAGTACTGGTGGTACATCGCCAATCCCAACGGCACCACCCATCCCGTCTACGACGCGCTGAGACAGGCCCGCCAGAGCGGACAGTTGCCGTAGAGCACTTTGTCACGGTGCGTCAGGTTTCCCACGAATTATCCCACCTACCCGAGTGTCTTCTTTCCACTCATGCAAACCGGTGCACTGTGCCTCGGGTGCCGTCGACCTCGATCCGGTCGCCATCAGCCAGCACTCGGGTAGCGTTGCCGCATCCCATCACGACCGGAATCCCGTACTCCCTTGCCACGATGGCCGCATGTGAGGCGGCACCTCCGATGTCGGTGACCACAGCGGAGGCTATGGAGAAGAGAGGAGTCCACGCTGGGCTGGTGGACGGACAGACGAGAACGTCACCCGGCGTCAGCTTGCCGAACGCTCCGGGACCACTGATCACCCTCGCTGTTCCCACTATTCTCCCGGCACTCGCCCCGACGCCCGTCAGAACCATGGTTCGAGAAACGATGCTCGAACCCCTTGGATTCCATTCGGCACGCATCTGATTCCAGACTCTCCGGCGAGTCCCTGCCAGTTTGCTCACGCGCTTTGCCTCGCTGCTGCCGAAGGGACTCGCGGCGAGCGTGCGCAGTTCCGAAAGAGACAGGTAGTAGACATCTCTTGGCTCATCGAGATTCTCCTGGCTCGCCAGCATTTCCCCCAATCGATCCGCGCACTGACGAATGCGGGCAACGCACTCCTCGAAGAAGTAGAGGGTGTCATCACGGGCAAGCGATGCCCCCCTTACGATCTCAGTAGCCCGCTCAAACTGGCCCACGAGAGTGGGGTCACCAAGGCGCTCGGCGACCTCCCGCCGAGCCTGAAGATAGTCCTCCATTTTTGTCTTCGCGTCATCCGCCATCGCCTCTGGGGCACGAGCGAGGGCCGCCACGAGCTGGAGTGCATCCTCGGGCTGGTTCTGCCAGGCAGGGTAGCTGGGCTGGGGTTCCATACTCGTGGCGGATCGAGCGCCGTTAACCTCCAAGAATCGTGCGAACTGGACGACAAAGGGCGAGCAGTCGGGATCGGCTTTGAGTGCCGAGATGATGTCTTTCGACTCGATGGTGCTCATGATATCCAGAACACGAGAATGCTCCCTCGCGCTCCTTGCCAGCGCCTTCAGGTCGCGGTTGATTTTCGCGGTCTTGTAGTCTAGCCCCTGCAATAGCCGTTGCGCATACTCCTCCGCTCGCTCTCCGACTGCCCTCTTCAGGAGAGCCTTCTGGCGCCGCTGGGCGGGAAGAAGCGGCGGCAGGTACTTCTGGAAGCGCAGCCGCGTGTTCTCCTGGATCACCGTCCCAACCCTATCGATCTCAGCGAGGAGTTCCCTTTCCGACATGTCTGGAGGCTCCTTCAGGTTGGAGCCGGCGAGCATCGAGCGGAGGTAGGGCTCGTCCTGCTGCCATTCGCGCAGCGGGTCGTACTTGATCCACCGCCTCAGGCGAAGAAGGGCAATTGGGAGATGCACGATCACGCCTGCCAAAGAGGGGAAGGGCACCTTAAACAGGACTAGGACGCTCTTGTCCTTTAGGACGATGTCCCGCGGCAGCTCGATGCCGAGCTGTGCCGCCACCACCCTGGCCCCTGCAAGAGCTGACGCCAGGGAAGTGTCGATATCGAAGGGGCGGAGTGGCTCCGGGAAGTGGTCGAGGAGAGTAGGGATGAGGCGCGAGCGGAGGAGTCTCGGTACCCTCGCCAGGGAGACCCATCTGTAGACCCCCTCGTCCATGCCCGGCAGCTCGATGGTCGTCTGCATCCTCCCCAAGGTGGTAATGGGGCGCGACTGGAGAAGGTAAAGCCTCCCTCCTGCCATCGCCCACTCTATGTCCTGGGGAGATCCGTAGTGGTCCTCTACGCGCAAACCGAGCCTGGCAACCTCCAGCACCTCGGCGTCAGACATTGACTGGACTTCCCGCTTCTCCGGCGAGACTTGTGTGGTCGCGGTGCCATGCTCGCCCAAGACCACCATCTGGTTCTTCCTCCCCACGTCCCGTCTAAGGATCGAAGGTACACTCTTGGAGACCGTGAAGCTATCGGGCGTGACCATGCCGGATACCACAGCCTCCCCGAGGCCGTAACTCGCGTTTATCACCAGGCGGTCGCGTGCTCCGGTCACTGGATCTGAAGTGAACATGACCCCAGCCAGGTCGGCGTCTACCATCTCCTGCACGACCACGCTGGACGCCACCGAAGAGTGGGGGAATCCCTGTCTCTCTCGGTAGGCTATCGCCCTGGTACTCCAGAGCGATGCCCAACAGTCTTGAACCGCTAGGATAAGTTCATCCTCTCCCCATACTCCGAGGAAGGTCTCATGCTGCCCGGCGAAGGACGCCTCCGGCAGGTCTTCGGCCGTCGCCGAAGAGCGTACGGCGACCCTTGAGCTACTCCCGAGTTCCCGATAGGCCTGTCGAATCTCCTCGTCGATTTCCGCAAGCAGAGGAGAGGTTTCAAAGAGTACCTTGATGGCGGTGCTCAGGGCGTCGTCCTGGCCGGTCCGCTCAGCTAGCAACTGTCCCAGTCTCGTGCCAATCGAGCTTCCATCCAACTGGCGGCGGTACGCAGCCGCCGTGATAGCATACGCCCTGGGAACGGGGAGTCCGGCACGAATCATCTCCCCCAGGTTCGCTCCTTTGCCCCCTACGAGCGGGACGTCCTCTCTGCTCACCTGGTCTAGCCAGACGACCCAGTCCGCCATTCCTACACCTCCAACGCGTGGCCAAGGGAGATTCACTGGATGGGTTTGTCTGTGCCCTGATAGAATATCACCCGCACCAGCTTCTCGCTGCTCTCGAGCATCTGGCGATAACCCAGTGCCACTTGAAGCATCACTTCGCCTACCGGTCTCTTTTATCCTCACGAAGTTGCCCCTTGACGCCGCATCGGAGCCGCAGCATAATCAAACCAGAACATTTGTTCTAGGAAGTTGTCCTTGAGGATCGCCTGCGTACTGCTGCCCGACTTCGAAGCCTCCCTCGAGACCGGCCGCCGCCCGGAGTTGGCCGGTCGGCCTGTGATCGTGGGGGGTCTGCCCCACGATCGCAAGAGCGTCCGGAGCCGCTCCCCGGAGGCCGCCGCCCACGGCGTGATCGAGGGGATGCCCCTCCGCAGGGCCCGGGGGCTCTGCCCGGATGCGGTCTTCCTGCCGCCGGACGAGCAGTTCTACCGGGAGTCCTTCGGCCGCATCCTGGCGGTGCTGGACGGATTCAGTCCTACGGTGGAGATCGAAGGGCTGAAGGCCGCGGACCGTGGAGCTAGCCCCGGCCGGCCGGCACCCAGCACCCAGAACCCAACACCCGGCGCTTCGCCCTCGCCGCCGGCGGTCTACCTGGACGCGGAGGGGCTGGGGCTGCTGTTCGGGCCGGATGGGGAGCTGGGGCAGCGCATCGCCACGGCAGTGGAAGGGGCGGTGGGGATACGCCCTCGGGTCGGCATAGGCAGCGGCAAGTTCGTGGCGCGGACGGCCGCGATGGTTGCCCAGCCCGGCTCCGCCCTGGTGGTGGGGGAGGGGGAGGAACGCCCCTTCCTGGCCCCGCTGCCGGTGGACCTCCTCCCCTGCGCTCCGGAAACGCTGCGCAGGTTGCACCTTCTCGGGCTTCGAACCGTGGGGCAGATGGCCGCCCTCAAGGCAGGGCTGCTGGCCGAGCAGTTCGGGCCGGAGGGGGTGAAGATCCAACGGCTGGCCAGGGGGACAGACGAGAGGCCGCTGGTGGCCCGGGATATACCGCTCCTGCTGCAGGAGGGGATGGAGATCGACCCTCCCACCGACCGTGCCGATCTGCTGATGGCCGTGGCAGACCGGCTGCTGGAGGGGCTGGCGGCCAGGATGCAAACCGACTACCTGGCATGCAGGGAGGTACAGATCGATCTAGCCTTCGCAGGTGGATCGGTGGATACCATGGCCACCACCCTCCACGAGCCGGCGTCGGGCAAGTCCCCCCTGCTGCGGGCGGTGGAGCGGCTGCTGGGTAAGGCCGTTCCGCCTTTCCCTCTGGGAGAGGCCGCCCGAAGGGCGGGTGAGGACCTCAGCACCCAGCTTTCAGCACTCAGCACCCAACCCCCATCCCCTATCTCCGCCCTGCGCATCACCCTCTCCGGCTTCGGCGGACGGCCGGGGGAGCAGATAGAGCTGTTCCGCAGCCGGGCCGGCAACATCAAGCGGCTCAAGGAGGCCGTGCGGGAATCGGAGGAGCAGTTCGGGGAGGGGGCCATCCGCCCCCTGGCGGAGGTGGCAACGGAGAGGGCACGGGCCATGCCGCTGTCGGTGAAGGCCGATGCTGCCGGGCGGCCCCAGGCGCTCCTGCTGGAGGGAAGGTGGGAGGGGGTGCAGGAGCTGTGCAATCGCTGGAGGGTCCAGGAGGAGTGGTGGCGTCGGGAGCGCTACCGTGACTACTTTCGGCTGATCACCGATAGCGGCCGGCTCTGCCTCGTCTTCCGGGACCTCCTCGGAGACACGGGGCCTGGCTGGTTCCTCGAGAGGGTCTACGAGTGACGGATTACGTCGAGCTGCACTGCCACAGCAACTACTCCATGCTGGACGGCGCCTCCCACCCCGAGGACCTGGTGGCCCAGGCCAGGGCTCTGGGAATGGAGGCGCTGGCCATCACCGACCACGACGGGCTGTACGGCGCCGTCCGATTCTGGCAGGCGGCCCTCCAGGAGGGGATCCGCCCAATCATCGGCTCGGAGGTCACCCTGGAGGGCGGCTTCCACCTCACCCTGCTGGCCCGGGACCGCCAGGGGTACGCCAACCTCTGCCGGCTGATCAGCGCGGCCCAGCTATCCCACGCCAAGCACCAGGCAGCCCTCTCCATCGCCACCCTGTCGGAGCACCCGGCCGGCCTGATCTGCCTGTCCGGCTGCCGGAGGGGGGAGATCGCCCGCCACCTGCTCTCCGGCAACCGTCGCCGCGCCCAACGGGTCGCGGAGAGCTACCTCCGAATCTTCGGCGCCGAGAGCCTCTGGATAGAGCTGCAGCACCACCTTCTGCCGGAGGACGACTGGCTGTGCGACGAGATGTCCGACCTGGCAGCCCGGCTGGGGGTGGGCTGCGTGGCCACCAACGACGTCCACTACGCCACACGGGAGGGTCACCAGCTTCAAGATATCCTGGTGTGCATCGGCAACCGCACCCCCCTGGACGCCGCCGGCAGCCTGCTCCGCCCCAACTCGGAGTACCACCTCAAGTCCGGGCAGCAGATGGCTACCCTCTTCCGCCGCTACCCCGGCGCCGTGGCCAACTCCCTGGTCGTCGCCAAGCAGTGCCAGGTGGACCTGAACTTCAAGGGCTACCGCTTCCCCGGCTTCAAGGTGCCGGATGGGGAGACCGCCTTCAGCTACCTCCACCAGCTGTGCCACCATGGGGCCAGGGATCGCTACCGCCCCATCACCCCCGCCGTCTCGAAGCAGCTTGCCCACGAGCTGGAGGTGATCCAGAAAACTGGGCTGGCCGAGTACTTCCTGATCGTCTGGGACATCATGCGCTACGCCCGGGAGAACGGGATCCCGGGGCAGGGTCGGGGCTCCGCCGCCGACTCCATAGTCGCCTACGTCCTGGGGATCACCAAGGTGGACCCGATCCGCCACAACCTCCTCTTCGAGCGCTTCCTGAGCGAGGAGATGACGGGCATGCCCGACATCGACATCGACTTCTCCACCAATCACCGGGAGCAGGTCATCCAGTACGTCTACGAGAAGTACGGCCAGGAGTACACCGGCATGGTGTGCAACGTGGTCACATATCGCGCCCGCAACGCCCTCCGGGAGGTGGGCAAGGCGATGGGTATGCCACTCGACCTGCTGGGCCGCTTCGCCAAGGCGATCAACCGGTGGGATCCCTCCAAGCTGGAGGGGGAGTTGGCCGTCCTAGCGCCGGAGGAGGGGCTGGATGGGCTGGGGGAGGATGAGCAGTGGGGCCAGCTGCTCGACTTCTGCCGGCAGATCGAGGGCTTCCCCCGCCACCTGAGCATCCACGTGGGCGGGATGCTGATCACCGCCACGCCGCTGGTGGAGATCGCCCCGCTGGAGAGGGCGGCGGCGCCGGGTCGGGTGGTGGTCCAGTTCAACAAGGACGACGTGGAGGACATGGGGCTGATCAAGATAGACCTGTTGGGGCTGCGCACCCTCTCCGTGGTCCACGACACCCTGCAGATGATCCGAGAGGGCCGGGGGGTGGAGATAGATCTGGACCGGATATCCCTGGACGACCCTGCCGTCTACGATATGCTGTGCGAGCCGGACAACATAGGGGTGTTCCAGGTGGAGAGCCGGGCCCAGAGCCAGACCCTGCCCAAGATGCGTCCCCGCTCCATAGAGGACCTGATTGTGGAGATCTCCATCATCCGGCCCGGGCCGATCCAGGGAAACATGGTCCACCCCTACCTGCGCCGCCGCCAGGGGCTGGAGAAGGTGACCTACCTCCACCCCGGCCTGGAGCCGGTGCTGGGGGAGACACTGGGGGTCGTGCTGTTCCAGGAGCAGGTGATCCGGGTGGCCATGGTGGTGGCAGGCTTCACCCCCGGCGAGGCGGACCTCTTCCGTCGAGCGATGAACCGGCACCGATCCGGCGTCGAGATGGCGAAGATCAAGACTCGATTCCTGGAGGGGGCCGTCCGCAACGGTGCGGAAATGGCTGCCGCGGAGGAGATCTTCAAGCAACTGGCGGGATTCGCAGCCTACGGCTTCTGCAAGAGCCACGCGGCGGCCTTCGCCAAGACGGCCTACGACACCTCCTACCTTAAGCTGTACTACGCCCCGGAGTTCTACGCGGCCATCCTGAACAACCAGCCCATGGGCTTCTACTCCCCTGAGGTGGTGGCCAACGACGCCAAGCGCCACGGAATCCGGATCCTGCCGGTGGATATAAACCGCAGCCGCGGCAAGTGCCACCTGGAGGAGGGGAACATCCGCCTCGGCTTCACCTACGTCCACGGCCTGGGGGAGGCGGCAATAGCCCGGCTGGAGGAGGAGCTAAGCCACGGCCCCTTCCGCTCCCTCTCGGATCTCCTTCGACGCACCAGCCTCTCGCGGGAGGCGGTGGAGAACCTGATCGCCGTGGGGGCGCTGGACTGCTTCGGCCGTCCTCGCCGGGAACTGCTGTGGGAGGCGGGTACGATGGGACGATGGGACACGGGGGCGCGAGGGCGCGGGGAAACCCTGGACCTCGCGGCCACGCCACCCCCGCCGCTGCCGCCCCTCACCCCCTACGAGGAGACGGCTGCGGAGTACTCCCTGCTGGGGCTGTCGCCGGGGCGCCACGCCGTGGAGCTGTTCAGAGACTTCCTGGAAGAGCGAAACGCCGTCCCCTGCGGCCGGCTGGGGAAGCTACCCCGAAACCTGATCGTCCAGGTGGGGGGACTGGTGGTGTGCGAGCAGGCGCCGCCAACCGCCAAGGGGCACGTCTTCCTCACCCTGGAGGATGAGACCGGTCTGGCCAACGTGATCCTGCGGCCCGGGGTGTACCAGCGCTTCCGGCGCGTGCTGCACACCAACCAGATCGTGCTGGTAGAGGGGCTGCTGATGCAGCAGGACAGCATCACCAACCTGATGGCCAGGAAGGTGCTTTCCCTGCCAGAGGCAGCCCTGCTGGGGACGGGCAACTCCAAGCGACCCCACCGGAGGTAGCTGTATTATCGACTCCAGCAGGCGGCCGTTGACCCGCACCGCGGCGCGTGCCAAACTATCACAGTAATATCCCCCTGCTGGAGGACTAGATGTACCGCAAGATCCTGGTCCCTCTCGATGGCTCCGACCTGGCCGAAATGGCGCTCCCCCACGCGAGCCTGCTGGCCTCCTCCACCGGAGCGGAACTGGTGTTGATCCGGGTCTGCGTGCCCCGATTCGTCGGTACACCGGGGAACGGCGACGTCGTGGTTCAAGAATGTGGGGACAGGGCGGAAGCGGAGCTGTACCTTCAGGAGTGGCAGTCCAGGCTGAGGGCCAAGGGGATCAAAGCCAGCTACCAGGTGAGCACGGGCAACGTGGCCGACGCCATAACAAATCAGGCCCGCGCGGATGACACCGACCTGATCGTTATGTCCACTCACGGCCGGACCGGGACCCACCTCTGGGCGTACGGAAGCGTCACCTACAGCATGCTGAAGGGTGCTCCCTGCTCCGTTCTGGTGGTACGCGCGCCCCGTCCCCAACCCTGAGAGGCGTCTATGCCGGCAGAACGGGGAGGTAGGAGGAGCAGCAGTTGGGAGCGGCCGGACGGGGCTTCAGGCTGATCTCCTCGTAGCGGGCGTTGCCGGGCATCCTCCCCATCTCCTCCCGCAGATCGAGCCCCAGGTAGTGGCAGCGGATGACCACCATGATCACCTTGTGGGTCACCACGCAGATCATCCGACCCGAGTTGCCGGCGCCCAACTCCTCCACGGCGGGGATCACCCGATCGTGCACCTCGGCGATAGTCTCTCCGCCGGGGGGACGCGTCGACCCAGGATCGTCTATCCAACGTTGGTGCAGAGCGGGGTAACGCACCGCGATCTCGGTGGAGAGCTGCCCCTCCCACTCCCCCAGATTGATCTCCCGAAAACGGGGATCGGTCCGCACCGCCAGCCCACGCCCCCGGGCAATGGCGAGGGCTGTGTCCATGGAACGCTTCAGCGGGCTGCTGACCACCAGGTCAATCGGCTGCCCCGCCAGCTCCCGCGCCAGCTGTTCCGCCTGATCCAGCCCCGTCTCGTTCAGGGCAACGTCGGCCCGGCCCTGGTAGCGCCCATCCAGGTTCCAGTCGGTCTGGCCGTGCCTCACCAGGAGCAACCTCACGCCAGCCCCCGCAGCTTCCGGTACTCCAGCACGGAGATCATCGGCGGCCGCTCTATGTCCATCAACTCCTTCACCTCCAGGTAGAAGTGGCCACCCTCATGCTGGATCAGCTTCATGCTGGAGTTCAGATCCGACATCAGTCTCAGTCGCTTCTGGTCCTCCATCCTCTTCAACACCACCTGGATCAGGGTAAAGGCCATCTTGCTCAGGGAGCTCAGCGACTGATTCCGGTGGACCCGCTTCTTCAGATCCACCTGCCCTATGGCGTGCAGCCCGTAGGCACCCAGGAAGTCGATCAGCATACCGGTCTCAACGCCGTAACCGGTGAAGAAGGGCAGACTCTCCAGAGCGTCGCGCCGCCCGGCGTACTCACCCGAAAGCGGCTGGACGATGCCCGAAAGCTCCGGGTAGAAGAGGTTCAGCAACGGCCGAGCCGTCAACTCTGTCACCCTCCCGCCACCGGTGGACATGGTCTTGAGCCCTACCCGGATCGGTCTCCGATAGAAGCCCTTCACATACTTGATGGGGGGATGCGCCAGCAGTGGACCCAGCAGCCCATAGACGAAGCGGGGGTGGATGTTCCGGATGTCGGTGTCGATCCAGGCGATTATGTCCCCCTTCAGGACGTAGAGGCTCTTCCAGAGGGCCTCCCCCTTCCCATTGATGGTGCCGTAGCGGGGGAGGATCTCGGAGTGGATATATACCGGTATCCCCAGCCCCCGGGCAATCTCCACGGTCCGGTCGGTGGAGTCGCTGTCGATCAGCACCATCTCGTCCAGCAATGGATGGCGCTCCATCAACTCGGTCTTGATCGACTTGAGGATCGGGCCGATGGTAGCTTCCTCGTTGAGGGCCGGAAGCCCCAGGCTGATGGTGACCCCCGAAGCCTTCTTCAGCCGGACCAGCATGTCCAAATCCGACCACTCCTCGCTGTCGAACGTGTTCTCGGCGAACCACTTGTCCACCAGGGTGGAGATCGGCATTACCGCCCTGGTGCGCTCCTCTTGGAACAGCCGGCCCCAGTCCGGCTTGAGCCCCTTCACCTCCTGCTTGGTCTTCACAACGATGACCGGGCTGTCGGCATCTCGAACCACCCTCTCCGCGATGGAACCAAAGAGGTAGGGCTCCTGGGCGGAAAGCGCGGCCGAGGCGCCCATAACCACAAAGTCGTGGCTGGGAAGCTCGGACAAGATGGCCTGAATCACCGATTCCGAGACCCTGAATAGCTTGGCCACTCGGGGGCTGGGCGTGCGAGAGAGGAAATCGTTGAACTGCTCCTTCTCCTGCTCCACGTCGGCGATGGTGAGCCCCGGCGGGATCACCCTGAGGGCGGTGACACTCCCGTCGTACCGCTCCGCGAGCCCCACGGCCAGCCGCAGCGCCAACTCCGCGTGGGGGCCGCCGCGGACGGGCAGAAGGATCCTCTTGCAGCATCCCATCGGCTGCCGCTTCACGAGGGCGATGTCGCAGGGCGGGTCCTTGGCGATCTCGTCAATGGTCGTCCCGAATATTGAGTTTGGGTTAGCCGTGGTCTCCTTCCAGGGCAGCATCAGCAGGTCGCACTGCTCCTCTTTTGCAGAGTCGACGATCCCCTGCCAAAGCTGCCGCGACACCCTGACCACCGTGGCTATCTCCAGATCAGGCGACTGGCTCATCTTCTTGAAGATCCGCCCCAACCGCTGCCTGTGGGCCTGGGCAGGCTTCACCCCGCGGCTGAAGTCCACCTCCTCGGGGATCTCCACGATCCCCAGCGCCACTACCCGGCCACGCCGCTCGCTCCCCCGAAGGGGCATCAGCGACCCAGCCATCTTGATCATCTCGCCCGCGGATCTCATGTCGGAAAGGGGCACCAGGATCGTGTACTCCTTGTCGGAAGAACCCACCATCACCATCTCCCCGCCACCAGAGACTCGATCTGGTTGCCAAATATCTTTTCCCAGCTGTATTCGTCCATTACCTTGCGGCGCAGCCGGTGGACGCAATCCTCACTCATCCACTTCAGCAGTCGGCGGGCCACTACCTGTGGGTCATCCGCCAGCTCAAAGTAACACACCGCGTCCCCCCCGATCTCCCTGAGGGGTGGGATGTTGGAGCAGAACACCGGCAGCCTGAAAAGGCCGGCCTCCAACAGCGGTATGCCGAACCCCTCCTGTTCGCTGGTGAACAGCAGGAGGTCGCTCAGGGAGTAGAGGTCGTACATCATTCGGTCGCTCACCGGGTAGTCCCCCTCAGGCGTCCCGGTGTGTTCGAAGAGCAGCACGACCTCCCGCTCCACGCCCAGCTGAGATCTCAGCCCGCGCAGCTCGTCCACGTAGTCGTCGGAGTGAACGTTGTGAGGACCCGGAGGCCCCGTCACCAGCAGTCGGGCCGGAACGTCCCGCAGCTTCAGCGCGTGGGTGATCCTGATGGCCAGCTCGAGATTCTTCCGTTTGGTGATCCGCACGGGAGCCAGCATCAGGGGATTAGCCTCCAGCAGCCCCAGCCGCCTCACCAGCTCGGCCGTCTCCGGCTCCAGCTTCAACTGGGCGGCCACATCCACCCCTGCCGGAATGATGTGGAACCGCTCCGGCGCCCAGCCAAACAGGTCGGCCAGCTCGACCTGCCGTGCCCTTGACACAACCACGTAGGCCACCCTGTCCAGCGGGCGCCTCAACAGATTCCAGGGATAGAGGCTGCGCAGCTTCGGCAGGTACAGCTCGTTCTTCCATGAAAGGTCGTGGCACCAGGCCACGAAGCGCGGCCCCTCGCCTGCCTCGACCATCCTGTGCAGCGCGGCCGTGAGCGGGAGGTTGAAGTGCAGGGTAAAGGCGTTGTGGACGATGCAGACGTCGACGCCCGAGAGTGCAGCCTGCAACTCCCCGTGGATGCGCTCCGCCGCGGCGCGAAAGCGGTCGCTCACCTCGCCCCTGTCCAACTCCTCGTTGATCGCCAGAAGCTCTGGGTCCTTCGAGTAGAGGGAGGGCACGATCTCCACCGGAACGTCGGGACGGAAGCTATTGCCCCTTCCGGCGACGACCCTGGTAGGGTAGCCGTGATCTGCCAGCAACCCGGCGTGGACGGCGATCAACTGCTCGACCCCTCCGACAGCCGGGGGACAGGTGAAGTGAAGGATCGCGATTGAGGAATTCGGCACGAGCGACCTCCGTAGCACATATCTTAGCCGGTGTTTCTTCGAGTCTGCAAGGACTATTCCGCGTCTCAATTGCCAGCAGCCAAGTTCCAGGAGTCGAGACCATCCCTGAAGCGAAGAGGCGAATGCCGCGCAGGGCTGCTCGCACGAGAATTGCAAAAGGAAATTGGAAGATGCCAACTCGTCCCCACCGGAGTAGGATATGGGACCTATGGAAACGACGCGAGCGCCCTTCACGACGGCGGCAACCACGGGTGTGGCCACGCCTCGCATCCTCGTCCTGGAGGGCACACCCTCCCGGATCGGCCTCGCCCACGGGCAGCTGCTGAAGCCCAATATTCAATTTCTGTCAGAGCAGATGCGTCGGTTGATCTTCCGGCGGGTGGGTCCGGTACGAGGTCCGGCGCTGTGGGCCGTGGCTCGCTGCCTCGCGCAGGCGATGTACCGCCACTTCCCACCCCACCTGAAGGAGGAGTTGGCGGGAATAGTCCGGGGCAGCGGCACACCTTTCTCAGACATCCTCATAGTGAACTGCCTGGACGACGTGCTGAACGTCCTCCGGCGGCTGGCACCGCGCACGCCCATCCCGGCCGCCTGCTCCAGCTTCGCTCTATGGGGCAATCGAACCCACGACGGCGGCGTGCTCCACGGCCGCAACCTGGATTACCACTTCCGCGGCACCCCCATC
>Ga0209638_1001598_pt1 | contig 14296 bp, 13 predicted proteins | sample BarGraNGADG00211_FD_184490 | JGI IMG/M metagenome (GOLD analysis project Ga0209638, IMG submission 184490) | Arctic peat soil microbial communities from Barrow, Alaska - Barrow Graham LP Ref core NGADG0002-211 (SPAdes) (version 2) | ecosystem: Environmental > Terrestrial > Soil > Wetlands > Peat... | reverse complement strand
GTTTCATGACGACGAAGGAGAGCCCCCTCCACGACCATTTCAAGAAACTTTCCATCGAAAAAGGGGTGATGGACACCCTCTACTCCGCCCGCTTTGACGGGCTCAGTTGCCGGGTGATGAAGACCGACGCGGCGGAGCGGGCCATCCGGCGCGGGCTGGATCTCCCGGCGGCCTTCTTCAATTCCCGGGAGATCACCGCGCAGCTTCATATACCCTTCCTGAAGCTCTTCATCGGCGTCCTCGCCTCCGGCTGGAAGAACGCCCGGCAGTTGGCCTACCTGGCGAACGGCTTCAAGGCGATGCGTGTCGCCACCGAGGAGGGCGACATCGAGCGGGGCGTCCTCCCCGTGGGGCAAGCGACCGGTCTCATCCACGACGAGCCCACGGTGGCCGAGGTCGTAGCGCGCATCGTCGCCGAGGCGGAACAGGTCAAGGATAGGCTGGCCGGTCAATTTGCATAAAAGGGGGGACAGCTCCCGATTTCGGCGCCCTACCACCCCTTCGTCCACATCTCGTCGTCCTCGTAGACCTTTTCGTCGTTCTGGGCGGCCTCTTCGGCGTCCGCTTCGATCATCCGGCCGGGATTCGGGTCCTTCAGGAGTTCGCGGTAGTATTCGTGCTGGATGAGTAAGTTCATGATCTCGTTCGTGCCGGTCCAGATCTGGATCAGGCGCGTGTCGCGGATCATCTTCTCGATCGGGAAGACGTTCGTGTAGCCGATGCCGCCGACGATCTGCATCGCGAGGTTGCAGACGTTCCAGGCGGTATCCGTCGCGAACTTTTTGGCCTCGCTGACGATCCGCCGCGCGGTCGGGAGTCCCGCATCGACGCTCTTCCCCGCGGCCTGCGTGAGCGCCCGGGCGGCGTCGAGCTGGGTGATCGCGTCGGCCACCTTGAAGCTCACCCCCTCGAAGTTCCGGATCTTCTGGCCGAAGGCCTTCCGCCGGTCGGAGTAGCGGGTGGCCACCTCCAGCGCGGCGCGCGCCATCCCGAGCGAGCCGCCGGCCGAGGTGAGGCGCTCCGGAACCATCATTGTATCGAAGATGAGCGCCCCCTCGTTAAGGCCGCCGATCAGGTTTTCCGCCGGCACCCTCACGTCCTTGAAGATCAGCCTTCCGGTCCCGCCGCCCCGCGTCCCGAGCAGTTTGTAGAGGTACTTCACCTCGACGCCGGGCCGGTCCTTCTCGATGAGGATCAGGCTGATCCGCTCGCGGGGCTTTCCCGCCGGGTCCGTGTTGCAGTAGACGATGAAGAAGTCCGCCCCGTCGGCGGCGACGACGAACCGCTTCTGACCTTTCACCGTGAACCAGCCGTCCTTCAGCTCGGCGCGGGTGGTGGCGCCGAAGAAATCCGACCCGCCGCGAGGTTCCGTCAGTGCTTCGGCGGAGATCAGATCCCCCTTGAGCAGCGGCTTCAGGAACTTCTCCTTCTGCTCCTCCGTCCCGAAGGAGTGGAGGGCCTGGCCGACGATCGATGGCATTCCGAAGGCGCAGCCGAGGGCTGTTCCGAGGACCCCCACCTCCTCCAGGGCGGCGATCTCGGCGCTCCAGGGGAGGCCGCGGCCGCCGTACTTCTTGTCGAAGCGCAGACCGAGGAGGTTATGGTTCCCCAAGGCCTTGACGAATTCGCGGGGATAGGTGATCTCGTCCCGGTCCATCTTCCGGATCAGGTCGGATGAGACCTCCCGCTTGACGAACTCCCGGACCTCCGCCTTCAATGCGATCTCTTCCGGGGTCAGCAAAATGTCCTGCAGCATATTCCTTCCCTCCTTGTGAAAAGACGATGTTCCAAGAATGGTCCGGCGGACCGGCTGACGGGAAATCCGCTGTTCCGGGCACCGGCTCCGAATGTGCCTCTGAAAAAATGTTGCTTTGCGGAAGAAAACCCTGGCCTCTTTTTCAGACCGGGACCGTCGGCGTCGCGAGAAGGGCCTTCATCGCCCCGATCGTTGCCGGATAGTCGCCGCTTCCGAAGATGGCGGAACCCGCGACAAGGATGTCCGCGCCGGCGTCGGCGATCGCGCGGAGGTTCTTCAGGGTGACGCCGCCGTCCACCTCCAGAAGCACCTTCGGGGCGAGGGTCCGGATCAGCTCCTGCGCCTTCCTGATCCTGGGGAGCGACCCCCCGATGAACTTCTGACCCCCGAAGCCCGGGTTCACGGTCATGATGAGCAGCAGGTCGATGTCGGGCAGAATTGGTTCGATCTGGACAAGGGGCGTCGCCGGGTTTAGGGAGACCCCCGCCCGGAGGCCGCGCTCGCGGATCAGGGCGACCGTCCGGTGGAGGTGAGACGAGGCCTCCATATGGACGGTTATCCCGTCGGCCCCCGCCTTTGCGAAGTCGTCGATGTACCGCTCGGGGTTTTCGATCATCAGGTGGACGTCGAAGGGGAGGCGCGTGGTTTTCCGGAGAGATGCGATCAACCCCGGTCCGATCGTGAGGTTGGGGACGAAATGGCCGTCCATGACGTCGATATGGATCCAGTCCGCCCCCGCCGTCTCAACGGCCGCGATCTCTTCGCCGAGACGGCTTCCGTCCGCCGACAGGATAGATGGTGCTATCATTTTCATGGCCAAACCCGCAATTCAGTATGGCGTCCCCGGATTACCGCAGGAGAAATGTATATAATAGGCGGCCTTGTGAGTCAACGAAATAATCTTTGCCTCATTTTCCACGGATGGTGAATCGTTTCAAATTGTTCGCGTGAATTGCCTACTTAAAAACACTGGATTCCGGGTCAGTCTCGTAATGACAAAAGTGGCAAGTGACGACTTTTTTACGAGGCCGTCAAGAATGATCGCCCGAACCTCAAGGGAGAAAACAGGGGCGCCGGATCGGCCTTTTGCTTGCGGCCCGGCGGCGTTCATGGTACGAATGAAACGGGTAAATGCTTAAGGGGTGTGGCGATGATGGCGGACTGCAAGGATCTTCGGGAACCTGTCGAGAGGCTGCGGACGCTCTCCTTCAAGGTGGGGGCGTACCGGCCGCCGAGCGAGGGGGGCAGCGCCTCCCTGCTCCTGAGGGTGACCGAAAATTGTCCGTGGAACCGATGCACCTTCTGCGAGATGTACAAAGGACATCGCTTCGTCTATCGACCTGTGGAGGAGATCAAGGCCGATATCGACCGGGTTGCGGCGATCCGCGATGAAATTACGGCGGTTTCATGGAAGCTGGGGATGGGCGGAAAGATCACCCGCGACGTAGGGGCCGCCCTGCTCGCGGAGGGACGCGATCTGATCGAGAATACCGGCTTCACCACGGTTTTCAACTGGCTCTCTTCCGGCGGGAGAACGGCCTTCCTGCAGGACGCAGACAGCCTCATCATGCGGCCTCCCGAGCTTGCGGCGGCGCTGAAACACCTCCGGGAAACCCTGCCCTCCCTGACCCGGGTCACCAGCTACGCCCGCTCGAAAACGCTGTCCCGCAGAAAACCTGAGGAACTCCGGGCGATCCGCGAGGCCGGTCTGGACCGCCTCCATATCGGTCTCGAGACGGGGGATGACGAATTGCTGACCCTCATCTGCAAGGGGGTGACGAGCGCCGAGCAGATCGAAGGGGGCCGTAAGGCCATCGCCGCGGGCTTTCAGGTGTCGGAGTACTGGATGCCCGACCTGGGCGGCAGGGAGCGGCGACGGCAGCATGCGGAGAATACGGCCCGCGTCCTTTCGGCTATCAATCCCCACTATATCCGCTCCCGACCCCTGGTTCCCCGGCCGGGAACGCCGCTCTTCGAAGATGTCGCACAGGGCCGCTTATGCCTCTCCTCGCCTCATGAGCGGCTGGAGGAACTGGCCTGGATGATCGGTAGCCTCGATGTGACTTCGAGGGTCTGCTTCGACCATGCGATGAACGCTTGGGCGGACCGCCGGGGCGGTCTCCTCTTCCGGCAGGATTACGAAGGCTATCAATTTCCGGACGAGAAGCCACTGGTTCTGGAACGGATTCGGGAGGGGCTGGCCGTTGAAGAATCGATGCACGTCCATGTCCGGGAACTGATGGCCGTGCAATCCCTCTGAACCGCCTGCAGAGGATTATCTTCCATCCGTCTTCCGGCATTTCCGCGCCACGTCTTCCTTGTCAGTAAAACGTCAACCTCGATGAAAATACATGACTTCTTCAAAAAGCAATCAATGATGTTTTCCTCTCCATAAATGTGATATGGATGGTGGAAATGTTGACGGCTGGATGTGAGGAGATGGGGCCAAAGGATACATGGTTGAAACAATGTTGCACTACAGGGAAACCAGGCGATTAAATGAGAAAACAAATCAAAAGAGAGGGAGAACATAGATCATGAAAAAGACGTTAGGAACGATGGTAGCGATAATTGTGGCGGCTATTTTAGTAGGAACTTTTATTACGGTGAAGTATGCCACAGCCGGGGAAACCGCCAGGGATGGTCGTTTTATCGCCTATGACAACGGCACGGTGCTGGACACGAAGACGAACCTGATGTGGGCTGCGAAGGACAATGGCAGCGGTATAAACTGGGCGAACGCAAAATCTTATTGTAAGAATTATCGCGGTGGCGGGTACAAAGACTGGCGGATGCCGACGCAGGATGAACTGGCGGGGTTGTATGATAAGGTTAAAACTAAAGCTTATATGTCTGCCTGCGGAATTGACGTTTATTTAACTGAATTGATTCGTCCTTCTTGTCAGATGGCGTGGGCATCAGAAACACGCGACTCCAAGGCTGCCTGCTTCAATTTAAGCGATGGCCATGGTCCTTGGGTTTCCCCGTCGGGTGACACAAGATTCCGGGCGCTCCCGGTGCGTTCCGGCAAATAGACTATTTGGTTCTTTCGATTATTTGCTTTTATCGGGTACAGGGCGGAGCCTTGTACCCGATAAAATTAGGACTCTGGTTTTTTGCTGAGTATGCGTTATGGCCCAATACGAACACTTTCCCATCTTTGAAAGTGCAGACCATTGACTCCATCAGGATAGTCAACGGTGGTCTCTCTTTGAAGTGGCAATCCCCAGAGGTGATGGTTTGTTCTGGTCGGGACTCTATAACGGGCTGCTATTGGCCGCGTCCTTTGTTGCCGTGCCTTACTACGGGGCGCGGATGCTCCTCACGGGCAAGTACCGCCGGAGCTTCGGTCCCAAGTTCGGCCGCCTGACCCCAGGGATGATTTCCCGCATGGAGGGAACGCCGCGGATCTGGGTTCATGCCGTTTCCGTTGGCGAGGTGACGGCGGCCGCCCCGATCGTGACGGCGCTCCGCTCCCGTTTCCCCGGGGCGTGCATCGTCCTCTCCACAAGCACGGAGACAGGCCAGGAGATGGCCCGGAAACTGGCGACCGACGCGACGGTTCACATCTACTATCCCCTTGATATCCGTTGCGTTGTCCGGAAGGTGATCGATCTGGTCCGCCCCGACGTCTTCGTCCCCGTCGAGACGGAGCTCTGGCCCAATTTCATCCGGCTCTGCCGGACGCGGGGGACGCGGATCGTGATGGCGAACGGCCGGATTTCGCCCCGCTCCTACCGCCGTTACAGCGCGACGCGCTTCTTCTGGAAGGAGATCCTCGCGGCGCTCGACGAGGCGGGTGTGATCTCGCAGACCGATGCGGAGAGGCTTACGGTCCTTGGGATGCCCCCCTCCCGGATTCAGGTTCTCGGGAATGCGAAATACGACGGCCTCGCGGCCCGGGTCTCCCCGGAGCTGGAACGCGAAATCGCCGGTTGCCTCGGAATCGAGCCGGGGGAGGGGGTCCTGGTCGCGGGCAGTACGCACGAGGGGGAAGAATCGGTCATTCTGGAAGTTTATCGACGGCTGCTCGAACACCGACCGGACTTTAAGTTGATCCTGATCCCTCGCCACATCGAGCGGGGGGAGGCCGTCGCAGAGCTGGTTCATCGGGCCGGGTTTTCCGACACCATCCGGATGTCGGAGATCCTGGCGGGTCGAAGCCGCCGCGGGGAGCGGGTCGTTGTCGTCGATGTGATCGGCGAGCTCTTCAAGGTCTACAGCCTCGCCACGGTCGTCTTCTGTGGAGGGAGTCTCGTCCCGAAGGGCGGCCAGAATATCCTCGAGGCCGCCGCTTGGGGGAAGGTTGTTTTCCATGGGCCGCACATGGCGGATTTCCGGGATGAACGGATCCTTCTCGAAGAGGCGGGCGCGGGGATCACGGTCCGGAACGGCGAGGAACTCTTTACGGGCATCCGGGCGCTCCTCGATGATCCGGATCTTTTACAGAGGAAAGGCGAAGCCGGACGCCGGGCGGTGGCGGCGAACCGCGGCGCCGCGGGGCGTTACGCGGCCCTGATTGCCGGCGGGTTACGCCGCACGTGAAAAAGGGGGGACAGCTCCCGATTTTTCTGGGGAAAATGGGTAAAACGATCAGGCTTCCGCCCGTCTCATGTACTCATTCCACTTATGGTCGACCCACCGCTGGAGCTGTCCCAACTGCTCCAGGCTCATCTTCTTGAATCGTCCCTGCCTCTCCACGAACTGGATCACCGGGGCGCGGGTCCCTTTTTCGGCCAGCGTCTTGCTGCGGCCTGTGAAGCGGAACTTCCCATTTTCGATCTCATAGAGGGCGACGATCCCCGTCTCCACGGCGAGCCGGCCGATCTTGACCGTGTCCTTCGGGGGAAAAACCCAGCCGGGGGGGCAGGGGGTCGCAATCTGGAGATAGCGGGTCCCCTTGATCCTCTTGGCCTTCACGAATTTGTCGTAGAGGTCGATCGGGAAGGAGGGGGATGTCGTGGCCAGGTAGGGGATGTCATGGCCCTCCATGATCTTCATCATGTCTTTTTTGTTCTGTTGTTTCGTGAGGACCGGCGTCGTTGTGGTCAGGGCGCCCATCGGGGTGGCGCTGGAGCGCTGCGTCCCCGTATTCATGTAGCCCTCGTTGTCGTAGCAGACGAAAATGAAGTCCGTTCCCCGCTCGGCGGCGCCGGAGAGTGCCTGGATGCCGATGTCGAAGGTTCCCCCGTCGCCGGCGATGGCGACGACCGTGATGTCGCTCCGGTTCATCGCCGCAAGCCCCGCCACCAGACCCGACGCCGACGCCGCGGTACTGGCGAAGGTGCAGTTCAGGCTGGGGATGGCGACCGACGTCGTGGGGTAGAGGCCGTGGAGGACCGTGAGGCAACTGGCCGGGAGGGTCAGGATCGTGTTCTCCCGGAGCGCCTTCAGGACGTAGCGGTAGGCGAGGGAAAGCCCGCAGCCCGAACAGGCGCGGTTCCCCGGCAGCATGTATTCTTCCTTGTGCACCTTAAAGAGTTTTTCCGGCATTTTGGATTCTCCCGTTTCTCACTCCGTAACGCAGTTGAGCCAGGTCTGCTGCTCCCGGGTTCCCCCGGCGATGGCCGCAAGGGAGGAACGGACGGCCTCGGCCAGCTCATTGGCCTTGACGTCCCGGCCGCCGAGACCGGCAATGTAGTTGTGGACCGGCGTCTGGATGCCGATCCCGTAAAGGGCCGCTTTGATGTCGGCGCAAAGCGCCCCCTCGTAGCCGTAACTGATGTCCTTTTCGAAAACGACGATGGCCGGGGCTTTATGGAAGGCCTCGCGGACCTCTGCGCGGGGGAAAGGCCGGTAGACCCGGATGCCGACCACCCCGGCGCGGATACCCTGCTCGCGGAGGATATCCGCCGCCGTCGTCGCCTCCGTGGCGATCGACCCCATGCCGGCGAGGAGGACCTCGGCGTCGTCCGCCTTGTAGGTCCAGAGCATCCCGCCGTGGTCGCGGCCGAAGAGCTCCGCGTATTCACGGCAAACGCCCACGATCACATCCCGCGCCCCCTCCAGCGCGTGCTGGAGTTTCCAGCGCATGTCCATGTAGCCGTCGCGGAGAACCCCCTCCGCGTCCCGCCTCTGCCAGGGGAAGATGACCGGGTTGATGTTCCGGGGATCTTCCGGGCAGAGGATCGTATGGGGTTTGTAGGGGGGGAGGAACTCGCCAACCCGGTCGGCGTCGGGGATCTCCACGGGCATCATCGTGTGGGAGAGGACAAAGCCGTCGTAGCAGACCATCACGGGGCAGTAAACCTGTTCGGCGATCCGGTAGGCCTGGATTACGGTGTCGATGATCTCCTGGTTGTCCCGGCAGTAGATCTGGATCCAGCCCGTGTCGCGCTGGGCGATGGAGTCCTGCTGGTCGTTGAAGATGGACCAGGGGGCGCCGACGCCGCGGTTCACACAGCAAAGGACGATGGGTAGCCGGGAGCCCGCGGCCCAGTGGAGCTGTTCGTGCATGTACAGCAGACCGTGGGAGGAGGTCGAGGTGAAAACCCGGGCGCCGACGGTGGAGGCGGAGATGCAGACGGTCATGACCGAGTGTTCGCTCTCCACCCGGACGTATTCCGCCTTGAGTTCGCCCCGCTCGACCCAGTTCGCGATCGTTTCGGTCACGGAGGTCGAGGGGGTGATCGGGTAAGCGGAGACGACCTGGACCTTGCAGAGCTTCGCCCCCCAGGCCGCGGCCGAGTTTCCGGTCATGATCTGGACGTCGCTCATTTTTTTACCTCCTCGTTGATCACCATCGTGATCGCCTTCGCGGGGCATTCCTCCGCGCAGATGCCGCACCCCTTGCAGTAATCCAGATCGATCTTGATGGGGATGCCCGCGGTGACGATCCCGTCCGGACAATAGAGCCAGCAGAGGTAGCAGGCCGGCCGATTCTTGACCGAAGCGATGCATTTCGCGTGGTCGATGACCGGGGTTGCGTCCCGCCAGTCCCCGGTCTTCCCCGCCTCGCCGACGGCCGGCTTGCACATGGCGGAGATGTTGTCGTCTTTGGGTTCCATAAATCACCTTGAGGGAAAATGGGGAAAATAGGGACAGAGCCCTTATTATTTCCGGAAATAATTAGGGCTCTGTCCCTATTTTCCTGATGCTTGCCTCTTCGTAGGCTGCCCTGAGCGCCGCGATATTCGTCGCCGCCGCCCCGCCGGAGAGTTTCCACTTCAACCCCTTCTCCAGGTGTTCGAGGGAGACGAGCCCCGATGCCTTTGAGAAGACCCCAAGCATCGGAGTGTTGACCATCGGCGCCCCTTCCTTGAGGAGATGAAAACGGATGGCGACCGCGGCCGCATCGAGCGTGGCGATATTCAGAGAACCCTCGATCTTCACTTCTTCCGCCTTCTGCGGGGTGTTGATCAGCAGCAATCCCTGCGGTTTCAGAGAACCGAGAATATCGACGACGCCGAACAGCGACGGATCGAGGACGACGGCGATATCGGCCTGCTCGATCTGGGAGAAGGTCCGGATCGGGTGGTCGGAGATCCGGGTCGACGCCGTGAGCGGCGCCCCGCGCCGTTCCGGGCCGAAGGTCGGGGCCGACGTGACCCCCTTGAATCCCTGGAGATAGGCCGATTCGGCGAGGATCTGCGCGGCGATGACGACGCCCTGTCCGCCGCGGCCGTGCCATATCACTTCGTACATATCGTTTTCCTCAAGTCAATACGCCCAATAACAAAAAAGGCCAAGGATCTTAACCCCATGGCCTTTAGGATGCGCTGATTTTTTGGGGACGATCATCTCCTGAAAGCGATGGGTGATGGGCTTGGACCCATCCCGAGAAGAGCGAGGCGCAACAGGAGGCCCCGGCGAAGCAAGCCCCGATCCAGAGAGGTTTTTCTGGTCGTCCCATCCATTTTCATCAAAACCCCCGATTGCGGAAGCGGCCGGACCTTAGAACAAAATCCGCGTGCTGTCAATAACGAATTTGCGCCGCGAACCCCCCTTTCAGTCCGTAACCCGGTATTTGAGAAGCGTCCAAAGGGCCGCGAAGCCGTGTTTCCAGGTGATCTTTTTCCCTTCCGCATAACTTCTCCCGTAGTAGGAGATTGGGATTTCATAGATCCGCCACTGTTTGTTCCTGCAGATCTTGGCCGTCAGCTCCGGTTCGACGGAGAAGCCGTCGGATTGAATCCGGATGGTTTCGATCACCTCTTTCCGGAACATCTTGTAGCAGGTCTCCATGTCGGAGAGGGTGGTGTTGTACAGAATATCCGTCAGAAACGTGAGGAGACCGTTTCCCACCTTGTGCCAGAAGAGGTGAACCCGCTGCGGCTTTCCCCCGGAGAGCCGTGAGCCGTAAACGACGTCGGCTACGCCGTCCAGAATGGGCCGGATCATTTCGATAAACTCGTTCGGATCGTACTCCAGGTCCGCATCCTGAATCGCGACAATTTCTCCCGTGACGTGGCCGAACCCCGTCCGCAAGGCCGCCCCTTTGCCCCGGTTCCGGTCGTGAAAAAAACGCTTCACACGTTCGTCGAATTTCGTCTGTTCCAGGAGTTCCTTCGTGCCGTCCGTGGAGCCGTCATCGACGACGATGATCTCCGCGACAAAATCAAGATTCAGGACCTTCTCGACGATCTTCCGAACCGTTTCTCTTTCATTGTAAACGGGGATGACGACGGATAACATTTTTGCTGTATTCATTTCGGCTCCCGTATTCTTTTTGGTTTATTGCCCTTCGCCGGTTTTGTTGTTGATGGTTTTGATGCAGTTCTGGAGATATCCCCCGGGGAAGGGGCCGTCTCCGGAGCGCCGGCGGTCAAAAAGAAGAGAAAAATGACGCTCGGCCACAACTGGAGAAAAAGGCGGTTCAGCGACGTGGCGAGGTGATAGCCGAGATCGAGGGGGGTCATCACGTAAACGAAGAAATAGCCGGCCAGGATCATCAGAAGGACGGCGGCGGTCCGGACGAGGCCAGTCCGGTCCCGATCGTCGATCCGGACGCCCGTGAGGAGGAGATAGACGATCAAGAGCAGGATGTTGACGGCGCCGGGGTTGAGCTGCATCCCCACGCGGAGATCGATCAACCCCTGCGTGAAACTGATCCCCGTGATGAAAAAGGCCTTTGCGATCTCCGCATACCGGCTGAAGTCCGTCAATTTGGCCGCAGCCACAGTCAGGCTGAAGCCTTCCATCAGATCATTGGCCGGGGACAATTGCGTTTTGAAATAGATGACGATCAACAGGATCGGCAGCGCCCCGGCGAGAAACCTGACGGTTTTCTTCCGCGCCGACCTCCACCCATCTGCATAAAGGGTGGTGCCAAAAAGGCTTCCCGTGACGATCAGCAGGAACAGCAGACCTTCGTTCTTTGTCCAGGCGCACAAACCGGCGGCGATTCCGGCCAGGACCGTCGCCCCGAACCGATTCTCCGGAGAGCGCGCCGGAAGGCAGAGCAGCACAAGGGTCGCCAGCATGAAGAAGGCGAGCGGAACATCCGCGAACTGTGACGCCCCCATCATGATGAAAAACGGGGTCCCCAGCAGAATCATGGCGGCGAGATATCCCTGGATCCGGCTCCGGAGAAACGCCAGCGCGCACAGCAGAAGGCCGAGGGTGAGGAGGGTGAAGAGCAGCGCGAAGGCGGCCGGGATATAAATGCTATCATTTCCGATATATTTCCATCCGCGGACGATGGAGAGCGGGAGCAGCAGGGGATAGTCCCAGTGGCTCCAGTCCATCCCGCCGGCAAAGACCTCGCGCCAGGCCTCGCCGCTCCGGTAGAGGAAGCGGGCGTGCATGTTCCAGATCAGCCATGCGTCCCATTTGCCGTGGGGCTCCTTCAGGAAGGCGAATAGAAACGAGCCGAGGGAGGCGAGGAGTTCGACGGCAAAGAGGACGGCGATCCAGGTCTCTAATTTCGATCCCATTTTGGGAAGGGCGGCCTTGCGGTCGGGGAGCTGCGATTCCGCCGGCCGTTCCGCCTCCCGACGGTCCCGCTTCATCAAAACGTAACCGATCAGACCGAGCACCAGACAGACGGCGAGGTCGATCAGCGGGATGTATCCCGAAAGCCCCGCCGGAAGGGAGACAAAGTAGAGGCACGCGCTCAGACCGATCCCGAGACCGCCTCCGACGAAGAGCCGGAGCAGCAGGCCTTGGAGGTCGTTTTTCGGGGAGGGGAGAAAGATGAAGGTCAACAGGACGCCGCTGATCAGGGAAAGAAGAAGGGGTGCGAGGAAGAAAACGATCATGGCTTCCGGTCCTTCCTATAGAGGATGAGACCATCTCCGAGATCCCGGATCGGAACCAGGCCGTTCTTCTCCAGAAATCCGGGCGCGGGCGGCCCGTCGATAAAGTTGCCGACGACGAACGGGAGGTCCGGGCTGTTCCGGACGATCCGCGGGGCCAGCGTGTATTGCGTCAGCACGTACTGGGCGAGAAATTCCACATTGGTAAAGGTTTTTTCCGCGGCGAAGATCTCCCCGTTTTCCACGGTGGTCACATAGCCGACGGCGCCGGAGGGGGGCAGCAGCGGCCGGAGCTGGGCGATTCGCGCCTCGTGGATCGTGACCGGGTCCGTCTCCGGGATTCCGGGGTAGAGGTGGATCTGCTGCCACAGCAGGCTCAGGACGGCATAACCGGTCAGAAGGACCAGCAGAAGCCATCCCGCCGTCGCACGGTATTTTGCGAACCCATGGACCATCTCTTTTTAGACCTGACAAAAATTTTGTAAAGAATACAACGTCATAGGGAAGAGAAGCAAACTCATCTCATGATGAACCATGAACCGTTTGAATCATCGCCTCCAGCCGCTCCATCAGCGGGGGGAGCGTGGCGGGAGCGAGGGCGGAGATCGCGACGGCGTCGAAACGTCCGCAGAGGGTTTCGAGAAGCGCCCGGTCCGTGACGCGGTCCATCTTGTTGAAGACCCGAAGGGTCGGCTTGCCGATGAGATCCAAATCCTGAAGGATCTTCTCGACCGCCGTGATCTGCGTCTCGAAGGCCGGGTTTCCCGCGTCGATCACGTGGAGGAGGATGTCCGCCTGCTGGAGTTCGTCGAGCGTCGCCCGGAAGGCGGCGACGAGCTCCTTCGGCAAGTCGCGGATGAAGCCGACCGTATCGGTGATCACCGCCTCGGTGTCGCGAGGGAAGCGGAGGCGCGAACTCTTCGGGTCGAGCGTCGCGAAGAGGCGGTCCTCGGTGAAGACGTCGCTTTTCGTCAGCGCATTCAGCAGCGTCGATTTGCCGGCATTCGTATAGCCGACGATCGAGATGACGGGGAGGCCCGCCCGGTCGCGACGGCCCCGCCGCTGTCCCCTTGCCTTTTCGATATTCTTCAGATCCTTCTCCAGGTGGTGGATACGGTCCCGGAGACGCCGCCGGTCCACCTCCAGTTTGGTTTCGCCGGGGCCGGTGCCGCCGATGCCCCCTGTCAGGCGGGAGAGCCCCGCGTCCTGCTGCGTGAGGCGGGGAAGCCGGTATTTGAGCTGGGCGAGCTCCACCTGGATCTTCCCCTCCCGGCTGTGGGCGCGCTTCGCGAAGATGTCGAGGATCACCTGGGTGCGGTCGATCACCTTCAGCTCGGTGGAATCGGCGATCGAGCGGATCTGGGCGGCGGTCAGTTCGTGGTCGAAGATCAGCAGGTTCGCGTCCATCTGCATGGCGCGGATGACGAGATCAGAAAGTTTTCCTTTGCCGATCAGGAACCGCGGGTCCACCTCGGACCGGTGTTGGATGACGGCATCGAACACCTCGACGCCGGCGGTGCGGCAGAGTTCCCTTAGCTCCGTGATGGACTCCCCGCCGTCGGAAAAGGATTTTGTTTCGACGCGGACGAGGATCGCGCGATCGACGGCCTCCACCTTGCGCGTCGTCTGTTTTTTGGAGAACTCGCCTTCGAGGGCCGCGATGAAGGCGGTAAAATCGAGATCCATCTCTGCGGGGCGCCGGGGATCCAGGGTCTGCCAGTATCGCCCTTCCGGGTTTTCGGGAATCAGATGGGCGGTGCGGGCAAACCCGGGCAGGCCGTCTTCGGCCGCCTCCAGAGCGCAGACGAGGTCGAGGCGCAGCAGCGCCAGGTCGGTGAGATCGTCGGTGGTGAGCTCCTCGCCGCTTAGGTGGGTGTGGATCAGGCGGAGCCCTTTGAAACGGCGGGAGGATGAACGGAAGCCGTCGAGATTCGGGATCAGGATGTTGTGGTGCGATCCGACGATGACATAGGCCACCTCGCCGCGGCGAGTGATCAGAACGCCGATCTGGCGGTTGATCTCCCGGGAGAGCTCCGTGAGCTGGCGGGCCAGGTCGTGGGTGACGATCCGCTCCGGCGGGATGCGCCGCCGGTAGAGCTGCCCGATCCGTTTGATTTCGGCCGGCGCGAGGCCGGTCAGGTTGCCGTGTATTTTTTCGATGGCTGCTCCTCATATAATTACGGGGACAGTATACTTAATTCCAGGGAATTAAGTATACTGTCCCCGTAATTTACTTGAATTTGTGTGGGTTGACCCGCTTTTCCATTCCGTCGAGGAAGGATGACCAGGCGTTCGTCCGAAAGGGGGCGGCCCGTTTTTTCGTTTCCTTTGTCCCGCAGGCGGG
>Ga0209638_1001595_pt1 | contig 14309 bp, 19 predicted proteins | sample BarGraNGADG00211_FD_184490 | JGI IMG/M metagenome (GOLD analysis project Ga0209638, IMG submission 184490) | Arctic peat soil microbial communities from Barrow, Alaska - Barrow Graham LP Ref core NGADG0002-211 (SPAdes) (version 2) | ecosystem: Environmental > Terrestrial > Soil > Wetlands > Peat... | reverse complement strand
ACGTACATCGTCCGGATGTCACCCACGCCCTCGATCGCCTGATCGGCCATGATGAGCTCTCGCATCGCGACGAGCACCTGAGGCTCGACGCCCTCGCCCACCAGCAACCCCTTGGTCTCTCGCGCGAGTAGCCACGCCACACCCGCGAGGATGAGGCCGATGATGACCGATGCGGCGCCGTCGAAGTAGGGGATTCCGGTCAGGTGCCCGAGCAGCACGCCGAGGAAGGCGACGGTCAGGCCCAGCATCGCGGCGCTGTCCTCGAAGACGATCGTGAACAGGCTCGGGTCCTTCGAGGCACGGATGAACTCGAACGCGGGCCGGTCGCCTCGGGCCGCGTTGAACTCGCGCATCGCGATGAAGAATGACGAGCTCTCGATGACCATCGCGATCACGAGAACCAGGTAGTTCGGCCAGGGATTCTCGATGTGGGTGTGCTCGATCAGGCTCGTGACGCCCTCGTAGATCGACATGCCGCCGCCGATCCCAAAGATCGAGATCGCCACTATGAGTGTCCAGAAGTACAGCTCCTTGCCGTGCCCGAACGGGTGCCCGGCGTCGGCGGGGCGGTTCGCACGCTTGATGCCGAACAAGACGAGTGTCCCGTTGCCGGTGTCGACGAGGGAGTGGATGCCCTCGGAGATCATCGCCGAGCTGCCGGTGAACGCGGCAGCGACGAACTTGCTGATCGCGACCAGCAGATTGCCTACGATCGCCGCGACGATCGCGACCTTGGATTCGCCTTTGCCCGACACGTGGACCCGCCTTCACTTCGTCCCGGCCCGCGAACGCGGGTCGAGGCTCAGGGTAGCGGGGCGTGGCGGGCGGGGCAAACCGGGACGGCCGTGCGCTGCCGCCCGCCAGCAACCTCGCGCGCGCTCGCGCAGCTCGCACTTCGCGTGCCGACGACGCCGGAAAGCTATTTCGGCACGTTCCCCGCAACGGTGCTATACTCCGTCGGCGAGCCAGAGTGGTTCGCACGGTTGCGGCCTGATGATCCGCGAGTGTTGCGGGGAACGGGTCGCTTTGTTTTGCCCCAGTGAAACGGGGCGAGAGGATGGATTTAAATGGCAGAAGGTACCGTGAAGTGGTTTAACCCGGACAAGGGTTACGGATTCATCGCTCGCGAAGAGGGCGACGATGTCTTCGCTCACTTCAGCGAGATCCAGGGCGAGGGCTTCAAGACCCTCGACGAGGGCCAGAAGGTCATCTTTGAGGTGACGACTGGTCAGAACGGCAAGCTCCAGGCGACCAACATCCGCAAGGCCTAATCAGCCGAGCGAGTCTGTCGTATCACGAAGAGGCGGTCCCCATCGGGGGCCGCCTCTTTCGCGTTCAGTCCCTGGTTGCGTCAGTCGCCCGCGCGCAGTGCGCTCGGCGCTCCACCTTCCACAGCAGCGCCACCGCGGCTGCCACCCCGGCCAGCGTCCAGACCGCCCACACGGGGGCCTGCTCCATCGAGCCTGCCACGCCCCGCAATCCGCCCACGACAGAGCTCGTGGTGAGAACGAGTGTTTACGCCGCGCCTTGGATGATTGCGATCGCCGCGAGGGCGAAGCCCCACGTGTGTCGGCGCCACAGCAGCACGGCGCCCACACACAAGAGGGGCACCATCAGGCTGAGATCCATCACGGCGACGAGACGGAACGGACCCTCACCGATCGAGGGGACGGTGCCTCCGAACTACGCCGCCCACTGCGCGATCCACGCGAACGCGAGTCCGACACCGGTCTGCCGCTGCAGGACGAATCGGCGCTCGACGACGTCATCGACAACGCGCGCAGGGCCTACGACTCGGTCGGCTGAGAGGCGGCTCCGGGCAGCGCAGCGGCGATCCGTGCGGCGAGCCGCACGTTCGACCACACCAGCTGCTTGTTCGCTTCCTCGGTCGCTCCCGCGGACAGCGCGTGCAGGTGCGCCAGCAGGAACGGCGTCACCCGCTTGCCTGTGACGCCCGCGTCGTCCGCGGCCGCGAGCGCGGCGTCGGTCCACCGGTCGAGCGTCTCCCGGTCGATCTCGTGCTCCGGCGCGATCGGGTTCGCGATCACCACGCCCCCGCCCACGCCCAGGTCGTGCCGCACCCGCAGGATCGCTGCGACCTCCTCTGGGGTGTCGCAGCGCGCGTCGACCCCGAGGCCGCTCGTCCGGGTGTAGAAGGCAGGGAACTCGTCGGTCCGGAACCCCAGGACCGGCACGCCATGCGTCTCGAGGACCTCGAGCGTCAGCGCGAGGTCGAGCACCGACTTCGCGCCGGCGCAGACGACCGCGACCTCGGTGCGCGCCAGCTCGAGCAGGTCGGCGGACACGTCGAACGTCTGCTGGGCGCCGCGGTGGACGCCGCCGATCCCGCCGGTCGCGAACACGCGGATGCCCGCCATCGCGGCCACCGCCATCGTCCCGGCGACCGTGGTCGCGCCGTCGATCCCGCGTGCGACAGCCACGCCGAGGTCGCGCCGCGAGACCTTCATCACCGAACGGGCGCTGCCCAGGTGCTCGATCTGAGCGCGCGAGAGTCCGACCCACAGCCGGCCTCCGAGAACGGCCACCGTCGCCGGCACCGCGCCCTCCTCGCGGCACACTCGCTCCGATTCGAGAGCGCACTCCACGTTGGCCGGGTACGGGAAGCCGTGGCTGATGATCGTCGACTCCAGCGCCACCACCGGCGCGCCGGAATCCAGCGCTGCCCGGACCTCCGGAGCGATCCGCAGGTACTCGTTCACGGTCGTGACTCCTTCATCGCTTCGGAAACCGCACGGTACGTGATCGAGCGGCTCACAGTGTCCTCGTCCGCGAGAGCGAACCCGGCCAGCACCGTGCCCAGCTTCGCCGCGGTGCGCGCTCCCCCGCGCGCGAGCAACGCGTACGCGACCCCCGCGCAGAACGCGTCGCCCGCGCCGGATGCGTTGGCGACCTCGACCACAGGCGCTTCCACCACGCCCGAGCCGTTCGCGTCAGCCCAAGCGACGCCCGCGGCGCCGCAGGTCACGAACGCGGAACCGGCCCCGAGCGCCACCAGCTCGCACGCCGCCCGCTGCGCCTCATCGATGCCGGAAACGTCATGGCCGAGCAGCGCCGCAGCCTCCAACGTGTTCGGGGTGAGCGCCGCGAGCCGCGCCAGGATCCCGCTGGCCCTGCAGGTCTTCGCCGCCGACACCGGTTCGAGCAGGATCGGCGCCCGGACCGCGACCGCCAGCCATTCGAGCGTTTCGGCGGGAAGGTTGGCATCGACGACGACCAGGTCCGCGGCCAGCAGCAGCTGCGCACGCTCGGGTTCGGCGAGCACTTCGGGGGTGAGGCGATCGAGCACGCGCATGTCGTTGATGGCAACCGCCATGTCGTGGCGCTCGTCGAGCACCGCGAGGTAGTGCGCTCCTGGCAGGTCCGCCGCTACGAGAGACGTTGCCGTTCCGATCCCGCGGACGCGGCATGAGGCCCTCAGCGCCCTGCCCGCGTCATCGTCGCCGAACGCGGTGACGAACTCGACGCCGACGCCCAGCCTGACCAGATTCTCGGCCACGTTCCGCCCGACGCCCCCGGGGCTGGTGCGGATGCTCCCGGGATTCGAGTCACGGGCCACCAGCGCGTGCGCGGAGACTCCGACGACATCGGTGTTCGCCCCGCCGACGACGACGACGCGGGCGCCAGGCGCAACGATCGGCATATCGGAGAACTCGGCGTGCGGCACTTCGAACCTCCTCGACGTCCATTGTCCCACCCCGGGTGCCCGGGCACGCGAAGAGGGCCACCCGGAACACCGGGTGACCCTCTCCCATCGCTGCCGAACAGCGACATCTCATCCAAGAATCGGTGGCGCACATGCGCACCCGGGCTCACGTCTCCCGGAGCGCCGCCGTCCTAGGAGGTGCGGACCTCCGTGGTGTCCACGACGGACCGGACCAGCGCAGCGATGTAATGACTATGCATCTGCTGGATCACCTCCTCCTTTTCGTCGGACGCCGGAGTGCGCCCTCGGGCATTCCCGTACCGAACAGGGCAGCAAGCGGCGCGCCGAGTCGCGTCGCTCCACACGATGTCCACGCCGCTCACCGAGCAACGACCGCCCTTCGCGCGGCTTCTTGGCGCATCGAGGTGAGCAGCCGGTGCATCGTGAACACCACGACCGGGTACCAAGTACGCGTGCCGCATGTACAATGGCCGCGTTGGCGAGGTTTTCGCATTCCGCAGTGCTGTACCGGGCCGGGGCAACCGCGGTACGAGGTGGATCCCGCTAGGCAGGCAGGAGAGCACATGGCTGATTCCTCGTCATGTTCGGTGGCGCGCACATCCGGAGGGCAACGGGTGCGGTTCCGCATACCCATCGCGGCCCTGATGTTCGCCACGGTCCTTCTCGCGACCGCCGTCCCCGCTTTCGCGGGCCAGGCGTCCACCGGTCAGCTGTTCTTCTACCCGTGCACCAACTGCCATCCGGTCACGATGGTCGCGGGCCCCGGAGGCACGGAGCACCCCTCGCGCCCGCTTCCGAACGGGATGACCGGCCACAAGATCGTGCTCGAGAGCCATGACGTTCTCGCCGCCGGCGGAGACATCGGCATCGCCTGCCTCACCTGCCACGACGATCCCAGCCGCAACCCCGGCAAGCTCAAGATCGCCGGCGGCAAGCTCATCGACATCACCGGCGACATCTCGCTCGTCTGCTATACGTGCCATGAGGCGAAGTACAAAGAGTTCAAGCAGGGCACGCACGGCAAGCACTTCGCCTCCTGCGTCGCCGCAGGCTGTCACGACCCGCACACGCCGAACTACATCTACTTTGCACCGCTGAAGCCGTTCCTTGGGACCGGGTTCCAGATGAGAGTGGTCGGCGCCAATCGCGTGCCGTTCAAGCCGATCATGTCGCCGCCGCTGCCGCCTCCCACTGTCAACCCGACGTGGTTCCTCATCGTCGTCGGTGTGGGCCTGTTCTTGGTGGTCGTCATCGTGGTCTGGCTCGCGGCACCACCGATTCGGGAAAGGCTGAAGCGATGAGTCAGAACAATCCTCTCGACGCTGGTCGGGACGAGCGACCGGACAACGCGACGGCCCCCGACGGCACGACGTTCACGCGTCGGACCTTCCTCCAGGGCGTCGGTCTCGCTGCGGGCGTTGTCGCTGCCGGCGTGATCCCCGCGGTGCTCACCGCGGGGCCGGCAGCCGCTCAGGACGCGACGACGACCGCTGCCCCGACCGTGGCTGCACCCATCGGCACCGAGGACCCGCTCGCCTCGATCCTCGCCGAGGACCAGCCCGCCAACTATCCGGGGCACCCCGTCTACTACGCGGATCCCGCCGGTCCCGAGAAGTGGGCGATGGTCATCGACGTGAAGGCGTGCGTCGGTTGCCGCCGGTGCGTCTACGCCTGCGTCGAGGAGAACAACATCGGGCGCACCTCGGGCTTCACCTTCATCCAGGTGCTCGAGATGGAGGCCGGCAAGGTCGACCTCGAGAGCGCGGTGCTCGACTACGAGGAGGCCGGACGGCCCGACAAGTGGTATCTGCCGGTCCAGTGCATGCACTGCGCGAAGCCACCGTGCGTCTACGGTTGCCCGGTCATCGCGACCTGGAAAGAGCCCGACGGCATCGTGCTGATCGACTACGACAAGTGCATCGGCTGCCGCAACTGCCTCATCACGTGCCCCTACGGCGCCCGTCACTTCAACTGGGTGCACCCGGAGGTCCCGGCGGCCGAGGTCAACCCCAAGGTCCCGCTCGCCGAGAAGGCGTGGACCGCCGAGAAGTGCACGTTCTGCGTGCAGCGGACCCGCCACGGCCAGACCACCGCGTGCGTGGAAGCGTGCCCCGTCGGAGCGAGGAAGTTCGGAGACCTCAACGACCCGAACAGCGACGTCGCGATACTCCTGAGGACCCGCCGTGTGTGGCGCCTGAAGGAAGAGGAATCGACCGAACCGATGATCTGGTATGTGGGGTGATGACAGATGACTGACGCCACCACCACCCAGCCCGGGATCAAGCGGTTCATCGGCATCGACTGGAACGTCGGAGCGCTCAAGAGCGCGGGCAAGCGCTACTGGGCGTTCGTGGGGATCCTCGGCGTCCTCATCGCGCTCGGCCTCACCGCCTGGTACCTCATCCTCACCGAGGGTGGCGTCACGATGGCCCAGCGCGATGGGTTCACGTGGGGACTGTGGTTCGCGAACTACATGTTCTACGTGGGGCTGGCCGCCGGTGGACTCGTCGTGTACGCCAGCGTGCACCTCTTCGGGGCTGAGCAGTTCCGCCCGCTGGCGAGACTCGCGGTACTCATGGCGGCGGTGCTGACGATGATCGCCGTGCTCGGCGACCTGACCGACCTGGTCAGGGTCTGGAGGATCTACTGGTTCGCGCTCTCGCCCAACCTCACCGCCATCTTCGTGTACACGGGAAGCGCCGCCGGCATCTACATGACGATCTGCTTCATCGACCTGTGGATCCTGATCACGGGGAAGGGCGGGGAGAAGCTCGCGTTCATCATGACGCTGATCGCGCTCCCCTTCGCCATCTACCTCCACACCACCACCGCGTTCGTTCTGGCGCTGAACAAGTCGCGCGAGCTGTGGAACACGGCGGTGATGGTGCCGATCTTCCTGAGCTCGGCGATCGCCTCGGGCATAGCCCTTCTTCTGATCGTCGCCTACATCATGCAGCGCTTCCACGTGCTCGAGTTCACGTCCAAGATGTTCAGGAGCCTGTCGACGCTGCTGGCGATGGTCATAATCATCGACCTGTTCCTCCTGGTTTCGGAGATCGCCTTCGTCTATTGGCCGACTTCGGCCAAGGCGGGACACACGCTGAGGTTCTCTGAGTTCCTCACCGGTCCCTACGCGGGGATATTCCTGCCGGTGCTCATACTCGGGATCATCGCGTTCACGCTGCTGGCGCGACGAAAGACACGGCACATCCCGGCGGTTCAGATCACGGCCGCCGCACTCTACGTCGTCGCCATCTTCCTCAAGCGCTACACGCTCATGTCGATGGGCTTCGCGATCGGGGTGCTCGGACAGCAGCAGGCGCCGTACGTACCGAGCCTCACCGAGACACTGATCGCCGTAGGGCTGCTCTCGATCGCGGTGCTCTTCGTGACGCTCGCCGCGAAGGTCCTCCCTCTCCGGGTGCCCCTGCACGATCACGGTGAGGTCACGAGCCCCGAGCTCGCCGGGCAACCGGCCGAACCGGCGCTTGAGCAGGAGGCGGCCCAGTGAGCGCCGTCGCGAAGCGCAAGCGCGGGCGCGGCCGGATCGTCGCCATCGTGGTGGGCGCGGTCCTCGTTGTCGCCGTCATCGCGGTCGCGGTGGCGCTGGTCGTCACTTCGCAACCCGGCTTCTACGACCGCTACACGGGGCTGCAGCGCCGCCACATGACGCTCGAGTCCTCGGCCCATGCCGGCATCGACTGCGTGGTGTGCCACACCGACGCGGCCACCGCGCTCGGATCCGCTGTCGCACGCGTAGGCGAGTTCTACAACAGCCTCGTCTCCACTTCTACAGAGCTGGCGTTCGTATCGTTCCAGCCGCCCACAAGCGATGTGTGCCTCCAGTGCCACCGATACGACTGGAGCGACGAGGCGTCGAAGACAGCGGTGGTCCCGCACCCGGCGCACCTGCGCGTCTCGATGGAGACCCGCGACTGCGTCTTGTGCCACAAGTGGGTCGCGCACGAAGAGCTGTACCAGGCGAAGCACACGACGATGCCGTTCTCCGCGGTGTGCGCCTCGTTCCAGTGCCATGTCGGAGTCAAGGCGCCCACCGATTGCCAGAACTGCCACCACGTCCTGCAGGAGGAGACGGGCGACTGGCTCAAGCTCCACCCGCCGGTGGTCCGGGCCAACGGCCCGAACTCCTGCCTCGAGTTCTGCCACAAGCCAGAGCAGTGCGTGCTGTGTCACACGACCGGCAAGACGCCGGTCCTGCCCTCGAGCGTCCCTACGGCGTCCGCGGGCCCGATCGAGCAGGCGCACATCAAGGCCGATTGGCTGTCGCAGCACGGGACGATCGCCCTTCAGGACCCCACCAAGTGCACCGTCTGCCACATCTCGGAGCAGGAGTGTGTGGACTGTCACTCGCAGCGCCCGGCCTTCCACGACCCGATCGCGACCTGGCTCACGCGCCACCAGCCCCTCGGGACCGACACGGCCCGCTGCCTCACGTGCCACCAGCAGTCGGAGTGTGACCAGTGCCACGCGCTGTTCAAGGCGACGAAGTAGATGACCGCGGAAGCCAAGACGCCGAAGGGCACGGAGCCTGACGCCACCGGCAAGCCGGCGCGCAGGCACATGAGCCGCGGGCGCGCCATCACGCTCGGCACCGTGTCGGCCCTCCTGATCCTAGTGGCGCTGACCCTCGTGCTCCCGCTCGTCCTGACGCTCCAGCCGTCCTACTACGAGGCCTTCCCGAGCCTGTCAGGGCGCATCGCCGCATGGCGCGCGTCGACCCATTCGCTCGTCGGATGCTCGGACTGCCACGTGGACCCGGGCGCGGTCGGCGTCATCGCGTTCGCCGAGAGGTCGATCCCCGCGTTCTACTCGCAGCTCATCTCAGGCCCGACGACGCAGAACGTGCTCGCTGTTCCGACCAGCGCTGCCTGCCTGAAGTGCCACAAGGCCGACCGTACCGTGTCCCCCAACGGCGACCTTCTCATCCCGCATCAGAAGCACGTGGTCGACCTCGGGATGGCGTGCGCCATCTGCCACAAGAACCTGGTGCATTCGCCGAACTCGCAGGGGTTCAACACTCCGGAGATGCCGACGTGCCTCGTTGCGGGATGCCACGACGGGGTGAAGGCGAAGAACGACTGCGTGACCTGCCACACGCAGATCCAGGTCCCGCCCGAGCACAAGAAGGCGGACTGGCTGACCGTGCATCCGACGTTCGTCGGCCAGATCGACTGCGCGAAGTGCCACGCGTGGACGCCGAACTTCTGCCAGGCGTGCCACGAGCAGCGCCCGGCGTCACACGTGGGCAACTGGAAGTACGAGCACCAGTTCGCCGCGAACAAGCTCGGCGCGAAGGGATGCTTGGTCTGCCACGACCAGAAGACGTTCTGCGACACCTGCCACTGACGCGCCGATGACGCCGCGTCCGGGACCCACCGAAGGAGGAACGTTGCCCGACGAAGAGGGAACATCGCCCAAGCCCGAGACGGCTGAAGCACCGCACCGCGCCCACGCTTCAGCGGGGAGGCGCCGCTCGCTCCTGATCGCCGGGTCTGTGGCTCTCGCGCTGATCGTCCTCGTCGTGCTCCCGGGCTACTTCGCGATCCGGCCTTCCTTCATGGCGCGGTACTCATACCTCAACGTCGAGTACACGACGTGGTCGCAGTCGGCGCACAAGGACGTGCCGTGCCAGAACTGCCACATCCCTCCGGGGATCCTCGACCAGGCCGGATATGACGCCCGGATGCTCGGCGCGTTCTATGTTTCGCTCGTCTCGCCGGACACCACGCTGTCCGCTTTCGCCACGCCGACGATCGCCGCGTGCGAGGTCTGCCACGCGAACCTGATCACCACATCGCCCGACGGCGACCTGAAGATCCCGCACCGCGCTCACGTCGATGTTCTGCAGGTGCCGTGCGCGAGGTGCCACCAGTACTTGGTGCATCAACTGAGCCCCGAGGGCAAGCACACGCCCACCATGGCGACCTGTCTGGTATGCCACGACGGGAAACAGGCGAAGAACCCCTGCTCCACGTGCCACACCGCCAAGGCCGCCCCCGAAAGCCATGCGGCCTCGGACTGGCTCGTCATCCACCCGCAGGAGCAGCCAAAGATCGACTGCGCCAAGTGCCACGGGTGGACGACGAACTGGTGCTCGGACTGTCACAATCGGCTGCCGGCGTCACACACCGCTGACTGGCGCACCACCCACGGCGCGGCAGTGAAGGTGCATCGCGACTGCGAGGTGTGCCACACCGGCTCCTTCTGCATCAACTGCCACGGCGACGTGCCCCAGCTGAACTTCGATCCGAACCTGAAGCTCGTCACCCAGTAGCGAGATGGAAGTGCGCTACGCCGGGTCCACATACGCGGGCGGGTGACGACCTCGAAGTGCTCACACACGACCGGCATGCTGAGCTCCGGGTTCCCCCGCTGAGCTGATCCAGCTCGAGTGAGTAGTACTTCCAGTGGCCCTCGCGCCAATACTCGAGCGACAGGTCGCCCTCGCCTTCGTCACGGGCGTAGGCGGCGTCGATCGCGTCGAACGGGCGGATGTCCACCGCCGTGGTCCGGATGATGCACCGGCGATGCCGCGGCCGTCGGTGATCACGCTGAAGTCACCGGGACGGGGCAGGGGCTCCCCCTCCAGCTCGTAGGAGCGCAGCGCGCCGGTCGTGGCGCGCTTGCGGCCGATCAGTACGACGCTCAGAAGCTCGTCCGCCATCTCGGGGCCGTGGCCGAACTGCCACGCCGTGTACGACGCATCGCTCGCCGAGACCGCCGCCGGCGAGTCCGAGCCGACGAACGCCGCCCACATCTCATCACACGATCCGTGCACGATCCCGCCCTTCATTCGACGCGCGAGCGCGCGCGAGCGCCTACTCCTCCGCCAGGTCCTGCCACTGCTTCAGCGCGACTGCGACGTCGAACCAGTACGTCTTCTTGGTCGCAGCGGCGCGTGCCTTCGGTGAGAGGCTCGCAGCGACCATCCGGCACGCCTTCTCGGCCGCCTCCAGACGGGCGAGGACGCGATCGACGGCTGCGCCCTGCTCGGGCGAGAGCTGCGCGAGGCCCTCGCCGGCCAGGCTGCGCACGATCTCGACGTCACCCATGCGCTCTTCCATCATGGCGACCTCCATCCGATACCCCGGACTCGTCTCAGCGCCCGACGAGCAGGCAGGTCCCATTCTCGCACCCGAACATCACGGCGCTACGCGTATGCGATGACGAATGTCCTCCGGAACGGGAACAGCACCCGCCCGTCCACCCGTCTCGGATACGACGCGCGTACCCGTGCGTGCAACAGGGCGACGAACGCCTCCCTGTCTGCGTCCGCCTCGAGCGCGTCCAGGAACGGCCGAAGTCCGGTGCTCGAGATCCACTCGACGACGGCTTGGGGCGACTCCAAGACGTGCATGTACTCCGTCTCCCAGAGGTCGACGGAGCGGGCTCACGACGCGAGGTGGTCGTAGTAGAAGCCGGGCGATTCCATCGTGAGCGCATTGAGCGGGCCCTGCATGCGCGACGCCCATGGGCCTTCGACCGCGATCTCGTGGATCAGTCGGCGGACCAGCGCGTAGTCGGCGCTTGGGACCTGGAACGCCAGCGCACCTCCGGCAGCGACGTAGCTGAAGAGCCGTTCCACGAGCGCCCCGTGGTCGGGCACCCACTGCAGTGCGGCGTTGGAGAAGACCACGTCGACGGCGGCCTCGGGACGCCACTCCCCGATGCCGGACACCACCCACTCGCCATCGGGGTATTTCGCGCGCGCGGCCTCGATCATGTTGGCCGAGTTGTCGAGCCCGAGGACGCGCGCTGAGGGCCAGCGCCGCGCCAGCAACTGCGTGCTGTTGCCGGGGCCGCATCCCAGGTCGATGACGCTCGCTGGTCGCTCCACGGCGATCCGCGCGACAAGGTCGACCGACGGGTGAGTCCGCTCGTCCCCGAAACGCAGGTAGTCGGCTGGGCTCCAGTCGCTCCCATGGTCGTTTGACACGCGAGCCTCCTACTTCACCGTGATCGGTACACGGATGCTTGTCTCCATCAGCGCGTCCAGGTCACCCGTGATCATCGTGAACGGGGCGACGCCCTTGATGAGCTGCAGTTCGTACACTCCGACCGCCGTCGGGGCCGTCACGCTGGTCTTGAACGTGGAGCATGTGCCCCCGCCCCAGCCTTCACCGCCGCCACGAACGCCTCGGCCTCCTCGACCCGGTCCCGCCCGACCGTCGTCGTGTACGCCAGGTCCGCCGACTCGAACGTGACCGTGGCTGACACCATCCGGGGGATGTGAGGCTCAGACGAGCCGTCCCGGTCGATGGCGGACCCGAGGAGCGCGCCTCCGATGAACCCGACCGGGCCGGCGACCGCGCCGCCGAGAAGCGCACCGCCGACGCCGCCCGAGTGAGACCGGTAGGTCTCTCCCCTGCTGGCGTCACGGTTCCAGTGCCGTACGACCTCGGCCTTCGTGATCCCCGTCAAGTCCAACACGCCGTCTGGCGTGTGGAGCCCCTCGTCGTCGAGCGCGAGATCCATGAACTTGCGGTGCTGTACCACGACTCCTCCAGTCAAGATGCGGACGGGGCCTTCCCTGTCGCAGGCGACGACGCGGTATCGTGCCCGGCGATGTAGTCACGAATCGCCAACCCATCGAAGTCGAACGGCGTGACCGCTCCCTCTCGGATGATCATCGGGCTTCCGTTGCCACCGCACGATCAACGCTACGACCCGCCAGACGCATCAGCGGGAACGCCCCTAGTGGCCACACTCCTCGCGGTGCCTACCGGTCCGCGCCGCCTCGAACGCCTCGAGCGCCTCGCCACGGATCCACCAGATCATCCCCAACGCGGCGAGGGAGTCCGCCCACCACCAGCCGAAGAGGCCGTTGAGCAACAGCCCGACGAGCAACGTCGCCGACATGTAGGCGCATACCAAGGAGCAGGCTGCGTCCGCCTTGAGCGCCGGGCTGTCGAGCCGCTTCGCGAGCGAAAGGCGCCACCGCCACAGCACCGGCATCACGACCAGGGCGACCGCAGCGAGCGCGATCCCGACCGTAGATGATTCCGGCCGACTGCCGGCGACGAGAGAGACGCCTGAGGAGACGACGATGTAGCCGATGAGCGCGTACAAGGCCCAGCCCACGATGCGCGACGACTGGCGCTCGCGGGCGTCGAGCTCGTCCTCGGTGGATCGAGCGCTGTGGAGCAGGAGCAGGCGCAGGACGACGAGCGCAGTGAACAGCTCGATGCCGCTGTCGGCGCCGAACGCCAGAAGCGCCACCGACCCCACCGCCACCCCGGCCCACACAGCCACCACGAGCTCGATCGCCATCCAGGCAGCGGTCAGCAGCTCCGCCAAGCGGGCCTGACGGATCAAGCGGGACATCTGGCCGGGGACTTCCATGTGAGGACCGATCCCTCGTCACGTTCGCTGGGTGCGGCGCGCGAGGAGACCCGCACGCGCCTTCCGGTCAGTCTACCTTCCGGGCATCTCGCCGCGTCGGTTCAGCCCTCCGGCGAGTCCGCGAAGACCTCCGAGTCGGGATCGAAGCTCGGCGTGTGGAAGAGAAGGATCGTCGCCGCGTCCCCGGAGGTGTTCCGATACGAGAACCGGTCGCCTTGCCGGGCGAGGCAGAAGTCCCCCGCCCCGAGCGCACAGGTCTCACCGGAGTCGGTGAACTCGATGGTTCCCGAGACGACGTAGTAGTACTTGTCGGACCGGCGCGACCAGGCTTCAGCGTGAGTCGCGCCCGGCGACACGGCGATGACCGCGAACGACGAGCCCGAATCGAGGCCCGCGGTGTAGTCTTGGATGCCCAGGCCGCCGAAGTCGAAGGCGGACACCGAATCACGTCTGATGATCACTGTGCCTCCCAAGATCCAGAGGGCATGTCCGTCCGATCGCCCTCAGCGGAGCTCGAGTTCGCGCAGAGACACGCGCTTGGTGCCGTTCGCGACCCACTGCGTGCCGATCTCGTTGAATCCGTAGCCTTCGTGGAAGCGGCGCGATGGTTCGTTGGGCGGCTCGGCGTCGAGCTCGCAGACGATGCGGCCGACCCCCGACCCCCGCGCGAACGCGAGCAGATCGTCGTAGAGCATCCTGCCGATGCCGCCTCCGTGGGCCGACCCGTCGACCACGACCCTGTCCACGTACAGGAACGCTCCGCCGCGATCGTCGAACCAGCGGTAGTTCGGGCTGGCGTAGCCGCAGCCCTCTCGCAGCGCAAGAAGGAACGCCACGACGCGACCGCCCGACTCGACGACGCGGTGGTAGGGGCTCTGCGCGTGCAACGCGGACAGCGCTTCGACGTCCAGGTGGCTGGTGAAGTGCACCCACTCGGTGTTGAGCCGCAGGATGTCAGCGAAGTCGGCTTCGCCCGCTGACCGGACCAGATAGCTGTCGGAAGTGCAGGACTCCGTGCTCAAGGTCTCTCCGGACTGTCGATGGGGGCGCTACAGGTCATCACGTCGACAGCACACGGTACCCCTCGGCGCCCGACAGCCGCCGGACTGCGGCGGTCACGTCGTCCACGTGTCCTTCGATCTTGACCGCTGCCCACACAGCCGCGATCTTCCCGTCAGGGTCGACCAGGAACGTGCTGCGCTTGGCCACGATGCCCAGGACCGCGCGCGCGCCGTAGTCGTCGATGACCTTCTTGGCGGTG
>Ga0209638_1001594_pt1 | contig 14309 bp, 6 predicted proteins | sample BarGraNGADG00211_FD_184490 | JGI IMG/M metagenome (GOLD analysis project Ga0209638, IMG submission 184490) | Arctic peat soil microbial communities from Barrow, Alaska - Barrow Graham LP Ref core NGADG0002-211 (SPAdes) (version 2) | ecosystem: Environmental > Terrestrial > Soil > Wetlands > Peat... | reverse complement strand
GGTAACAGGGTTGGTTTTTACTTCAACAGGATCAGACCACGGCCCTCCAGGAGAATCTGATTTACAAAACCATTGTCCGTTAGATGAAAAATATATCCAATACGATCCATAGAAATACGTTATTGCCCCCTGCCATGTACCTGCTGATGGCCGATCGGAAACCCAACCTGCCTTTGAAGGCTGGAGCACCCTGCCGATTACTTCCCAATGGACCAGATCTCTGGAATGGTAAACAGGCATATATGGAGTGAAATGAAAGCTGGAGCCACAATGATAAAAATCATCACCCACTTTTAACAGAGTCGGATCAGGATGATCACCGGGCAAAACCGGGTTAACATAAGTATTAACCTGCTGATAATCAGATTTATTTGAGCTCTCCTGAGCCATTACGAAAGATACTTTCAATACAGTAAAAACTATTATTCCTGTAATAGTGTAAACAGACCTTCTCATTTTATTATAATTTATTTGACAAAATACATAAATATGGCAAACTGACAAAACTTAACGAAAGTGCAAGAAAAAAAACTAAAAAAGTATGGAGTAAAACTTGGTTTGTGTTTCGGGGTTACCAGTTCCTATTCCGATTTAAGAATAACTTCAGCACTTTTAAGTGTTTCGGAAGAAGCCTTTAACCGTATTTCACCTGCTGTCTTATCTGTTTGTATCAGAACCAGACAAAACCCGTTGAATGCCTTTCGTTGAGTGGCTTTATCATGTTCATGACTGCTAGGATCTCCATTACCTGTCCCAATTATCCGTCCTGGACCTTCAATAGAAAATTTTACCAGATTGTCTGCAACGGGTACTACCCTACCCATGGCATCTTTTATTGCAACTCTTATAACAGCCACATCACATCCATCTGCCTTAAGGGTATTACAATCACTAATCAAGGCTATCTGCGCTGGTGAGGTTGCTGTTTCCACAATATCTTTAGCGACTGTTCTACTTTTGTTATAACCCCGGGCTTCCAGCTTTCCTGGTTTATATACAAGCTCCCATTCCAGTTTAGTGAAAGGAATCGATTTCTTTTTTCCAATGCTTTTACCATTGAAGAACAGTTCTACTTCTTCACAGTTTGTGTACGCATATACCTTAATGGGTTTCCCTTCTTTCCCCTGCCAGTTCCAGTGCGGGAATAAATGCACAATGGGTGTATTGGTCCACGCAGCCTGATATGCATAATATCCGTCTTTCGGAAAACCGCAAATATCCATTATGCCGAAATGAGAAGAAACACACGGCCAGAGATATGGTGTGGGTTCTCCCCTGTAATCGAATCCTGTCCAGACAAATGTACCACCCAGATAAGGATACAATACTATTTGTTCCCAGTCTTTTCCTGGTTCTGGTCCCCAATCGGGAGTATATGGGCCAATGTTTGAAACGTACCCTTTTTCTTTATTTATTTCATATTCCCCCCGTGTTGAGACGAAACTTGTGGATTCGGTTACAAACATTTTTCGCTGTGAGTATTTTTCATGGTCATTTACATATTGTAATCTCTTATCTCCATAATTATAACCTACAACATCAAGGACATCGCTGTATCCCCCTGAGTTCCAGCCGTGGTTCATTGCTGCAGTAACTGGCCTGGTTGGATCAATTCTATGAGTTGTTTCAACCATTGTTTCAAGGATCCTGGCTCCCATTAATGTACCCTGAATCGATTCCTCGTTTTCCATACTCCACATGAATATCGAAGGATGATTCCGGTCTCTGTGTAACATTGTACTCAGATCATTTAATCCATTTTCGCTACTTGACAGAATACGGTTCTCATCCAATACTAGCATGCCAAGCCTATCGCAAATATCCAGCAGTTCGGGTGTAGGCGGATGATGCGCGCAACGGTAACCATTGCTTCCCATTTCCTTTAGCAGCCTGATTTTATATTCGTTTATTTTATCAGGAAGAGCAACACCTATCCCGGCAAAATCCTGATGGTTGGCAGTACCCTTCACCGGATAAAGCTTGCCATTTAAGTAGAATCCGCTTGTGTTGATTTCAATTGTTCTTATGCCAAAGTTAGTTTCATAAGTGTCTACGATATTCCCATTTTCAACCACTTCGGTCAGTACTTTGTAAAGATTTGGTGTTTCTGGTGACCAGAGTGATGGCTTTTGAACTGACCCTTTCTGGGATATCTCAGTCTGACTGAAAGGAGCTATTGACAGTGCAGTAGTTTTAGTATCGAGTATAACACCATTATTATCTGCAATTTTTGAAACAAGTGAAATGTTTTTAGATTCTTTATATTCATTCTTCACTGTTGTCATTATGTCCACAACAGCTTCGGCTGCTGAAACTGAAGGAGTGGTCAAATAAGTTCCAAATCTGTCGACATGCAGTTTGTCGGTTTTTGTAAGCCAGGCATGCCTGTAAATACCGCAGCCTTCATACCACCAGCCTTCAGATTCACTACCATCAACCCTGACAAGAATAATGTTTTTACCTTCCGTTCCGTATCGCAAAACGTCGGTCAGATCATAATATGAAGGTGTATAACCGTCAGGGTGGTTACCCATGAAATTTCCATTCACCCAGACACTGCTGTTTCTGTAAATCCCATCAAATTCAATGGATATTTTTTTCCCTTTGTCTTCTTCCGGAATCTCAAATTCTTTCCTGTAAAAACCGATACCTGTGGGTAAGAATCCGGTGGCTGCCGGCTGGCTACCCAGTGAATTGTCATTTACAAAAGTTCCTGCAACACACCAGTCATGCGGAAGGTCAACTTTTTGCCAATCAGCGGGTTTAAATGCAGTTGGCTTCTTTACATCTGTGTAGTCAATTACTGTTGCTTCATCGGTTATAATATTTGCATTGCTGTCAGTCAGCCCTCCATACTTACCGGCTTTTACGGTATATTTTATCGCAATGTCTCCTTTATGAAACATCCAATTAAAATCAAAGCAGTCCCTGACCCTCTTACCCGGGACTGTTTGCGTTGTATTTTGTGCTTCTCCGGTAAAGGAGATTATCAAAAACAAAACAGATATTATCACCAAAGAAGCTATCGATATTTTAAATTCCCATTTCATAAATTGTGATTTATTAAGAATAAAATTCAGGTGTATAACAAATTATATTTCTGCTTATTACATGGAATGTTTCATTTTTATTATTCCATTATTTTTTTATTGAGTTCAATAGCAATAACAACAATTTCATTAGTCGGTTTATCAAATCCCGAGAGAATTATTTGCCTGTTGCCGTTCTGTTTTGTTCTGATCTGTTTTTTGGTATCCACCATATAAGCTTTAACTAATTTTTGTCCATTATTTACCGGAGGTAATGTAAATGTTGTTTCTTTGTAATCTTCCAGTAAAAACAAATAAATAGTATTGTTTTTATATGCATATCCATATTGACCGTCTTTGGGTTGCCAGGGACCACCATATGTCCCATAAATAGCTTCACCGGTTTGTTGTAACCATTTGCCGGTTTTCAAGAGGACATCGGTTTCCGTTTTAGAGATTTTACCATGGCGGTCAGGAGCAACATTAAGCAGCAGCGCCATATTTCTTATGGTACAATCAACAAGCATACGTCTGACTCCTTTTTCGGAAATTACTTTTGATGAGTCATCGTGCATCGGAGTATATCCCCAGACAGAGGACATCGTCATTTCTTTCTCATAAATTTCTTCGGTACGTATTTGTCCTGTTATGGCAGATGAGCCTTCCTCAGTTTTATAATCACCATACCAGCCGCTGCGGGGATTCACAATACAATCAGGTTGATATTTACGAACCATCCCCATTAATCCCAAAGGTTTTCCTGTGGCCGAATCTATGTCCTGAAAATATGGATTGACTTTCCAATCATTATCAGGGTCAAGATACTTACCCGGTTCCCAGAAATACGCTGCATCTGCATCCGAACCCTGTTGAGCCAGCCAGCCGCCATCCCAGAAAAGCTGGTCTATTTTCCCATATTTAGTCAGTAATTCTTTGGTTGTGCAATATAATTCTTCTTTCAGGAGACGGGCATTTTCTTTATGATCAACATCCGTTTTATAACCAAATTTGTTTGGTTGGCAATTGGTTCCCGTTACATCATAATAGCCCGGATAGCGCCAATTTAGAAGTGATTTATATAGTCCCACCTTTAAACCATTTGCACGACATGCATCAACATATTCTCTGACAAAATCGCGATTGTGTGTTTGTTTACTACAGAAAGCATCCATGTATTTAGCATCAAACAATGCATAACCATCATGATGCTGAGTAACCATATTCATATATCTCATGCCAGCATCTTTGGCTAGTTTTGCCCAATCATTGGCATTAAACTGGCTGGCATCAAAATATTGATCACCACTTTGAGGATAAGCCAACTTTCTGTATTCTTCAGGAGATGTACCTGAATTTTCCATATACCATTCACCTTTCCCAACCCCGGAATATAAGCCCCAGTGAATGAACATACCAAAACGAGCTTCTATCAACCAATTTAACTTTTCGTTGGGTTGTTGCGTTATACCAAGTTCGGTGCGCACTTTACGAGCAGGTAATGGTTTAATACCTACTGCATCGGCAGGAGTAATTGTTATTTCATCAGCTTTATTTCTGACAATAGATGGAGCAGTGAGGATTTGAGGTGCATTATAAATGCCGATGCTGGAAATTACAGGACAACTTTTCGAATCGGTAATCGTGAAACGAACCTGGGTCGCCCTGACAGTCGGGAAAAGCAGGATACGTTTATAACCAATGGTTGTTGCTTTTGCCAGTTCTTTCCAATTTCCATCAACAAGAGCCTCAACTGTGAAAGCCTTTACGCGTTGACCCAGCAGTATATATTCCTGAACAAGAAAGCGATTGAAAGTAGTTGGTTTCGGGAAATCTATGGTCAGTGAAGCATTTGTCATTCCATCGTCAGTCGCCCAATAGGTATCGTTATTGCCGTCTATTGTCTTTTCTGCACCGAATTCTTTCGAATTCCCGCGTATGTTCGAAGCACTGACTTTAGCTTTTTCAGCCAGGTTAACAGCAAATGCTTCTTTGACAGCTGCGGCAAAATCTTTCGATGCTTTTACGTCATTTTCATGTATCAAACCTCTTGTGTCAATCGGGAAGTTTAGAAGCAATGTAGCGTTGCGTCCGATTGAGCTATAGTAGGTATTCATCAACTGAGGTAACGTTTTTACCCTGTTGTCTTCATATGTATGGTAGAACCATCCAGGCCGGATGGAAGTATTCACTTCACCGGGAACCCAGGAATCCCCGTTTTCCACTCCGTAACGCAACATATCTTCAGGCACGTCGCCGGTAGCATTTAGCAAACTCCAGTTTGTTTCGCCAACATAGCCCGCTTCGGTTCCAACCCAGCGGAGATCACCTCTGTCACCTCCATCGTTCCAGATAACTATATTTGGTTGAAGCTTGCGGATCAGCGCGTAGGTATTCTTCCAGTCATAATATGTTTTGCGGTCAATCTTGCGGGTTTCCTTTGCTCCACCATAATATCCTGAACCACCGTTGGCTCCGTCAAACCACACTTCGAAAATTGGCCCATAGTTGGTGAGCAACTCGGTAAGCTGGTTCCTGAAATAAGTAATGTATTCAGGTTTCCCGTAATCTGCAGAGTTCCTGTCCCACGGCGACAGATAGACACCTAATTTCAGACCATATTCTTTACAGGCATCCGCCAGTTCGCGAACAACATCCCCCTTGCCATCTTTCCAGGGAGAGTTTTTCACAGAAAACCCGGTATATTTTGACGGCCAGAGGCAGAAACCACAGTGGTGCTTGACTACCATAATGATCCCTTTCATTCCTGCTTCCTTGCAAACACGTGCCCACTGCCGGCAATCCAGTTCTTTTGGATTAAATAGCTTGACATCTTCATCTCCATTCCCCCACTCCTGATCGGTGAAGGTATTTAAAGAGAAATGGAGAAAAGAATAATATTCCATTTCCTGCCATTTCATCTGGTTCTCATTCGGAACCGGCCCGAATGGTTTGGGTGCCAGTGTCTGGGCATAAGATGTGCCGATCAAAAGAGAGGAAAACATAATTCCCCAGATAATCTTTCTAATCATTATGTGTTAGTGTTTATATAATTTATATACTTCAACTTTGTTATAAATATATCTGTTCAACTGGTCAATAATTAAATTGGCGACAATTCATAAACGTTGCCCTGTTCTGCGTTAAATTCCAGTACATAAGAGCCTCCCTGTTCCATGGATTTTTCTGTCAAACCATCCACTTTCAAGGCAAAAGCCGACCGGATAATGCACTTGTTTTTCACATTCGCCTTTATAACCACTTTTTGAGGTATGCTGTTTTTCCATTTAATATCTACTACGAAACCACCGCGGGCAACCAGACCTTTAACTTCCCCGTCTTTCCATGCTTTTGGCAAAGCAGGAAGCAATTCGATACAGTCATTTTGACTTTGCAGTAACATCTCAGCAATACCGGCAGTTCCACCAAAGTTCCCGTCAATTTGGAAAGGAGGGTGGGCACAAAACATGTTTGGGTATGTACCGCCTGCATCCGACATATTAAGCATATGATTTTCTGTTGGATGAAGAAGGTTCTTCAACAACTGATATGCGCGGTCACCGTCTTTAAGCCTTGCCCAAAAATTTATTTTCCAGGCTAGTGACCAGCCAGTTCCGACATCTGTCCTGACATCAAGGCTTTTTCTTGCCGCCCTGGCCAGTTCAGGTGTTGTCTGAGGGTCAATCTGATTGCCGGGATACAGCATATATAGGTGAGAGACATGCCTGTGTCTTGGATCCGTCTCCTTAAATTCTTCGCTCCATTCCATAATTCTGCCATCCGAACTTATTTGTGGAGTTGCAAGATCAGACAAAGCATTGGAAATTTTAATCAACAGAGTGTTATTATCGTTCAGAATTCTAGATGCTTCCAGTACATTTGTAAACAATTCATGTAAAACTTCCTGGTCGTGCGAAGGCCCCATACACACCGAGCAGAGAGAACCATCTGGTGCAACAAATTGATTTTCCGGCGAGGTTGATGGACCCGATACCAGTTTGCCTGTTGCAGGGTCTTTTACCAGCCAATCGAGATAAAACTGTACCGCTTTCAACATAACCGGATAAACCCTTTCCAGGTATTTACGATCTAAAGTGAACATGTAATGGTCCCAAAGATGATGGCATAGCCAGCCACCTCCAGCCACATACATCCCCCAACCTGTGCCTTCTCCCGGTGCAGTATATCCCCAAACGTTGGTAATTGGTTCCGTGCACCATCCGTTGGCATGGTATTGTACTGCTGCAGTTACTTCGCCTGGTTTTACCAGCGATCCGATCAGATCGGTTACTGGTTCAAAGCATTCTCCAAGGTTGGTAATATCGGCAGGCCAATAGTTCATTTGCACGTTGATGTTAGTGTGGTAATCACAGTTCCAGGGTGCCTGGATTTTATTTGACCAGATACCCTGCAAATTTGCAGGCAGTGAACCTTCCCGGGAAGAGGAGATCAACAGGTAACGGCCATACTGGAAATAAATTTCCTGCAAATGAAGATCGTCGGGATTCTTCTCCTGGTTTTTCAAACGTATATCGGAAGGTATAGTATCCGGTCCACCATCCGATAAGTTAAGGCTCACTTTGCTAAAAAGAGCAGAATAATCATCGACATGGGTTTTCAATAGGGTAGCATAAAGCTTGGATGCTGCTTTGTTTAGCTGGTCCCTGGTTTTTATTTTTGGATCGTCACCAATGTATGCAGGATATTCCTGCTTGTAATTGGTAGCAGCCGTCAGTAACAGCATTACATCATCAGCGCTCTGGATAGTAATCAGGCTGTCTGAATAGGCGACATTTCCACCTGTAGTTGTTGCTTTTAACCGTGCAGCATATTGCATACCGTCACCCCCTTTGCCATTGTCTAAAGTCCCAAACATCATCAGGTTATTCTTTTCATTACCGGTGGCAAACCGTTCCGGACGGGTTAGTACCGCTTTAAAACTAATCGCTCCCTTTTTACTGGCAGTAAGATGCATAACTAAAACACGATCTGGGTAACTGATAAAGATTTCGCGTTGATAGCTTATGCCATTCTGATTATAAGAAATCTTCATAACCCCGTGATTCAGATCAAGTTCCCGTATGTAATTACTATATAAAGTATTCTTATTGAAATCAAGCGATAAATTGCCCAAAATCTGGAAAGATCCGTAAGGAGAGCTGGCGCCATTTCCCCTTGCCGAACCAACGCCTTTGCAGACTTGTGTTTTTTCGGTCAGCTCGTTAGCTTCTTTGTATTTTTTTTCAAACAGGAGATGTCTTATTCTGTCAAGTGATTCAGCAGCTTCGGGATTATTATTATCATCATTGCTGCCAGACCATAAGCTTTTTTCGTTTAACTGGATAATTTCATGATTTACATCGCCATATACCATAGCGCCCAGGAACCCATTGCCAACAGGCAGGGCTTTTATCCACTCGGCATCATTTTCCTTTCCGTTTTTTACATCTACTGTTACAGACCTGGCAGGTTTATCATACCAAAGGCTTAGTTTCTTTTCTGCCTCACTCTGACAAAAAAGATTACTTGTAATTATTAACAAAAAAAATAATGTAAAATTTGTTTTCTTATTCATTTACTATAGTACTAATTTTTGGTCACTTCGTGTTTTCATACTGATCCACCGTGATACATCGCCTGATTCGTCACCCGTTAAACCGATTCTGCGTTAGTCCCGCGGATTTATGTCTATCTGTGGACCATCCATCCACTTCGAATCTCTATAACCAAAACTAAAGTAAAGATAAACCTGAACTAAAACAAATTCCGAATTGAATGATAAATGACTTTTAAAAAGAATCCCCATATTTATGTCTCAAGGATTAAATCTTTTTCCAAGCACCAGTTTATCACCTGAGTCGTCGATTTCGTAGAATCGTGGTTTACGGGGTCCGTCACCATCGACATGATGTATAACGAGCAGTCGTTTGCCTTCAAAAGTGGTAAACAGCATCCCATGTCCGGAATTGTCACCTACAAATGGTTTTTCCTGCTGAATCCATGGTCCGTCAATGGTTCCTGATTCTGAATAGCAAACACCCTGGTTGTACCGTCCTACTCCCCAGCTTGACCACAACATGCCCAATTTCCCGGTTTTGGTTCTGAAAAGTTCAGGACCGTCGGTTACCCAACCATTAAGTTTCAAACCAAAAGTCATTTCTCCGTTTCCAACCATTTCGAGTGCCCATGGAGCTTCACTGGCATGGAAAAGCAATACAGGTTCTGTAATGGTTTTGCTCAAATCTGGTGAAAGTTTTACATATTCCATGGTGCCATCAATAGTTTGCATCCATTCGTTTACAAAAACGAAATATGGAGTACCGTTTTCATACCAGATTGTCCCGTCAATAATGTCCCAGTTATGGGGAAGGTAGTCGTAGTTTGAATCAGGATTAGCAAGCTTAAAAGGACCTTCAGCTTTATCGGATGTTAAAATCATGGTTTGATGACGGTAAATATTGTATCTGCGGGGTACAACATCAACCAATTCTTTTCTGTCGCCGAAAGAAGCTGCATAATAGTATTTACCATTAACCTTATGGATTTCAGCAGCAGCAACAAAGTTAATACCTTCCATCCAGGTTCCTCTGGTGTCATAAGCGCCGTAAGGTCCGGTCCAGTTTTTTAAATCTTTGCTCTTGTAAATACCGCCGCCACTACCAGTCAGGTAATAGGTTTTGGTAGCATCATCTGCCAGTATGTATGGATCACTCATGCTCATCGAATCAATAGGCATGGTTCTGACTTCACGTGGTTCGGTCACACTCGCGCTCCCTCCACGTCTCATTGGAGCTGGAGCAACATTGGTTGAGGCTGTTCCTGGCTTGGGAGTTTGAGGCATACCAAAACCTTTCGATCCGGGAGGGGCAGGAATTGTTACTGTTGGGACAAGCTGTTTTTTTACTACGGCTTGAGCGGAGATTATTTGTTTTGAATTGCATGCAATCAGCATCGCAATAAAAAAGATAACTAAAAAAACATCAAGATTTTTTTTCATAATTCATCATTGCTCATTGATTTAATACTCACATTCAGGAATATTCATTATTTCACCCACGCCTCTCCCTCGGGTGTCCTCCTCCACGCGAAATAGGCATCGAGGCTTTTAAGTGATTCGGCGCTGGGCACCGGTCCCATGTGCGGAGTCTGGCTGAAGTACATCACCACTGGGTTGGCATCGCTGAAGGCCGGCCACACCGGGACTCCTTCACCGCTGGGATCGCCATGCTTGGCAAAATTGGTCCAATAAGTGGCCATGGCCTCCGATATCTCAAGGTCTGTTTTCGTAGTCTGAGGATTCGAGGCATCGAGATGCTTGAAGACATAATTCACATCCTGACCGTGAGGTGAGCCATATCCTGCCCGGGGTGAATCTGCAGGATAATCCGGGTGTTGATCAAAATAGTAATAGAATGCTTTTGATTTTCCCATCTTTGACTGAAGCCGGGCCCATATCCACGTGTGCCATCCGAATGCGGCATCACGGGCAAGGTCACGGGCGGTTTTTGGAACTGTGCCTGAACCAACAGGATAGGCTTTTATAAGGTCATCGGCAAACTTACCATAACGAGTTTTGACGCCTGTAATGTAATCTTCAGGAGTTTTTGGTGGTGAAAAGCTTGCACCCTCGTCAGAGTTGTAGCCTACAAGAATAGGAGTATCGTTGAAACGACCTTCTTCGTAAAGCTTGTACTGATCATCGGGAATCACCCAACCATCGATAATAGGCCATGACATACCAAGTCCACGTCCTGCCGGGAGCTTATCTGCATCAATCTTCCGTAGTTCCGATATAGTCGAAACGCCAGCGCTTTTGAGGTAAGCCTGCCCATCAAGCTCAGCATTGGCAAGCCGTTTCAGATTCTCGCCCGGGAAAGTGGTGGGCCGCGGAGGGCCGAACGAGCCACCGCTTTGTGAAATGGCTCCCTGGAACAGTCCTTTAGCCAGTGGTGAAGCACAGAGCATGCTAACAGCAATTCCTCCGGCCGATTCACCGAAAATAGTCACTTTAGTGGGGTCGCCTCCGAATGCAGCAATATTCTTCTTCACCCATTGCAGACCTGAGATCATATCCATAAGACCGTAATTTCCCGAAACATGGTTCGGGCTCTCCTTGCTTAACTCAGGTTGCGCTAAAAATCCCAGTTGTCCAACGCGATAAGCGATGCTGACCAGTACAACGCCCTTTTTAGCCAGATTCTCACCGCTGTAATTCTTTTCTGATGTTGCTCCTGCACCGAATCCTCCGCCATAGATCCAGACAAGCACAGGGATTCTGTCGCCTGCGGATTTAGCTGGTGTCCAGACGTTAAGGTACAGGCAGTCTTCGCTTTTCCCTGAGGGAGGATTTCCTCCCTGTATCGGGCCGGGAGCAAACTTTGTTGCCAGCTTCACTCCCTTCCATTTCGAGGGAGGCTGAGGGGCACGCCATCGCAGGTCACCAACAGGTGGTGCAGCGAACGGGATACCTCTGTAAACCGTCAGGCCGTCTTCAGACGTTCCCTGTACTAATCCGCCATCAACTTTGACAGTCGAAGGCTGCTGGGCAAATCCCGATCCGGTGGATAACATTGCAAACAGTGCAAATAAAAAAGCTATCTTTTTCATAAGAGTGGATTAAATTATGTAAAATGTTTTTCTATGTGTTATTCATTATCTATTATCAATTTACTTAAAATGGTTATTGCTCCAATATCTGATTATATTTGTAATTCAAAAATCACTTAGCGGACGACAATTGCATCAACAGCCACTGGTCCGGGTCCACTATTTACTATATTAATGACATGTTTGCCCGGAGTCAGATCTGTCACCTTACATACTGTCTGTTGAGGTTGACGTGTGTCGATGGTTGACAGATCCACCTTAGCCCTGATCTGTCCGTCTATCTGAACCTCGATCTTTCCTGCTCCTCTTTCTTTCGGAGCGATTACAGAGACGTTGGTACCGGTAAATGAACCACTCCAGATATCACCAGGTGTGTTGCTGATTGTAAGATCGTTGTTGAAGTCTCCTGTACACAGGTTACAGTAGCGCATCCATCCAGGTGCCTTAGTACCAGGGTCATCGTCATTGATCCAACCCTTGTCATGCGTAACACGAAGAACACGAAACCTTGAGGCCAGGATCTGATCAGAAATGCCAGATAGTTGTTGTACCGACCCTCTGAGTGTCACTGTCAGACCCTTCTCATCCTGTACAAAAGTCAAAGGAACATCAGAACCAAGCATCTCAACTTTGGAAACTTTACCCAGTGTCGAACTACTGTCGCCTAAAGCTTTAAGTGTAACTGAACCTCCTTGCCAATCCACAAGTGTTGCATAGACATTACCATTGTTCCGGGTATAGCAGACTGAACTATCGCCATAGACTTCAAAAGGACGGGAACCATAAACAGCTTCACCGTTGACTTTTAGCCAGGCACCAATGTCTTTGCAAAGTTGTGTTACCTCTGGATCAAGATCGCCGCGACCATGCTGGGTGATGTTGAGCAACATAGCGCCGTTGCGTGAAACATTCTTCATCAGAAGCTCAACAACCTTTTTTGCGTCCATATATTTCTGCCCGGTTTGGTAGTGCCAGTCGGCAACGGTCGTTTCCGTCTGGAATGGATAGGCCATAATCTCTGATTCTATAATTGCCTCGGAGCTCTTGACCAGGGCGCGTTCAACGATTGGAATCAGTTCGGGGGTCTTTTTGAAGCTATTGTAATGCCCGCCCACGCACTTGAGGTTAATTACCACATCCATCTTACCCGGGTTCCACTTCAGAGACTTGTTGTAGAAGTTCGCGACTAACGGTGGAGCCAGAAAACCCAGCCCCATTTTCACGCCCAAATCCATCAAGGTATCGCCTGCAGCCTCATCGAAGTAAATCACATCGGGGTGATATTTGGTGATGGCGTCATCCACCCGCCACATGAACTGGTTGGCAAAGGGCGAATTCAGCGGATCCTTTTTGTCGTGAGCCGGTCCATAAAGGTCCACAGGGTCCAATCCTTCCCACCATTTTCCTTTTCCGTCCCAAATAGTTTGTAGTGCATCGTAAGGCACGTCCTTCATCGGACCGGTCTTGTCACTTGTGTACCGTACGGTCATGAACTGACCCCAGGTCCGGGGCGGAGAATTGTGAAAACCGATGCCGAAACGCAATCCGTGCTTCCTTGCTTCTTTTTCCCAAGTGCCGACGATGTCTACCTTAGGTCCAACATTAACGGAATTCCAGGGTTGGTAAGCAGAATTCCAGCAATCGAAGTTATCATGGTGAACACCCATAGCTATAAAGTAACGGGCACCCATTTCGACAAACAAATCCATCAACTCCGCAGGATTCCATCGATCAATTACCCAATTATGACAGATATCCTTATAGCCATATTCAGATGGATGACCAAAGTTCTTTAAGTGGTATTCGTATTGCCTGTTGCCCTGCATATACATGCCACGTGCATACCAATCGCCTTGTTCGGGCATCGATTGCGGGTCCCAATGTGCCCATGCACCAAACTTAGCTTCACGCCACCACTCCGGCACGGTGTAAAGACGGCTCAAACCCGTCCAGTCGGCAGGATACGGACCGTCAGTCACAGGCAACGGCGGAAGATTCCAGATATCCGGAGGCAGCCCCAGGTCATTGTCGCCGACAATAATTTTATCAACATTCACAGTGATATCATTCGAAACCAGACTAATGGTTACCGTGGCATTCGCCGGGATAGAAACCTCAGTTATGGCATTAAGGAAGGAACCTGTAAGATTTCCGGATGAATGAATATTCAATGTTTGCACCGGTTTATTGTTGACAGAAACGCTGATCAATCCCACTCCTGATGATGAATAGCGAATTGCCAGCTTACCTGACGCCGGGAGACCGGCGAACCTGATCCCATCGTCGGGCCTGGTCAAACTGACTAAAAAACCTCCTGATGCCTCTCTATCAGCCACTTTAGACGTCCCTCCAATGAGTTGGGCAGATTCTGCCTCGACTGTGTACTTTTTTGCGGCACCGTCAGAAGTGAAGGCATTAAACAAAAAAAACGAAAATATCAGGAAAGTCAGGATGGGGAGCATGTATTTTAAATTAAAAAATTTTAGCTTCCGGTCTTTGTATTGTTTGTCCATAATTATTAGGTTTAATTGTTAAATTTTTATGTTATCCTGGTTACTTTTTAAACATCCACCAATCGAAGTTGAATAAATCTTTTTCTCCCTTGAACACGAAAAATAAATCGTGAACCCCCTTGATATTATTCACCGGGGCACTGACCGTTTTCCATATATCACC
>Ga0209638_1001593_pt1 | contig 14312 bp, 9 predicted proteins | sample BarGraNGADG00211_FD_184490 | JGI IMG/M metagenome (GOLD analysis project Ga0209638, IMG submission 184490) | Arctic peat soil microbial communities from Barrow, Alaska - Barrow Graham LP Ref core NGADG0002-211 (SPAdes) (version 2) | ecosystem: Environmental > Terrestrial > Soil > Wetlands > Peat... | reverse complement strand
AAACTAGATATATATCTCCAATTTCTTTTTCTTTTATTTATAACATTTTTATATTCTTATAGTTAAGCACCCTTACACATATTTTCCATAATTCTGGGGGCATGAAAAAAATTGAAAATCTGTTTGCCGAAAAAAGCCATAAGCATAATTGGGGAGTTCAGTTAAAAGATAACAGGAATGAATTAACCTTTATTTTTTCAGCAGCATTTGTTATTTACAAGGAGGTTTTTTCTTCACAGGATATTGATGCCTGTGTATTTACACCGTCGTGTTCTGTCTATGCAATTGAAAGTATAAAACAACAGGGAGTGGTTGTAGGCTTTTTCTCTGCAATAGACAGACTTACCCGGTGTAATCCGTGGCCTAAGAAAGGTGTACCAATCGATCTAAAGACAGGGAAATATTGGGACCCGGTTGAATACGTTTCCCAAGGGCGAAATTTCAAAAGACATTAAAGTACGGGAATTTCTGTCAACTTGCAATTTCAAAGACGTATCTTTGATTTCTTGTGGACTCTTATAATTTAATTATTAAGTTTGTTCTCAGATATATTGATTGAATTTTATTGTGGATTTTGAGTTATATTATTAACTGAAAACAGATTACTATGCCAAGAGTATTTAAATCAACAGAAATTGAAAAAGAAAATAAAGAGGTAAAACGCGATTATCTCGACAGACATATGCCACATGTTTTTTGTCCCGACACAGTTAAAAGAGGAGAGAAATTTGAGGTTAAAGTAAAGCTTGGTGAAGAATATCCCCATCCTGATGAACATGACCATTTCATAAGTGTTATCCAGCTTTGGAACAGGGAGACACTCCTGGCGGAAGCCCGTTATACTGCAGGTGTTTATGGAAATATGCCCTCTCATTTTGAGGTCGATTTTTATATTGTTGCCCCTGAAGTATCAATGAACCTTTCTGCAATGTCGGTGTGTACTAAACACGGACTCTGGCAGAGCGAAGACAAACCTGTTAAGATTGTATGACAGGGTTAAATTCCCTTTTTAGGTCCCGTTAATTCTTTTGATGAGGCAGGATTATTATCTTTGCAGGCCGATTAATTTGTAGAAAATGGCTAAGGACGAAAAGAAAAAAAACAACTGGCGCGATAAATACAGATTTTCTGTAATAAATGATCATACCTTAGAGGAGGTCTGGAGAATAATATTAACAAGATATAATGCATTCCTGCTGATTACTTTTGTATTGCTTTTTATAATTTGGGGTACGAGTACGCTGATCTCGTTCACAAACCTCCGCGAGTTTATTCCTGGGTATCCTGACGTTAAAATGCGCCGGAATATTCTGATGAGTGCTATCCGTCTTGACTCACTCGATCGCGAACTGAAGCTAAGGGATAAATATTTCGACAACCTTAATTCAATAATATCTGGCAACCAACCCATAGAAATGCCTGCAAGGCAAGATTCCACAAAAAATTATAAAGCGATAAAATTCAATACTTCACCTAACGATTCTGTCTTAAGGGAACGTGTTGAAAAAGAAGAAAAGTATAACCTCACTCTGGGGCCATCAGCATCTGAATCATTTTCAGGGCTTTCCAACCTCCATTTTTTCCCCCCGGTAAAGGGGATTGTTTCAGGTAAGTATGATGTGAGAACAAAACATTTTGGTACAGATATCGTTACAAAACCTAAAGCTGTTGTTTCCACTGTTCTGGACGGAACAGTTATTTTCACTGGCTGGACAATGGAAACCGGATTTGTAATTGAGGTTCAACATCCGAATAATATTGTTTCAGTTTATAAACATAATGCCAGCCTCCTCAAAGAGACAGGAGATCTTGTCCGTGCCGGTGATATAATTTCTGTCGTCGGAGGCTCCGGTGAACTCTATACCTCTGGTCCTCATCTGCATTTTGAGATCTGGTACAAAGGGAGCCCATTGGATCCCGAAAAACATATTTCATTCTAATAACCAGGATATCCTGTATGCCAGATAGAATTGCATTGTTGGGATCAACCGGGTCGATCGGTACTCAGTCACTGGATATCATCTCAAGATATCCTGACAGATTCACAGTTGAGGTACTGATTGCAGGCAATAATATTGACCTTCTTATACAGCAGGCTCATAAGTTTCAGCCTGATTCGGTAGTGATTGCTAACCCCGATCATTATCTGCAGCTAAAGGAAAGTCTTCAAAACACAAATATTAAAGTCTACGCGGGGACTGAAGCAATAGAACAGGTAGTCACAGCATCGACTGTTGACGTTGTTATTGCTTCTATTGTTGGCTATTCAGGAGTGAGACCCACTATAGCCGCAATAAAAGCCGGGAAAAAAATAGCTCTCGCAAACAAAGAAACTCTTGTGGTTGCAGGAGAGATCATAGGCAAACTGGCACGGGAATCGGGAAGTATTATTATTCCCATCGATTCAGAGCACTCCGCAATTTTTCAATGTCTTGTAGGGGAATCGGGAAATCCTATTGAGAAAATTACTCTGACTGCATCCGGGGGGCCATTTCTGAATTTACCTGAAGAGATGCTCAGGAATGTAAAACCATGTGATGCGCTTAAACATCCCAACTGGAATATGGGATGCAAGGTAACAATTGATTCTGCATCACTGATGAATAAAGGACTGGAAGTTATTGAAGCGAAATGGCTTTTTGGTCTCAAACCTGAAGAGATTTCGGTTATTATTCACCCCCAATCGATAATTCATTCATTTGTGCACTTTGCTGACGGATCTGTGAAAGCTCAGCTTGGGATTCCTGATATGAGGGTTCCGATCCTTTATGCTCTAAGCTATCCCGAACGATTGTCGTCCGATCTTCCGCGACTTGTGCTAAATGATTGTAAATCTTTAACATTCAGTGATCCCGACTTGAAAAAATTCCGGAATCTTACTTTGGCTTATAATGCAATAAACCAGGGTGGAAATATGCCCTGTATATTAAATGCCGCCAATGAGATGGCAGTCAATGCTTTTCTTGACGAAAAGATAAGATTTACGCAGCTGCCGGAAGTTGTGGAGCATACAATGGAAACTAGCCTGTTTTCCCCTTCCCCTGATCTGGATTTCCTTGACGTTACTGATAAAAATGCAAGGGAAACAGCTCTCCGATTTATTAATAAACTTCAAAACAAAAAATGACAATACTTATTAAAATCCTGCAGTTTGTAATGAGCCTTTCAATTCTTGTAATCATACATGAGTTTGGGCACTTTATACTTGCCAAATTATTTAAAACACGAGTCGAAAAATTTTACCTGTTTTTTGATCCATGGTTTTCACTTTTTAAATATAAGAAGGGGGAAACCGAATATGGTATAGGATGGCTTCCACTTGGCGGTTATGTTAAAATTTCCGGAATGATAGATGAATCGATGGATAAGGAGCAGATGAAACTACCTCCTCAGCCATGGGAATTCAGGTCAAAAACATCATGGCAACGCCTTTTAATAATGACCGGAGGGGTAATTTTTAATTTTATTTTCGCAATGCTGATTTTTATTCTTGTTTTATTTGGCTGGGGCGAAACATACCTGCCAACGGCTAATGTAAAATATGGAATAGTAACTGACTCGGTCGGTTATGCCATTGGTCTCAGAAATGGAGATAAGATACTTACTGTCGACAATCAGCATGTAGAAAACTTCCTGGAGATAACCTCGGATATTGTTCTGAACAACCGTAAAACCATTCAGGTCGAACGCGATGGTACATTAATGAATATTGATATACCCAGGGAATATGTTCCTAAAATGCTGAAGGGAAAAGGGCAGATTGATTCCAGGATACCTTTCGGACCTTATGTGGTTGAAAGCTTTGGCAAAAAATCTCCGGCCAGAACAGCCGGTGTCCTTCTTAATGATCAGCTAATTGGTATTGATGATAAAAAATTCACTTATTATGATGAATTTCAAAAATATCTCTTCGATAATAAGGAACATCTGCTGACCCTTAATATTCTAAGGAAAGATGAGAATATTAATATTGCCATAAAGAGTGACTCTTTAGGAATGCTTGGAATAGGCAGATCCGTAGCTCTTGCTCAGATATTTGATCTCAAAACCATTAAATATGGTTTTTTTCAATCAATTCCAGCCGGTATTAACAAAGGTTTCAAGACGATAACCGATTATCTTAAACAATTCAAACTCATTTTTTCAAAACACACAAAAGCCTATCAATCCCTGGGCGGTTTTATTACAATAGGAAACATCTTTCCCGGAGTATGGGACTGGCAAAGGTTCTGGAATCTTACCGGGTTTCTTTCAATTATTCTGGCAGTCATGAATATTCTTCCTATACCTGCTCTTGACGGAGGTCATGTTCTCTTTTTATTATTTGAGGTAGTTACCGGGAAAAAACCGAGTGACAAGTTCCTTGAGTATGCTCAAATTGCAGGAATGATTATATTATTGGCACTTTTACTCTATGTCAATGGTAATGATGTCCTTAGGCTGATCAGAAAATAGAGTTCAAGATTATTTCTATTTATTCAGCAGCGCCAAAACTTATACCAACTCATACTTCTGGTTTCTTCTTCCCGGAATAAAACCGGCTTCTTTAATAATCGTTTGCATCTCATTGGCATTGAAACGATTATTCGCCCCGGCTGCACTGACTACATTCTCCTCAATCATAATTGATCCGAGGTCGTTTGCTCCTGCATGAAGTGACAACATCCCAATTTGCTTACCCACAGTCAATATTGAGGCCTGTATATTCCTGATATTGTTTAATAAGATCCGGCTGATGGCAATCATCCTGATATAATCAGTACCATTGTAGCTGCTTCTGATTCCATGTTTTTTTAAAAGAACAGTACCTTCATCCTGAAAAGCCCATGGAATGAATGTAATGAAGCCAAAATGATTTTTCTGTTTTTCAGCCTGCAGATCTCTTATCCTGATAAGATGTTCAATCCTTTCCCTGGATGTTTCTATGTGTCCGAACATCATGGTGGCCGAAGTAGGCAGATTCAATTTGTGGGCATCCCGCATCACTCCCAGCCACTCTTCTGATGTAGCTTTTGCCGGAGAAACAACTTTCCTAACCCTGTCCGAAAGGATCTCCGCACCGGCTCCCGGCAGACTGTCAAGCCCTGCATCAATAAGAAGAGTGAGGACCTCAGAATATGATAACCTCTCCTTCGAGGAGAGGTAAACGATCTCCGGAGGCCCCAAGGCATGCAGTTTTAGTGAAGGATATAGTTTCTTCAGATTTTTGAAAAGATCAATATAGAAACTGATACCAAGATCCGGATTCATACCTCCCTGCAAAAGAAGCTGATCTCCCCCCAATGAATATAATTCATCAATTTTGGATTTATATTCAGTTACCGATGTTATATATGCATCCTTTGATCCTTTTTTCCTGCAAAAATTACAAAATGAACATTGTGAAAAACAGATATTGGTAATGTTCACATTCCTGTCAATCATCCATCCCACAATTTTCCCGGGATTGTGCAATTGCCGGAGTTTATTTGCCACAAACATCAGCTCTTCTACAGGAGCTGATGTATAAAGTGAAACTCCTTCTTCAACATCCAATGGAATAAGCTGCAAAGCTTTCTCATATAATTCATCTAAGATCATCTATATAAATGCATTAGCGTGATCATTATAACCAATAATTTACTTTGTTGGTGCATGAAATTAATAAGGCTAAAGGTAACTCTTTGGAAACGAAACAATCAATATTTTAGTTAACTTTACATCTTTTAAAACTACCTGATAATATTATGAAACCTGAGATTCAAAGAATATCACAAATATCATCTGAACAATCTGTTATATGTATTCTGGGAAGTGATCTGATTCCTGAAAAGTTGAAACTCACTAAGCAGGAAATTGATTTTGCCACAACTCAGCTTCTTGCGAAGGAAGAATTTATTTTAATTAATTCCTATAATAAGTATACTTACCTGATTAGATTAAAGAAAGGGATTGCACATTACAAAGTCAGAGAGGAACTTAGAAGAACAGCATATAATCTGAGAAAGCTTATAAAAGAAAACAACCATTCTGAATTGATTATCACATCCGATAAGGCCTACAGTGGTGCAATTGAAGATATGGCAGAGGGACTGCTTCTCAGTTTTTATTCCTTCAATAAATACAAGACAAAAGCAGGGACGGATGATGAAAAACACTATCCGCAAAAGCTTCTTCTGCAGGGGAAAGTAACAGATTCGGATATCAAATGGATTGTTGATCTTACCGATGCTGTCTATTTTACCCGCGACCTTATTAAAGAACCGGTTAACCAGTTAAATGCGACTTCTCTGGCCGGTGAGATTAAAAAGATAGGTGATTCTGCAGGTTTCAATGTTGAGGTACTAACAAAGGGTAAGATAGAAGCATTAAAGATGGGAGGGCTTCTGGCTGTTAATAAAGGAAGTGTTGATCCCCCTGTTTTTTGTATACTTGACTGGCATCCTGCAAAATGTCTTAACAAGAAACCGATTGTTCTTGTTGGGAAGGGAATAGTATATGATACAGGAGGTTTGAATATTAAAACCGGTGAATTCATGGCAGGTATGAATGGTGACATGGCAGGCGCTGCCACAGTAACCGGTGTTCTGCATACTGTTGCAAAAACCGGTATTCCTCTTCATGTAATAGGACTGATCCCTTCAACTGATAATCGTCCCGGTGGAAATGCCTATACACAGGGTGATATTATTACCATGTTCAATAAAATGAGTGTCGAAATCGGGAATACAGATGCTGAAGGCAGGCTTATCCTTGCTGATGCGATCAGCTACGCTTCAAAATATTCTCCTGAATTAATAATCGATATAGCAACTCTTACAGGTTCGGCAGCAATGACATTTGGAAATCAGGCTATTGCAGTAATGGCAAATGCAGACAGAAAATATATCGACCTGCTTGAAGAATGTGGAAACGATGTGTATGAACGAATTGCAGAATTACCTCTCTGGGATGAATACGGCGAATTACTGAAATCGGATGTTGCTGATCTTAAAAATATAGGCGGACGCGAAGCAGGAGCTATTATCGCCGGTAAATTCCTTGAACGATTTGCTGAATTCCCATTAATTCATTTGGATATCGCCGGGACAGAAATGCTCAAGAAGGATGATTATTACAGACTGAAAAGCGGACCCGCTTCGGGGTTACGGTTGCTGGCAACATTCCTCAGGAGAATTGCATCTAACTATTCAGAAAAGAAATAGAAATTTATGGAAAAGAAAACAATACTTGCAGGCATCTCTCACGGAGACATAAATGGTATCGGATACGAGGTTATTATCAAGGCTCTTTCTGACCCCATGATAAATGAAATTTGTACAACTATTGTATATGGTTCTCCCAAGGTAGCTGCTTACCATCGTAAAGCTTTGAATGTTAATAATTTCAGCTTTAATAATATAAGGACCGCAGAAGAAGCTCACGCAAAGAAAGCTAATATGATTAATTGTCTCGATGACAATATCAGAGTGGAACTTGGAAAATCAACACCTCAGGGAGGAGAAGCCGCTCTTATTTCTCTCGAGAAAGCGGTTGAAGATCTGAAAAACGGTAAAATCGATGTCCTGATTACCGCACCGATTGACAAACAGAATGTACAGTCGGAGAATTTTCATTTTAACGGACATACCGATTATCTGAAATCTGTGGCCGGTACCGGGGAAGCTCTTATGTTTATGATTGGTGAAAGTATGAGAATCGGAGTTGCGACTGACCATGTCCCGCTTAGTAAAGTTCCTGGGTTGATAAACGTGGAGACTCTGATGAATAAAATCAGGATTATGAATCAGTCACTCATACTTGATTTTGGAATCCGCAAACCGCGTATAGCTGTTCTTGGGCTTAATCCTCATGCCGGAGATAGATCATTGCTCGGTACTGAAGAGGTTGAGATAATCAGTCCGGCAATTCAGCAGGCTCAAAAGGAAGGGATAATGGCGTTTGGCCCTTTCCCGGCTGATGGTTTTTTTGGAGCCGGGTCATTCTCAAAATTCGATGGGATACTAGCTATGTATCATGATCAGGGACTTGCCCCATTTAAAGCATTATCGTTTGATTCAGGGGTTAACTTCACTGCCGGACTGCCGTTTATAAGAACATCACCGGTTCACGGTACAGCTTTTGATATTGCAGGGAAAGGTGAAGCATCAGAAAATTCATTCCGCCAGGCAATTTATCTGGCATGTGACATTTTTAGAAACAGACAGTTATATACCGAAATATCAAAAAATCCCTTAAAGCATCAGGATATTGAAACTCATACTGACCGCATTGATGAACTTCCTCCTGATATTTTTAATCCCGAACAATAAGTATGATTGACTATATTAAAGGTGATATTACCAAGATAACCCCGACATTCCTCACAATGGAAACAGGAGGAATCGGATATATGATCAATATCTCGATCACTACATTTTCCAAACTTGAGGGCAAAAAGGAATTTAAAATTCTGATTCATGAAGTCATAAGGGAAGACAGCCATCAACTCTTTGGATTTGCTGACATTGAGGAACGTGATATTTTCAGGCTGCTGATATCCGTTACAGGTGTTGGTGCAAATACGGCCAGGATGATGCTTTCTTCACTAAGTCCGGGGGAGATCGAAAAGGCAATTTTAGGCTCAGATGCAAATCTGTTAAAAAGCGTTAAAGGAATAGGATTAAAAACGGCTCAAAGGATTATTGTTGACCTGAAAGACAAGCTTGGCAAACATACCGGAAGTGATGAAATATTTGCCTTCGCAGACAATACCAGGCGCGATGAAGCGTTATCTGCATTAGTAATGCTGGGATTTGCCAAAAGCACTGTCTCTAAAGTCGTTGATAAACTAGTCAGAGAGGAAAAAAACCTGACGGTTGAGGACATTATAAAGAGAGCGCTTAAAAATTTGTAATTCTGAATATAAGCCGGATTGAGATCAGGGATATCATATAAAAATATTCTGATATTTTCGTATCTTCTGCTGTTAGCTTCTTTTCTCTTAATGTCCTCAGAAGCAAGTAGTCAGAATGCTTTGCAAAAAGGTGTAACCCCTGATACAACACGCAAATCAATCCTGAAACTAAAAGATGATTCGGGTATTCCCTGGGAATCGCAACAAAAGGCTCCTCTTTTCCTCGATAAGCCTTCAAATATCAAATCCACGGTTATTTATGATCCCGATAAAAACGAATATATCCTTTATGAGAAAATAGGAGCCCTGGATTATCGTACGCCAGTGTACATGAGCCCTGAAGAATTCAGGAAATATGAATATGCAAAGGCAATGCGCGATTACTGGCAATCACGTATATCCGGAGCTCAGGCCGGTTTCAAGTCAAACCTGATACCGCAAATAGAAGTCGGAGGTGCGGCATTTGATAAAATATTTGGGAGCAACACCATCAATATAATCCCCCAGGGGTCAGCTGAACTTATATTTGGTCTTAATATTTCCAAAACTGAAAATCCAACCCTTCCGGTAAAGCTCCAAACAATTCCAACATTCGATTTTAAAGAAAAAATTCAGATGAATGTCACCGGTACAATTGGTGACAAACTGACACTCGGAGTGAATTACAACACCGATGCAATGTTTGAATTTGAAAACAGGACAAAGCTTCAATATGCAGGAAAAGAAGACGAAATACTTAAAAAAGTTGAAGCCGGAGATGTCACTCTCCCATTGACGGGAACACTCATTACCGGCAGTTACAGTCTTTTTGGACTTAAGACAGAAATGCAGTTTGGTAAGCTTACAGTTACCACAGTTCTTTCACAGCAGAAGGGACAAACTTCCGTAATAAATGCTACCGGGGGCGCTCAATTGACAGATTTTAATATACTTGCTGATGCCTATGAGGCAAACAAACATTTCTTCATTTCACAATATTTCAGAGATACTTATGATGCATCACTCATGAACCTGCCGGTTGTCAGCTCCGGTGTTAATATTGACCGGATCGAAGTATGGGTAACCAACAAACTGACCAGCTTCCAGGACGCCAGCAACAGGAACATTGTTGCATTTGTTGACCTGGGAGAGAATAGAAGTCATATATTCAATAAGATACCGGCTTTCCAGGCTACACCAGGCGCATTGATATACCCCGATAATAATGCAAACAGAATGTATGAACAGTTTACTACTGCCTACAACATTATCAGGAGCGTTGACCAGGTTACAAATGCATTTGGGCCATTATATCCCGGATTTCAGATCGGACGTGATTTTGAAAAAATTGAGAATGCCAGGAAACTCGATGAGAGAGAGTATTATTTTAACAGACAGCTTGGTTTTATTTCGCTTAACACAGCTTTGAATGCGGATGAGGTTCTTGCTGTTGCTTACGAATATACAATTGCAGGTAAGGTGTTTAAAGTCGGTGAGTTTTCAACAGATGGAATAGCTGCTCCCCAAACTTTAATACTTAAGTTGTTAAAAGGTACTAATCTGAGCCCAAAGCTTCCTACGTGGAAACTGATGATGAAGAACGTTTATTCTCTCGGATCAGGAAAGCTTGATAAAAAAGATTTTGTACTTAATATCCTTTACCAGGATGATAAAACAGGTAATTCAATCAACTATATTCCTGAAGGAAATCTTGCAGACAAGCTATTACTTCAGGTAATGGGCCTTGACAATCTTAATTCCCAGCTTGACAGGCAACCTGATGGTTTTTTCGATTTCATAGATGGCGTAACTGTAATATCTGACCGGGGAAGGATAATTTTCCCATTTGTTGAACCTTTCGGAAGTCATCTTAAGAAAATGATTACCGATCCCGTGCTGGCCAGCAAATATGTCTTTCAGGAGTTATACGATTCAACGCAGACTATAGCCCGCCAGATAGCAGAGAAAGACAAATTCGAACTTAAGGGACAATACTCATCTGAATCAGGATCGGTAATCAGGCTTAATGCAACAAGTATCCCGCAGGGTTCGGTTAAGGTTACTGCCGGAGGAGTGCCACTTACTGAAAATACCGATTATATTGTTGATTATAATATGGGCACTGTGACAATAATAAACAGTGCACTTATTGAATCACAAACACCAATTCAGGTCTCACTGGAGAACAATCAGTTTTTCGGATTCCAGACAAAAACTCTTGTTGGCACTCATCTCGATTACAGGGCCTCGGACAAGTTCGATATCGGTGCAACAATACTTCACCTTACAGAAAGGCCATACACCCAGAAAGTGAATTATGGAGAGGAACCAATTTCTAACACAATCTGGGGTTTAAATACTTCATATAAGACGGAATCTCAATTTCTTACAAAGATGATTGACAAAATTCCGCTTCTCAACACAAAAACTGTATCGTCAATCTCCTTTTTTGGTGAGTTTGCGAATCTGATACCAGGCCATTCACAAGCAATATCAAGTGCAGGGAATTCATATATTGATGATTTTGAAGCCAGCGAAATTCCTCTGGACCTCAAAGCTTTTAACGCCTGGAGTATTTCAAGTGTCCCACAGGGACAGGACCAGCTTTTCCCTGAAGCCAGGTTTAATAACAATCTTGTCAGTGGCTTTAATCGTGCAAAAATAGCCTGGTATGTGATAGACCCTCTCTTTTTGCGCAACGGATCATCAACGCCACCAAATATACGGGATAATCCTGATGAACAATCGAGCCATTTTGTAAGGGAGATATATGAAAATGAAGTTTTCCCTAACAGACAAAGCCCCAACGGAATTCCTGCTACAATAGCTGTTTTAAATCTGGCATATTATCCTACGGAAAAAGGTCCGTATAACTACGATACTGACCCTGGCGTGTATTCCGCGGGAATGAGTTCCAGCGGAGTACTTAACGACCCAAAATCAAGATGGGGAGGCATAATGCGAGAAGTTCTGACAAACGATTTCGAAGCTGCTAACATTCAATATATTAAGTTCTGGGTAATGGACCCGTTTGTCGATAATCCTACTGATGAAGGAGGAGATCTTTATATTAATCTGGGGAATATTTCAGAAGATATTTTAAAGGATTCAAGAAAAAGTTTTGAGAATGGACTTCCTGGTTCACCTGTTGTAAAAAATGTTGATACTACTGCATGGGGAAGAGTACCAACTATTCAGGCTGTTGTCAATGCATTTGACAATGCACCTGAATCAAGACTATATCAGGATATAGGCCTTGACGGCCTTAGCGATGCGGATGAAGATACATTCTTCAAGGATTACCTTCAGAAATCATCTCTTTTACTGAGCCCTGATACTTATCAGCAGATTTATAAAGACCCTTCAGGGGATGATTATCACTATTACAGAGGAACAGATTATGATATTCAGCAGTTGGGTATTCTCGACAGATATAAGAAGTACAATGGAGAAGAGGGAAACTCACCCACTTCATCTATGTCAAAGGAGTCATATCCTACTGCCGGATCAACGTTGCCCGACATGGAAGATATTAACCGCGATAATACATTAAGCGAAACTGAGAGTTACTACCAGTACAAAGTCAGCATTCGCCCGGGAGACATTAAAGTCGGTTCAAACTATGTAGTTGATGAAGTTGACCCACCACCAGTTACTTTTCCAAATAAAAAACAATCAAAAGTAAAGTGGTATCAGTTTCAGATTCCCATAACAGATTATCAGAAGGCTATTGGTCCAATTTCAGACTTTAAATCAATCCGCTTCATGAGGATTTTTCTAAAAGGCTTCAAAAATCCGGTTATTATGAGGTTTGCCAATCTCGATCTTGTTCGTGCCGAATGGAGAAAGTACAATATTTCATTTACCGAAGGCGCAGAAAGGATTACAATACCAGAGGCAACTGACGGAACCTTTGAAATAAGTTCGGTCAGTATTGAGGAGAATTCAGGGAAAACACCGGTAAATTATGTTTTACCTCCCGGATTTAACAGACAAACAGACCCACAGAACCCGCAGCTGCAACTGCTTAACGAACAATCAATGGTGCTTAAGGTTATGAATCTCGATGATGGAGATGCCAGAGCCGCATTCAAAAATGTAAATCTCGATATAAGGCAATACCGTAAACTGCGGATGGAGGTTCATGCCGAAGCAATGATCGGACAACCTTTGAAAGATGGTGATCTGACTGCATTTATAAGAATCGGTACCGATTACAAAGGGAATTTTTACGAATATGAGCTTCCTTTAAAACTTACTCCGCCAGGTCATTATGATAATAGTGTCGATGACCAGAGGGCCAGGGTTTGGCCTGCCGAAAACAGCTTTAATATAGATCTTTCTTTATTGCAGGCAGCAAAGGAAGAGCGTAACCGGCAAATGCTGCTTCCCGGATCATCGTTGAGCATTTCAGATGTCTTTGTATACACAAATGGAACAGCCAGGATATCAGTATCAGGTAACCCTAACATGAGTAATATTAAAGTCATCATGTTAGGAGTAAGGAATCCCATAAAATCAAGAAACAAAGCAAGTGATGACGGGCTTCCAAAATTCGGTGAAGTGTGGTTTGATGAGTTACGCCTTAATGATTTTATAGAAAACGGTGGATGGGCGGCAAATGGACATTTGCAGGCCCGTCTTGCCGATCTGGGCACTGTTGATATGGTCGGTCAGTTCAGTACTCCCGGGTGGGGAAGCATAGATAAAAAAGTGAATGAGAGAAGCAAGGATCAGACGTTGAAATATGACATTTCATCTAACATTGAACTTGGGAAATTCTTCCCTGAAAAGATTGGCGTGAGACTTCCTGTTTATGTCGGATATTCCGAAACCAGAATCAGACCTCAATATGATCCTCTTGATCCTGATATTCTTTTGACAACCGCCTTAAAAAATGCAAAGAACCAGTTTTCAAGAGATTCAATTTTATCTATTTCACAAGATATGTCAAGAAGAAAGACAATTACAATAAGCAATGCAGGTATAACAAAACGGGGAAAGAAACCTCATCCCTGGGACCCTGCGAATTTAAGCGTTAACTATACTTACAATGAAATATACAGTAGTAATACTACAACCGAAATTAACCTTGAGAAAGATTACAGAGGAGGGATTAATTATGATTTTCAGGCACAACCTGCCAATATTATGCCTTTTAAGAATGTAAGATTTCTGAATGCTCCTGTTTTTAAAATAATAAAGGACTTCAACTTTTATGCATTCCCCAAAAGTATATCATTCAGAACAGATCTGAGCCGGACTTATAATGAATTATTAACCAGAGATATAAATAATCCATATCTGCAAATTACTCCTTCATTCAAAAAGGATTTTGAATGGAGCAGGATTTATGATTTTAAATACGATATTACCCGGAACCTGAAATTTGATTTTACAGCAACCAATCTTTCACGGATTGATGAACCACCGGGAGGTGTAGACAAAACCAGGTATC
>Ga0209638_1001592_pt1 | contig 14312 bp, 10 predicted proteins | sample BarGraNGADG00211_FD_184490 | JGI IMG/M metagenome (GOLD analysis project Ga0209638, IMG submission 184490) | Arctic peat soil microbial communities from Barrow, Alaska - Barrow Graham LP Ref core NGADG0002-211 (SPAdes) (version 2) | ecosystem: Environmental > Terrestrial > Soil > Wetlands > Peat... | reverse complement strand
CAAGACAGTCAGGCCGTATCTGCAGGAGTATCAGCATGTCCTGCCGGTACCCGATGGCATTCACGTGGACGGCGCGGCGCATGTCGTGGACGGGCGCGGGTTCATCGTGCTGTGCAATCCGGGATCGCGGAAGGCTGAGGTATCGTTGAATGAGCTGCTTTGGGAGCCTGAACTGGAGCTGGACCCCAGGCAGCCGGTGAAGTTGAGTGACTGGACCAAGCCTCTCGCGCCGGCTGAATTGCAATCAGTTGATCTCGCAAAGCCCGAAGGATCCATAGAAATGCAGCCGCTGAGCTATCTCGTACTCGGGGTGAATGTTGACGTCAGCGCGACCCTTGCCGAGGTAAAACGGCAGCGGTCTATGCTGCACGGGCCGCCGAAATGACCGATTCAGGGAGTGTGCAATAGTAATGGCATGCAAGTTGAAAGTTCAAAGTTCCAAGTTCAAAGTTTCAGAAGGAGTGTGTGATGCAAACTGTTTCGCTTTACCTATTACTGGCTGTGTTGCTCTTGGCGGTGGCTGCTGACGCAAAGGCACCGGCGGCCCAGACACTGGCTTCGGCTGATGTGGTCGCTTACGGCGCGAAAGCCGACGGCAAGACCGACGATACAGCCGCATTCCAACGCGCCCTTGACGCGACAAGCGCAAAGGGCGGAATCGTGCTCGTGCCGTCCGGCGGGTATCTGATAGCCGGTTCGCTCAAGATCCCCGCCGGCGTTACTCTGAAGGGTGTCTGGCAGGCTCCGCACAACACCGCGCTGAGCAAGGGAAGCGTGATATATGCCACCGGATCGGCGGGCAAAGAAGATGGCCCACCGCTGATCAACCTCGATGAGAATAGCTGCATCAGAGGCATGACCATCTTCTACCCGGACCAGGATGCGAGGAACGTAAAGCCCTACCCGTGGACGATTCAGGGCAGGGGAACGAACTGCAGCGTGATCGATGTCACGCTTTCCAACCCGTATAAGGGCATTGACTTCGGCACCAACTGGAACGAACTCCATTATATTCGCAATGTCTATGGTCAACCCTTGAAGATCGGGATCTACATCGACAAGTGCACGGACATCGGGCGAGTCGAAAACGTCCACTTCAACCCGAACGCGTGGACCAGATCAGGGCATCCGAGCGCACCGTCCGGGCCAAAGGGGGAGGCGCTGGTCAAGTATCTGAACGAGAACCTGGTTGGGTTCAAGATAGCACGTACCGACTGGGAATACATCAGCAACTGCTTCGTGATTTTTCCCAAGATCGGCTTCCATTTCCTATCCGGCGAGATGGGGCCGGGCAATGCTCTGGTCTCGCAGTCCGGCGGGGATATTTGCGAGACAGCAGTGCAGGTGGACGCGACGCAGGGACACGCGGGGGTGGCATTCTCCAACTGCCAGTTCATGTCGCGCGTGGTGGTCGGGCCTGCTAATGAAGGCCCGGTGAAGTTCTCCAACTGCGGGTTCTGGCCGATCGATAAGACCGCCAGCCAGGCGATCATAGAGGGCAAGGGCACGGTGACATTCACTTCAACGCACTTTGCGGGATGGGGCAACAGCGACCCGAAGGCTGCGTGCATCAACCTTAAGGCCGGCTCGGTCATAGTCAACGGCTGCGAGTTCGATGCTTCCGGAAAGACGCAGATCGAGTTGGGCGCGGGAACGAAGTCCGCCGCGATCTTCGGCTGCCAGTTCAAGGGAGGCGAGAAGATAACGAACAACGCGCCCGCGTCCGCAAAGGTCCAGATTGGGCTGAATATCGAGTGACGCAACGCAGGAGCGGGTCTCCGTGCCAGCCCACCGAACCGGCGAAACCAGATGGCTTCCCGGCACGTCTAGTAATGTGACGTGCCGGACACGACAGCATGTGCGGCCGTCCCCGATTAGGAAGGAAATGCCGTGATAAGTCGAATATGCCGGTGGCGCTACTGCGCCAGCCTTGGGGAGTGGCCCAGTAGGGCCACGGGCCTGCTGGCCATAATAGCCCTTGTGCTCACGTGCTCCGCTGCACTATTGGCCGCGGGACCTCCGGTTCAACCGTTTGAGGCTGCCAATTGGTCCACGCCGGCGAACGTCGTAGATGCCCAAGTCGAGGCATTCCTGGCCAAGCAGGGCGTCGCGCTTCGCAACCCGTGTTCAGACTCGGTGTTCATCAGGCGCGTCTATCTGGACGTGATCGGCACCCTACCCGCGGCAAAAGACGTCGATGCGTTCCTGAATGACCAGAGCTCCGACAAGCGCGCCAAACTCATCGAGGACCTGCTGGCGAGGGACGAATTCGCGGACTACTGGGCGATGAAGTGGGCCGACATCCTCCGAGTCAAGTCGGAGTTCCCCGTCAACCTCTGGCCCAATGCCGTGCAGGCGTATTACAGGTGGATTCACGACGCCATCCGCGACAACAAGCCCTATGACCAGTTCGCGAGAGAGCTTCTGACCTCAAGTGGCAGCAACTTCCGCGTGCCGCAGGTCAACTTCTACCGCGCGGTACAAGGGCGGGATTCGGCGTCCATAGCAAAAGTGGTGGCGCTCACATTCATGGGCGTTCGCTTCGACAAACTGCCAAAGGCTGCGCAGGGGCAGATGGCGGCTTTCTTCTCCAAGGTCGCTTACAAGAAAACCAGCGAGTGGAAGGAAGAGATCATCCACATGGACCCGGCGGCGACCAAAGCCGTGGATACTGCTTTCCCGGACGGCACAACGGCGAAGATACCCAATGGTGCGGACCCCCGCCTGGCGTTTGCCAATTGGCTGACGGCTCCGAGCAACAAGTGGTTCGCGCGCAACATCGTGAACCGCGTTTGGGCGTGGACGATGGGCCGAGGGATCATTCACGAGCCGGATGACATCCGAACGGACAACCCCCCGGCGAGTCCTGAAGTACTCGCCTGCCTGGAGAAGGAACTGGTCAAGTCCAAGTACGACCTCAAGCAGGTGTACCGGCTGGTTCTCAACTCCCGCACATATCAGCAATCATCGATCCCGCATGGAGATACAGCAAACCCCAAGGTCGCATTCGCGCATTACACCGTGCGTCAGTTGGACGCGGAGGTGCTGATAGACGCGATGTGCTGGATAGGCGGCGATGGGGAGAAATACTCGAGTCCTATTCCTGAGCCGTTCACTTTCATCCCAACAGAGCAACGGACCATAGCGCTCGCGGACGGCAGCATCACGAGCGCGTTCCTGACCACGTTCGGCCGCCCGTCTCGTGACACCGGCGTGGAATCCGAACGCAGCAATCAGCCGACTGACACGCAGCGCCTCTACATGCTGAACTCAAGTGACGTCCAGCGCAGAATCCAGAAGAGCCCTCGTCTGCAGGCGGTGATCAATTCCACGTCCGGTGGCGCTACTGCGCCAGCCTCAAAGCGTGGCCAGGCAAGGCCACGGGGAGGCAATCGCGCCGCGACGATCCGCAGAATCTATCTGATGATACTCTCGCGTTACCCAACGCAGGCCGAGCTGTCCGTCGCCCAGAAATACTTCGCCATGAAAGGACTGCTGCCGAAGGACGCTACCGCCGACCTGGCGTGGGCGCTGATCAACAGCAAGGAGTTTCTCTTCCGGCACTAACTAGGTTGCAGGTTATAGGTTACAGGTTATTGGTTATGGCTAACATCAGCACACAGCTTCGTCTAGTCCAACGCATTCTGCTATCGACCGTTGCCCTGGCGCTCATAGCCGCCGGAGCAGCCACGTCGCAGTCGCCGGCCAAACCGCACGCCAAGGCGGTAATCCAGATTTGGATGTGGGGTGGCGCGTCGCAACTCGATACCTTTGACCCCAAGCCCGACGCAGGCTACGACTACTGCGGCACGTTGAGCAAGCCTATCCCGACCAATGTGCCGGGCATACAGGTCGGCGAACTGCTGCCGAAGCTCGCACAGCAGGCGGACAAGTACTCCATCATCCGCAGCATGACGCACAGCAGCAACTCGCACGAGACGGCCGCGTATATGATGCAGACAGGGCACATGCCCGCCGTTGGGCTTCTGTATCCGTCCGCCGGAGCCATCGTCTCAGCGTTCAAGGGATACGACCACGGCTATACGGGGCTTATCCCGCCTTATGTCGTGCTGACGGAGGCTCAGGGCCGGTTCTCCGAGGAGGGTTTCCTCGGGCCGCGCTACAAGCCGTTCGTCACAGGCGGCGACCCCAGCCAAAAGGTATTCACCGTTGAAGGAGTAGTCGCGGCAGGCATTTCCGATCAGCGGCAGCGCGACCGGCGAGAGCTGCTGCACTCGCTGGACTCGCTGGGCAACGCAATACCGGACAGCCCCGCGTTCGCGACGATGAACAAGTGCGAGGAAAAGGCCTACAGCATGATCCTCGGCGATACCCGAAATGTGTTCGACCTCTCCCAGGAATCCGATGCCGTGCGCGACAAATACGGCCGCAACTGGTTCGGCCAGTCCTGCCTGATGGCGAGAAGGCTCGTGGAACAAGGCGTACCCTACATCACCATCAACTACAAGGGATGGGACACGCACAAGCAGCACTTCCAGATCATGGGCCGGAAGCTGCCGGAAATGGACCAGGGCATGGCCGCGCTCCTGCAAGACCTGTCCGATAAGGGCCTGCTCGACAGCACCATCGTCTGGTGGGGCGGAGAGTTCGGTCGGACTCCGAAGGTCGCCTGGGAGGCCCCTTGGAATGGCGGTCGCAGTCACTGGGGAAGCTGTTTCTCCGTCGTGCTCGCCGGTGGAGGGTTCAAGGGGGGTCAAGTCGTTGGGGCCTCGGACGCAAAAGGCGAGCAAGTGAAGGATCGCCCCGTTCGCCCGGAAGACCTGATCGGAAGTATCCTGGAACAACTCGGAATCGACCCCGATGGCCCGCTGCCAAACGACAAGGGCGTGGACGTCAAGGTGATGCCGTCCACACAAACCGGGACCGGGCTCGGCAGACTGAAAGAGATAATGTAGATGACCATGACACTACCGATACGTATGTCCTCGATGATAGCGATGATTCTTTGCGCGGCAGCAGCGTGGGGGGCTGGACAAGACCCCTATATCGGCTATGCCTACCCCGCAGGCGGCCAGCAAGGCACCGTGTTCGGGGTCACTGTAGCCGGTCAGCGCCTTAGAAACGTGGGCGAAGTTTACATGTCCGGCCAAGGCGTGCGCGCAACTGTCATAGGATACGAGGGAGCCGGCGGGCCTCTGAATAAGCTGCAAGAAGAAGAGCTGAGGCGGCAACTCTTGGAACTGCGTACGCAGCGCATGGGCGGGAAGTTCGCGGGCAAGCGTGCGCAGAAAAATCAAAAAGCGCCTGCGCCGGATGGGACCTCTCCTGCCAGCGCAGCGCCCGCTATTCCCGTTACTCTGCCGGACCTTCCTGAGCTGCGAAACCTCGGCCAGCAGACTAACAAACAACTGCAGCGTTTGGCAGACAAATTCCTCAACCAATCGAAGCGCCCAAAGCCGCCGATTGCCGAACAGGTGACCTTGGAAGTCACGATTGACGCTGGCGCCGCGCCGGGGGACCGGGAAATCCGTCTGCGCACAGCTAGTGGCCTGTCGAACCGTCTGGTGTTCCAGGTGGGACAAATCCCGGAAACCCGCGGAGGTGGCAAAGACGAAGACCTCGGTGAGATCGCGGCGGTGCAAACCCCCGTGGTAATCAATGGACAGATAATGCCGGGTGAGGTGGATCGCTGGCCCCTCCAACTGCGCGGCGGGCAGAAGCTCATAATCGCGGTGCAGGCTCGAAAGCTGATTCCTTATCTGGCCGACGCGGTCCCCGGGTGGTTTCAGGCCGCCGTCGCTGTGTGTGATGCCAACGGCAAGGAACTGGCCTACGACGATGATTGCGGTTTCGTCCCCGACCCGGTCCTCGTATTCCAGGTCCCGCGCGACGGGCAGTATACCCTTGAAATCCGTGATGCTCTGTATCGCGGGCGGGAGGACTTCATTTATCGTGTGGATATAGGCGAGGAGCCGGTCATCGGGCCGCTCTTCCCGCTCGGGAGCCGTGGCGGAGTGCCTATAGGCGCGGCCCATGCGGATTGGAAGTTGTGCGCAAAGCTTGCGGAGGAGCATTTCGGGCTTGCAGAAAATCCGACCCCGGTTTCGGGATTTCCGTTGCACTCAAATCCCGAAACACAGGGGTGGCAGTCCGATGAAAAGGAGCCGAACGACACGGGGCAGACCTCGATGCCGATAACGCTGCCGCGTATTACTAGCGGCTGCATTGCGACGCCTGGCGACAAGGATGTGTTCAGGATCGAGGGTCACGCTGGAGATACGATCCTTGCGGAAGTCTTCGCCCGGAGGATGGGTTCTCCGCTGGATTCGCTCCTGAGGCTGATCGATATTTCAGGGCGCGTTGTGGCCCTGAACGACGATCACGACGACCCTGAAGCCGGGCTTTTTACCCATCACGCGGACTCGTATCTCTCGGCCAAGCTGCCGGCAGCGGGGCGCTATTTCGTGCAGTTGTCCGATGCTCAGGGCCACGGCGGAGCCGACTATCGCTATTACCTCCGGGTAGGCCCCCCGCAGCCGAATTTCGCTCTTCGCGTGACCCCCTCCAACTTGAACGTGCCTGCCGGACGTGCAGTGTGCGCAACCGTCTGCGCGATGCGAAAGGACGGGTTCGATGAGGACATCGAGGTGGCGCTGAAGAACGCCCCTCCCGGTTTCACCCTAAGCGGCGCCGTGATACCCAAAGGCCGGGATCAGGTCCGTATGACGTTGACCGCGCCTCGAACCCAGATCGGCCAGCCGATCCCTCTGCAGTTCGAGGGTCGCGCCCAGATCGACGGAAAGACCGTGACCCGAGCCGCAGTCCCAGCCGATAACATGATGCAGGCGTTCGCTTATCATCATCTGGTGCCCGCGGAGCAACTGCTGGTGACGGTGTCGCGCGGCGGGGCGAACTCCATCAGCCTGGACATGGCAAAGGGTGGTCGCCTGAGCATCCCTACCGGCGGTTCAGCCCAAGTCTCGTTCACCGTGCGGCCCGCGGTGCTCGGTGGTCAAGCCAAGCTGGAGCTTGTTGATCCACCCGCCGGGGTCACCCTGCAGGATGTGAAAGCTGCCGGCAATAGTTACACGCTTGTGCTCAAGGCCGACGACAAGCACGCCGGGTATACGGACAACCTCATAGTCGAGGCTTTCGCCGAAGCGAATGCCGCCGGCAAGACAGGTCCAATGGCCCAGAAACAGAGGGTCTCGCTGGGGGTGCTACCGGCGATCCCGTTCGAGATCGTGAAACGATGAGGGGCATTCCCGATATGATTCAAGCGCAGCCATCCGTGGCTTTCTACTCTTTTCCTCTTTCGGGATTTCCATTGCATTCAAATCCCGAAACACAGGTTGCGTCGGTGAGCATCTCGCGTTTCCAAGGACAGAGCGGAGTCGAGGAGTACCACCTCATCGTTCGCCCCACGGATTACGCGAGCATCGAAACTCAGTTGGAATGGGTGTACCAAGCCTACCAACTCGCTCTCAAACACGTAGAACTGGACCCTGGCACATCTGTCCTCAGGCGCTTCTTCTGCAGCGACCTCGCTAACCAGGCATCCGTGCTCCAAAGCTCCCCTGTTTCGGGATTTCCATTGCATTCAAATCCCGAAACACGGGTTGGGTTCTCAGACCCGATAGACGGTCCCTGCGCGATATCATGGGTGGGGCAACCCCCTGCTCCTCCTGCAAAGGTGGCGCTCTGGGCCTACCATATAAGCGACCCCACATGCGCCCTGGAGAAGAGCATCGAGGGGTCATCGCTGAAGCTGGAACGGGATAATCTTGCGCATATCTGGACCACAGGTATCACATCACGGTCTGGAGACCGCTCCTACAGCCAGACGGAAGGTATTCTCGAGAAGTACGAAGCCTGCCTGCGGACAGGCGGCCTGTCACTGGACAAGAACCTCATCCGCACATGGTTCTTCGTGCGTGATGTAGACGCGAACTACAAGGGGCTGGTAGACGCCCGAAGAGAGGTCTTCGCGCGGCACGGGCTGACGGCGGATACCCACTACATCGCAAGCACGGGAATCGAGGGCACATCCGCGGACATCGCCGCCATAGTCACCATGGATGCCTACTCGATCTCGGGCGTGCGCGCGGATCAGATAGAGTTCCTGTCCGCCCCGGATCACCTCAGCCCAACCAACCTCTATGGGGTCACATTTGAGCGCGGTGTCTCAGTCGCGTATCAAGACCGCAAACACGTCACCATTTCAGGCACCGCCAGCATCGATAGCGCCGGGAAGATCGTTCACCCCGGCGATGTGCTCCGGCAGCTCGATCGCACTTTGGAGAACGTAGAAGCCTTGCTGAAGGAGGCCGGCGCCACGCTTCAGGACGTGTGCGTATTCGTCGTATACGTGCGCGACCCAAACGATGTCGGCGTGGCACAGAAAGCAATGTCCGAGCGTGTCGGCGAAGCTCCATTTCAGATTGTTATAGCGCCCGTATGCCGCCCCGGCTGGCTCATCGAAATCGAGTGCCAGGCCATCATCCCGACCTCCTGCCCCTCCCTGCCCGCTTTCTAGTCATTTCCCATGGGCCACAACCTCCCGTTTCGGGATTTCCATTGCATTCAAATCCCGAAACACAGGGAAACAAGTCACTGCCTACGCCGGACCCGGACGGCAACGGAATTGCCGGATACGTGTGCCTGGCAAAGGAATTGCCGGGCAATCAGCGCCAAGACTTCGGCCGGGGGAGCATTGTTCACGGTCCTCGTGAATAATGCAGACTACCGCACTTAACAGCACCAAAACGTATAGATGTGCCCCGGATATCCCGACAATCAGTGTGAATCACACGCTGTGTGACGGCAGAACCTACTCAGAATGTATCGCAACGGGGCGGGGCGGCTGTTCCCCCGTGCGGTCTGGTATATACACGTGTTTGGGAGAGTCCAAGAGATACACTCGTATCCATCTGGCACTTGGGAGGTATGAGAAGTGAATCTAACAGTTAAGCAAAGACTGTTTGGGGGATTCGGGCTGGCCGTGATCTTCCTAGCCGTATTGGCCGGTCTGTTTATGAACACCGGAACGAAACTCGGTACGCTCCAGGACCGAGGCGCACTTCGCGCCAATAGCGCTGTAGCGGCCAAGACTGCTGCCGGTTGTCTGGACGGAATGTATGCGGTCGTGGCCGACTTGGAGATCAACCGCGACATCCCCGCGTCCGAACGCGAGTGGTTACAGGTCAAGACCTCGAATGCCGCGATGTTGGCCGATCTATCGAGCAATGCTGTCACGCCCGGTGAAAAGCAACGGGCCCAGATGGCAATGGCTGGTTTTAACGAATTTGTGCAAGTTTTTGAGACACAGATGCTGCCCGCTTGCAGGAAGACAAAGGGCATTACCGCCGAAATACGCGCGTTGGACGCCAAGTTCTTCGGAATCAGACAGAGGTGGGCGGAACCGATGGCCAAGTATTCCGAGGCGCTGGCAAGTGAGTCGAAGGCGGTCGATTCGGAGTTCGACAGTGTGCGCGAGATAGCGCTCGATACGGGCATGGCCGTGAGCGTAATCGCCATACTCTCGCTCAGCATGCTGTCTTTGTGGTTGGCCAAGACCATCACCAGACATATCGCCAATCTCGGCAAAGCGGCGGACAAGATGGCCCTGGGCGACGTGAACACCAGGGTCGATCCCGAAGCCAAGGACGAGATCGGCAAGCTCGCCATGTCGATGAAGGCAATGGCAATCAACATTCAGGCCTGCGCCAGAGCCGCGCAGCGGATAGCCGCCGGTGACCTTACGGTCGAGATCAAGGCCGTTTCGGAAGACGATGTGCTGGCCAAGAGCATGATCCAAATGGTCGATACTCTACGCGGTCTGATTGCCGAGATGGGCGGACTTCGCACCGCTGCCGTGGAAGGTCGCCTGGAAATCAGAGGCGACGCAACTCAGTTCGAGGGCGGTTACCGCGACATCGTCCAGGGTGTCAACGATACCCTCGATGCCCTGATCGGCCCCATCAACGAATCCGCTGGAGTTCTCGAAAGACTGGCAGCCAACGACCTGACAGCGCGTATGGAAGGCGATTACCAAGGTGGCCATGCGAAGATCAAGGAGAGCTTGAACACAGCAATGGACACGCTGCAGGCGGCCATGCAGCAGGTTGCGCAGGCATCGGATAAGGTGGCCTCTTCGGCGCAGTCCCTATCGTCGTCCTCCGAGGAGGTCGGCAAGGCTTCGCAGCAGGTGGCTGAGACCATCGGCCAAGTGGCTGCGGATTCGCAAGAGCAGTCCAGGACTGTCCAGTCAAGCGCGTCAGCAATGGAACAGCTCACCAGAGCCATCAGTGAGATCGCCACGGGCGCTCAGTCCCAGGCCAAGACCGTTGAAGAAACTGTTGCCCTAGTCCAGCAGTCCGCCGCGGCAGTAGAGCAGGTCGCAAAGCTGTCCCAGGACGCAACAGAGAATGGGCGTCAGGTGGCCGAAGTCGCTTTGGCTGGTGGCCGGCAGGTCGAGGATGCTGTCGGGAGCATGGGCAAGATCAAGGACGCTACCGACCAAGTCGCCGCTATGGTCAAGCAACTCGGTCAGAGTTCTCAGCAGATCGGCGCTATCGTCGAAACAATCGACGATATCGCTGAGCAGACTAACCTGCTCGCGTTAAACGCCGCTATCGAGGCTGCGAGGGCCGGAGAGCATGGCAAGGGATTCGCGGTTGTAGCCGATGAAGTCCGCAAGCTGGCTGAGCGCAGTTCTAAGGCAACAGGCGAGATCGCCGCGCTTATTACCAGCATCCAGAATATGACTGCCGGGGCTGTCGAAGCGATGGATCGAGGCAGCAAGCAGGTCGAAGAAGGCGCTGAGCTCGGCAATCAGGCGGGTGAAGCTCTCGGTAAGATCCAGGGCGCAGTCCACGGCATAGTCAACCAGATCGAGGACATGTCCGGAGCCGCGCAGCAGATGGCTGCTTCGAGCGCCGAGGTCATCAAGGCAATCGAGAACGTTTCCACAATCACCGAGGAAACGAGGGCTGCAGCGGAAGAGATGTCCGCGTCCTCAACTGAGATCGTGCAGCAGATCGAACAGGTAGCCGCATTAAGCGAAGAGAACGCCACGGCTGCCGAGGAAGTGTCTGCCACCACCGAAGAGCAAAATGCTGCTGTTGAGGAGATGGCTGCTGCATCCGAGGAACTTGCCGAAATGGCCGGCGAACTGCAGGAACTCGTGTCTCAGTTCAAGACTGACGACGGCGCGACTACTACTCTGCGAATGACTGCGGGCGGCAGGGCGGCCCGTAACCTTCGCAAGGCCGCCTGAGAAAGCGGAGTCTGATCATGAGCGAAAATCGAGTGGACATTTCAACGGATCAGTGGGAACAGATCGTTGTCTTCCGCCTTGCCAATGAGTTCTACGGCGTGGACATCGGAGCGGTCAACACCATCATCCGAATGCAGGAGATCACCAAAATTCCGCAGACTCCCGGTTTCGTGGAAGGCGTGATCAATCTTCGGGGCAGCATTATTCCCGTGATCGACCTTAGGAAGCGATTTGCACTGCCTGCGGGAGGCACAACCAAGGCCTCGCGTATCATAGTAGTGGAGAATGGCGGGCAGATGGTCGGCATGGTGGTGGACGCGGTAGTGGAGACCCTGCGTTTATCCGCCGATTCAATCGAGCCGCCGTCCCCCGTGATCGCGTCTATCGACTCGGAGTATCTGCGAGGTGTGGGCAAGCTTGAGAACCGGCTTGTCATACTCCTTGACCTGGACAAGGTTCTGACGACAAGGGAAATGGAATTACTGGCCAAGATGGATGGAAGGGGCAACTCCGAAGAGGCGAAGGCCGCATAGCCCTACGCCGGGCAAAACCCCTAACGCTCGCGTGGAGCGAACGGACAATCATCCAGTGATTCGGGGCGCCGTCTTTACGGCAAAGGCAACGCCTCAATCGCTGCGGAAAACGTCTCCAGATACGGACGTTTGAGCAGGGAGCGACATGAACACCGAGAAGAAGCGGGTTCTAATAGTTGATGACTCTGTATTCGCGCGGAGGGTCCTGACGGACATTCTCGACAGTTCGCCCTACCTGAAAGTGGTCGGGACTGCCGTGAACGGCATTGATGCGCTTGCGAAGGTGGAGTCGCTGAAGCCGGACGTCGTCACGATGGATATAGGGATGCCGAAGCTCGACGGAATCGAGACGCTGCGGCAGCTAATGATTACTCGACCGACTCGTGTGGTCATGATCAGTTCCCTCATTCATGCCGGCGCGAAGGAAAGCGTGCTGGCTTTGAAGCTTGGCGCTGTTGACGTTATGGCCAAGCCTCACCGGACTCACAGCATCGGCATTGCCGCCCAACACAACGAGTTGATAGAGAAAGTGATCGCCGCGGCACATGTCAACGTCGAGCACCTGAGCCCGCTCTCGACCTCTGCGTCTCGTCCCAGGCTTCCACTCATCTCCCACACAAGAGACCACTTCCCGATCGTGATAATCGCGTCATCAACCGGTGGTCCACGAGCCCTGCGAATGCTGATTCCCGCCCTGGGCGACGCCGGCAATGCCGCATACGTTCTGGTGCAGCACCTTCCGGCGGGATTCAGCAAGATGATGGCGGAGGACCTGAACGCGCTGACCAGCCTGTCCGTCCGCGAGGCATCATCCGATGAGGAGAGGCTGCATCCCGGAGAAGTGCTGTTTGCCAAGTCGGGCCATCATCTGGTGTTCCACCGGAACCAGTCGGCCGGACTCAGCCTCTCTCCGCCGTTGTGGGGGGTCCGACCGTCGGCGGACATCACGATGGTCTCGGCTGCGCCGGTCTTCGGGGCGCGAATCATAGGCGTGGTGCTCACGGGCATGGGAAGCGACGGAGCCGCGGGTCTGCGAGCGATAAGAGAGCAGGGTGGAACGACCATCGCGGAGCACGAGTCAACATGCGTCGTCTATGGAATGCCGAGGGTCGCAATAGAGTCGGGGGTCGTCGACGTGATCGCGCCGATCAATCATATGGCCGAGGCAATCAACGCAGCGGCAGCCCGCACCGCGCGAAACATGGCCGCGTGACGACGCCGGCGAGGCAGGCATTACTTGGATAGAAGATTCGTCAGGTGGCGTTCCGGCGAGCCCAGCTTTCTAATCCTGACGTCTCCGGTCTTCGCATCAACCAAGAGGGTACGGCCGGCTTTGCCACCAACATCTTCCGCGAGCACTCTGATCTTGGAATCGGACAAGTGACGCTTCACGGCGGCGATGTTTCGTTCGCCGACATTAAGGCTATTGCCTGCTCCCGCGAATACGAACAGTTGAGCTCCGCCGACTATTGCAGCTCGCAACCTGTGCTTCACGGCCCCCTTCTTAGCCATCTCGCCGATCAGGTAGGGGACGGCCGTGTCAGCATACTTGCCGGGGTCCGAGGTTCCGGACGACTTGGCCTCGGGCAGCACTATGTGCGCCACGGCGGCAAGCTTCACCACCGGGTCAAAAAGGCAAAGGCCTATGCACGAACCCAGCCCCAGGACCCGGAGCTCGGTCTGACCTTGGCTCGAGAATATCACCTGACCCATCCGGGCTATGTTGTCTTCCGACACTGCTCTACCTATCTTTGGGGGGCTCGGCGTTCGCCCCGTATGCGTGATCGCCGTCCTCAGTCTCGGCCTGGCTCTTCAGGCGTCACCTGTGCCTCGGGGATGTAGAGGAAGAAGCCCCTCATGGACCGCCCCCGCCCCGTAAACTTGGTGACGATATTGATTGTCTCATCGTCAAAATGGCCAGTATTCAGCAGCACGCTGTCTACGACCGCGGCAGCCATATCGACGGCAACACTCGGCGGGCTGGGCAAAAGGGTCCATCCAAAGAAATCGGAAAGGGCTTCGAGGTATGAACCGGTGACTATGTTCCCGGCTTCCTGGATGACGGATTCCGCCATCTCATCCAGACGTTTGGTTGTGCCGTGCGGTTGGCCTAGCAGCATATCAACCAGGTGCAGGGCGCCGTCGTACGGAAAGACGAGAAGCGCGTGACCCGGCATCTCGCCTGCCACAGTAATGTACACGCCAACCACCATGTCCTCGGGGTTGCCGGCGAACTCCGACAGATAAGCTGTTGGCGAAACACCCGCTGATATGACGTCTATACGCACTTCGCTGGAGGACATCACGGCTATCGCCTCCGCTGCATTGCGCACCCCTGCCTTGGCAGCCGTGAAAAAGCTGCCAGCGGGGAAATCGTTTTTCTTTCGGACTTGCATTTCCATTTTGGCACCCTCGGAATGCTACGCCGTTCTTCTAAGTGGTTTGCCAACCAGCGCCATGGGCACTGCCTGAGCGCGGGACCTGATCGATACCTCAGTATCCGTCTATCTGATGATGGCTTGTGGGATGAGGCCTGTGCT
>Ga0209638_1001589_pt1 | contig 14320 bp, 9 predicted proteins | sample BarGraNGADG00211_FD_184490 | JGI IMG/M metagenome (GOLD analysis project Ga0209638, IMG submission 184490) | Arctic peat soil microbial communities from Barrow, Alaska - Barrow Graham LP Ref core NGADG0002-211 (SPAdes) (version 2) | ecosystem: Environmental > Terrestrial > Soil > Wetlands > Peat... | reverse complement strand
TTCGTCCTCGCCACGTTTTGGCCACCGATCCGATAGACTACGCAAAATACATCAAGGTGCTTAAGTGAACAGTATTGCGGCTAACCTATGGCTCCGTCGCTGAGGAAGGCAGTTAAACCACATGTAACAATGGACTTCCGGGTTTTGCGACAGACACTAGTTAGGCCGCCGCCCCGAGGCCGCCCGCAATCGCTCGACGGCCCGTCTTAGTTCCGGGTCCGGTTTGAGCCGCAACGCCGTCTCGAGATGAAAAAGGGCCTCCGGCAGCCGGTGCGGAAGACGCGATAGCGCCACCCCTAAGTTGTAGTGTCCGTCGGCATAGTCGGGCCTGACGCGCAGCGCGGCTTCATACTCGGCAATCGCGTCGGGCATGCGCCCGGGCATCCGCGACAAGATGTTGGCAAGGTTATTGTGCGCTTCCGCGTAATCCCGCCGAATCCGCAACGCGGCTTTGTACTCGGCGATCGCGTCGGGCAGGCGGCCGGGTATCCGGGACAAAACCTGCCCCAAGTTATAATGCGCCTCAGCGTAATCCGGCCGGATGCGCAGGGCCGCTTCAAATGCCTGGATGGCCTCGGGCAGTCTCCCCGGCAAGCCAGCAAGAACATTTCCCACGTTGAGCTGCGCTTCTGCGTAGTCTGGTTTGATACGTAACGCCGCCTGGTACTCGGACATGGCTTCCGCCGACCGGCCCGGAATCTCCGACAATGCCACCCCCAGGTTGTAGTGTGCGTCGGCGTAATCGGGATCGAGGCGCAAGGCCGCATTGAACTGTGCAATTGCCTCGGGAAGGCGGCCGGCCTTCAGCAACGCATTTCCTAATTCGTTATGGGGAATCGGCCAGTCGGGAGCCAGCCGCAACGCTGCCTGGAACTGTGGGAACGACTCCGGCAACCGCCCCGGGATCCTGGCCAGTGCGTTTCCCAGCCCGGTGTGGGCCGTCACGGAATCGGGGTCGATCCGTAGCGCAGCCTCCCAAAGGCTGACAGCCTCCGGCAACTTACCGGGGACATTGACGAGATAATTCGCCAGGTTGACTTGAGCGACTGCGTTTTCGGCGGTGACATCCAGCGCGTGCCGGAACAGGGTCTCACTGTTCCGCCAGTGCTGAACCTGCAACCAGGCCAAGGCCGCGCAGGTCAGGCACGCCAGGGACATCAGAATGCCGGCAACCAGTTTCACCCGCGGATGGCGGGCTATTTCCGCCACACCCCAGGCGACCATAATCAAAAGGCCTACCATGGGGATGTAGGTGTAGCGATCGGCGCGTGCCTGGAGACCCACTTGTACGAGTCCTATAACGGGCACGAGGGTGCCGAGATACCAGAACCACCCCGTGACAAGATAAGGGCAGCGGCGACGCAAGCGCACCACGATCAAACTGACGCAGGCCAAAGCGAGGGCGGCGAGGGTAGCCTGCCAGGTCGGGATATGTCGCGGATAGGGGTAAATAACGGCCAGCCGGACAGGCCAGAGTGTCTGAGCGATATAGGCTACCCAGGAAGTCAGTGCATTCTCGAAGCGCAGGCCGATGGGAAACGCGCTGAGCGCTTTGACCGCCCCCCCGCGGTGTTGCGCCAGATAGGTGATGACCGAGACCGCCAGGGAAAGCGCCATAAGCGGCGCCTTTTCCAAGATAATCACTCCCGGTCGCCATTTGCCGCCGCCTTGGGCCTGCACCGGGAATGACAAGCGTCGCAACGGCCAAAAGTCCAACAACAGCAGCACGAAAGGCAACGTAGTGATCATCGGCTTGGCCATGAGGCCTAAGCAGAACATCAGCAGAACCAGCAGGTATCGGCCTGATGAGAGGCGTTCCGTGTACCACACATAAGCCCAAAGCGTTAGAAACCAGAAGAACCCACTTAGAACGTCCTTCCTTTCCGCGACCCAGGCTACCGATTCCACGTGCAAAGGGTGCACCGCCCAAAGAAACGCCACCAGGGCGCTGCGCCAGCGCGCGCCCGTTGCGCGGTAGAGGAATGCGAACAGGAGGAGCGAGGCCAGCGCGTGGATCAGGACGTTTGTGATATGGTGCCAGCCGCTATCGAGACCGAAAAACTGGCAATCCAGCATGTGTGAAATCCAGGTTGCGGGGAACCAGTTGGCAGCATCCTGGGAGGTCAAGGCCCACTCGATGCCTTCCAGCGTGATGCCGCGACGCACATGGAGATTGCCACTGGTGTACGCGGAATCGTCGAGGTTGACGAACTCGAAACGCCGTACCTGGGCATAGACAGCGAAGGTGGCCATAAGCAAGGCCAGGCAGATCAGCACGTCCCTGAAACAATATGGCTGCTTCTTTGGCGCATCCGGAAAGGCAGTTGGCTTCTGGCGCGAATTGGTGGTGTTGGAGCGGATCGCACGCACTGGACGATACGAGCAGCATAACGGAACGCGGAGACCGGGCGCAACACTACTGAAGAGAACCGGGATGGGTGTTTTTAACGCAGCTCCCCGGTTTTCGGCTTCCATTCTCGAGCGAGGCGCCGGGCTTCGGCGATTTGGTCCGGTGTCATCTTGCCGGCAACAATATCCCGATACTTGACGCCATCGGTGTTACCGGAGATACCCGCCAGGCTGAACCACATGTGCGCTTGAATGAAGTCCTGCGCGACGCCTTGGCCTTGGCCATACATAAGGCCGAGGTTCAACTGCGCGTCCGCATTGCCTTGCACTGCCGCCAACCCATACCACCGCGCGGCTTCCTTATAGTCCTTCGCGACACCTTGGCCGTCGTGACACATGAGGCCAAGAAAGAACTGCGCGGACGCCTTCCCCTGCTCCGCCGCCAGTCGTAGCCACCGCGCGGCCTCCCCGTAGTCCTTTGCGAGACCTCGGCCTTCGTGATACATCACCCCGAGAATCCACTGCGCAGCCACGGCCCCCTGGTCCCCTGCCAATCGGTACCACCGCGCGGCTTCCTTGTCGTCCTGCGCGACACCTTGGCCTTCGTGATACATGACGGCGAGGTTCAACTGCGCATCCGCGGCCCCCTGCTCCGCCGCCAATCGGTACCACCGCGCAGCCTCCTTGTAGTCTCGCGCGACACCATGGCCTTCGTGATACGTGACACCGAGAAAGAACTGCGCAGCTGCCTTGCCCTGCTGCGCCGCCAAGCGATACCACCGGGCGGCTTCGGCGTAATCCTGCGCGACACTTTGGCCTTGGCCATACATGACGCCAAGGTTCAACTGCGCGTCCGCATTCCCCTGCTCCGCCGCCAGCCGGTACCACCGCGCGGCTTCGGCGTAATCCCGCGCGACACCTCGGCCATCGTGATACATGACTCCGAGGCTGAATTGCGCAGACGCATTCCCCTGCTCCGCCGACGCCAGGAGTTCCTTGAGTGCTGTTGGGTTATCGAGGGTTGTTGCTCCCGGCGGCGGCTTCAACGGGGTATCAGCGTTCTTCACTGGCTCCTGCCCTGCCGCCAGGCCAGGCGCTACTGGCAAGCAGAGCGAGAAGAATAGGATCGCGGCGCTCAGTTGCGGCACTTGCATGAGCCGATTCTACACCCAAAAGCAATCCACCACTATTGGTCCCGTTGGACCGAGCCGCGGACGATTCTGGTGGCTCAGAAGAGTCGCCTTGGCGGGCGACCAACTGCCAGCATGAGGCGCACTTGATCCAGAGGTGCACTAAACCAATGCGCACAAGGTCGGGGTACCAGAGATCCACGCGGCCTTTTGCCCGCGCCTTGTTTCCGTCGACCTTGACGGTGCCGCTGACCGGTTTGGTGGTAGGACCACCAGACCATGTAGCAGTCCCGGAGCCATGATACGGAAACTCTGTTTAAATTTCAGGAGCTTACCCAGAATTTCGGGGATGAGATGCTCAACGGCAGAAGGATCAGCGCGTTAAGTCTTTCACAAGCGGCCACGGCAGTTTCCGCACTCGGCTGCTCCAAGGAAGCTCGATAGTGCCATCTGAGGCCCATTAGAAAGCCTATACGGACCTCGCCTGTCACACACCGGCTCGCTCGTTTTCAATAAGAAACGTCGCCCGCCCGTACGCGCCTCGGGCGGAACGAGGTCGAGCGCCGCACACTCGGAAAACGGCAGTCCGTTGGGGCCAGCGGACAGAGACGCGGCCCCAAAAGTGGGGAAATTTCTGTTTCCCCAAAAAACTCTTGGTTGACATAATGGTACAGTGGTCATACCATTGATCATCATGTCAAACAGCCACGTAGTTGACGGCGCGTTTACAGCCAACGGGCCGCGTCTTGTCGCCGCTTTGCTATTGAGCGGCCTCTTCTGGGTTGCGAACGGGCAGACCACGACCGCGACGCTTTTCGGCGTGGTCCGGGATAGCAGCGGCGCTGTCGTGCCCGACGCGACGGTTACCGCTCGCAATGCCGGGACGTCCTTCTCGCGCGTGGGCTCAAGCAACGAGACCGGGGCGTACCTGATCACGAATCTTCCTGTCGGGCCTTACGCGCTTTCGATCGAGAAGACCGGGTTTCGGAAGTTTACTCAAGACGGTATCACCTTGCAGGTCAACCAAAATGCCCGCCTGGATGCCGTCCTTGTGGTCGGGGAGGTGACCGATGCCGTCACGATATCCGCGGCTGCCATCAACGTCGACACCAGGGAGTCGGCTGTCGGCGACGTGGTAGACCGCACTCGAGTTCAGGAGCTGCCGCTGAATGGCCGCAACGTAATGCAACTGGCACAAGTTATCCCGGGGGTTAGCACAGTCTCGGCGCCAACACTAGAGACACGGGGACGTGACGGCCCCGCGGTGGGCGTGGCGGGCGGGCGCGCCACCCAAAATGAGATCCGCTTTGACGGTTCGTCCCACGTGGCGCTGTACCACAATTCCATCCTCAACCTGCCGTCGCCCGACGCGCTACAGGAATTCAAGGTGTTAACGAGCAATTTCAGCGCGGAATACGGCCGTTACGGCGGAGGTGTGTTCATCGCCGTCACTCGTGCAGGTACCAACCAGTTTCACGGTTCACTCTGGGAGTACCTCCGCAACAAGGCGCTCAATGCGCGCAATTTTTTCTCCGTGGACAAGCCTGACCTCAAGCAAAATCAGTTCGGCTTTACGCTCGGAGGCCCGGTCATCCACAACCGCACATTCTTCTTCGCTTCGTACCAGGGTACTAGAGTCGCTCAATCCCAGTTGCTTGCCTCCGCGACTCCACCTACGGCGGCGGAACGCGCGGGAGATTTTTCGGCATCGAGCAAGAAGCCGGTCGATCCGCTCACCCATCAGCCGTTCCCAGGTGGGAAGATTCCCCAAAACCGATTCGATACTGCGGCCGTCGGGCTGCTAAACGCCTACGTGCCATTGCCGAACACCACGACTGGTGCATTTGTGGCCCTAAGCCCGCAGCCGAGCCATGGCAATCAGGTTCTGTGGCGGGTGGACCATAGTTTCAGCGCCAGAAACTCCCTGGATTTCCGTTACTTCGTGGATCACACCGACACGACCTCCCAAGCTGGAAACATCCCTAAGTACGCGCCTAATCCCGAATGGCTCAAGGTTACGAACCTAGCCCTCCACGATACACACACGTTCAGTCCTTCCTTGCTGAACGAATTTCGGATCGGCATCAATCGGAATCGCTCCGAGGTGGAGTCTCAGGGTACCGCTCAATTGTCCGATTACGGGGCGATTTTTCCGGGAGTAGTCACCCCGCAACTGCCACAACTCAGTGTTACGGGTTTCTTCAGTCTCAGCAGTAACGACAGATATGGCGACCCCACGAACATTTATCAAGTGGGCGACACTCTTCGCCGAGTCAACGGTGCGCACTCTCTATCTTTCGGTGGCGAGGTTACGCGTAACGAATTCTACGGTCACGGCTCTTCCGGTAATCCGGGCGTCATCAGCTTTGACGGCTCAAACACTACAAACGCGTTTGCGGATTATCTTATCGGCAAGCCGGTTAGTGTTCAACAAACCAGTGTATATCAGCGGATCGTCAAAGAGACCTCCTGGTACTTGTTCGTGCAGGATGACGTGCGCGTCTCATCGAGACTGAGCTTGAACTTGGGGCTTCGATATGAGTACGTTCCGCCTTATCACAATTCGCATGACACGGTCAATGTTTACCGTGCCGGCCAACAATCCACAGTAGTGCCTAACGCACCTCTCGGGATGGCTTTTCCGGGAGATAAAGGAGTCGTCCCTGGACTGATTCCCACGGACAAAAACAACTTCGGTCCGCGCGTCGGATTTGCATGGGACATCGCAGGAAACGGAAAAACTGCGCTCAAAGGGTCGTATGGATTGTTTCACGAAAACTATCGCGCCGACATGTGGACATATGGCAATTCGAATCAGCCCTTTGTAATCCTGGTCAAGATAAACAACCCCTACAGCCTGAGTGACCCATTTCACGGCCAGGTCGACCCTTTCCCGTTTACCTATTCCAGCGGCTCGGCTAGATTCACCCTCCCGATGTCGCTCTTCACCGTTCTCGATCCCACTGCCAGATCGCCGTACATACACCACGCGAGCCTCAGCCTCGAGCGTTCCCTGCCTGCAAATATCGTGTTGAAGGCGGGGTACGTGGGAAAGCTCTCGCACAATCTGATCCGGATGGTGCAGCAGGATCCCGCGGTCTATATCCCGGGCAAGTCGACGATCGCCAACACGGATTCGCGCCGGCTTCTGGCCCCATACGGGTACGCCAGCCTCCGCGACATTGTGTCCAACTCGAATGGTGCCTATCACTCCTTGCAGCTTTCGGTGAACAAGCGGGTCACCCACGGGCTGACGGTGATGAGTTCCTATGTATTCGGGAAGTTCCTCGATTACTTTTCGGGCGACAACCTCGGCACAACTCCGCAGGATCCGTATAATCAACGCGCCGATCGTAGCCGATCGGATAACGACCGCCGGCACGTGTTCAATATGTCGATCGTCTACCAAATTCCTACGGCCGGCCGGCAATGGCTGGTGCGGAATGCCCTCGGGGGCTGGGAGATAGCCAGCCTGACGAGCATAATCAGTGGCGCTCCCGTCAACATCACCAGCGGCGTGGATGCCTCTCTTACCGGCGTCGGCTTTGACCGGCCGGATTTGATAGGGGATCCTGTAGTGACGCATTCGAGCCGCAACGATATGATTCAGCGCTTCTTTAACACCTCCGCATTCGTGCAGAACCAGCCGGGCAGTTACGGTGGCCTTGGCCGTAATGCCCTTAACGGCCCCGCCCAGTCCACCACTGATCTAGCATTGGTCAAGGCGTTTCCAATTCATGAACGCTTCGGCAAAATACAATTTCGAGCCGAGTCCTACAATCTTTTCAACCAGGTGAACCTCGGCTCGCCAACCAGCTCACTGAACAACAGGAACTTTGGCCGGATCCTGTCTGCGGGCAGTCCTCGGATCCTGCAATTTGCGCTGCGCTATGCGTTCTAACGTCGTTGACAGGCCGGATTGGACTACAAGAGGGATTTACTATGATGAAGCAGACCGCTATTTGCAGTTTTCTCGCCGTCATGAGCGTGCTGCCTGCCAGCGCGCAGAAGAAGCAGTGGTGGATGGACGAGCCAGTTCGCTTGATATTGCCGCTCATACCTGAGAACCGGGGCGCAATCGACACGGACAAGCTGATCCAGCAGTTAGTCGATATGAATGCCAATGCTCTCCTGTTTCCGATGGGTGGGATCGCCGCCTACTATCCGACGCAGGTGGAGTTTCACTACCGTAGCCCTTCCTTACCGCCAGGGCGGGACCTCTTCGGCGAAGTGCTGCAAAAAGCTCACGCGCGCGGGATCCGCGTCATGGCGCGTTTCGAGTGGAGTATGAACCAAAGCAAGGGAGCCTATGAGGCCCACCCGGATTGGTTCCAACGGCAGGCCAACGGGAAGCCGAACATCTGGAACGGTTGCTACCTGACGTGTGTCAACGGCGGTTACTATCAGGAACAGGCGTTCAAGATCCTGGGCGAAGTGCTGGAGAAGTACCCGATTGATGGCACCTTTTTCAATGCATCGGGGCAGAGGATGAGCGACAACGACGGCAATACCTATGCCCCGTGCACTTGCGCCAACTGCGAACGCCTGTTCCGGGCAAAGTATAACCGTGACATCCCGGCGAAGCCGGATGCGCAATATCGCGAATTCATTGCCGAGGCCAACCGTTCCGTCCTCGCCAGAATTAGTGAATTCCTCCACTCCAAGCGTCCCGACCTGAATGTGATGCTGGGAAGGGGGGACGCCGCATTTATCGATTCCTTCAACTCCGAGATCCACAGCGCCTCCGTGATCGGCGACCGTGCGTACTGGCTATATGCGGCCAGCCAGACCGTCAACAGCGAACGCACCACGTTTCCCAATCAGATGGCCTTCGATAATGACGCCGCCTTCCTCGATGGCTACTGGCGCTTTGCGCACCGGTCAGCGCCGGATGGCGAAATCCGCGCCTATCAGAACATGGCCAACGGGGCGGGACCCTATCTGTTCATAAATGGGGACATGGACCAGAACGACGGGAACGCACTGAAAGGCGCCCGGCCGGCCTTTCAATTCCACAAAGACCATGAAGAGCTTTACGTACGGCAAGAAAGTGCCGCGCGTGTTTTGCTGCTGGAGGCGCAGGGCACCGGCGGCGTGCCCGGTGGCGGCGGGCGCGGCGGACCCGGTGGTGGCGGCGGCCGCGATGGCGACACTTCCCAGCGCGGTTTTTTCCGCATCCTCTCGGAGCAGCACATTCCCTTTGCCATGTCGAACGACCTGAGTTGGATTGACAAGGAGCCCAACAAGTACGACTTGGTCATCTCCTATAGAGGCGCGCCACCCGCACTGGACCGATATCTTCGTCAAGGCGGACGGGTACTCGTAGCCGGCGCAACCAAGCCCCAGCTCGAGCTGCCCCCAGTCGTGAAGCTCTGGAAGAGGGAGGAGACACGATCGGCTTACTGGCGGGTTCAGGATCGCGCGCTGCTTCCGTCGCTTAAGGATACCGACATCGTGTTCTTTTACAGCGAGTATCTGGAGCTGGAGCCGCGCGGCAAGCCGGCGCTGACCATGATTCCCACTTCGATGGTCGGTCCGATGGAGAAGGTTCACGTGGACTGGAAGGACACCACCAAGCCGGGTCTATACGTGGCCGACTATGGGAAAGGAAAGCTCGCGTACATCCCGTGGGATTTGGGCGATCTCTATTACCGCTACAGTCCGGTGTACCACTCCGCGATCGTGGGCGACCTGGTCGATTATCTGCTGCCGAAGGGCCGGCAGTTGAAGACCAACGCTCACCCCATGGTGGAGATGACGCTTCAACAACAGAAACAGCAAGGACGCACCTTGGTGCATTTCGTGAACCTCTCCGGGTGTTCCCAGACTGCCTACCACCCGGCCATCCCCATGAGCAACATCAGGGTGGACGTGGCGGGTAATTTCAGTTCCGCCCGCATGGTCAGCACGGGCAGGGATTTACCCATTAAGAAGGAAGGCGACTATGTCACCTTCAACTTGCCGAGTCTTGATACCTACGACGTCGTGGTTCTGCGATAGGGGGCCTTTTGAAGAGAACACCCCCGACGTCGAGAGCCGTTCGCATTGAAGCTTCTATTGTAAGGAAACCAAATTGCCCAGATTCGCAGCCAATCTATCCATGATGTTTAACGAGGTGCCTTTCCTGGACCGCTTCGGTGCCGCTGCCGATGCCGGTTTCCAGGGAGTGGAGTTCCTCTTTCCGTATGAGTACCCAGTGGGGGCGCTGGTGGAGCGCCTCAGCCGCCATCGCCTGGAAAACGTGCTCTTCAATCTGCCTCCCGGCAACTGGAGCGCTGGAGAGCGCGGGCTGACCTGTCTTCCCGGCCGCCTCGACGAGTTTCGCGCCGGCGTGGAAACGGCGCTCGCCTACGCGACCGGCCTGGGAACCAAACGAGTGCACGCCATGGCCGGCATTGCTCCATCCGGCGCCAATCCCGCGGAGCTGTGGGAGGCCTATGTCGCCAATCTCAAGTACGCCGCCGCCGAATGCGCGCGGCACGGCATCACGCTCGCGATCGAAGCCATCAATACGCGCGATATGCCCGGCTTCTACCTGAACACGCAACAGCAGGCCTACGAAGTTTTGCAGGAGGTGAACGCCCCCAATCTCAAGATGCAGATGGATTGTTATCACATGCAGATTATGGAAGGCGACCTCGCCACCAAGCTGCGGAGGTATGCTCCCCACTGCGCCCACATTCAAGTGGCCGGCGTTCCGGAACGCCACGAACCCGATACGGGCGAAGTTCGCTATACGTATCTCTTCGATCTGCTGGACAATATCGGATATGACGGTTGGGTCGGCTGTGAATACCGCCCCGCTGCCAAAACCGTAGACGGGCTGAGCTGGTTTCGCGCGCTTTCTTCCCAGCATGCCGCGGTCTAATCGAAAGCGTCGGGAGAGATTACATGTCGAATATCGGATTTATCGGTCTGGGCATCATGGGAAACGCGATGTCCAGAAACCTCTTGAAAGCGGGACACTCGCTGGTGGTCTACGACGTCGTGCCGCAGTTGGTGGACCGGGTGGTGGCGGGCGGCGCCACTCCGGGCGCGTCCTGCCAGGACGTGGCGTCGCGCTCGGACATCATCGTCACCATGCTGCCGGACGGACCCGAAGTGGAGCAGGCCATGCTCGGCCCCGCGGGCGTGCTGGAAGGCGCGCGCAAGGGTGCGACCGTGGTCGACATGAGCTCGATCAGCCCGCTGGTGGCGCAGAAAGTGGCCGCCGCCTGTGCGGCCAAGCGAGTGGAGTTTCTGGACGCCCCGGTGAGCGGCGGCGAACCCAAGGCTATCGATGGCACGCTCGCCATCATGGTGGGCGGCGATGAGAAGGTCTTTGAAAAAGTGCTGCCCATCCTTCAGAAAATGGGCTCCAGCGTGACCCTCACGGGTGCGGTCGGCGCCGGCAACGTCACCAAGCTCGCCAACCAGATCATCGTGGCGTGCAACATCGCCGCCATGGGCGAAGCGCTGGTGCTGGCGACCCGCGCCGGTCTCGATCCCGAGGTAGTATTCAACGCGATCAAGGGAGGTCTGGCCGGCAGCACTGTGCTCAACGCCAAGGCACCCATGGTCATCTCGCGCAATTTCAAGCCGGGCTTTCGCATTCGTCTCCACCAGAAGGATCTGCGCAACGCGCTGCTGGCGGCCGAATCGATGAAGGTCGCGCTGCCTCTTACCAGCACCGTGCAACAGATGTTGATGGCTCTAATGAATGACGGCAAAGGCGATCTGGACCATTCCGCCCTCGTGACGTTTACCGAGCAGATGGCAAATACCGAGATAAAGCGTGGGGATTGAACGCGTGGGGGCCAAGTTCAGCGAGGCGACGCTGCCCAAAACCGGCACGGGCAAGACCCTCAAACGCGAACTGCGCGAAACGTTATGGAGTGGAAAGGATCCACGGATTCAAGGCTGAGCCGCTATGTGGCAACAAACTTATACACCCATTGGAAACAGTCTGCCGCTCTCGGCGTTGGTGGCCGCGATTCCGATTTTCACCTTGCTCGTTCTGCTGGGTGTGATGCGCAAGCCCGCTTGGATGGCCTCGCTGGCGGGCCTCGCAGCGGCGGCGCTGGTGGCCGCCGGTGTGTACGGCATGCCGCTGGGATTGCTCGCCGGCACGGTCACTTACGGCGCGGCATTCGGGCTATTTCCGATCGGGTGGGTAGTGTTCAGCGCGATTCTGCTCTACCGCGTGACACTCGAAAGCGGCAAGTTCGAAGTGCTGAAAGATTCCATCGGGCACCTGACCACCGACTCGCGCTTGCAGGCGCTGTTGATCGCCTTCGCCTTCGGCGCATTCATCGAGGGCGCCGCGGGCTTCGGCACACCAGTGGCAGTGGCGGCGGCAATGCTCACCGGACTTGGCTTCGAGCCGTTCTACGCGGCTGCCATCTGCTTGCTGGCCAACACAGCGCCGGTGGCGTTCGGATCCATCGGGATTCCCATCACCACGCTGGCCGTAACCACGGGACTACCGCTCGATCGGCTGAGCGCGGGCGTGGGGCGCATCTGCGCCCCCGTGTCGCTGTTCGTCCCGGCGTACCTGATCCTGGTGATGGGCGGCTGGAAGGGGCTGCGCGGCGTGCTGCCGGCTGCGGCGATGTGCGGCGCGGCATTCGCCGGCACGCAGTTTCTAGTGTCGAATTACATGGGACCGCAGCTCACCGACATTCTGGCATCCCTGGCGGCCATGGGCGCCCTGCTCATCGTCATCCGGCGGCGTGGCGGACCGCCGCGGAAACATAGCGGCCGGGAGATCGCTCTCGCATGGGCGCCGTACTTACTGCTGGTGATCTTCGTTCTGCTGTGGGGATACCCGCCGCTGCAAACCCAGCTCAACGCCTTCAACGTCCGGGTGAACTGGCCGGGCCTGCACAACGCGATCCAGCGCATGCCGCCCGTGGTGGCCAAGGCGACAGCGTATGGGGCCGTCTACAACTTCACCTGGCTCTCGGCGTCCGGCACGGCCTGCCTGCTGGCGGCAATCCTCGGCGCCATGGTCGCCGGCCTTTCGATAAGGCAGTTTGGGCGCGTGTTGCGGCACACCGCCAAGCAACTGGCGCTGGCGGAACTTACGCTGGCGGCAGTGCTCGGCCTGGCCTTCCTGATGAACTACTCGGGAGCGACGGCGACGCTCGGTCTCGCCTTCGCGGCGACCGGCGTACTTTTTCCGTTCTTTAGCGCGCTCTTAGGTTGGTTGGGCGTCTTCCTGACCGGCAGCGACACATCGGCCAACGCGCTCTTCGGCACGCTGCAAGTGGTGACGGCGGAGAAACTCGGGCAAAACCCGGTATTGATGGCGGCAGCGAATTCCGCGGGCGGAGTCATGGGCAAGATGATCAGCCTGACCAGCATCGCGGTGGCGGCGGCAGCTACCAGCATGAAGCGCGAAGACGAGGGTCGCCTGTTCCGCTTCACCCTGCGCCATAGTATATTCCTGGCCAGCATGATCGGCCTCCTGGTCATGTTCTACGCCTACGTAGCGCCCGCCTGGGCGCCATAATGCGATAGGCCACGCCGTGCCCAACCCAGTGTGCCAGCAGAATTCCCACAAACTGTCGAAGTCTTCTACGGCAGATTCCCACAGTTTGTGGAGGTTTCTTGCATTCTGAGCCGGTGAGGGGTATTGTAAATAACAGGATCTGTTTCACGGAATCAGAGTTGGTAGATGCATGTCTGTATGGAATCGCAGGGATGTCCTCAGAATGGGGGCGGTCGGTCTGGCTGGTGTCGAGCGCGCCCTATCCGCGCCGCCAGCGTTGAGCATCGCGCACTATCGCACGTCGCCCACCGCGAAGGAGGCTATTGCGGAGGAGGCGAAAATGCTGACCCGCAAGGCTATCGAAGCGCTGGGCGGGATGCAGCGATTCGTGTCGAAGGGCAACAGCGTCTGGGTAAAGCCGAACATCGGTTGGGACCGGAGCCCCGAGCTGGCCGCCACGACCAACCCGGATGTGGTAGCCGCTCTGGTGGAAATGTGCTTCCAGGCCGGCGCGGGCAAGGTGATTGTCAGCGACAATGCCTGCAATCCCGCCCAGCGCACTTTCCCGCGCAGCGGCATCCAGCCGGCCGCCGAAAAGAGCGGAGCGCGTGTCTTCTTCATGGACGAGCGGAAGTTCCGGAAGATGGCGATCAAGGGGCATGTGCTCAAAGAATGGGAGATCTACACTGACATCGTCGAGTCCGACCGGGTCATCAATGTCGCCATCGTGAAGCATCATGGGCTGTGCAAGGCAACGCTGGGGATGAAGAATCTGATGGGCGCCACGGGCGGGGCGAGGAACCGCTTTCACCAGAACCTGGACCAGACCGTGGTCGATTTGGCCGCGTTCCTGAAGCCGCAACTGGTGGTGCTCGACGCCATCCGCATTCTGGCGGCCAACGGGCCCACGGGCGGCAACCTGGCCGACGTGAGACGCAAGGACACCATCGTGGCCGGGGTGGATCAGGTGGCCGTGGATGCGCTGGGCGCCACGCTGCTCGGGCTCAGGCCCGAGGAACTCGCCCACATCATAGAAGCGAATTCGCGCGGTTTGGGGACCATGAACTACCGGTCGCTCTCCCCCGTGCAGGTGGAGGTCTGATAACGATGGTGTACCGACTTTTCCTCGTGCTCGGATTAGCCTGTTTTCCGCTGGCGGCGCAGGATGGCGAGACAGGTCCCGCCAAGCCGGCCGTCATTCCCGAGCCGGTCAAGAGTTCGCTCGCGGCGCTGGTGCCGGCTGCGCGCGAACTGGGCGGCGCGGGCTCCGGGGAACGCCGCTTTTACGGCTCGGATCTCTGGACCTACATCGACGGCGGCGCCGAACCCTACCACGGCTACGGCATGGTCGCCATGGTTCACCAGGAGT
>Ga0209638_1001587_pt1 | contig 14331 bp, 15 predicted proteins | sample BarGraNGADG00211_FD_184490 | JGI IMG/M metagenome (GOLD analysis project Ga0209638, IMG submission 184490) | Arctic peat soil microbial communities from Barrow, Alaska - Barrow Graham LP Ref core NGADG0002-211 (SPAdes) (version 2) | ecosystem: Environmental > Terrestrial > Soil > Wetlands > Peat... | reverse complement strand
GCGGGACTGACCTCTGGTTTGCGCAGTTGAACCAAGGCCTACCGGATCTAAACGGGCTCGATGGGCTGTTCTACTCGATCGCCGCTACCGTCCATGCCGGTGACGACCTTTCAGTCCTGGAAACGCCGGGCGGCGCAGGCGACACGGTTCGGTCCGCCCGCGCCCTCGCCGCCGGGCGCGACGTGTTCGTCGGCCCGATCTCGCTTCGGCCGCGGGCGTGGCCGTTCGGAGCGCTCGAGGGCGAGCACGGGCTGCCGTTTTCCGTCGACATACGGCAGCCGTCGCTGCTCGCTGCGGCGTGGACGGTCGCTAGCCTCGCGGAGATCGCGGGGGCAGGTCCCGCGTCGCTCACGATCTTCGAGACGACTGGCTGGCGTGGGGTACTCGAGGGCAGGGCCGGCTCGTTGTCGCCACTGGTCTTCCACTCCCGGCCCGGCGAGGTCTTCCCGCTGTACCACGTTCTGGCCGACTACGGTGAGTGGCGGCGGAACGGCGAGCTGCACCTTGTCCACGCGTCGCAGCCGCTCGCCGTGGGGGCGCTCGCGGTCCGCGCCGAACGTCGCCTCCACGTGTTAGTGGCGAACCTCACGGCCGAGCCGCAGCGTGCTGTCGTTTGCCCGCTGGCCGCAAAGGAGGCGGACGTGCGCGTTCTCGACGAGAAAACCGGGCAACGCGCGAGCGTGAGCCCGTTGGCAGTCCGGGACGAGCGCGAGAGGCACGTCCTTGGGAAAGGCGGTGAGCTCGAACTCGAACTCGCGCCGTACGCCGTCGTGCGCATCGACGCCGTCTGAGATCCGCCCGGCATGAGCCGCGTCGTCGATGTGGGTGATTGTGGGTTTTCCACATAATTGTCACACTATTCCCGTATATTCCCAGATTATCCATTGCAATCCAACACCGAGAATGCTAGGTTCGCCGTATGGTCGACGTGCTCGACGCGGAGAGAGCCGCAGAATGGGAGTTCTCTCTGGCTGGCGGTGCGTACATCGTCACAGGTGCAGCCTCCGGCATCGGCAAGGCCACGACACTCGTCCTCGCGGAGCTCGGTGCCGGCGTCGTCGCGGTCGACATCGACGGGGATCGTCTCGCGGATGTCTCGGCGACCTCGGAGGCGATCGTTCCACTCGTGGGCGACTGCTCCGCGGAGGCTGTTGCGCAGCAGGCAGTCCGGGAGTCGGACCGAACATTCGGCTGCCTGAGCGGTCTCGTCGCGAACGTCGGGATCGCAGTCACGGCGCGGGTCGAGGAGCTGGAGCTCGAGCAGTGGACGAAGTCGCTCGCTGTCAACCTGACCTCGCACTTCCTCGCAACCCGCGAGACGCTGCGCCATCTGGTTGCTCAGGGACGCGGCGGCGCGATCGTCTACGTTGCCTCGAAGAACGCTTACAGCCCCGGGGCGGGCTTCGGCGCGTACTCCTGTGCGAAAGCCGGGATGGTCCAGCTGGCTCGGATCGTTGCGCTGGAGGGTGCAGACGCTGGCATCCGCGCGAACATCGTCTGCCCTGACGCGGTGTTCGAGGACTCGCGGCTTTGGTCGGATGAGATCAAGAGCATGCGTGCGCACGAGCACGGAGTGGAACCGGACAAGCTTGAGGCCTTCTACCAGCAGCGAAACCTGCTCCGGACGCGGATCTTCCCCCGCGACGTGGCTCGTTCGATCGCGTTCCTACTCTCGCCCTGGTCGGCGAAGACGACCGGCTGCGTGATCACGGTCGACGGAGGCCTCCCGGGTGTCTTCCCACGCTAACCCACCTTTAGAGAATCGGAGGCAGCGCTGTGCCTGACGTCGACACCCTCGAAACTCGCGATTTCCGACCCGGCGTGTCCACACCGAACGGCGCCGCGGCTCTAGTGAAAGGCGCAGGCGCGCTCGACTGGGGCATGCAGAACCGGCTGTCGTCGATCTTTTCCGGCCCCGGTGGCCGCACGGTCATGCTCGCCATCGACCACGGCTATTTCCAGGGGCCGACATCTGGGCTCGAGCGCATCGACCTGGACATCCTTCCGCTTGTCGGTTCCGCCGATGCGCTCATGCTGACGCGCGGCATCCTGCGGTCAGTCGTGCCGCCGGCATCGCAGGTGCCGTTTGTGTTGCGCGCGAGCGGCGGCCCGAGCGTGCTCGGCGAGCTCTCCGACGAGTACGTCGCCCTCGATATGCAAGACGCGGCGCGACTCAACGCCGCCGCTGTAGCGGTCCAGGTCTTCATCGGCGGCAAGTACGAGTCCCGAACGGTGAAGAACATGCTGCAGCTAATCGACGACGGACTTCGCTACGGCATCCCGGTGCTCGGCGTGACGGCCGTTGGGCGCGAACTCACGCGCGATGCTCGCTACCTGCGCCTGGCCTGCCGGATCATCGCCGAGCTCGGCGCGTCGGTTGTCAAGACGTACTACTGCGACGACGGCTTCGAGTCGGTGACGGCGACCTGCCCGGTTCCGGTGATTATGGCCGGCGGCAAGAAGCTGCCGGAGCTCGAGGCGCTGACGATGGCGCATCGCGCCGTGCAGGAAGGCGCGGCGGGCGTCGACATGGGGCGCAACATCTTCCAGTCGGAACACCCGTCGGCGATGATTGCCGCCGTCCGCGCCGTCGTTCACGACGACCGTGAACCCGAGGATGCATACGACCTGTTCCGCTCGCTCGTGGCGGACGCATGAGCGAACGTGTTCGCCTTCTGCCGGTTGAACGCCGACGCCAGATCGCTGAACTGGTTGATGAGTCGGGCGCGCTACGCATCGGGGAGCTCACTTCCCGGTTCGGCGTCACCGACGAGACGATCCGGCGCGACCTATCGGCGCTCGAGGAGGAGGGCGTTCTGACTCGTCAACATGGTGGCGCACTCTCGACCGGGATGAGTGTCGAGACACCGTATCGCAGACGCACGCGCGAGCAGAACGCGGCTAAGGAGACGATCGCGCGTGCAGCGGTGGAGTTCATCCACGATGGGAGCACGATCATCGTCGACTCAGGAACAACGATGAAGAGCCTCGTCGATCTCCTTCGCACGAAGCGCGACCTTGTCGTAATCACAAACGGCGTCAGCCATGTGCCCGACTTGCTCGCGAACCCATCAACTACGGTCGTTATGACTGGCGGTAGCGTCCGCCGCGCAAGCCTCGGCGCGGTCGGCGACCTGGCGGTTGCAACGCTGCAGACACTTCGCGCCGACCATACGTTCCTCGCCACGCATGGCTTCTCCGCTGAGGCCGGCGTGACCTATCCGAGCTTCGAGGAAGTGGCCGTCAAGCGCGCCATGATCGCCGCCGGCGTCGAGGTGACGCTCCTCGCCGACGGGACCAAGTGCGGCCGGACGTCGATGGTGCGCGTCGCGTCGCTCGAGGCCTTTGACCGCGTCATCACGAGCGCGCCGGTACCCGACGAAGAGCTCACGAAGATCCGCCAGCTCGGCGTTGAGGTCATGGTGGTCGGCTCGGAAGAAGAGAAGGTCATGGTGGTCGGCTCGGAAGAAGTCGAGGAACAACGAGGCGCAGCATGACGCGCGCCGGCGGCACGTTGAAGAAGCTCATCAACGACTCGGCAGACGCCGTCGACGAGCTACTCGAGGCGTTCGTCGCGGCTCATCCCGACATCGTCGCGCTGCCCGTGCCGCGTGTCGCAACACGAGCTGTCCCCGCCAAGGGCAAGGTCGGCATCACAATCGGCGGCGGCTCCGGCCACGAGCCGGCGATGATCGGCTACGTCGGCGAGGGATTCGCAGACAGCGCGGCGGCGGGCAACATCTTCGCTGCGCCCGGCCCGGACGTCATTCTCGACTCGATCCGGGCTGCGGACCACGGCCGTGGGGTCGTCCTGCTCTACGGGAACTACTCGGGCGACGTTCTCAACTGCCGGCTCGCGATTCAGCGCGCAGTGGCTGAGAACATCGACGTCCGCGCCGTCTACGTCTCCGACGATGTCGCGTCCGCGCCGCCCGGGGAGGCCGAGAAGCGTCGCGGCATCGCCGGCGACATCATCGTTTTCAAGGCTGCAGGTGCCGCCGCCGAGACGGGCATGTCGCTCGACGATGTCGAGCGAATCGCCCGGTCGGCGAACGCCAACACATACAGCATGGGTGTCGCGCTCAGCGGGGCGGAGCTCCCCGGCGCGCCGGCACCGACGTTTGAGTGCGGCCCGGACGAGATGGAAGTCGGCCTCGGAATACATGGGGAGCCTGGCGTCAGTCGTCAGACACTCGGTACCGCGGACGAGGTTGGAACGCTTCTCGCCGAGCGAATCCTCGACGACTTCGAACCCCCACCTGGAACGAAGGTCGTGGTGCTCGTCAACGGACTTGGCGCAACGCCATCACTCGAGCTGTACCTCGTCTACCGAAGCGTGCGGCGGCTGCTCGAGGAACGTGGCATCGATGTCGTTCGCACCTACATAGGCGAGTTCATCACCTCGCTGCAGATGGCGGGACTGTCGGTGACGGTGACGAAGCTCGACGACGAGCTGCTCTCGTTACTCGACGCGCCCGCGAGAACCGTGAGGTTCGTTCAATGAGCGCAGTCGGCGATATCGAGCTCGTGCAGCGCGCGGTCGTCGCGGCTGCGGCCGCGCTTGAGCAGGCGAAGGACGAGCTCTGCCGGCTCGACGCTGCGGCAGGCGACGGCGACGAGGGTCTCGCGATGGCGGCCGTCGCACGTGGCGTCCAGAACCAGCTCGCCGCCCGGTCACCGTCGAGCATCTCGGAGATCGTCCAGCTCGCCGCGGGCGAGCTCGGCGCGGTTGGAGGCGCAATGGGCGCACTCTCGTACGTGATCGTCACCGCTGTCGGCGAGCATCTGCGCGAGGGCGGAGCGTTCACGGCCACCCGCCTGGGTGAGCTTCTGGCGGCGGCGGAAGAAGAAGTCGCGAGCTTCGGCGGCGCCCATCGCGGGGACAAGTCGATCCTTGACGCGATCGGCCCGGCGCGTGAGGCCGCCGACGAGGCCGCACGTAACGGCGCGTCGGCGGGGGACGCCCTTGCCGCCGCGGCCGCGGCAGCCCATCGCGGCGCGGAGGCGACGGCAGAGATGGAAGCGCGCATCGGCCGCGCGAGCCGGCTCGGTGAGCGCAGTCGCGGCACCGTCGACGCGGGCGCGCAGACGTTCGCGCTCGTGTTGTCCGCCCTTGCAGACACCTACATCGGAAGTGAGCGTGAGCACGAATGAAACACATCGCCTGTTCCACGATCCCGCTCCAGTCGCGCACGCTCGAGCGTCCGCTGCGAGAACTCGGCCCCGCCGAGTGGGCGCGTGAGCTAGACGAGATCAGAGCGGGCGGCTTCGATGCGATCGACTTAGCGGACTCCTGGCTCGCGCCGGCGAGTCTCGAGCCCACCGAGCTTTCGGAGCTCCATCACGCTCTACTCGATGCCGATATCTCCGTGGCCGGTCTCTCGATCGCGCGTCGTAGCATGATCGACCCTGTCCACGGCGACGCGAACCTCGATTACGCGCATCGCAGCGTCGAGTGCGCGGCCGCGCTCGAGGCGCCAGTCGTCAATATCGGCTTCCACCGCCCGCTGCTGCCCGAGCAGCTGCGTACGCAGTTCTGGATGGTGCCTGGTGCAGCCGATGACCGCGGCGAGGAGACGTGGCGTCTTGCGGTCGATCGCGTGCGGGAGATCGCCGTGCACGCCGCGGCGCTGGAACTCCGTGTCTCGCTCGAGCTGTACGAGGAGACCCTGCTCGATTCGAGCGAGCACGCCGTTCGCATGGTCGAGGACGTCGGTGAGCCAAACGTTGGCATCAACCCGGACCTGGGGAACCTCGTCCGTGTGCCGGCCGCGCTGCAGAAGGGCTGGGTTGACATCCTGCGCGAGTGCCTGCCGTATATGAGCTACTGGCACGTCAAGAACTTCATCCGGCTTGAGCACCCGCGTGCCGGTGTCTTCCTGAGCTATCCGACCGAGCTCGGCGTCGGTGTCATCGACTACCGCGAGGCGTTCCGCCTCGCACTCGATGCTGGCTACGACGGAGCGATCTGCGTCGAGTACTACGACGGTGACGCGCTGGGGACGGCGATTCGGAGCCGTGAGTACATCGAGCGCGTGCTTGCAGATCTTCGACCACGTATGCCCTCTGACGCAGCGACGGCGGGAGTGCGGCATGAGGTGCGTCGATGAGGAGTCTGTGGGAGAGGAGGTGCTGCTTGTACGCAGCGCATCGGGCGACGCAACGTCGCTCGCCTGTTCACCCACGATGAAGCTGATCGTGAAAGGGAGGAAGAAGATATGAAGCGTTTGACATTCCTCGTCGTCGGGCTCGTCCTAGCACTCGCGATCGGCGTCTCCGGCGCGGGCGCCAAGCAGACCGCGCCGAGCACCCCGTCGGTTGGGAACGCGAACTACACCGTCGCGTATGTCGTGACGAACATCAAGTACACCTACTACCAGGCGCTGTGGAAGGCGATGAAGTACGAGGCCGGCAAGCTCGGCATCCCGTCGAGCCACCTCATCCTGTACAGCTCAAACGACGATCCGAACCAGGAGATCAACAACGTCCAGGCGGCGATCTCGAGGCATGTGAACCTGATCATCGATACCTCGGTTGACATCCCGACCGGGCGTCGATCGGCTGCGTTGGCCAATAAGGCCGGTATTCCGATCATTGCCGCGGATCGTGCCATTCCGGGCGCGAAACTCACGTCGACGGTGTCCTCGGACAACGTCCAGGGCGGATACACAGCCGGCATGTATCTCGGCAAAGCGCTGAAGAGCACGGGAAGCGTCGTGGAGATCACAGGCATCCCCGGTGTGTCGAACGTCGTGTTCAGATCCCAGGGGTTCGCTAAAGCGATGAAGAAGTTCCCGAATATCAAGGTCTATCCGGCCTTGAACGGGAAGTTCGACCCGGGCACCGCGGTATCGGTGATGCAGGACGCACTGTCCGCGCATCCCGACCTCAAGGGGGTCTTCGTCCAAGCGGACATCATGCTCGCCCCGATCTGCAAGCTCATGCAGACACGGCATATCACCAACGTGCTCACCATCGGCTACGACGGCGATCCGTTGCTCTACTCATGCCTGCGGAGCGGCGGTGCCACAGGCAGCGTGGGTCAGGCTCCGGCGTACATGGGTGAGGAGGCGCTTGCCCTCGGCGTCAAGGCGATCCAGCACAGAACCGTGCCGAAGAACGTCAAGTCGCCGGTCGCCGTAGTGACCAAGAAGAACCTCCCCTGCTACCTCGGCTGGACGCACGCACCCCTCGCATTGTCGGTGGGCCTGTTCAAGAGCGGCTGCACGAAGTAGGGACCAGGAGCAACGTAATGGTGGGAGCGACGACTGCAGATATCGCGCCTGAGCGCCGGCGCGGTATCTGCCTCGCGCTCCTCGGACCGGAGGCCTAGAGGTCGTGAGCGAGTCACAGGGATCTGCCGAAGCGGTCGCAATGCGGGGCATCTGCAAGGCGTTCGGCGACACGCAGGCGCTACGCAGCGTCGACCTGCTGCTCTTGCCCGGCGAGGTGCATGCGCTCCTCGGCGAGAACGGTGCGGGCAAGTCCACCCTGATCAAGATCCTCACCGGCATCCTCCACCGCGACGCGGGCACGATCGCGGTCTTCGGACAGGAAATTCACCGCAGCCCGTCCCCAGCGTCCATACGACGGCTCGGCGTGCGAGCTTGCTACCAGGAGTTCGATCTCGTACCGGGCATGAGCGTGATCGACAACCTCGCGCTCGGCGAGGAGCCGCGAAGTCGGAGCGGCGCTCTCGATCATGGTGCAGCGGCCGCCCGCGCGGAGCGTGTCTTCGAGGACATCGGCGTGGAGATCCCCATCCGCAAAGCCGTTTCTAGCCTCGCTGTCGCGGAGCGTCAGCTCGTTGCAATTGCGCGCGCGATCGTCGCCGGTCTTCGGATTCTCATCCTCGACGAGCCGACCTCCGCGCTAAACGCGGGCGAGGCGGCGCGCCTCTTCGACGTCATCCGCAAGCTTGCTGCGCGAGGGATTCCGGTCGTCTACGTCAGCCATCGGCTCGAAGACATCTTCGAGATCTCGAACATGGTCACGGTGCTGCGCGATGGATTGCACGTGTCGACGCAGCCAACCGAGAATCTCACGCGCCTCGAGCTGATCTCCTTGATGACCGGCACGGACTCGACGGGAAGAAGGGTTACAAAGACCGCAACCCACAGCCGCAATACCAAAGCTGCGCTCATCATCGACCACCTCTCGGCACCGGACGCGTTCACCGACATAACATTCTCCGTCTGGCCGGGCGAGGTAGTCGGGATTGCCGGCTCGCTCGACTCGGGCGCGATCGACGTCGCCTCAACCCTCTTCGGCCGGAAGAGGCATGTCACCGGCTCCGTCTGCTTCGAAGGCAGTCCGATCTCGCTTAAACGGCCGGAGCAAGCCGTCGGGGCTGGCTTCGCCTTCGTCACGGAAGACCGCAAGGAATCCGGCCTCTGCCTGAACCTCAGCCCCAAAGCGAACATCTCCCTCACACACGTCGAGAAGTATGCGCGCTGGGGTCGCATCGACAAGGGTCTTGAGCGGAAGGGCGTCGAAGAAATCGCGTCGCACGTGCGACTTGCGCCAGACATGGTCAACGCGCAGATTCCATGCCGGCAGCTGAGCGGCGGCAACCAGCAGAAGGTCTTGCTCGCTAAGTGGCTCTACCGCGACCCGAAGTTGCTGATTCTCGCCGAACCGACCCGCGGCGTCGACGTCGGAGCTCGTGCCGACATACATGCAGTCATCCGTGAGATCGCCTCGCGCTCCGTCCCCGTAGTTCTCGCTTCTTCGGACATCAACGAGATAGTCGACGTCTGCGATCGCGTTCTGGTGATGCGACGTGGCGAGATCGTCGACGAGCTCACAGGTCAGAGAATCAACGGGAGCGCGATCCTCACGTCAATGCTCGGCGCCGCAGATACGGATCAAGTGGACACGGCCGACGGAAAGGGGCGAAGTGACAACTAAGCAGAGCGTCTTTCCATGGCCCCGTCGCGGCGCGAATGCATCGGCATCGGAGCGAGGACGTGCTGCAGCGTGGCTTCGCGTCACGCTGCGGCGTTACAGCATGCTGTTCGTTCTCGTCGTCCTCGGGGCCTCGATCGCGTCCGCGAACTCGGTCTTTATCTCGACGACGAATCTCACGAATCTCCTCGATCAGGTGGTGGTCTACGCGCTGCTCGCGATCGGCGAGCTCTATGTCATCGTCGCCGGCGACATCGACCTGTCAAACGCATCGGTCGTCGCGGCCTCTGGTACCTCCTACGCAGCCATGGCCGAGCACCATGGCTTGGTCCTCGCCGGAGTGGTAGCGCTTTCGATCGGAATCGGAATCGGTGTGCTCAACGGGGTAATCACTGTCTACGGTCGCATCCCTTCCTTTATCACCACGCTCGGAACGCTGACGGCTGTGGAGGGCTTCGTCCTGCTCGCGACCAACGGCTCGCCGATCTACAACGTGCCCGGCAACTTCGTGCACCTCGGCACTGGCAAGTGGCTCACGATCCCGATCTCGGTCTGGATCGTCCTCGTGTGTGCGGTGATCGCCTGGTACGTGCTTGCGCAACGCCCCTTCGGTCGGCACCTGTACGCGGTCGGTGGCAACCGTATGGCTGCCGAGGTCTCCGGTATCAGCGTCGCCCGGGTTCGCATCACAAACTTCACGATTGCGGGCTTCCTTGCGGCACTTGGCGGGATCATCTTCGCGTCGCGCATTGGCTCCGGCACTCCGACGATGGGCGCAAACTACGAGCTTGGCGCGATCGCGGCGGTCGTCATCGGTGGTGGCGACCTGATGGGCGGGCAAGGCGGAGTAACTGGAACCCTCATCGGTGTCGGGATCCTCGGGGTGATCGCTAACGGGCTAAACATCCTCGGTGTCTCGGCGTTCTGGCAGGAGATCGCTGTCGGTGTGATCATTGTCGCTGCCGTCATCCTCGGCCGCATGACGTCGGGAGGCGAGCGGCCGCCCGTCTAGTGACTGACGCATACCTACTACGCCACTGATGGAGCGTGAGCTAGATGGCAAACACAGTCGTACGGCGTCTGTACGTGCTCGACGGAGGTTCGCTCAACATCGAGCAGAGCATGTTGATCGCGGGACAGCACTTCGGCGCCAAGGTCGACGTTCCTGTGCCGATGTATTTGATCGAGACCGACGACGGCTACGTCCTCGTCGACACCGGTAACGACCCCCGGGTCATCGATGACCCTATCGGTACGTGGGGAGAGGCTCTCGTCGCAATGGTCCCGCCTCGAATGGCGGAGGAGAACCACCCTTACGCACAGCTCGCGGTACTCGGGCTGGCGCCCTCCGATGTGACGCTCGTGATCTACACGCACTTGCATCACGATCATGCCGGGGGCGCCCGCTTGTTCGCGCACGCGCCGCAGGTCGTTCAACGCAGCGAATACGCATACGCGCTTCACCCGGACCGTTTCTCGTCCGGCATCTACCTTCGCAGCGACTTCGATCACCCGGAGATCGACTGGTGGCTGATTGACGGCGACGCCGTCGTGCGTCCGGGCATCCACCTCTTTCGTACACCCGGGCACACACCCGGCCATCAATCGATCGTCCTCGGAAACGTACCGGAGTGCGGGACCGTGATCATCGCAGGCGACGCGATCTATACGCGCGAGAACGTTGAGCTCGACGTGCCGTCAGGCGTTACGACCAGCGCCCAAGACGCCTTGATGTCCATGCGATCACTGGTCGCACTCGCCGAGGCGACCGACGCGACCTTGCTCGTCAACCATGAAATGGCGTTCTGGGCACTACTGCCGAAGGCTCCGCAGCACCTCGAACGGCTGACCGACGACGTTCGCTGCTTCTGGCGCGACAGCGTAAGGCCCGCCGACGGTCGCGCCATGCGCGAGGCCGAGGCGACCACCGCTCTGGCAATGAGAGGAGAAGTCTGATGTATCTCGCGGAACTCGAACACAGGCGCAACGATCCGATCACGGTCGGGATTGTCGGCGTAGGTCGGATGGGCCGTGGCATCGCCGACCAGATATCAACAATGACGGGCATGCAAGTTCGCGCGGCGGCCGACATCGACGTCGACCGCGCACTCCATGCGTTCACCGAGAACGGTTGGGACCGCTCCCAGGTCCACATCACCGATTCGCTGGACGACGCAGAGGGTGCGCTGAGGCGGGGCCACTGCGTCGTCACCGACGACCCCATGCTTGTACCGAGGCTCGACGGCATCGAGGCACTCGTCGAGTCGACAGGTGTCCCGGAGATCGGTGCGCAAGTCGCCGACGCTGCGATCGCCCATGGCACGCACACGGTCATGCTCAACGTCGAGGCCGATGTCGTCGTCGGCTCGCTGCTCGCAGCGCGGGCGCGTGCCAATGACGTCGTCTACACGCTCGCGACAGGCGACCAGCCGGGCGCGATTTTCGAGCTCGTCGAGTGGGCGCGCGTCCTCGGCTTCAAGATCGTCTGCGCCGGCCGAGGGACGGTCTTCTTCCCTCAGGACCACCAGGCAACCCCGGAGACGTACCTTGAGAGCGCGCTGAAGGGCGGCATGAACCCGAAGATGTACTGCGAGTTCCGCGACGGGACGAAGGCGCAGTGTGAGAGCGTCGCGGTCTCGAATGTTCTCCAGATGCCGCCCGCGAAGCGCGGGATGCACGAGCCTTTCTCACGCTGGCAGGATCTCGGTAAGGTCTTCTCGCTGCGCGAGGACGGCGGCATTCTCGAACAGACGGGCGTCGTCGACATGGCGAATGCCGTCGACGCGGACGGCAACTACGTCCACGAGGACAAGGTGTTCCCCGGCATCTTTGTGGTCGTTACCTCGCCGCACGCCGGCGTCCGCTCCGCGATGGCGGCTCTCTTCGAGCCCGGCTTTGGCGGCAATCCCCGACAGGAGGGCCCGAACTGGGGCCTCTTCCGGCCGTACCACCTGCCGTGCGTAGAGGTGCCGATGTCGATCGCGCGCGCGGTGATCCAGAAGCGGCCCGTCGGTGACCTGCAGGCGGGCCCAGTCGCTGATCTCGTCACAGCCGCGAAGCGCGAACTGCGGCCGGGCGACGAACTCGACGGCGGCGGTGGCTATACCGTCTACGGCGTCAGCGAGCGATATGAGGTCGCGCAGGCGGAGGAGCTCCTACCGTTCGGCTTCGCCTACTCCGGCCGCGTCACCCGCCCCATCGCGCAAGGCGAGATGCTCCACTGGAGCGACGTCGAGGTTGATACTTCGACCTTCCTCTACCGGATGCGCCAAGAACAGGATGCGCTCCTCGGGCGGGCCCCGGCTGGCGCCGACGCGGCGGAGACGCGATGAAGGTCGTCGTCACCGGCGGGGCCGGCTTCCTCGGGCAGCAGCTCGCAAGAACGCTGTTCGGCCGCAAGACGCTGACCGGCCCCTCCGGCCGTCAGGAGGAGATCGACTCACTCGTTCTCTTCGACGCAGTTCCGGCTGAGCGGCCCTCCTGGGCCGATACCCGCGTCGAGACTGTCGCCGGCGACATCACCGACCGCGAGTCCGTGTTCGCGCTCTGTGACCGTGATGACCTCTCGGTCTTCCACATGGCGTCGGTCATGAGCGGGGGTGGCGAGGCGGACTTCGACCTCGCGATGCGGGTCAACCTCGAGGGTGGGCGCAACGTCCTCGAGGCGCTTCGGGCACGAGAGGGAACGCCGCGTCTCGTCTTCACGAGCGCATTGTCCGTCTTTGGCGGCGACGTGGCTCGCGACAGCGTCGGCGACACGACGAAGCACACACCGCAGACGACGTATGGCGTGACGAAGGCGATCATGGAGCTCCTCGTCAACGATTACACGCGCAAGGGCTTCGTCGACGGCCGCTCGCCCCGCCTGCCGACCGTGATCGTCCGGCCTGGTGCGCCGAACGCCGCCGCCTCGTCGTTTGCGAGCAGTGTTGTTCGCGAGCCGCTCAAGGGGATCGACGTCGTTGTTCCCGTACCCGGGTCGACTGCAATGGCGGTGATCGGGCATCGCGCAGTGATCGGCTGTCTAGTCGCGATGCACGAACTCGACGGGGCGAGGCTCGGTCACGACCGCGCCGTCGAGCTCCCCAGCTTCTCGGCCACGGTCGATGACCTCGTCCGCAGCCTTCAGCGCGTCGCCGGCGACAGGCCGCTGGGAACCGTGACGATCGAGCCCGATCCGGCGATCGTGAGGATTGTCGAGACGTGGCCAACACAGACAAGCTTCGAGCGAGCTACCGCGCTCGGCCTACCCGCCGACGCCGACGCCGACTTCATCGTCAGGTCGTTCATCGAGGACTTCGTTGACTAGGAGGCATCGTGGCTAAGCCTGTCCGTCGAGTCGTTACAGGGATCAACGCGCAGGGGCGCTCGTGCGTCCTCTCTGACGGCGACGGGACGGTTACGCTCGGGACTAAAACCTCCCCCGTCTTCTTGACCGAACTCTGGAAAACGACGCAGGCGCCGGCCGAAGATGTCTCACTCAACGGCGCCGATCGGGACTCCGATGGCTGGACTGATCCAGTGGAGGGACCCATCGTGATCGCGCCCGGACCGACTGGCACGATCTTCCGGATCTGCGAATTCCCTCCACAAATCGAGGTCCCGGCGGAAGAATGGGCAGCAGCGTTCGAGGCGATGGGACAACCGCTCGCGGAAGGGGCTGACCCAGCGATGCATGCCACTGACACGGTGGACTACACCGTGATCCTCGAGGGCGAGATCTGGGCGAAGCTCGAAAACGGTGAGGTTCTGCTTCGGCCCGGCGACGCGATCGTCCAGCGCGGAACGAACCATGCCTGGGAGAACCGAGGCGATGTGTCATGCCGGTTCGTAGCGGTGCTCGTTGGCGCACACCCGCGGCGGAGCAGCGGCTAAGTGACTCCATCCCCGGTGCCCGCGGCTGCCTTGCCCTCCTGGGTGGCCGCGGGCACGGGCTCCGCGGCGGCGGCGTCGGGCCGCCATCGGCTTCACGACGCTCTGCGTGTGCGATGAGCAACTTCGCGGTGCTCAAAGAGCAGGCTTTCGAGGCTAACCGCGTGATCGTCGAGGCGGGCCTGGTCGTTCTTGCCTTTGGGAACGCCAGCGCCATCGACCGCAATGCGGGAGCCGTCGCGATCAAGCCCACTGGTGTTGCTTACCGCGACTTGCGTCCGGACTCGATGGTCGTGGTTGACCTCAGGAGCGGCAGAGTCGTCGACGGCTCGTACCGGCCATCTACCGATATGCCTGAGGGTGCCGGAAACCCGATTCGCCCTTGATTACGCCGCGATCTTGTACTCGTGGATGAGTCCTCCGAGTACGTCTCGGCGGCGAACATGGTCGACAACGACAACGGTGTCTGGCCCTGGCGGCGGCTGCTCGTTTGGTGGTCGCTGGTGGAGGGAGCGGTGGGGGCGATGCTCGTTAGTAATGACGGATGTAGGC
>Ga0209638_1001586_pt1 | contig 14332 bp, 13 predicted proteins | sample BarGraNGADG00211_FD_184490 | JGI IMG/M metagenome (GOLD analysis project Ga0209638, IMG submission 184490) | Arctic peat soil microbial communities from Barrow, Alaska - Barrow Graham LP Ref core NGADG0002-211 (SPAdes) (version 2) | ecosystem: Environmental > Terrestrial > Soil > Wetlands > Peat... | reverse complement strand
CGCCCGCCGACATCGACGCCGAGATGGAACGCCTCGGGCGAGTCGGGCTGCTGAACGATGAGGCGTTCGCACAGGCCTGGGTGTCCGACCGGCGGGCATCCGCACCCCGGGGACGCCGCCTCCTCCGGTCAGAACTGGCCGCGAAGGGCATCGCCTCCGAATGGGTCGCGGCCGCGACCCAAGACCTCGATGACAGCGAATCAGCCCTGGCACTCGCGCGGTCGCGGGCACGCGGCTCCGCACTGGCGGATTGGGAAACGTTCCGCGCCAAAGTTGGCGGCTTCCTCCAGCGCCGCGGGTTTGACTATGGGACCGCGCTGACGGCCACGCGGACCGCCTGGAATGAGGCCACGGGCGAGGCGAATCCGGGCGACTGAACCGCACCTTACTTTGACCATCCGAAGCCGCGAAGAGTACCATCGAATGTGCTCAATTCGCCTTTAGTCCGGATTGAGACCTGAGATCAATTTCACCTCTGTGGATACACCCGGAGTACCTGAATGTCGGCGATAATTGTCGTTATCGTCGGCCTGGCGAGTTTGTTCATTGGTGCTGGCGCGGCATACACCCTGCGCCGGCGAACGGATGGCACTTCTCTTCTGCAGGCGCAGGAGCAGGCCGCCCGCATCCTCGCTGAGGCCGAATCAAAGCAGAAAGATCTCCTTCTCGCAGCCAAGGAGGAAACTCTCCAGCTCCGCAACGAACTCGAAGCAGAGATGCGCGAGCGCCGGACGGAAGCCGCCCGGGCAGAACAGCGCTTCGCCCAAAAAGAAGAGAACCTGGACCGCAAGGTCGAGAGCCTCGATCGCCGCGAGCAGGATGTTCGCCTGCGCGAAACCTCCATCGAGCAGCTCCGGGCGGAGGCAGAAGAACTGCGGCGGAAGCAGATCACTGAGATCGAGCGAATCGCCAGCCTCACCGCCGACGAAGCTCGCGAACAATTGCTCGCAGCGGTCGAGGTCGAGATTCGCGACGAAGCCAGTCGCAAGGTTCGTGAAATCGAGAAAGAGACCGAGGCAACCGCGGGCATGCGCGCCCGGAAGATCCTCGCCACCGCGATCCAGCGTTACACCTCTGAGGTGACCGCCGAATCGACCGTTTCGGTCGTGGCGATCCCAAGCGACGACATGAAGGGGCGGATCATCGGCCGCGAGGGCCGCAACATCCGCGCCATCGAAGCCGCAACCGGCGTCGACCTGATCATCGACGACACCCCCGACGCCGTCACCGTGAGTGCGTTCGACCCGGTCCGGCGCGAAATTGCCCGCGTCGCCCTGAGCTCGCTGGTCCACGATGGCCGCATCCACCCGACCCGGATCGAAGAGGCGGTTGCCAAGGCCCGCCGCGACGTTGAGACGACCATGCAGGAGGCCGCTGAGACGGCCGCCATCGAGGCCGGCGTCCTCAACCTCCACCCCGAAGTGCTCAAGGTGTTCGGCCGCCTCCGCTACCGCACCAGCTACGGCCAGAACGTCATGCGCCACAGCATCGAAACCGCGCACATTGCCGCCATGATCGCCGCTGAGATCGGTGCCGACGTCGATATCGCCCGCACGGGCGGCTTCCTCCATGACCTGGGCAAGGCTGTCGACCACGAAGTGGAAGGGACGCACGCCCTCCTCGGCGCGGCGATCGCCCGTCGCTACAAGCTCAGGGAATCAGTCGCCAACTGCATCGAGGCGCATCACGAAGAGGTCGAGGCCAAGAGCGTCGAAGCCGTGATCGTCATGATGTCCGACGCGATCAGCGGCGGACGCCCCGGTGCCCGGCGCGAATCGCTCGAGAACTACATCAAGCGCCTCGAAACGCTCGAAGGCATCGCTAAGAGCTTCAAGGGCGTCGAGTCCGCCTTCGCCATCCAGGCCGGGCGAGAGATCCGCATCATCGTCAAGCCGGAACAGGTCGATGACCTCGAGGCGATGCGAATCGCCCGCGACGTCAGCAAGCAGATCGAAGAGACGATGGAATACCCGGGACAGATCAAGGTCACCGTGGTCCGCGAAACTCGCTCGACCGAATACGCGCGGTAACCTCGTGCGGCTACTCTTCCTCGGGGACATCGTCGGCCACACTGGCCAGGACGCCGTGGTCAAGGCTGTCCCCCAACTGCGCCGCGAACTTGCCCTGGACTGCGTGATCGCCAACGGCGAAAACATCACCGGGGGACGCGGCATCACCCCCCGCGCCGCCGACGAACTCTTCTCCTGTGGGGTTGACCTCATCAGTGGTGGTAACCACACCTTCCAGCAGCGCGAGGTCTACGACTACCTGGACCAGACACCGGGCATCACACGCCCTCTGAACTACCCCCCCGGTGCCCCCGGTCACGGTGTTGCCACGGCCGGACAGGTAACGCTCGTCAACCTCATCGGACGCGCCTTCATGGGCGGCTCCGAGTACGACGATCCATTTCGCGCGGTTGATGGCGCACTGGCGGGGATCCCGGCCGGCCAGTTCATCATCGTCGACATCCACGCGGAAGCGACGAGCGAGAAGACAGCGCTCGGCTGGTACCTGGACGGACGAGTGACCGCCGTCATCGGCACCCACACCCACGTTCCCACGGCCGACGCCCGGCTCCTTAGGCGCGGGACCGCGTATTGTACGGACGCGGGCATGTGCGGGCCCCGTGACTCAGTCATCGGGGATGAGATCGAAGCCGTCTTGCAGCGCTTCCTGACCCAGATGCCAACGCGGCTTCCCCCGGCGAAGGGTGTCGCTGTCCTCAACGGTCTCGTGGTCGAAATCGATGACGAGACGGGGCACGCGACCGGCATATCACGTTGCGATAGGGTGATGGACTGATGGCAATCGGCGACTTCCACCTGCATAGCACGGCTTCAGACGGCGTTCACACCCCGACGTGGCTCATGGAGACTGCCGCCGCGAAGGGCATTCGCAGCCTCTCCCTGACCGACCACGACTCGACCGAAGGGCTGGCCGAAGCCCGTGACGCCGCCGACAGGCTGGGACTCCGCCTGGTGCCGGGACTCGAACTCAGCACTGACTTCGGGAAATCGGATGTCCACCTCCTCGCCTTCGGTATGGACATAGGCTCCCGCCACCTCCAGGAATTTCTCCGGACCATGCGCGAAGGCCGAATCGGCCGAGTCATCCGGATCGTAGAGATCCTGAAAGAAGTCGGCGCCCCCATCGAACTTTCCCGCGTCCTCGAAATCGCGGGCGATGCAACCGTCGGACGTCCGCACGTGGCGCTCGCCCTCCTGGAGCGGGGCCATATCGCCTCCGTGCAGGAGGCGTTCGATCGCTGGCTCGGAAACGGCAAGGTCGCGGATGTAGAACGTCCGAAGCAATCCCCTGAAGAATCCATCAAGACAGTGCACGACAACGGCGGCCTCGTCTTCGTCGCGCATCCCGTCTTCATCAGCGATGACTACCCGACCGTTGTGGAACAGCTCGCAGCCTGGGGCGCCGACGGCGTCGAGACGTACTACAAGCATTACGACGCCCCGACCGTCACTTTGCACCGCGAACTCGCGGACCGCCTTGGGGTCGCGACATCCGGCGGAAGCGACTACCACGGCCTCGGCAACCCGGACGACCGCGAGATGGGCGACATCCCCTTCCCCGACGAAGAAGTCCACAGGTTCGTCGCATATCTTGAACACCAGGGCGTGGATACCGGCCTGAAAGGGAACTCCTGATGCTCGAAGCCGATCAGATTGAAGCAATCATCCCCCACCGCTACCCATTTCTCCTCGTCGACCGGATGGTTGAGATCGAGACCGGCAAGCACGGTGTGGGGATCAAGAACGTCACCGCCAACGAATGGTTCTTCCAGGGCCACTTCCCCGGCCACAAAGTAATGCCGGGGGTCCTCATCGTTGAGGCAATGGCCCAGGTGGCCGCCGTGACCCTCCTGAAGGACACCGACGCGGCCGGCAAGATCCCCATGTTTGGCGGGATCGAGAACATGCGCTTCCGCCGCCCCGTCGTCCCCGGAGACCAGCTGCTGCTCGAATTCACCCTCGAAAAGATCCGCGGCCCCATCGGCAAAGGCAAGGTCCGCGCCACCGTCGACGGCAAGCTCGCGGCCGACGGGTCCATCACCTTCGCCCTCGTCGGGACGGATGGTTAAGCGCACGATCATGCGCTGTCCACCGGGTTAACCTCTGCCGCGCGGGGCCCGGGGAACGGACCGCTCAACCTTGGTACGATAGGTTCCACACATGGCTTCCGACTGGTACGAAATCCTCCAGGTCTCCCCGAAGGCGGAGCCGGAAGTAATACGAGCGGCCTACGAGCGGCTGTCGGAGAAACATCACCCCGATGTCGACAGCTCTCCCGGCGCGGCCGAGCGTCAGCAGCTGCTCGACCAGGCATTCGCCATTCTCAGCGATCCCGTCCGCCGGGCCGAATACGATCTCACCCGAGCCCCGTCCACAGGCACAGCGGCGACCGCGGTCAGCCCGGGGAACCCCGCGGCGCCAGTGACCGCGCCAGCGAGGGCCGTTGCCCGCATCGTCCCCTGTCCGCGCGACCCGGAGGTCGAGACGGCCCTCCGCTGCAGCCGCTGTGACACGCCGATCTGTCCCCGGTGCCTCGTCCAAACGCCGGTCGGCGCCCGTTGCCGCGATTGCGCGCGCATCGTGAAGTCGCCCGTCTACACCCTCGATCAGATGCAGATATTCCGTGCGGCCGCCGCGAGCGTCATCGGCGGCGTCGCGATGGGGCTGATCTGGCGCCTGGTGCTCGTCCCCTTCACGGTCGGCTTCCTGTCGATCTTCATCGGCGCCGGCCTTGGCTACGTCTTCACACGAATCATGGAGCTTGCCACCGGCCGAAAGCGCGGCCCGGTCGTCGCCGGGCTAGCGGTGTTCGGCATCGCCATCGCCTGGGGGATCCAGGTCGTCACCCTTGGGCTACAGTTCGGACTCTACGGGCTCGTCGCCGCGGGCGTGGGCGTCTACTTCTGCTACCAGAACCTTCGCTAAAGAACGAAGGACATCCCAACGATGAACCCGATCACGACAACGCCGACACAGGCGACCGTAATGAGGTCGCGGTGGACGTAGCCATAATCGGTCGTCACATGGTGTTCGCGATGCCCAACCTGGATGCTGGACGCGCGCCGCGCATCCAGCCCTTCCTCCATGCCGCCGGTGGCCGGGCGGGGGAGACTCGCGGCGGGAACATTACGGCGACGGGTACGGCGTGGTGTGGTCATCGGAATCGATCCTAGGCTCCCGGCGACAAACGGTATAGGTGTCAGCTCGCGCTTTGTCAGCTCGCTCTTAGCGTCCGCCTCACCTCGGATGCGTACGTCCCGAAGTCGTCGATGTCGCTTGCGGTGACGGTGATGAGCGGCTGTGGCGGCTGTCCCGACTCCAAACGCGCGGCGAGCGCCCACTTCGCCCAGCCTCTCAGCAATGAAGCGTCATCGGGACGTGCGTTCGTGAGCCGCAAGATTTGCGAGCGGAGCTTCCGGAACGCGTCCTGCGAGATCTGGACCGTGACCTGGCCGATGGGACGGCGGTCACTTTCGATCCGGAACACGATGCGGTGGAAGCCCGGGGCGTCCCCAACCCGGAGGTCCGTCGTCATCAGCGTCAAATTCAGTCTCCCGTTGGTCGCCATCTCACTCCCCCTCAAATGGCAGTACCCAGCCTTCGTTGTCGATGACTCCATTTACCTGCAGCGCCATATGGCGTCCGCGAGTCCCGGGCGAGGCGGAAAACCGCTCGTCCCCCCCAACCATCACTCGAATGGGATCCTCTGGCTGACAGGTGAGAACGATCACGTCGCCCGCACTCAACTTCGCGATGTCCGGCGCCGGGATCCGGGCGGTGCCCAGCATCGCCCGAATGGGAATCGTCATCGGCAAGAGCTGTTCGCTTTTCACCTTCCCCTCTTCGGCGACGGGGCGGCCGGGACGGTTATCGAAGAGGCTCTGGCCGGTGAGCTTTGGAAGAATTTGTTCCAGCACGGCAAGCGGGAAGCACAAGGAGATGCCGCCGGTCTGCTGGCCAAAGCGAATCTCGTACCATGCAGTGATCACGAACTCGGCCGGCGGAATCGCATGCATGACCTGTGGGCCAACCGCCAGCTCGGTGACGTCCGGGTTGAGTTCAACCGCGCGCTGCCACGGCTCCACGAGCGACGAGGCGATATCCATGCCGATGTGGCGAATGAGCGCCATTTCAATGTCAGTGAGGTCCCGGTTGAAGACCGCGGAGTTCTGCTTCCCCTTGCCCCCGAGGAGCCTGTCGATGATGCCAAACGCCACATCCAGGCCGAACGCGGCAACCGCGTAGCCCTCGAGTGGATTCATGTCGATGATGACCACGATCGCCGAGGTCCCGATCTGAGTGACGTACTCCTCGTAGATACCGCGCTCCAGCGCACTCAGTCGTGATTCCACCGGAGCCCGGAGTCTGCTCGAAAACGCCGCGGCCAGGGACCCTGCTACACCCTGTTGGATGATCTGCAGCCCGCGCAGCTGTTCCTTCGAAAGCTTCTCCGGGTGCCGGAAGTCATACGGCTTAATCCGGTGGCCGGTCTCCTTGCGCCCCTGGACGGGGCTCGGGCGGAGGGCGTCCTCGGTTGGACCCGCATCTGCGTTGAGCAACGCATCGATTTCTGCCTGCGAAAGGACTGCACCATCAGCGGGCATCCGGCGTCTCCTGGAGCACCCCGAAGTGGGGGCTCTGCCCACTGTCGCTGACAGAGAGTCGGCGGAGCATCGGCACCTTCCCTACTCTCCTCGGAAAAGGGCCTGAACTTCTCAAGTCCAGGACAACCACCCCGGCGAGCGGTCAGTCAGAAAGTCGCCGGGGCAGGAACGAGGCGGCGCGAGGCAAGGTGGCAAACGAAAGCGCAGGCCACGCCAGCCGCCAGGTCCAGCACGTAGTGCTCTGCCAGGTAGATCAGGGCCAGGCCCATGACGAGCGAATAGACCAGGAGGACCGGCGCGACTTTCGGATAATGGTCACGCGCCCAGAGATACATCGCGAAGGTGACTCCCATGTGGATCGACGGCATGGCCGCCACGGAGTTTGGTTCCGCAAGTGAGGCGTAGAACGTTCGGTAAGTATCCAGGTCCACCTGCCCGCCGACGAAGTCCATGATTCGGAAAGCCCGACCCGGCAGGTCGTTCGCCTGCGAGGCCAGCCATGGCGGCGTCGTTGGCACAAGGAAGAACAGCACCAGGCCCAGGTACATCGTCCCCACAACCAGCGCGACGTAGCGAGGGAAGAGCTCACGACGCCAGACAAAGATTGCAATCGCACACGCATGCGGCGCGATGAAGAACGACCAGTGGACACCGACCGCCAGCATGTCGAGCGGCGAAACGTGCGTCGGCGAGAAGAGTCTCGCCTGCAGCCAGAGCACCGGTAGGGTCCCCCGGAACAAATCCTTGTCGACCGAGATGACATAGCCCGTCTGGATCGGGATGAACGTCTTGCCCGCGTACGACCGCAGCAACGTGTAGATGAAGATGCCCGCGACATAGGCAAACCACCAGCGCCGGGCCCGGGGCCGGCGCAACTCGGGCAGCCATGCCAGCACCGTGACGACGACTATGCCCCAGCCCACCCAGATGTCGTCCTGCCAGACCTTCGTCGCGATTGTCCCGGTCATCAGGAGCAGCATCCCCGTCTGAACAACAGCGAGGGCCGCAGCGAACCTGCTCGACCTGGACGCGGGGCCGACAACAATATCGGTAACGGCGAGGTCAGGCGGCAGCGGCACTTCGACCGAGGAGAGGGACATGAAAAAGAGCGTAGCCTGCCTCGATGGCTGACGAAAGGCGAAAAATGTGTCAGGCTTTACGAGGGTCCGGGCCGAAACCCATCATCGGCCCGGAAGTGAGATATGCGCCGCTTTATCGCCGGGCTTCTCTTCACTGTCGTCTCGCTTGCTCTGCTTTTGCGGGTCATCGACTGGACGACGACCGCCGCTGTCCTCAGGGACGCCGATTGGAAGTTCATTGCTCTCGCGGTCACCTGCCTCGTCGTCTCACTGATCGCAAAGACCGTTCGCTGGCGCCTCCTCTTGCCGTCGGACTCACAGGTCACCACCCCGCGCCTCTACCGCATCCTCCACATCAGCTTCCTTCTGAATAACGTCCTGCCGGCACGCCTTGGCGACGTCGCCCGCATCACTATGACGATCAAGCAGCCTGGCGTCCGCTTCGGTCACGTTCTGTCCTCGATGCTGACCGAGCGCGCGACCGACAGCATCACCCTCATCGCCTGCTTCGTCCTGGTCAGTCCCTTCCTGCCAGTCCCCAACGACTACCTGCCATGGCTGCACGGGGCCTGGGCCGGGCTCGCCACCCTCACCGCACTCGCGGTGCTCGCGGTCGCCCTGCGCCGCCGTCTGGGCAGGGTAATCGCACATCTCAGCTCGGGGCGGCGTTTCCCGGGGAGCCAGAGGCTCCGCGAAGAGGCTTCCTCGTTCCATGAAGGGCTGGCTCAGCTCGTCGCCCGAGACCACGTCTTTCGTATCTGGGGATGGTCCTGGGCCGCATGGCTCGGTGCGTTTGCAATTAACTACCTGCTGATGCGGGCCCTTGGCATCGAGGCGCCCATGGCGGTCGCGGTTCTGCTCACCTGCACCACGAATCTCGCGATGCTGCTCCCGTCGTCCCCCGGCTACGTCGGCGTCTTCCACGCCGCGGCGACGCTCTCCCTGATCCCCTTTGGAGTCGGCTCAGCCCAAGCATTCGGATTCGCGATCCTCGCCCACCTCGTGAACGTGATTCCGGTGAGCATCCTCGGGGCGGCGTTCTTGCTCTGGGGACGTGAATCGCTCAACCTCCGCCGCGCGACTGTCCCCACCCGCTGAAGGTCCGCCCTTTCGGGCACCACAGCCTCTACGGCGTCAGCGCGGTCTCCGGCGTGAGAAATTCGTTCAACACCTTCCACCATTCCCATGAACGCCCAAGCGGAATCCTCAGGAAGACGAGGTCGCGAGGTTCGCCGTGGCTGTCTTTGACGGCCCGGGCGACCGTGGCAATCCTCACGGCTCCGAGATCCTCCGCTGCTTTGATCAGCTGGTCCTGCGCCTGGTCCACCAGTTCGAGTTCGGCTCCTTCGAGCTCAGAGTCCCACGCGATTTCAATCAGATCGCGCATGAGGACAGAGGCGAGGTTCGTGCTCGCAAGTTCCGGCGCCACGGAAACCCGGATCCCGCCGAGGTGCTGGCGGTAGCCGCCCCGGTGACGGAACAGCACGCTGTCCGCCACGACGCGATCACCCTCAAACGCCAGGAGGGGAAGCGCACGGTCATAATTCAGGTTCGTGCCCCAGCCCCTTACGACGGCGGCCGACGCAACGTCTTCCTTCAAGAAGAACCGATCCATTTCGGGGAGGCGCGCGAAGAACTCGCTCACTACAGGCACATCTCCCTGGACCATCGGGCGAAGCATGACTGTCTGCCCGCCGTCCAGCTCGACCTGCCTTGGGTACCTGGTCAACCGGTACACTGCCATGACAGATCCACCACCTTCGATCACTGACTACAGATCCACTCTGCGCCGCAGTGCCGAAGATGCCGACGGGCGACCGGTAAGGAATCGAGCGCCGATCGGCCAATAAGGCCTTTACCACGTGTCGATGGCGCCCCGCTTCTTCCCGTGCGGCCTCGGGGGTATGCGGACCGACCTCAGGACGCTGGCGACCCACTTCCGCGACTCGGCCGGGTCGATGGTGTCGTCAAGGCCGAACCCGACCGCCTCGTTCAGGGCTCTGCCACGCTCATAGGCCCGCGCGACCATCTGATCGAAGGTCCGGCGGCGTTCCTCCGTGTCCTCGATCGCGGCGAGCTGGTTGCGGAAGCCGAGTTTCACCTGGCCCTCGAGGCCCATCCCGCCGAACTCTCCTGTCGGCCACGAGACAGTGAAATAGGGCTCCCGGTAGGATCCTGCCGTCATCGCGATCGCACCGAGGCCGTACGCCTTGCGCAGGATGATCGCCATGCAGGGCACGCTGAGGTCAGCACCAACAACGAACATCCGGCTGGAGTGACGGACAAGCGCCGTCTTCTCGATTTCCGGCCCCACCATGATGCCCGGGGTGTCCACCAGGAAGACGAGCGGGATGTCGAAGGCGTCGCAGAGCTTCATGAAGCGGGCGGCCTTGTCCGCACCCTCGGAAGTGATGGCACCGCCGTAATACATCGGATTGTTGGCGACGATCCCGACCGGACGGCCCTCAATCCGCGCGAACGACGTGATCATCCCGACCCCGAAGTCCTTACGCAGTTCGAGCACGGTGCCGGCGTCGGTGAGGGTCTCGATGATGGCCCTCACGTCGTACACGCGGAGACGGTTCTCCGGGATGATATGCCGCAGTTTCCGCTGGTCCGGCGTCTCCCAGGTCGAGATGGGGCCCTGGAAGTACGACATGTACTGCTTGGCGACGCGCATGGCTTCCGCTTCGTCGGCCACCGCGATGTCAACGACGCCGTTTGCGACCTGTACCTCCATCGGGCCGATGTCTTCGGGTGCGAATACCCCAAGCCCACCTCCCTCGATCATCGCCGGGCCACCCATCCCGATGTTCGAACCCTCCGTGGCGATGATGACGTCGCAACAACCCAGCAACGATGCGTTCCCGGCGAAGCAGCGACCGGTCGTGATGCCGACCAGCGGGACCAGTCCGTTCAGTCGCGCGAAGTGGGCGAAGGTAACCGTGGTTCCCGGCCCGCCGGCGCCGCCACCGCCGCCTGCCCCACCGCTCGCCCGGCCGCCTCCGCCCTCAGCGATTAGGATGACGGGCATCTTGCCCTGCTCGGCGACGTAGATGCCACGGTCGGTCTTCGCGTGGTTCCTGCCCCCTTGCGTGCCCGCCCACACGGTGTAGTCATACGACATCACCATGCACCACTTCGCGGGGTCCCCAAACTGATCGCCGTTGACGGCGCCGATCCCCACGAGGATCCCATCGCCCGGCGTCTTCCTGATGAGATCTTCGAGAGAGTCTCCCGGCCGAGGGGACGCAAGGACGATGGGCCCGTACTCCACGAACGTACCCGGGTCGCACAGGTCCTCGATGTTCTCGCGAGCCGTACGATGCCCGGTTTGGCGGCGGCTCTCGACGGCCTCCGGGCGGGCCTCATCGAGCGTCCGGCGGTGCCGTTCAAGGATCTCGGCAAGGTCCGGCCGCACGTAGTCCAAGTCGATGACCTCTTCGACGACACCATGGTCGCCGCCGATGTCGCTCTCCTCGATCAGTACCAGCAGTTGCTCCGCCACGACGGTGTCCCCGGGCGCCGCGTTGAGCCGCCGCACCACCCCCGCAACCGGTGCCTTCAGGACGTGCTCCATCTTCATGGCGTTTAGCACCGCGACATCCTGGCCCTTGCGAACCGTGTCGCCGACAGCGATCTCGAAGCTGACAACCGTGCTCTGCATCGGTGCTAGCACCGCACCCGGGTCGGCGATCAGCGCGCTGCTCGCGGCTGCGGGGGACGCCGACGGCCCCCTCTTCCCGTAAGCAAGAACCGCGAGCGGATCGACCGTGTCCACCTTCGCGCCCGCGCTGTGACCCGTAATCTCGGTCGCCGGCAGCCGGCTTTCCTCGTCCTTGCGCGGGGCAGCGAGTTCGACGATCTGCTCGTCGACGAACGTCGTGTGAATCCGCTGCTGCTGGAAGTCGGGGTGGTCTAGGAGGTTCTTCAGAAAGGGAATATTGGTCTGCACGCCCTCGATGCGGAATTCGCGCAGCGCCCGCGCGGAACGCGCCACGTTCTCCCGGAAGTCACCCGACGGGGTGTGGATAACCACCTTCCCGAGCAGCGAGTCGAACGAACTCGATGTCGCGTACCCGGGGTACCCGAGGCTATCGATTCGCACTCCGGGCCCGGTCGGCGGCTGAAAGAGGCCCAGGGTCCCGGTTGAGGGACGGATCCCGCCGCTCGCGTCCATCTGCTCCGTATTCACCCGCAGCTGCATCGCGATCCCTCGCGGGGCAGGTACATGCACCTGGTCCAGGCCGATCGCTTCCAGGGTCTCGCCGCCGGTCACGAGCAGCTGCGCACGGACGAGGTCGATGCCCAGGATCTCCTCCGTGATGGTGTGTTCGACCTGTAGCCGGGGATTGGCCTCGATGAACGCGTAGGTCCCTGTCGGAATCCCATCGGCGTCCACGTTAAGAAGGAACTCGAAGGTACCCACGCCGGTGTAGGCAAGCGTCGAAGCGATGCGGACCGCGTCTCCGGTCAGTCGCTCACGAAGCCCTGGCTGCAGCACCGGGCTTGGCGCGATTTCCACCAGCTTCTGGTGGCGGCGTTGAATCGAGCAGTCACGTTCCCAGAGATGGCTTACGTTCCCCGTGCCGTCTCCAATGACCTGGATCTCCACGTGACGAGCGCGGGTCACCCGCTCCTCGACGTAGAGTGCGCCATTGCCGAACGCGCGAAGCGCTTCGGAAGCACACCGCGCATAGGCCGAGTCAAGTCCGGCGAGTTCAGTGACCACACGCATGCCGCGGCCGCCTCCGCCGGACACCGCCTTCACGATCATGGACCCGCCCGCGCCGAGCCCCTGGAAGAAAGCCCGGGCCTCTTCCAGGCTCGCCGTCCCCGCGCTTCCTTTGAGCGTGGGGACCCCGCAGCTCGCGGCGATCGACCGGGCGTGTGTCTTGTCGCCGAGAGCGCTCAGCGTCTCGGCGCGCGGCCCCACAAAGACGATTCCTTCCTTCCCACACCGGTCGCAGAATTCCGGATTTTCGCTGAGGAAGCCCCAGCCGGGGTGAATCGCGTCGCAATGCAGCTGCTTCGCGACCGCGAGGAGCTGATCCATGTCCAGGTAGGGAGCTGCACCGGACCCTTCCAGCGGATGCCGTTCATCGGCCAGCGCAACATGGAGACAGGCCGCGTCGTCTTCCGAGTACACGGCGACGGTCGTGATGCCCATTTCGGCAGCGGTGCGAATGATGCGCACCGCCACCTCTCCGCGATTCGCAATCAAGAGACGAGAGATCGCCATACCTTCCCCCTGTTTCCCCGCGGCCTATGGCCGCTCCCCTTGTGATTAGTAGAGGACGCCTTCCTCGACCAGGTTCGCCAGGTCCTCGGACCCCAGTCCGAGCAGCCCGGAGAAGACTTCCTCCGTGTGTTCGCCCATCAGCGGCGCCCGCCTGATCGGCAGGCGCTCCCCATTCCAGAGAACGGGCTCGTGTTGCAGAAGCATGGACATTCCAGCCGGGTGGTCAATCTCCTCGAAGAATCCCCGCGCCATCGGGTCACGGCCCACGAGGTCGCCTACGTCTTCGACGGGAGAAGCCGGCACCCCCCGTTGCTGCAGCCGGGCGGAGACGGCCCAGTCATCTTCGCCCTGAACCCGTTCGCCGATCGCTGCCTCGATCTCATCCGCGGCGGCGTGGCGCCCTTCGACCAGCTCGAGCTCGGGGCGCTTCGCCAGTTCCGTCAGTCCGAGCGTCTCGCAGAGCGCATGCCACTCTGCCGTGTCGCGAACGGAGATGGCAATCCAGCGATCGTCACCCGAGCACCGAAACACACCGTGCGGGGCGTATTCGGGCGACCGGTTCCCGATCCGGCCGGGCTCGTGGTGATTGACCAGGTACTCGCTCAACTCGGTGTCGAGCAGATGCACCGAGGCCTCGTACTGGGACAACTCGATGTACTGGCCTTCGCCCGTCTTCTGGCGATGAAGCACCGCCGCCGCGATCTGCAGCGCGGCGAAATACGGCGTGGTGAAGTCTGAATGCAGCGTCCCCAGTCCGATGGGTGGGCGATCCGAGAAGCCGGTCAATGCATTGAGCCCGGACATCGCGACGACTCCGTTGCCTACCGCGCGCCAGCCGCTGTGCGGACCCGCACTGCCCATCACGGGCAGGCTGGCGACAATGATGTCATCCTTCACGGCCTTCAAGTCCCCGTAGCCGAGCCCCCAGCGGTCCATGCGGTCGGGAGTGAAGTTCGAGGTCACGATGTCCGCGTGCCGGACAAGGTCTTTCGCCAGCGCAATCCCTTTCGCCGTTCCCAGGTTCAGCATGACGCTCTTCTTGTTGGGGTTGCAGTCGTTGAAGACCCCATTGGTCTCTGACGACATCTGTCCACGCGGCTGAACGCCAACTTCTCGGATCCGGTCGACCCGCGCGAGAGATTCGACCTTGATCACCTCAGCCCCAAGATCGGCGAGCAGGCGCGTGGCCAGCGGACCGGCGATCATCCAGCAAAAGTCGATGACCCGATAACCCGCGAGCGGCTGCGGCGTCACGACTGCTCCACCGGCGCGGCAACGCCCACCAGCCCGGACTCGACCAGCGCATCGATGGCGCGCTCATCGAGTCCACAGACGCTCGAAAGCACCTCGCGCGAGTGTTCCCCCAGTGCCGGGGCT
>Ga0209638_1001584_pt1 | contig 14381 bp, 13 predicted proteins | sample BarGraNGADG00211_FD_184490 | JGI IMG/M metagenome (GOLD analysis project Ga0209638, IMG submission 184490) | Arctic peat soil microbial communities from Barrow, Alaska - Barrow Graham LP Ref core NGADG0002-211 (SPAdes) (version 2) | ecosystem: Environmental > Terrestrial > Soil > Wetlands > Peat... | reverse complement strand
GGCAGCGGCAGCCTTCAGCCGCTTGTAGCGATCCGCGAGTGCGGGCAGCGCATCCGCCGTGTAGTCCGCGCTGGCCCGGTAGTGCTCCGAGAGGAGATAAAGCCGCAGATGGTCGGGCTCACATCCCTGCGCCAGGAGGTCGCGCGCGAGCACCAGATTGCCGAGCGACTTGCTCATCTTCACGCCATCGAGGCGCACCATCCCGTTGTGCATCCACCAGCCGCAGAAGGGCGAGACCCCGGTCGCCACTTCCGCCTGGGCGATTTCGTTTTCATGGTGTGGATAGATCAGGTCGAGACCGCCGCCGTGGATATCGATCTGATTCCCCAGGTGAGTGGTCGACATCGCCGTGCACTCGATACTCCAGCCAGGGCGGCCGGGACCCCACGGGCTGGGCCAGTTCGGATCGCCCGGGTCGACCTGCTGCCAGAGGAGGAAATCGAGCGGGCCCCGCTTCTTGTATTCCCGCTTCGACTCGGGATTTTCGCGCGTGGCCAACTCCTCGACAGTCACGCCGTTCAGGCGTCCGTAGCCGGCAAACTTCGCGGCCTCGAAGAAAACATCGCCATCGACCACGTACCCGCAACCGTTGGCGATGATCTGTTCGGTGGTGGCGATCACTTCCGCGATGTGCTGAGTCGCGAATGGATAGGCACTCGGCCTGAGGACATTCAGGCGGTCGAGATCGTGACGCAGAATCGCATCGTTCTCGTCGCGGATCTCGGCGATCGGCCGCCCGCCCTGCCGCTTCGAAACCATAATCATGTCGTCGTCGATGTCCGTGAGGTTCTGGACGTACTTGACCTCGTAGCCCGACCAGGTGAGATACCGCCGCAGCGTGTCGAACTGGACATACGAGAACGCGTGGCCCAGGTGGGTCACGTCATAGGGAGTGACCCCGCAGACGTACATGCGAACTTTGCCGGGTTCTAGCGACTGGAATTCGCGCTTCTTGCCACCGAGCGATGAATACAACCTGAGCGACACGGGCTACTCCAGGCGAAGTTGGCGACAGCGTAGCAGAGCATCGGTAAGCCGCGTACTGATCGTGCCGCCGCTGTCGCTGCCGCCGCTGTCGCTGCCGCCGCCTGAACGCGACCTATCCACAGCACCTGCAAAGAGGGCCCAGAATCCATTCCTGGCACCAATCCGCCGCGATGGTGCCAGGAGTGACAGGCGTTCCTAAGGGACGTGGGGGGGCTTACACGATGTACGACAATCCGTGGTCCGTGCCGATAGTAGGGTTGTCCTAACGAAACTTCTCCGTTATGTTTTTTGCTTCTGTTAGGAACATTACACAGGACTCACGATGCCAATCTCCCTGCATCGGATGGCCCTGGCGCCTTTATTTGTCGCCGTAGTTGCCGTCCTCTTCATTTCTGGCTCAAGCGTGTACGCGAACACCCGGCCCGGTCACGCCCATGCCGCCCCCCCTCCGATGGTTGCGGTTCCCAGCCCCGAGGCCGCATTCGTAGGCCCCGTTGAGCCTAACTACACCACGATAGGCCCCTCCTTGCCGGGGCCAACACCCGTTGTGGAGACGCCTTCAGACGCATCAGCAGCACCGGTACTCGTACCTTCTGCCGCTGATGCGGAACCCACCGTCCAGGCAGCCTCCACCGGCGGACCCGAGACAATCGGCCCGGATAAGCTCCCGCCGACCGTGCTTGGCCCGCAGTTTTCCATCGCGACGGTAGCCCTGAGCCACGTTGGTACTTACGGCGGCGAGTGCTGGGTCTTCATGCAGAACGTTGTCCATGAAGCTACCGGGCGCACGGTCGGAACCGACTACGTCAAGGGTTTCCAACGCGCTGGCGGCTACGAAATTCCAGTGGACGAGGCCGGGGCCGGGGATATCATCGAGGTCCTCGACAACAGGTACACAACCTGGGATGCGGACTATCCTGGCATGCACACTTCCATCGTGATCGAGAACCACCACGATGGTTCGTTCACCGTCGTCGAGGCCAACGCGGAATGGGACGGCATGGTGACACTCAACACAAAGTACGTGCCGGGAAACGCCGTGAAGCAGATGCCGTGGCTCTCCGTCCACGCGTTCCACGTGCCCCAGACACTGCCGAGCGTGACCACAGCCCTCCCCTAGGCGGTCTTCCGACACGGCGATACGTGCCACGGATCGTCATGGAAAAGTCACACGAAAGCTTCTAATTCTCTCTTTCGAAGGTTTTCCTTATCGCTATCCCGGGGTACGGTGCCGAAGTTGCCGGTTGAAAGACCGCCCCAAGGAGTCCTATGACGAGTCGCTCACGATGGCCCGCATTGATCGCCGCACTCCTGCTGACGCTTGTCGTCATTTCGCGGCCGATCGGGCATGCGGCGGCGGCGCAGCCGTCTCTCAACCCCAACCCCAACGTGGCCGCTACGGCTCTCAAGTACGAGGGTTCATACCAGGGTGAGTGCTGGGGGTTCGTGAAGCGAGTGGTACGCGAAGCCACCGGCGAGCAGATGTCCTTTGACTACCGCCAGGCGTTCTTCGACGGCGGAGCGATCGAGGTCTCCCTCGCCGACGCGCAGGTCGGGGATGTGATCCAGTTCACTGATGACAGCAACACCGCGGCATGGGCCGACTACCCGGGCCTTCACACGGCGATTATCCTGACCCGTACGTCCGAGAACGTGTTCACGGTCATCGATTCGAACTCCGAGTTCGACGGCATCGTGCGGATCCGCGAGGGCTTCGCCCCGATCAGCCAGGCGGCCATGAAGGGCCTTTCGTTCCATATTTATCGCTTCCCCGGGGGCGGCACTGCCGCGACAGCCCCGGCCGCTCCGACGGTTAGCGCGCCTGGCTTCGGACAGCAGCAGCCCGCGACCGTGGCGACACCCAATGACTGCCTGAACCTCCGCGACATCGCCGACACATCCGGGACGATCATCGCCTGCATGCCTGACGGGACCACCCTGGCTCTCACCGGTGACCAGGCACAGGGCAGCGGGCGCACCTGGGCGAGTGTGGTCACCCCGTACGGTGCCGGGTGGGTCGCGGCGGACTACCTCATCCCGGTCGCCCCGGCCAGTGCGGACGAACCGGCCAGCCAGTCCGACCCCCGCTAGCGGTCGACCAGGCTCTGCCCTCCTCAAGGGCCATCTTCCCGGCATAACCGAACGACCTCGACCATCCGACAATAGAGATGCGCACATCCCGTGAATCCCCTGGTCAGGTGATGGTCCGCGGCGTTCCGCGAGCGACCTGGCACATCCTACCTATAATCGAGGGCGCATGCACCGCGACCTGATTCGTTCGCTACCCGTAAGCCGGCGCCTGGGGACCGCGCTCAGCCTGTTCGTGCTGGCGATGACGATCGGGACTGTCGGCTACATGTTGCTCTCCGGGATGTCGTTCGTTGACGCCCTCTACCAGACCGTCACGACGCTGAGCACCGTCGGATTCCGCGAACTGAAGGATTTCGGCACGGCCGAAAAGTTGTTCACGATCTTTCTCATCCTGTTCGGCGTCGGGACGGCCCTCTATACACTCACGCTCCTGGTCGAAGAGGCGCTCGAGGGCGACCTCCGTGGCCGGTTCTATATCAGGAGGATGGAGTTGGAAATCGAACATCTGCGCGATCACTACGTCCTCTGTGGCTTCGGGCGCGTCGGCCACGAAATCGCACGCGAACTCAAGGAACGCGAAGTTCCATTCGTGATTATCGAGCGGACGCAGGAAGTTGCAGCCTTCGCCCGTGCCGCGGGCTACCTAGTCGTCGTCGGCGATGCCACGCAGGAGGAGGTGCTGCTGCAAGCCGGGCTCCGCGACGCCCACAGTCTGCTGGCGGCCAGCGATTCCGACGCCAACAACACCTACATCACGCTCACCGCGAGAGCGATCAACTCGAAATGTTTCATCGTGGGCCGGGTATCCGATCCCAACAACGAGGAGAAGCTCCGGCTGGCCGGGGCAGACCGCATCCTTTCCCTCTATAGCATGGGCGGGCGCCGCATGGTGCTGTCCGCGCTGCAACCGCTGGCCGCGGATTTCATGGACACGATCGCGAGCGGCCGCCACGGGGACCTGCTGCTGACGGAGTTCCAGGTCGACCAGTCGACCGGGTTAGCCGGTTCGCTCTCCGGCACCCTGATCGATGGCGCACACAATGCCACTGTGCTCGGGATTCGGAACAGAGCGGGCGTCCTGGCGGTGGGACCGAAGCCGGATACACGGCTGAACGAGGGGGACATCGTCATCGTCCTCGCCGAAGAGGCGGACATCGCCCGGATCAATCGCGAGAACGGCAGGCGGCGCGCCTAAGACTGCCCGCAGGCGACCGGCTGTGCGCCGGTGAGTCTGACGAGGTCGTCGACAGCAAGCCGCACGTCCATCCCTCTCTGGCCCGCACTGACGAGGATCTCCGGTTCGTCGAGCGCGCGTTGGTCGATGTACACAGCGAAGCCCTTCCCGATGAGCGCGAGCGCTCCGATACCCCCAACCTGCAGGCCGGTAAATCGTTCAGCGTCACGGTGAGACGCCATTCGGAGTTTCTTCAGGCCGAGTCCCGCAGCCATGACCTTGAGATCGATCTCCCCGGTCGAGGGCACCATCACGAGGATCGGCTTTCCCTTCGGCGGGTCGAGCTCGACAACTAGCGTCTTGTAGACGAGCTGAGGCGGGAAGCCAGTATCCGAAGCGACACCGTCGGCCGACCGGATCGAAGGGTCGAACTGAACGACCTCGTGCGCGACCCGGTGCTGCTCGAGCATGCGCACGGCAAGTGGCTTCGACGCTGCCAACGGCGCCGATTCCTAGAGGTGGGTCGTCACGCCGCCGTCGACGTGGAACACCTGCCCGCTGAGGTACCCCGCGGCATCGGACGCGAGGAGCACCGCGAGGGCGCCAACATCATCACCACGACCGAAGCGCCGCATCGGGATGTAACGCATCAGCAGGTTCTGCCCGATTTCGTCGGGGCCACGGCCGGGGGTCCAGTCCATCCACCCGAGCGAAATGCAGTTGGCAGTCGTGTTGCGGGCACCGAGTTCCTGGCTGAGACCCAGCATCAACCCGACAACGCCTGCCTTGGCTGCACCGTAGGCAACGCCGTGGTCAATCCCCCGGTCACCGAAGATGCTGTTCACGAAGATGAGACGGCCGGGGGATTCGTCCGTCAGCTCCCTGACGAACGACCGGGCAGCGTAGAACGCACCCGCGAGATTCACCTGGTGAACACGCGCAAAGTCCGCGTCTGATGTCTGTTCAACGGGCTTCCAGAGAGGGGCGTCCCCGTTGTAGACGAGGATTGTCGGATTGCCGAACTCCTTGACCAGTTGCTTCATCCCGACCTGCACGTTCGTCGGCAGGGAAACGTCCCAGCCCTGGGCGAAGCTCGCCCGACCAGCCTTCACGACCTCCTGGCTGATGCGCTTCGCGGCCATAACCTCGTCGCCGTCCAGTGTGGCTGAGGCAATCGCGACATCCGCCCCCGCTTCCGCGAGTGCCAGCGCTATCGCGCGGCCGGCGGGGTTCCCCGCCCCGACGACCAGCGCCCGTTTACCGTGCAGGTCGAATCCATGTTTCCGATCCCAGTCAGGCATGAGTCCCCACCCCCGCTGCATCTGGAAGGTAGCCTGTTGGAGCGATACCGCCCGCAAGGCCCGCTCCGTCGATGATGAACGACTCCCCCGTTATGTAGCCTGAGGCCTCGGAACACAGGAAGACTGCCAGCGGGCCAAGCTCCCACGCTTCGCCCAATCGGCGAACGGAGATGAAGCGACCACGCTGCTGACGCATCGCTGCTTCTTCCTCGCTCTCGGCAGGCCTCTGCGAAACGAATCCGGGGACGATGCAGTTCACGCGGATGTTGTCGCCGACGAGAGCGCCGGAAAGGCTCTTCGTGAGGGAAATAACACCAGCCTTAGCGGCCGCATAGCCAATCGAGTTCGCACTCGCACGAAGCGCCGTGCCACTGGCGACGTTCAGGATGACGCCGCCCTGGTCCTGTTCGCGAAGGACTCGAATGGCGGCCCGGGAGCAATAGAACGTGCTGAAGAGGTTGACCTCGATCGTGTCGAGCCAGTCCGCATCTTCGAGCTCCCAGACACGGGACCCGGCGCCACGCCGGTCACCGATACCCGCATTGTTGAGCATGATGTCGAGCCGGCCGAAGTGCTTCACGGTCTGGGCGACCAGGTTGTCGCACTGGTCGCTCTTCTGCACATCGGTCGGGACGATAAGCGGCTTGCGCCCGCAGAGCGCTTCGATCTCGGCAGCGGCCGATTCCAGCTGTGATACGGTGCGGCTCGCGATGCAGACATCGGCCCCCGCTTCAGCAAGCGAAATCGCCATCGCCTTGCCGAGGCCACGGCTGCCGCCAGTGATAATCGCAACCCGGCGCGGCGGGCCGTCGAGGCGCAGTTTCTCAAGCACCATCTGGTTTGAGCGCTCCTTCGTGATGTTGCGCCCGAACCCGGGCGGCAGCGCTCAGGCTACGCGGATCACCGCGATCGTCAACGTCAGTGCGGCGACTGCCCAGCGGTAGTAGACGAACGGAATCATGCTCCCCTTGCGAAGGTAGCCAAGGAGCAGATGAATCACGAGGAAACCCACGACAGCCGAGCAGGCAAAGCCGATCGCCAACTGGTCCCACTCTCGCCCAGACACGCCGGCGAGGTCTTTCGCCTTGAGCAGGGCAGCACCGAGGAAAGCGGGGGTTCCCAGGAGGAATGCGAACCGCGCGGCGCTGTCGCGGTCGAGGCCGCGGAAGAGGCCCGCACTCATGGTCGCCCCTGAACGGGATACGCCGGGGACGAGGGCGCAGGCCTGCGCGAGACCGATGAGCACGGCGTCCCGCACACCAACTGTCCCAATCGCGCGACTCCTGGACCCTAATCGATCAGCGAAAAGCAAGATCACGCCAAAGATGGCAAAGGTGGCCGCGACCAGCCACGGTTGGCGCACGTTCTGCTCGAACCAGTGATCGAAGAAGAAGCCGACGATCGCCGCGGGCACAGAGCCAAGCGCCAGCAACCAGAGGAGTTGGCTTTCGGGACGATACTCGCGCATGCGCAACTGGTGCTGCCAGAGGTCGCGCAGGCCGGACGTGACCATGCGGATCCAGTCTCGCCAGAAATAGATGAGGACGGCCAGCAGGGTGCCAACGTGGAGGCCGACATCGAAGGAGAGCCCCTGGTCCGGCCAGTTGAAGAGCCGCGGAATGAGAATGAGGTGCCCGGATGACGAGATGGGCAGGAATTCCGTGAGGCCCTGGATGATTCCGAGAATCGCCGCGCGCAGAAGGTCCATTTGGCGGAGCTTGGTTGGCCGAACATCTACATGCAACCAGCTTCGGGCGGAGGCCTTACCACGAGCTTTTCGGGCGACCCTGGAGCCCTGGCCAGGACACGTTGAACGGCAGACCGCCAGCCAGTTCAGCTTCGCGGAGGGCGAACCGCTGCTGTGCTTCGGGAAGTTCACGGAGCAAGTGCCGGGGATCGAGACTCACGGTCATAGCGAGGGCAAGGTGGCGAGCGATCAACCCGCAGAACGCCTCGAACACCGCGTCGCGGTCCAGGTAGTTCTCAAAGACGAACAGCGATACATCGGCGAGGGCCTGGTGGTCTTCGGCGGCGACCAGCCGGTCATAGGCTACGCCGAGCCAGTCGGCGACTCGTTCCCAGGCGCCGGCCGCTTCCGGACACCGCCGTGCCTCAAGGACCTCCAGGGTCGAGAAGAGCATGACCAGAAATGTGGGCAGCCGGCGTTGTTCGTAGCCCAGGAGTGCTACGTCGACCCATCGAGAGCCTTCATGGCAGCTGGCGTCACCGCGCTGGACGGGGATCGCCCCGGCCAGTTCATTCGCTTCGGTGTCAGGCAGCGTACGGATCCAGTCTTCAATCGTCGTCTGCGGCACTTCGTGGAGATTGATGACGCTCAGCGCCGCGAGCCGTCTCAGCGGGGCGCCATCCTGCACCTCGGCAATCAGCTCCGTGGTGGTGAGCCGCCGGAAACCTGGCTGCAGCCCTTCCCAACCCCTGTACTCCGGCGGAATTCTTCGAGTCACTGAGACGAGGATACTCCGGGCCCGATGCTAGAATCGCCCGATCGAGTCAGGTGCTGGTGATCCGGTTTGGCAAGCTCGACTACGCCCGGCGGGCAGCGACCCGCGCGGCCATTGCCGTCGTCGTAGTTGTAAGGTCCGTGCGGCGCGAAGGCCCAGGATCCTGGCAAGCCCTCATAAACTCCGGGTCCACCATGTCGATGAGTCCGCCGACGCGGGCCTGCGTTCGAACGTGCGCCACCGTCGCCGAGACGGTGGCTTCGAAGCCGTGCCATTCCTCGCAGCGCAAGACGCGGAGGTGGCGTGAGGACTCATTCCATTCGCAAATCAAGCGTGCGTGCGTCCCGGGACCGGCCGAATAACGGGTGTAGCCGCCCAGGTATTCCTTGTTGAGGTTGAGGCCCTGGCTGCCGGGATCGATGTTGGCCCGCTGCAGCCCTTCCCAGAGTTCGCCAAGGGCCAGGAGCAAACGGAACGCTACATCAGTCGTATCGGCGTGCAAGTAAACTCTCTCAGCCGGGAATCCATTGAGAGCGGCGCTAGGGTGCCGCCCGGACCGATTCTACGCGCGTAAATGAATTCGTGCGCCACCTTACCTATAGCAGCTATAAATTCCGCGGCCGAGTGTTGCCAATGTGCTATGAAAGGTATGTCGCCAGGCCTTTCGACAACGGTGTCAGTGGCAGACCAAACGCACGCATCAACGCCGTGGTATCGGCGATCGCCTCCATCGTCACGAAATCGATCCCGTCCGGGGTCAATGGGCGCCCCGGGGCGAACTGCGCCAGGGCGGCAATCGCCTTCATGACAGCCTTCGGCTGATGGAGGAGGAACCGGCGCTTTCCGGCAACCTCCAGGGCCGTTCGGATGATTTCGTTCATCGAAATACGGTCGGGCCCGCCAATCTCGAAAAGGCCTCGATGGATCGATCCACCGGCGACCGCCGCAGCGACGTGGTCACCGAGATCGGTCACGAACAGGGGATTTAGAAGCATCTTCCCGTCACCGATGACCGGCACAAACGGGAGCACCTTCGCGAACCCGAGAAAGCGGTTGAGGGAGACATCCCCGGGGCCATAGACCCAGGCCGGCCGGAAGATGGTGTATGGCACTCCGCTGTTGATGATGGCCTGCTCTTCGTCCCACTTGAACCGTAGCCAGTGATACGTCGCCCCGGCAGCCGCGCCAACGCCACTGATTCCAATGAAGAGGGGCGTACCAACGGTACGGGCCGCCTCGACGAGGTTCCGCGTCCCCTGCAGGTCTATCCTCTCAAACGTCCATCCCTTCTTCGGGTTCTCGAAGGGCGAGCCGGGGAACTGAACCGCGTCCACTACAACGTCGAAGCCAGCAAGTGCGGGAGCCAGTGTCTCCGGACGCGTGACATCTCCCTGGATCCAGTGCACCTCGGACGCGACCGGGTTCCGTCCCGGATCGGACCGCGACAGGACCGTGACCTCATGCCCGCTCGAAGCCAGCTGGCGAGTGATCTCCCGACCAAGAAACCCCGTACCACCCGCGACGAGGACTTTCATGCGAACCTCCGCCCGGCCGGCCGCTGGAAAGCCGCACCGCTACAGAACCAGCCTACTCGAGATGCCGAGGCCTTTGTCCGAAAATTCGCACGAGGCTTCATGCTCGCACCAGCATTATTCGACGACGCGCTGATAAGCTTCCCGGCGACCAAGTGGAGGTCCGCTTTGCCGTCCCAGTGCTCACTCTGCGAACACCTTGCCCTCGACCCGCGACCGGCGGAAAACGCAATTGGCGTACGTACATCGTCGGCTTCGGTCATCGACCGGGCCCACGACCGCTTTGCGCGAAGCGCGGACGGGCGGACGCACATCCTGATGCCGGTGTGCGCGGAACATGCGGCAGACGTCTTCCGGGGCCGCATCGCGGGATTTGAGATGGCCTGGCGTCTCGTCTGAGCCGGCTCAAGAGGGCCCAATTTCACAGGTTCGCAGGCAGGTCGCAGCGACCATCGTGTGAACGCAGATTTCGAAATCTGGGACAACGGAGTTTTCTTCTGCTACCTTGGCTGCGCGGCGAGGCGCTAGCACTTACTGCACGTTGACTTTTGCGACGGCGGCGTGCACCTTACCGTCCGGTAAATCTTTCAGATCAACCGCGGGTAAATCGTAGAGGAGGGAAACAATACGATGGCCAAACTCCGATGGAGGATGCTTCTCGGCATCCTCACCCTGGTAGCAACCGTGGCGGTCGCCACTTCGTGTGGCGGCTCCAGCAATTCATCCAACACGCCGGCATCCGGCGCAACCACGTCGTCATCGGGTGCCCCGTCCGGCACGATCACGATCGCGGGCACCCAATTCCAGTCATGGGACCCGCATTTCGCGAACTTCGCGCAGGACATCGCCCAGTTCTATATGGTCTGGCGCGGCCTCTACGAGTTCGACCTGAACTCGAAGCCGGTGCCCAGCATGGCCGCCGCGATGCCAACGGTGTCCGCTGACGGCAAGACCTTTACGGTAAAGCTGAAGTCGGGCCTGAAATGGTCGGATGGTACGCCTCTCACCGCTGGTGACTTCGTGCTCGGCCTCCAGCGCACCTGCAATCCCGATATCGCGGGCAACTACGAGTACATCCTGACCGCCGTAGTGGGTTGCGACACCTACTACAACTCCAACGGCAACCCCACCGCCACCCCTCCCGTCCCAGCCAAGAGCGCCACGGAAAAGGAAGCGCTGCGCCAGGCGGTCGGCGTCCGTGCCATCGATGACACCACCATCGAATACAAGCTGACGGACCCTCAGCCAACCTTCGGCGAAATGCTCGCGATGTGGCCGACATTCCCGGTCCCGAGCAGCAAGGTCTCGAAGGTCGATGCCGCATGGCCGGCCCCCCTCGCCAACGCCTACAACGGGCCGTTCATGCCCAGTGCCTATACCGAGAAGTCGAGTATTGAACTGGTTCCGAACCCGAACTGGTCCGGCGCGCAAAAGCCCCAGGTCGCCAAGATCGTCATCAAGTACATCGACGATGTCGCGGTAGCCGACAACGCGTACCGGAACGGTGAAATTGACGCGACCGCCGTGGACTCCACACAGCTGGCGGCCGTTCAGAAGGACCCCGTGCTCGGCAAGGAACTCGTCGAGTACCCGGCAACCAGGACAATGGGCCTTGAGTTCAACGACAGCGATCCGATCCTCTCGAATAAGAACGTCCGCGTCGCTCTGTCGCAGGCGGTGGACCGCAACACCCTGAACACTGTCGTCCTGCAGGGAGCCAACGTTCCGACGACGAACTGGATGCCCCCCGACCGATCCGGCGTGGCGCTTGGAACCTACGATTCACTCATCGGCTATAACGTCAACGCCGCGAAGGCGAGCCTGGCGGCGTCCGGTCTGAAGACAACCGACATCAACCTGACGCTCCTGATGGTCGACTCCGCGGCCAACCACGCGGTGGCGGAGTTCCTCCAGTCACAGTGGAAGACGAACCTGGGGCTCGACGTGAAGCTCGAGTTCGTCGATACGAAGACTCGATCGGCTCGATACAACGCGACACAGTTCCAGATCGTGGTCGGTGGCTGGCAGGAAGACTACCCGGATCCAGAGAACTGGATGCTCGGTCTCTGGCAGAACCCATCCTCCCAGAACAAGACCAAGACCAACGTGGCTGCCCTGGACACGATCCTGAAGCAGGCCACGTACGACCAGAACGACACCGAACGACGTCAGCTGTACCAGCAGTCTGAAAAGCTTCTGCTGGACGGCGCGAACGGCATCGCCCCGCTCTACCACAGCGGCCAGCACCGGCTCGTGAAGCCTTACATCACCGGTATGAAGGAAGAGAAGCGCGCCTCGGACACGTTCGTCCCCGGCGACTGGAACCCTGAGTACTGGAAGACCTCGAAGAAGTAGGATTTGCGGCGCTCCCCGCAAATCCACCAGCGGTTGTACAAGGGGCCTCACGGGTGTGAGGCCCCTTCCTCCGTCTACACGAACCCGCGAAAGCCAATGATCGCCTACACCATCCGTCGAATCTTCCTGATGCTTCCGTTGCTCCTGGCGATCGCCACAGTGACGTTCTTTCTGATGCACGCCATCCAGGGCGGACCCTTTGACCAGGACAAGCCGCTGCCTCCCGGCACGAGGATCGCGCTCGAGCAGCGATACGGACTCGCCAAGCCGTTAGAGGAGCAATACGTCACTTATCTGAAGAACCTGGCACACTTCGACCTCGGGATATCGATCGCCACCGATCGCCCGGTGCGCGACATCATCGGGGAACGCTTCCCTATTTCCGTCCAACTCGGAATTTGCGCCTTTGCCTTCGCGATGATCGGCGGACTGGCGCTGGGAACGATTGCGGCATTCAACCAGAACGGCATCGGCGACTACATCGGCGTGTTCGTAGCCACGGCTGGCTCCGCCTTACCCGGATTCATCCTCGCGCCGATCCTTGTGATCACTTTCGTGCTGCGCCTCCACTGGTTCGATGTGCTTGGCTGGGAGTTCGGCAACTACCACAAGATGGTTCTCCCGATCGTCGCCTTCGGGATGCTTCCGATGGCCCTGGTCGCCCGCATCACGCGGGCGTCAATGCTCGACGTGCTCCGCCAGGACTACATCCGCACGGCGCGAGCGAAGGGCCTTCGCGAGGTTCGCGTGGTCGTGCGGCACGCAGCAAAGAACGCACTAATCCCCGTCCTGACCATTTCGGGCCCGGTCTTCGCCGGACTGATCACCGGTTCGTTCATCATCGAGCGCGCCTTTGCGATCCCGGGACTGGGGCAGGAGTTCGTCAGCGCTGTGCTCGTGCGCGACTACGGCGAGATCATGGGAGTCACTCTCTTTTACGCATTCATCTTCGCGGTCATGACACTGATCGTTGACCTCATGTACGCGGTCGCCGACCCGCGCATCCGGTACTAGGAGCTTCCATGGCGGCTGACCCGACCATCGCACAGCCCTTCGACTTCACCGCGGAGCAGATTCTCACCAAGCAGCGCGGACTCTGGTCACAGGCGTGGCAAAGGCTGATCCGCAACCGATTAGCACTGGTTGCGGGCATCATCCTGCTGCTCGTCATCGTCCTGACAATCCTTGGCACGACAACCCACCTGGTCCAAAGGCACGATCCCACCCAGCAGATCTACGTCGACGCTGCCGGGCACTCGAATGTGAACCAGGGCCCCAGCAGCCTCCACTGGCTCGGGACCGATACGCTCGGCCGAGACATGTGGGCGCGGGTGCTCGAAGCGACGCTCTTCTCTTTGAAGATCGGCTTCGGTGCCGAGATCGTAGTCGTCACGGTGGGAATTACGCTCGGGATGGCCTCTGCTCTCGGAGGCAAGGTCACCGATACCGTAGTCAGCTGGATCACCGACCTCGCATACGGGTTCCCCGATCTCCTGGCGATCATCCTTGTGCGGCAGGTGATTTTCGGTCGCAACTGGCCAATCATCGGGACGGGCGACCCGCAGATCCCGGGCGTCCCATCGGTGCTCATCTCGACGATCTTCGCCATATCGATCGTCAGCTGGGTGACCGTGTGTCGCCTCGTGCGCGGCCAGATGCTGTCGATTCGCGAACAGGACTACGTCGTCGCGGCGAAATCGATAGGGGCCAGTCCGTGGCGGGTCGTTCGAACGCACATGCTGCCGAACACGCTCGGCCCGGTCATCGTCGCCATCACCTTCGGAATCCCGCGCAACATTTTCGCGGAAGCTTCGATCGCCTTCATTGGCCTCGGGGTACCGCCCCCCCACGCGAGCCTCGGCTCTTTGGTCAGTGACGGGTATGCCCACCTCCAATCCAATGACCTCCTGGTGGTGTGGCCCGCGATCGTGATCGGAGCGCTGATGCTTTGCTTCACGTTCCTCGGCGATGGCCTCCGCGACGCACTGGACCCGCGGACCAAGAGGTAGCTCGCTGAACTCAGGTTTGCCGGACGGGAGCCGTCTGGTACGATCTGCCTTCGCGCGGGGCTGTAGCTCAATCGGGAGAGCGCAACACTGGCAGTGTTGAGGTAGAGGGTTCGAATCCCTCCAGCTCCACCAACATTCTGAATCTGAACGCGACAATAAAGAAGGCCCCGGCAGGGGCCTTCTTGCTGTCTGACGACATCTTTGACGACAAAAGCCTTTCAAACCGCATTGAGCCGACGATCCCACGCCGCGACCGCATCTGCCTGCAGGCCCGGTAGCACGTGCGAATAGACGTCCATCGTCACCGCGGTACGACTGTGTCCTAGCATCTCCGAGACAATGCGAGGATGAACCCATCGTCCCAAGCTTCCTGGTCGCCCTTGCCCGGCGAGTTGAACCAGGGTTCTTTCTATGAATGGTGGGGCGAGCCGGTGCCAATCTTTCCTGATTGGGGTCTCGACCTCGAAGCT
>Ga0209638_1001583_pt1 | contig 14386 bp, 9 predicted proteins | sample BarGraNGADG00211_FD_184490 | JGI IMG/M metagenome (GOLD analysis project Ga0209638, IMG submission 184490) | Arctic peat soil microbial communities from Barrow, Alaska - Barrow Graham LP Ref core NGADG0002-211 (SPAdes) (version 2) | ecosystem: Environmental > Terrestrial > Soil > Wetlands > Peat... | reverse complement strand
TCCAGTATCCCTCCCGTGACGCCGGTCACGTGCGTGGTCGCCAGGGGTTCACTGACGATCCGGCGTGCGCCGGTACAAGCCGCCACGCCTGTGACACCAACATAAAATAAATTTCCGCACCCCTAAGCCCTTCTCCAGGAGAGTCTTATCCGGATTCGCCTCTCCTCCCGGACCCCAAAACTCGCACACCCGTGCCATAACATGGAATCAAGGGGGGGCAGGTCCGCTCCGCCCCTCTTACAGGAATCGGAGGGCAAACCGGACAAGGATGACCGGTTTTTGATGCGCTTACATGCGCTAACCTATTGACTCTAAGCAATACTAGGTCCGGCGCGCCGGACAATCATGTCCGTTTTTCAGGTGCGGGGCGGCAATCCTGCGCCAGATTGCCGCCCCCATTTCGGCGACCGAATCTACTTGCCGATTACGATGACGTGGAAGCTGTCGGGTAGCACCGCCGGGCGGGGCGCCTTTTGGCCTTCTTTGGCTGCCGGGGCCGGGCCGTACTCGGCGGCCAGCATGTAGATCTTGTGGTTCACGTGGTCCACCGTCATGGTGCGCGCGCCGCGCTCGGTGGTCACGGTATCCACGGCTTCATACTTGCCGTTGACCAGTTTGACGATGGTCATGTTGCCTTCGCCGTTGGAACTGAAAGCCAGGTCGGAATCGAAGCCCGCGCCATCGGCGCCGGAACCAATCGCGGGAGTGGCGATCACCTTCATGGTGGCGATATCGGTGACCGCCATCATCTTATTGCTGCACACGCTGAACAGCTTCTTGTTCTTGACGTCGATGGCCAGGCCGGACGGGCCTTCGCATGGGGCTAGCGACGTGCGGCGGGTCACGCCGGGCTTGGCGGCATCGATCTCGACGACTTCGCTGGAGTTTTCGATATTGACGTAGAGCTTGCCGGCGCCATCCATGGCGCAGTTTTCCGGCTTCTCGCCGATCGGGAAGGTGGCGATGATCTCATTGTTCTTGGCGTTGATGGCGGTCGAGTCGTTGCTCCTGCCATTCATGGTGAAGATGCGCTGCGTCTTGGGCTCGTAGCAGATGGCATCGGGATTCTGCCCGGTAGCGGGCTCGCCGGTCTTTTGCAGCGTCTTCAGATCGAAAATGGTCACCGAGTTGGATTGCCCGTTGGAGATGAAACCCTTGCCCACGTCGCTCGCCACGGCGATGCCGTGCACGCCGTGCAATTGGGTGATTTGTCCGACCACCTTGCCGGCCTTGATATCCACCACTTCCACATTGCCGCCGTGCGAAGCAAAGATGCGCTGCGTGACCGGGTCGACGGAGAGGTAATCCCAACCGCCCGTGCCGCCTACCTTGATCTTGTTGAGAACCTTGTAGCCTTCGGCGCTGAACGCGGCGAGGGCGAGTAATCCGAGTGTTAGAAGCTTCTTCATTGTAGTTACTCCTTACCAAGTGTTAGTTGATCGCTCCCTGACGGTCGCGGCTCTGATCAAAGCGGATCAGAGCCGCGACCGTTAGGGAGCGTTATCTCGATTCAGTCATTCCGGCCTCCAATATAGTAGTGAACGGCCGGGGTCACCACCAGCGAGAGAACCATCGAGGCGAGGATGCCGCCGATCACCGCGATGGCCAGGGGTTGGAGCATTTGCGAACCGGCGCCCAAAGCGAGCGCCAGCGGAATCATGCCGGCCACGGTCGCCAGCGCGGTCATCATGATGGGGCGCAGGCGGCGTTCGCCGGCGCGGATCATGGCATCTTCGGCGCCGATGCCTTCGGCGCGGAACTTCTGGTCGGCATCGAGCAGCAGAATGCCGTTCTTGGCCACGATGCCGATCACCATGATCAAGCCCATGAACGAGGAGATGTTGAAGGTGGTGCCAGTGACCAGCAGCGCCAGGAAGACGCCGCAGGTGGAGAGCAGCGCCGAAGCGATCACGGCGACGGGCGCCGCGAAATTGCCGAACTCGAACAGCAGCACCACGAAGACCAGCAAAATCGCCAGGATCAGCACGAATGCCAAGTCCTTAAACGATTTCTGCTGCTCTTCAAACTGGCCGCCATACTGCACGTGGATGCTGGGCGGCACCTTCAATTCGTCGATGGTCTGCTGCACCTTGGCCATGCCGTCGCCCAGATTCATATCTTCGAAGCGCGCCGTCACCTGCACGTCGCGCTGCAGGTTCTCGCGGCGGATTTCGGTCTGGCCCGGGATCTCGCGCATGCCGGCCAGCGTGCCGATGGTGCCGGTCTTGCCGGTGCCACTGATCAGCAGCGTATTCTGGATGGCTTCGAGCGAAGCGCGGGTGCTCTTGGGGAAGCGCACGCGGATGCCATAGGAGCGGTCGTTGACCACCACGGGCGGCGGAGCGGGCTCGCCTTGCAGCATGGCGCTGGCATCGAGTTCCACTTCCTGCGCGGTAAATCCGGCGCGCGCGGCGGCGGCCGGGTCCACGCTAAAAACCGTGGCCGGCCCGCTGATGGTGTTTTCGATTCCATCCAGCACGTCGACTACGCCGGGGATCTTCTTGATGGCGCCGGCGATTTGCGGAGCCCAGGCGTGCAGCAATTCCGGATCCTGGCCGAAGAGCTTGATGACGACGGGTTCGGGCGCGCTGGTGAGATCGCCGATCATGTCCTGCAAAAGCTGCGGGAATTCCACGTCGAGCACCGGTTCCGCCTTTTTGATCTTGGCGCGCACGGCGGCGATCACTTCCTCGCCGCTCAGTTTGCGGCCGCGCTTCAGCTTGACCGAGATATCGCCGGTATTGGCTTCGGTCACCTGGGCGAGTCCCAGTTGCATGCCGGTGCGGCGCGACGTGCTCTCCACTTCCGGCATCTGGCGCAGCATCTCTTCCACGTGGGTGATGACGCGATTGGTCTCTTCGAGCGAGGAGCCGGCGGGCATGATGTAGTCGATGATGAAGCCGCCTTCGTCCATGGCGGGCAGCAGATCGCTGCCGGTGTGGGTATAGCAGAGATAGCTGCCGCCGATCAGGGCAAGCGAGAAGACGGCCAGAATCAGCGGGTGTTCCAGGGTGGTGCGCAGGGTGCGCTGGTAGATGCGCATCAGCCGGCCGGGCCCGCTGGCGGCGTCGGGGTGGAGTTTCTGTTTGCGGATGAAGTAGTGGCTGAGCGTCGGGGTCCAGGTCAGCGCCAGGGCGAGCGACGTGAGCAAGCTCACGCCCACAGTGACCGCCAGCGCGCGGAAGAAGACGCCGGTAACGCCGGTGATGGAGATCAGCGGGAGGAAGACCACGATCGGCGTAATAGTGGAGCCCACCAGCGGGGCGCGAATTTCGCGGATGGCGCTTGAGATGGCTTCGGCGCGCGATTGGCCGCTGTCGCGGTGCATGACGATGTTTTCCACCACCACGATGGCATCGTCGATCACCAGGCCCACGGCGGCGGCCAGCCCGCCCAGCGTCATCAGGTTGAAGCTCTGATCCATGATGCGCAGCACAATGAACGTAATGGCGATGGTGGCGGGGATGACTAACCCCGCGACCAGCGACGTGCCCCAATCGCGCAGGAACAGCACCATGATCAGCGAAGCCAGTACCAGGCCGATCAGGATGGCGTCGCGTACGCTGGCGATGGAATCCGTGACGATTTCCGACTGATCGTAGTACGGGCGCAGGTCGATGCCCTTGGGCAGTTCCTGGTGGATGCGCTCGATCTCGGCGTGCACCGCGCCGGCCACCACCACGGTATTGCTGTCCGGCTGCCGGTAGACGTTGAGCAGTACGGCGGGCTTGGCGTTGGCGGTGACCACGGTGTAGACCGGCATCACGCTGGGACCGACGGTGGCCACGTCGCCGATGCGCAGCGGCGCTCCCGCGGGGGTGGTCTTGATGACGATATCGCCGAGGTCGCCAGAGGTGCGCGCCTGCCCGCTGACCAGGCTCAGCACCAACTGGTGATTGGCCTCGATCAGCCCGGGCGAATCGATCATGTTGCTGCGGCCGATGGCGTCCAGGATGTTGGGAATCGTGACGCCGGCCTGCACCAGTTTGGCGGGGTCGGGTTGGACTTCGAACTCGGGCACCTGGCCGCCTTGCACGATGATGGAGGAAACGCCGTCCTGCCGGTTGAGGCGGGGCTTGAGTTCATAGTTGGCCATTTCCCAGAGCTTGTCCTGCGGGAACTTGTCCGAGGTCAGGCTGTAGCCCATGATGGGAAACGCGGCGAAAGTCAGGCGGTTTACCGTAATCTTGGCGGTGGACGGCAGGCTGGATTGCGCGCGCGCCATGGCGGCGTTGACCAGCTCCAGCGTGCGGTACATATCCACCTTCCAGGAAAAGAACAGGTCGATTTCCGCCGTGCCGCGGCTGGTGAGACTCCACAGATGATCCAGCCCGGGCACCGTATTGACGGCCTCTTCGATGGGCTTGGTGACCGTGACCAGCATCTGGTCGATGGGGAAAACGCCGTTGTCGATGCCCACTACGATGCGCGGGAAATTCGTCTCCGGGAAGACCGAGACCGGAATGGTGAGCGCGAGATAGGCGCCCACGGCGATCAGGGTAAGGATGACGAAGATGATGGGCTTACCGTGACGGGCCGTCCAGTGCGGCGCGTCGGGCGTCGTGATCTGTGGGCTGATCGGGTCGCTCATTTGGATTTCGGCTTGGCCTCGTCCTTCTTCTGGTCCTTGGCGCCCCCCGGTTCCGGCGGAGCGTTCTCGTCTTCGTCCGGGGCTTCCTTCACCGTGGTGTCGATGACCTTGACCTTGGCCTTGTCGTCGAGGCCGACGCCGCCCACGATGACCACCTCTTCGCCGGGGCGGACGCCGTTCAAGATCTGCACCTTGTCGCCCTCGCGTACGCCCAGTTTCACGCTCCGGCGGTGCGCGATGTTATCCGCGGTGATCACCAGGCAGGCCGTGCCGCCCTCTTCGCCGGGGAGGATCGCCGCGATGGGAACCACCGGTGTGGCCTTGATGACCTCCGTCATGATGGCGACGTGCACGCTGGTGCCGGGCTTGAGTTGTTCGCCGGGGTTCTCGGCCTGCACCCAGACCTGAATGGTGGTGCTGTTGGGGTCGGTGGCCGGGCTGACCACGGTCACCTTGCCTGTGACGGTCTGGTTGGTATCGATCTGGGTGATGGTGGCGGGCTGGCCGACTCTGACGGATGCCGATTGGTTCTGCGGAACGTTGGCGCGCGCAATGATCTTGGAGATATCCATCACCGTGACCAGCGGGGCGCCGGGCGTGGCCATCTCGCCGGCGTAGAGCGGGCGATCGGCGACGACGCCGGAGATCGGGCTGACAATCTGCGAGTAACTCACCTGGGCTTGAGAAGATTGCAGATGGCTGCGCGCGGCGTCCACCTGCGAGGTTGCGGTCTTGATCTGTTCTTGCTTGCCGACGGATTGGAGAGCGCGCAGATGCTCCTGCGCGGAGAGCAGCGCGCCGTGGGCCTGTGCATAGGCCACTTGCGCATCGTCCACCAGTTTGCGGGCCAGCGCGCCCTGCTGGAAGAGTTTCTCGCGATTGTCGAGCAGCTTCTTGGCGGCGTCCTCGGTCTGTTTGGCGGTATCCACGTCGGTCTGCGCCTTGAATACGGCTTCGGGAACTTGCGCGGAGGTGGTGGAGCGGAGGTTGGCCTCGGTTTGGGCGAGCAGCGCCTGGCTTTCGGCGGCGCCGGCGGTGAGATCCCGGCTTTCGAGCACGGCGAGCAACTGGCCCTGTTTGACGTGATCGCCGCGCTGCACCAGGAAGCGCTGCACCGGCGCCGCGATCTTGGCCGTCACCCCAGCCTGGTCGCGCGGGAAGAGCATGCCATCGCCCGCCACGATGCGGCGGATGGTGTCCTGGGTGACGGCGGTCACCTGGACGGGGGCGGGCGCTTCGGCCTCCGTCGCCTCCTTTTTGGAGCAGGAGACAAGGAGGAGGAGCGGAATGAGCAGGAGAGGTTTCTGATTCATGGGCTAGAAGACCCCGGTTAGAGTTTGCAGGGCGGCAAGCGCCAGACGGTAGCGCGCCAGCCCGTCGTCGTAGGCGTTGCGCGCGCCGAACAGCGTGGCTTGCGCGTCCACCACTTCGAGCACGGTGACTTCGCCGGCCTGGTAGCGCAGCGTGGTGAGCTTGAGGCTTTCCTCCGACAGATCGAGCGAGTGCTTGAGCGAGGCCATCTGGCTGGAGGCGACGTTGGCCTCCAGGTAAAACCCATTCAGGTTGGCGAGCAGTTGGCGCTGCGTGAAGCTGAGATCGGTGCGCGCCTGCTGGAGTTTGAGTTCGGCCTGCCTCACCTTGCTGCGCGCCGCGCCCCAGTTCCACACCGGAACATTGAGGCTGGCCACCACGTAGTTGCCGATGTTGTTCTGGCCGAATTCATTGTGCAGCGCGTATTGACGGGCCTGAAGACCAACCCAATAATCCACCGACAGCGTAGGCAGCAGGCCGGAGCGGGCGCTCTTGATGCCGAAGGTTTGCTGGGTGACGGTGGATTGCGCGGCGCGAATTTCCGGGTTGCTCTTCTGGGCCAGCGCTGCAATTTCGGGGAAGGCGGAGAGCGGCGTGAGGCGGTCCAGGTCGTCGGCGACGGTGTAGTCCTGGCGGAAGTCGGGGAAGAGGAAGACCGCGAAGCCGATGCGCGCTTTGTCGTAGGCCAGTTGCCCCTCCTGCACGTCGCGCAGGCGCTGGTCCAGGGTGAGTTGCGCTTTGACCACGTCGGAGTGGGCGGCTTCGCCGCCGGCCTCCTGCTTCTGCGTGATATCCACGAACTGTTGGGCCTCCTGAAGGCTAAGGCGCGCGTTGTTGTAGTGGCGCTGCGCCACCGCCATGGCGTAGAAGTTCTGCACCACGACGGCGGTCAATCCGCGCGCCGCGATTTCCACTTTGGCGCGCGCAATGGCTTCGGCGGCGATGCTCATCTGGTAGTCCGCGCGCTTGCCGGGCGCGTAGACATCGGCGTGCACGTTGGCCAGGTTGGTGTAAACGCGCGGGCCGTCGTTGGTCACGAAGGTGAGGCTGTTATCGGAGCCGTTGGATTGGGTGTAGCTGAAGCCGTTCTCCCAGTTGACGCTGGGCAGGAGGGCGGCTTTGGCCTGCACTTTATCTTCGCGCGCCAGGCGAGCGGCAATATCGGCGGAAAGGAGTTGTTGGCTGTTGGCCCGGGCACGCTCCATGGCCTCCTGCAAGGTCAGGGTGAGCGCGGGCGCGGGAGTCTGGGCGAATGCGCCACAGCGCAGGGCCAGGGCGAGGCCCAGTATCGGCAGTATGCGCGGCATTGGGAACGTCCAGTATAGTATCTGGCAGATGAACAGACAATGAATCATTGGGATGGCAGCCGGAGCCTTTCAAAACTGCCCCCCATTTGCGCGGGGCCGTGAGCGGCTCGATCTCGGCAAAACCGGCCTCGGCACCCATTTTCCGGCCCGCGCTTCGTTCAGCGCTTGGGTTTTTCGCCTCACCGCATCTATCGGGAGGAACTTAATACACCGGCCGCGTAATCGTCCGCAGGTCGGCCGACGACGCTTCGCCAGCCCGTACCGTGACTTTGACGGCCTGGTTGAGGAGGGCCTCATCCAACGCCAACACGGGGCCGTTCCCGGCGAAGGCCAGCGCATAGTAGTCTCCAGGGCGCACCGCGCGAACTTCGTAATGGCCGCTGGAATCGCAGGGTCCCGATTTGGAGAATCCCGGCCGCCGACGGGCTGGGTCGCTGGGAACCAACACCACTCCGCCCGAGGCACAGTTCTCCGCCCTGCCAAGTACCGAACCGCCGTCGGTCTTGTACACCACGGTGATCGCGGCGTCAGAGGAAATCTCCACTTCTTGCGTGGCCAGATCCGCGTCGCCAACCCGGACCGCATCCAGGTAATAGGGCGGCGGGGGCGGCTGCAACAGCGGAAAGATCCGGTACACGCCAGGGTAGGCCTGGGTGATGAAATTGCCGTTCGCATCGGGGTCTAGCGGGGCGCTTCCCCCCACCAACCCCAGAATCCCCTCCCTGTTGGTGCGGCCGCCACGGAGAGCCAGGATCATTGAGGGCAGCCGCGGCAGCGACGAGCCCTTTTCCCCTTCCACGACCACTTTGCCCCGCACCGTCAACGGCGGGACGAGGCGGAGTTTCACGTTCTCCAGGTCGTGCCTCGTGACTTCAATCCATTCCGTGGCGCGCAGTTTCACGGAGCCCCTCTGCGCGTCGGCCGTGAAGCGCCATTCGCCTTCCGGCACCGCGGCAAACTCGAATGTGCCATCGGGCTTGGATTCCACGGAAGCGGAGCGGAACGCTTCTTCCTGAGCAATCGCCACCTTCGGCGCTGGAGTGCCGTCGGGGTTGAGCACCACTCCGCGAACCGCATGCGCGGGGACCGCCAGCAGCTTGAGTTCGACATCCAAAACCTCGCCGCCGGGCAACAGCACGATCTTCGATGCCCCTTCCGCAAGGGCCACGCTGGGATAATAGGTGCGCATCCAGGCCAGCGCAGGACCGTCCTGTTCCGGATCGGGCGGCTTCAAGTCCGGCGGCGGAACCACCGAGAGTCCATAAGTGCCGGGCATCAGTTGCACCTCGAACTTTCCATGGGCGTCGGTGTTCCCCATGAACGTCATAGCCAAAGGGGACTCATTCAACTGCCCGCCACCACCACCGCCCCAGGAGGTTCGCAGGTAGGTGCGCCCATTGGCCACCATCCCCGACCCGGTCAGCTCCAGCCGCGCGTTGGCCACGCCGTTGCCCCGGCCATCCACTACACGGCCAGAGATGTTGGACCACGGCATCAGCCGCACCTCCAGCTTCACCGGGCTTTCCGCGGCCACATGAAATACCCGGTAATCCGACGGGCCGACGGTCAACCAATAGTCAGGCGACTGGTAGCGGGCCGCGTAATCGCCCTCTCTGACGTTGTCGAAGCGGAAACGGCCCCCGCCATCGGTGGTGGTTTCATAAAACGGCGTCGCTCCCTTGAGTAGCTCCACCTTGACGCCGCCGACGCCAGTGCCCGTCGCGGCGTCGAACACACTGCCCTCCACCGTCTGCGCCACGGCACAGGCGGTCAACAGCATCAGAACGTAGAGACGCTTCGCCATTGCTCGAAGACCATTGTACGGGAAGGCCGGGTTGCAACGGGGAACGAGCATCGCCCGCAAGCGAGATCTCGGCCCGCCTCTCCACGAATGTCCCGCCCACCTTTCTTGTGCTCCAGCAGTTCAAAGCCCGGAATGTCACCTAAGTCCCGTGAACACGCCCATGGATGTGATTCAGGGACGGATCGACGCCGCGGAGACGATAGAGAATGTTATCGGCTGTCAACCGGCACTCTCTGAATCAACTGGTGAACCGGTCCGACACGGCTTTGCTTGGATGGTCGGGCACTCGGAGACAGCTCCCGCGATTGGCCTGGCGGGCCGCCACACATGGCTGGCCTTCCGGCGTCTACCGTTCCAAGGCCTTCCCAGGCCTTCCGCCTAGCCTTCCATTTGCCCTGGACGCCGCTGTTTTAGCCCGGCTCCTGGATTGGCCGCCGATGTGACCCAGCCTGGACGCCATCCACCTCTTGGAGCCCAGAATGCCATCTAAGAGCCCCGGCACGTAGAGGTCCGCATCCACGGCCGGAAAATGGATGCCGAAGCCGGACGGGCTGATTTCTATTTCGCTAAGCTGCGCGGCCTTGGCGTCTTCCAGACCTTCTACATCGCCGGGCGAGAAGCTCACGATCAGCTTGGAACTGAGTTGAATCACGACCCGCCCGGTCTTGCGATCGTAATGCGCGGCAACTACTCGTGGAACACTTCGTTCCAGGTCTTTAGCACGCTGGTTTGCCAATTCGAAATCGTCACGCAATGCCATGAATTCGCTCCCAGGCCCGGCACAACTTTTCCAAGTGATCCATCAAGACAGTCCCCATGCGCCTGACCTCCCGCCGCGAGAATCCATAATTTTCCCGGAGATCTGCCGGCCCTGCCGGACAGTTCAGATTGAATACTGCCTCGTAGCCTTCACCAATCACGTGAACATGCGCTGGTCGATGGTCGTTTGGATAAATCACAATCCGCAGTCCGTCAAACCTGAGAACCGTCGGCACTATTCCAATTCTAACAAGATTCCTAAGCGCTTGGGTTTAAGCTCGTCGATCGGGAGCCGCATCAGCCGCGCGCCAGCAGGAGTCGCTGTCCCGACAATGAATCATTCCGGCAAGCTTACCGTAAAGGTGCTGCCCCGGCCCAACTCGCTAGCGCACTCGACCGTGCCGCGGTGCGATTCGGCGATCCAGCGGACAATGGCCAGGCCGAGCCCGAAGCCGCCATCCTGGCGGTTGCGCGCCTCACCGGCGCGGTAGAAGCGTTCGAAGATGCGCGCCCGGTCGGCGGGCGCGATGCCGATTCCGGTATCGGAGACGCGCAGTTGCACGCGCGTTGTGCCGGCTTCCAGCGCGGCCGTCACCGTGCCGCCGGAGGGCGTGTAGCGAATGGCGTTATCGAGCAGGTTGATCACCAGGCGGCGCAGCAATTGCTCGTCGCCGGTGAATTGCAGGTCGTTGCCGGGAAGGCATTCCAACTGAAGGCCGCGCGTATTGGCCAGGCCCTGCACGCTCCGGCAGCAATCGGCCAGCAGTTCGTTGAGGTAGAAATCGTGGGTTTGTAACGTGACGCGGCCGGCATCGGCGCGCGCCAGGTTGAGCAGATCGTCCACCAGGCGGGAGAGGCGGCGCGACTCATCCAGAACGATGGCGAGCGATTCGCGATACTCGGCGGGGCTGCGCTCCTGGGAGAGCGCCACGTCGGCCTCGCCGCGGATGACGGAGATGGGCGTGCGCAATTCGTGCGAAGCGTCGGCCACGAAGCGGCGCATGGTGTCGAAGGAATGATCGAGCCGCGAGAGCAATTCGTTGAAGGAGGTGACGAGGACCGCGAGTTCCTCGGCGGCGTGGTGGATTTCGATGCGCGTTTCCAGATTGCTGCCGGTGATGCGGCGCGCCTGTTCCGCCATCCAGCCCAGCGGGCGCAGGCTGCGCGTGGCGAGCCAGTATCCGCCCAGCCCGGCGAGCGCGAGAATCAGGGGCAGGGCGATGAAAATGGCGCGGCGGACCACGGCCAACTCGGCGTGGATGCGATCGAGCGGCGCCGAGACCGCGATCTGGTAAGTGCGCCCGCCGGCCTGAACCGTGCGCGCGGCGTTCCGGTCGCGCGGGCCCGGCGCGGATTGGGGGCTCGTGGCCAGCACGCGGCTGCCCTCCCGGATGGTCATGAAATCGCCGTGCACTTTCATTTCGCCGACCACTTCGCGCGCGGCCGCCGGCGCGTCGCCGTTCATCTCCTGGATCTCGTCGGGGAAAAGTACGGCCGCGGTCTCGGCCTCCGAAGCGAGGGTGTCATCCAAACGCGCCGTCAGCGATCGCGAGAGCTCGCTATACAAGAAGACGCTGAAGAGGACGAACAGGAGCGAGAAGAACGCCAGGTACAGCGCCGTGAGCTGCGCGCGAAAGCTGCGGATCAACCTCACGTTCGACGTGCCGGTCTCGTCACCCAGGAAGGTTTTGATGGGGTTCGGGGCTTTGGGCGGGGTTGGAGAGTCTAGGCTGCCTGGCTCGGATTGCGGCGAGCCACATCCTTCAGCACGTTCCGGTTCAGATTTTCCAGCATCGACTCGCCCAGAATCTCCGAGAAGACTTGCGGCGGAAGTTCCCGGGCTACCCGTCTGCGGACCGCCGGATCCGGGATCGCGCGAAACGCCTCCATGCGCTCCCGGGGAGGAAGAGCCGAGAGTTGCTCGATATACTGGCTCAGAGATTCGGCCATTGGAATACTCTTTCTCTAGCGCCGCAACCAACTTCGGGCGCAGTTCATTTGTAGAATAGCGAATTCGGGCAGTTTCTTCAAGCGGCATCATGCGCCCGCGGTCGAATCCCCGCGTGTTATCGAAAGCCGTGAACCGCACATCGGAATCGCCCGAGTATTTCCGCATCAGGTACCCGAAGTTCTCCGCCGAGTCGCGATACATCCGGGCATGCGCCTCCAGATCGACCACGCGCCCCTCTTCCATGGCGCGCGGCAGCACACCTCCAGTCAGGGCCTCTACTGGATCGCGATGCACAAACATAATCTCGACTTGGTTGCCGGCCGCCTTCGCCGCCTCGATCTTCGCCACGCTCGATTTCTTGCTGCTCAGATTGCTGTCGTAAATGAATTGCGCGTTGCACAGGTCGGGATTCCCGCGCAGCGCCGAGGTCTTGCCGGCTCCAGTGCCGCCCGCGGTCATCACCACGACCCGCGCCTTTTCAGGATCCGGATGTTTCAGCGCTTCGTCAAAAAGGTAATCCGACAGCGCCCCCGCCGGCTTTTGCGTGGCCTTGCTCCACAGGGTTCGCGCTTCCTTCGAGGCCGCATATTCCGGTGAAACGACTTCGCGGGCATTATCGGTGCTGATCTCGTTGCCGAATCTCCGGACGTATTCCTCCGCCAATGCAGGCGCGTTCTGCCGCACGCGATCACTGGCCCGCTGCTCGACGGACGCTTCTTCTGACGTCACTGGAGCCCCCCTACTCATCGCCAAGCTCCGCTTTCGCCGTGAGGATGTAGCCTTCTCCGCGGCGCGTGTGGATCAGGCGGGGCGCGCCTCCGGCATCGAGCTTGGCGCGCAGGCGCTTGATGTAGACATCGATGACGTTGGTGAAGGCGTCGAAGCTCTCGTCCCAGACGTGTTGGGCGATGGCTTCCCGGCCCACGATGCGGTCCTGGTGGAGCACCAGGAATTCGAGCAGCGCGTATTCCTTGGCGGTGAGGGCGATGGGGCGGCCGGCGCGGGTGACGGCGTGGCTGGCGGTGTTCAAGGCCAGGTCGGCGGCCTGCATCACTTCCGGGCGCGGGACGCCGGAGCGGCGCGCAAGGGCGCGCAGGCGGGCCAGCAGTTCCTTGAAGTCGAAGGGCTTCACCAGGTAATCGTCGGCGCCGGCATCGAGCCCCGCCACGCGGTCGTCGATGGCGTCGCGCGCGGTCAACATCAGGATGGGGGCGCGGAAGCCGGCGGCGCGCAGTTCGCGGCAAACCGCAAGCCCGTTCTTCAGCGGCAGCATACGATCGAGAATCACCAGATCGTAGTGATTGACGGCGGCCTGGTAGAGAGCGCTTTCGCCATCGGCGGCGATATCCACCGCGTAGGACTGCTCGCGCAGGCCTTTGGCGATAAATCCGGCGACACGAGTTTCGTCTTCCACCAGCAGGATGCGCACTCCCTTCATTTTGACTGGCGCGAGATGAACGCACAATGAACGGCCGGTATGTCCGATCGTGCCGCGAAAATTCCTGGTGACACCCTGGCTCGGGTTATGGAATCCTGGGGGGCGAGGTGAGCGATGGCTTGCAACCCCGAAACGTTGAGACAGGTTCCTCTATTTGCATTGCTCGATGACGACGAGATGGCGGTGCTGGCGAGCCAGGTGGAGATCCAGACGTTCGCGCCGCGCCACCGCATTTACAGGGCCGGCGAAGCCGGAGGGCGCGGTTACATCGTGGTGTCCGGCGGAGTGCGCGTGACCACCGTGGATGAGGACCAGCAGGAAGTGGTGGTGGACCAGCCGGCCGTGGGCGAGTTTTTCGGCTTCGCTTCCATGCTGGACCAGACGCCGCACCAGACCAGCGCGGTGGCCGCCGAGGGGGCCGTCTGCATCGAAGTGGACCGCCACGACATCATGGTGCTGCTGGAACGCAAGCCGCATGCCGGCATGGACATGCTCGCCGTGCTCGGCAAGCAGTACCACGGCTCGCAGCGACTGGTGCGCGTGCGCTCCACGCGCAATCCCAACGAAGTCATCGAAGAACGGACGACGACGGGCGAGTCTGTTGCCGATGCGGTGGCGCGCTTCGGCGGGTCGTGGACCTTCATCATTTCCTTCGGCTTCGTGCTGGCGGTCTACACCGCGATCAACGTGTTTCTCGGCAGGCAGGCGTGGGATCCATACCCGTTCATCCTGCTGAACCTGTTTCTCTCCATGCTGGCGTCGGTGCAGGCGCCGGTGATCATGATGAGCCAGAACCGGCAGGACGTCAAGGACCGCCTGCGTGGCGAGCTGGATTACGCGGTCAACCGCCGCGCCGAATCGGAGATCCAGGGACTGGCGCGCAAGCTCAATCTGCTGGGCGAGAAACTGGAGGACGTGGAAGAACTGGTGCGCGACCTCAAGGCTCCGCGGTGAGCCACTGCGCCAGGTAACCGCTCCCTAAGCCTAAGAACGTGAGAAGAAAACAATCAGCCGCCGATGAACGCCGATGAACGCTGATAAAACAAAGGCGTTATCTGCGTTTATCTGCGTTTATCGGCGGCCCATCATGATTTTTCTCAGCTTCTAACGGTCGCGGCTCTGCAGCGTCTCCGTAATCGTCACCGGAGCCTTCAGGCGGAACGTCACGCGCGTCTCCGAGGGCAGCGTGGCCGCATTGCCGCGCGTCGCCATCACGGCGCCGGCG
>Ga0209638_1001582_pt1 | contig 14391 bp, 7 predicted proteins | sample BarGraNGADG00211_FD_184490 | JGI IMG/M metagenome (GOLD analysis project Ga0209638, IMG submission 184490) | Arctic peat soil microbial communities from Barrow, Alaska - Barrow Graham LP Ref core NGADG0002-211 (SPAdes) (version 2) | ecosystem: Environmental > Terrestrial > Soil > Wetlands > Peat... | reverse complement strand
GGGGGCGCCCTACGGGAGTCCACCCTCTCGCCAGAACGGCTTTTGAGAAAGATCGATACGCGCGACTTTCGCCGCGCCACTCGGACGACCTCCCGTGAGATCAATCGACGCATCGTCCTCAACCTCGTGCGGGACCACCAACCGGTCTCGCGCGCCGATCTTGCCCGGCGCATGGACATCGGCCGCGGGGTGGTCACGTCGATCATTCAGGAGTTGATCGACGAAGGGACCATATATGAAGGGGCAACGGGACATGCGGCGCGCGGGCGACGTCCGACGATGCTCTACGTCCGGACCCAGGACCGGCTCGCCGTCGCGGTCGACGTCCGCTTCAGCCGCACCTTCATCATGCTCAGCGATTTCGCCGGCTCGCAGATCGCGCTCGAGTCGTTCGAGACGATCTTCGAGCCCGCGCGACTGATCGCCGAGCTCGTCGAGCGCATCGGCCGGCTGATCGCCGCCCACGGCGCGACGGGTCGCTGCGAAGGCGTCGGCCTCGTCGTTCCAGGCATGGTCGAGCGCACTTCCGGCCGAGTGCTCATGTCGCCGCAACTTGGATGGCGCGACGTCGACATTCGTGACGCACTCGCCGAAGGCGTCGGCCTTCCCGTGCAGATCGAGAACGCGCCGATGGCGTGCGCCCTCGCACAGATGTGGCTCGGCCAGCGCGGCAACATCAGCGACAACTTCGTGTACGTCACCGTGTCCGACGGTGTGGGGGCTGGCATCGTCTTGAATGGTCAGCTCATCCGCGGCGACTCGAACTCCGCGGGGGAGTTTGGCCACAATCCGTTGGACCCGGATGGACCGCAGTGTCTCTGCGGCGCGCACGGCTGCTGGGAAGCCTACACGTCGAATCAGGCCACGATCTCTCGCTACCTTGGGCGCGAGCTCATTCCGCTCTGGGGCGGCGCCGTCCAGCAACCGACGTCGCTCACGATCGACGACCTCATCGCGCGCGCGCGCGGTGGCGACGCGCGCGCCGCGAGTGCCATCGAAGCCACGGGCCACTACCTCGGCATCGGAATCGGCAGCATCCTCAATGCGCTGAACCCATCGCAGGTGTTCGTGGGCGGAGAGATCACCGGTGCGTGGGACATGATCGAAGGCGCGGTGCGCCAGGGAATTCTCGAGCGAACGCTCACACGCGCCGCGGCGTCAACGCCGGTGATCCCCGAGCAGATGGGTGGCTATCCGCGCCTGCGCGGCGCGACGGCGCTGGTGGCCGCGCCGCATTTTGCCGCGCCGAGGGTGGCTTGAACTGAGGAACTGAGGAAAGAGGAAGAGAGGACCGTGCTTGCGCCGCGCTCTGCGTCGCTGCAACATCTGCCTTGATGGCCGAAACCCCCAACGTTTCCGAAGGCGCATCCGCCCGGCCACTCGGTCCCGCCGAAGTCGCCGCGTTCGCAACCGCCGCCGCTGTCGCAATCGCGGAGGAGCTGCGCGCGGCACTCGCGCCAGGCATTCAGTTGCTTGGCCCCTTGGGTGCCGGTGCCATGGGCCTCGTCTTTCTCGGACGCGACCCGCTGCTCAAACGACTCGTCGCGATCAAGGTGTTGTCGCCGAATCTCGCGGAAGACGAGATCGCGCGAGCGAGATTCGTCCGCGAATCGGAGGCGAGCGCCGCCGTCATGCACCCCAACGTCGCGGGCATCTACGTCGTCGGTGAATTGCCGCAGAGCGGGACGCCCTACTATGTGATGCAGTTCATCGACGGTCGATCGCTCGCCGACGAGATCGCCGGCGGCGGCGCGACGTCGGAGCTGCGCGCAAAGCGGATGATCGGCGAGATCGCGTCTGCACTGGAGGCGGCGCATGCACGAGGACTCGTGCATCGCGACATAAAGCCGGCGAACATCATGATCGACAGCGAGTCCGATCGCCCGGTTGTGCTCGACTTCGGGATCAGCGCGGTCCTCCAGCGCGGCGACAGGCCCTCCGACGCGAGGTTGACGAGCGCTGGCTCATACGTCGGCACGCCAACGTACATGAGCCCCGAACAGGCGGCAGGCGAGCCGGTCACGGGACAGAGCGATGTATATGGGTTGGGCCTCATCGCCTTCGAGCTTCTCTCCGGTCACCCGCCATTCGACGGACCGCCGGTCGTCGTGATGGCGGCCCACCTCGAGAAACCGCCGCCGAGTCTGCACACCGTGCGGCCCGGCATCGATGAGCACCTCGCCGAGCTGGTCGATCGGTGCCTGCGCAAGGAGCCGTCGGAGCGGCCGACCGCGGCAGACGTCGCGCATTCACTCATTCCGGGCTCACGCTCGCTGATGGAGTGGCCGCCGCCGGGGTTGGAGGGAATTCACGGGCGCGGCGCACAGTTGGTGTGGCGTTGGGCCGCGACCTGTGCTGTCGCATTGATCTTCTTCCTGCTCCTCCATCTTCGCCCCACGCTCGGATCTCCCCTCTGGGCGCATGGGGAGCAGTCGATGTTCTGGAGCGGTCTGATGACGCCGAGCGACGTCGTGTTCAACGACGTCCGCACCGATCGGCGCTGGAACGTCGTCGATCTTCCGCCGGCTGACGCGACGTCCGTGTGGATCTTTCTCGTGAGCGCCACCGTCGCGCTGGTCCTGCTACTCGCGGTGATCGTCATCTGGCGCACGGCGCGCTTCGCACGTGATGCGCGCCGAGCTGCGCGCGGTGGCTATCCGTGGCCGGTGGTGTTCGACGTCGCATGGGACCGCTCCGACGATACGTCGTCCCTGCTGAACGGATCCGGAGTCTACGCCCTGCAGTCGCCGGAGCGACGCAAGCATCTGCTGCGCACGCGACGCAGCTTCGCCGTCGTCAGCGTCGCCATGGTCACGCTCGGCGCACTGACGCCGACCCTGTGGATGGCTGGCGTGCTGCGCGCGCGAGACAATCCATCGACAGCGATCGTCACCGGCTCCGAGCTGCTCTTCATCGCGCTGCCACTGCTTGCGGGTGGGCTGTTGCTGGCAATTCTCGACCAGCGCGCGAGACGGGCGACGGCAACCAGGCGTCGATCCGTATCCGAAGGCAGCCACTTTCACGGAGACCTGGTTTCGGCGTGGCTGCACGAGTCTGGACGCGGGGTGCTCGCCTCTCGTTCTCGAAGCCGAGGTGCATTGGTGACGGCCGCGTCCACGGTGGCTGCCATTGTCCTGCTCGCAGCCGCCTACGTCGCGCTCGTCGTATTCATCGTCGTGTTCGTGTCCACCACTCGGCTCGTTGCCGGCCGCGCGCAGGCCGAGCAGTGGCGCGCGTCATTTCTGGTGGATAGCACGCGTCCAATGCCCTTCACCGAACTCGATACATCGGCGCGGCGCTCCGGTGTGCCCGCACACGGCTCGACGCCTGATATGGAGGCCGGACGTCTCCTTCTCGCACGGAGCTACGTGCGCACGAGAGCGGAGCCGGCGCCCGCTGCCTTCGCGATGGATCTGGCTGGCGCCCGCGCCATTTCCGGAAGCCTGACAGAACCCGAGGCTGACGTACCGCGCTGGGGCGCCACGATTCTCGCTGATTCGGTCCTTCCGGACGTCGCGCGATTGAAGGCGGTGGAGCGATATGCCCAGTCGCCATGGCTGCCAGTCTGGCGACGATTCGCCAGCTCCCCCGACTATCCGCTCATGTGGCAGTATCGCGCCGGCTTTCCCGGAGCGAAGTACCTGTGGCACATCCCGAGCATGCGCATCGCCAGCCTGAGGGACCTGGCGTACAAGAACGCGATCGCCGGACTGATCGCGCTCTCTCACGGTGATGTCGCCACGGCCACGCTGCGCGCGAGAGAGAACATCGCCGCCGGCCGTCACGTCATGCGGGGAACGACGTTGATCGACAACGTCGTCGGTCTCGTCATTGTGGGCATCGGACGATCCCAGCTCTCACTGATTGCGCGAACCGCCGGCGATCGCGAGATCGCCGAGGAAGCGACACGGCTTCGCGCGACGGCAGTTCGGTGGCGGGGCGAGCGCTACCGATCGGCCGCTATGCTCGCCATGGTGGCCGATCCGGAATCTCGCGAGGCGATTCGCTACGCGAAACAGCTCGAATCGCCCGCCGTCTTCAGCGAGTTGATGCTCGTGTCATCGTCCGGGTTCTGCTTCGATTCGCGCGAACTCTTGTTCGGGAGCGATCCGGCGCGCCGCGTACAACTCCACGACATCGCGACCGCGTCCGGCAACCCGCGCGCCGGAGAGCTCGAGGAATTGGGGAAGCGTTGGCTCAGCGACGTTAATGCCGGCACGCTCGAGCTCTCGACTCGACCCAGTCAGGCCTTTGCTCCACTGGGCTGGATCGGCATGCGCGGATTCCGCGACCGAGCGCGCGTATGCCTGTCGTCGGTGATCAGGTAGTGCCGTGTAGGAACCAGCGAGACGCTCACGTCGACTCGCTCAGCGGTGCCTGGCTGGTGAGATCATCGAGGAACGGATACTGGGCCCGAATGCTCGCCACTCGCGCCGTCGATACGTCCACGACCGATGGCGACGCGACCGCCATGCGCTGAGCGACCGGCAATCCCCACGGATCGTAGGCCGCCGATCCGCCGTCATATTGAATTCCGCCCGCGATCCCCGTGCGGTTGACACCAGCCACGTACGCGAGATTTTCGATCGCCCGGGCTGGAAGCAGCGCGTCCCAGTGTGCGCGTCGAGCAGCGGGCCAGTTCGCGATCACGACGAACAGGTGGGACCCTGGTGCGACCGCGCGGAACAATTCGGGGAATCGCAGATCGTAGCAGATGAATGGGCTGACGCGCACACCGTCGATGTCGATCACGGCCGGAACGATTCCGGCGACGTAGTGCTCGTCTTCGCCGTCGACGCTGAACAGCCGCTGCTTCGCGTACGTCACGACGAGGCTTCCGTCCGGATTGAACACCGCCGCAACGTTCGCGTATCCGGCGTCGGTGCGCATCGCGATCCCCGCCATGAGCCAGACGTCATGCATCGCGGCGAGGCTGCTCAGCCGCGCGAACGACGGCCCATCGAGCCCTTCCGCCCAGCGCTCCGGCTCCATCGTGAAGCCCGTGGTACACATCTCGGGGAGCACGACGAGCCGCGCCCCCGTGGACGCCGCACGGGCCACGCACACGGCGGCGCGAGCGAGCGAGCTTTCGGGCTGTAACCAGCTCGTGTCGTATTCGCCGAGGGCGACCCGGAGTGTCGCGTCTCCTTGACTTCCCTCTCGGACCATTGCCATATCGCAGCTGAAGGAAAAACGAATCGCGTCCGGGTAGTGCCGCCCAGAGGAAGAAGGTGTTGCGCGGCACGATGGGCCGCAATGAAGCACGCCCGTCTCGACACGGCCTCGCCTGTCCTCGTAGATTTCGCCGCATCCATCCTTCACCAAGAGTACCGTATGCGAACCCGTACCCATCGCAGCATTCTCGTCGCCGCGCTTCTCGTCGGCGTCACGCACGTCGCCCTCGCGCAGCGCGGCGGACCCATGTCGGACAGCGTGAAAGCCAAACGATGGGAGACGGAGAACGAGCTGCAGTCGCTCGCCGTCGTCGAACGCAAGGTGATGATCCCGATGCGCGACGGGATTCGCATCCCCGCCGACATCTACCATCCGAAAGGCACCTCCAGCAGATATCCGGCGATCTGGGTGCGCACGCCGTACAACTTCAACTACTGGGACGTCACCAACGGCGTGCCACGCGACATGACCGCCGCACTCACGGCGATCAAGCATGGCTATGCATACGTCGACATGCAGGAGCGCGGGCACTTCTTCGCTGAGGGCAACTATGACATCCTCGGCCCACCGCTCTCCGACGGCGACGACGAGTTGAAGTACCTCACCGCGCAGCGGTGGTCGAACGGAAAGGTTGGCACGACCGGCTGTTCATCCACCGCGGAGTGGCAGCCCGCAGTCGCTTCACTCGGCAATCCCGGCTACGCGGCGATGAACGTGCAGGGCTTCGGCGCGGGTGTCGGCCGGGTCGGCCCCTACTACGAGATGGGGAACTGGTACCGCGGCGGCGCGGTGCAGATGCTCTTCATCGACTGGCTGGTCGGCGAGCAGAACCAGATTCGCCCGATGTTCCCGCGCAATGCGACGCAGGAAGAGCTGATTCGCGTATCAAAGTCGTTCGACCTTGCGGAGCACGCGCCGCCGGTGGACTGGTCGAAGGCGTTCTACAAGCTGCCGGAGCAGGACATCATCGCGGCGGTCGATGGTCCGCACGGCATCTTCGCCGACTCGATGCCAGTCGCGACCGGTGGCGCGATGATCAAGCGCGCGCCGAACGATCCTGCGTGGTACCGCGGCGGGCTGTGGCACGACAACATGCCGATCAACATTCCCGGCCTCTGGTTCATGTCGTGGTACGACGTCTCGGTAGGGCCAAACCTCGCGATGTACAATCACGTCCGGAAAACGGCAAAGGGTGAGGCAGCCAACCAGCAATGGGCTGTGATCGCGCCGGTGGGCCACTGCGCCTATACCCGTGCCACCGAGCACACGGTCGTCGGCGAGCGCGACATGGGCGACGCGCGCTACAACTACTCGGACCTCGTCTACTCGTTCTTCGACCGGTTCCTCAAGGGCGTGAACGACCATACGCTCGACACGATTCCGAAGGTTCGCTACTACACGATGGGGCTGAACAAGTGGCAGGCGTCGGATTCCTGGCCCCCGAAGGGTGCGGCGCCGATGACCTTCTACCTCGGCAGCGGCGGCAACGCCAACACGTTGAACGGCGACGGCGTCCTCACAATGAAAGCGCCCGCGGCGGACAAGCCCGATCGCTTTTCGTACGATCCGATGCATCCAGTCACATCGTACGGCGGCAACGTCTGCTGCCAGGGGAACGCGGTGACCCCGGGCTCGATGGACCAGCGCAAGATGGAAGCCCGGCCCGACGTTCTCGTCTTCACGAGCGAGCCTTTCAAGGAAGGCACCGAGTTGAGCGGACCGATCACGCCGACGCTCTATGCGTCTTCCGATGCGAAGGACACGGACTTCACGGTGAAAGTCCTCGACGTCTATCCCGACGGCACGGCATACAATCTGGACGAGTCCATCCAGCGCATGCGCTATCGTGACGGCTACGACAAGCCACCCGTGTGGATGGAGCCCGGCAAGGTGTACAAGGTCACGTTGCAGCCGCTCAACACCAGCAGCTACTTCGCGCCGGGTCACCGGCTCCGCATCGAAGTATCGAGCAGCAACTTCCCGCGCTTCGATCGCAACCTCAACACCGGCGGCAACAACTACAACGAGACGCAGGGCGTCGTCGCGCACAACGTGATTCACCATTCGTCGCAGTACCCGTCGTCGTTGACGGTGACGGTGGTGAAGGGCACGCAGCCGATGATTCCCTAGCTTTCGTCCTGGTCTCTTCGCGAGCCAATGCATCTCACGCAGCTTTTCGATCGCTCCCTGCGCGGACGCGCCGGCCGCGTCGGACTCGAGTATCTCGATCAGGCGGGCACGCTCCGCGCGCTCACCTTCGGCGAGGTTGACGAACGCGCCAGTCGCATGGCGCACGAACTCATCGCGCGTGGCCTTGCGCGCGGCGATCGGCTCTGTGTGCACCTGGCGAACTGTGTCGAGTTCATCGACGTGTTTCTGGCCTGCGCACGGACTGGCGTGATCCTCGTGCCAATGAACGCGTTGTATCGCGACCGGGAGCTCAGGCACATCATCGGCGACGCGCAGCCCGTCGCGGTGGTCGCGCGTCGCGGCTCGGACGTCGCGTATCCCGAGGACACGCCGGTCTGGGACGTCGACGAGCTGAGCGCCGCCGCGGCGGCGAGAAGCGGAACCCGCCCCGAAGTAGCACTCGACGGCAGCGATCCGGCGCTCATCGTCTACACGTCGGGCACGACGGGCGCGGCGAAGGGTGCCGTGCTCACGCACGACAATCTCGCGGCGAACGGGCTCACGCTCACCAGCGCATGGCGCATCACGGAGTCCGATCGGTATCTCGCCGTGCTCCCGCTCTTTCACGTGCACGGGCTGGCGAACGGTCTGCACTCCTGGCTCATCAGCGGATGTCGCATGCGCCTCCTCGAGCGATTCGATCAGCGCACGACACCACTTGCGCTGGCCGAGTTCGGGACGACGCTGTTTTTCGGCGTGCCGACGATGTACGTGCGTCTGCTCGATGCCGCACTGGTGCCGAACGACCTCGCTCGCCGCATCGGCGCGTCGGCGCGCCTCTTCGTGAGCGGGTCTGCCCCGCTGCCGGCACACGTGCACGACGCCTTTCGCGACCGATTCGGTCAGACGATTCTCGAGCGTTATGGCATGAGCGAGGCGCTCATGATCATGAGCAATCCGTACGATGGCGAGCGTCGCGCCGGAGCGGTGGGCCCACCCCTGCCTGGCGTATCGGCCCGCCTCATCGGCGACGAGGGCGCCGTACTCGGCGACGACTGCGTCGGCGAGATCGAGATTCGGTCGCCACATCTGTTCGCCGAGTACTGGCGACGGCCCGACGCGACGGCAGCGGCGTTTCACGACGGCTGGTTTCGCACCGGCGATCTCGGCGTGCGCTCTCATGACGGCTACTACACGCTGCGCGGCCGGCGCGGCGATCTCATCATCAGCGGCGGATTCAACATCTATCCGCGCGAAATCGAAGAGCTGCTGCTCGAGGATCCGCGTGTGCGCGAAGCCGCGGTCGTCGGTGTGAAGAACGACGTCCGCGGCGAGGTCCCCGTCGCCTACATTGCGGCCGACGAGTCGCTCGACGCCGAGGAGCTCGAGCGGACTTGTCGCGCGCAGCTTGCGTCGTTCAAGATTCCGCGCCGGTTCATTCGCGTCGAGTCGCTGCCGCGCACCGCGCTCGGCAAAGTGCAGAAGCATCTCCTGCCACCGTGGACGGAGTGAAAGCGACAGAATTCCCATCCCCGTTCCTCGCTCCACGATGACGACAAGCACTCGTACAAAGCTCAACCGCCAACAGATCGTCGGCTTCTGGGCGGCGTGGTCCGGCTGGCTGCTCGACGGCATGGACTCGGTCATCTACGCGCTGGTGTTGGCGCCGGCGCTCACCGAGCTGCTGCCCCGCTCGGGGATGGACGCATCTCCGGCGCGCGTCGGCTTTGTCGGCTCGATTCTGTTCGCGGTGTTCCTCGCGGGCTGGGGATGCTCGTTCTTATGGGGACCGATAGCTGACCGGTTTGGGCGCACCCGCGCACTCGCGGCAACGATTCTCGTCTATGCGCTGTTCACCGGCCTCGCGGCGTTTTCAACCAACGTCTGGCAGCTCGGGCTCTTTCGATTCCTCGCCGGCGTCGGCGTCGGCGGCGAGTGGTCGATGGCGGGCACCTACGTGGCCGAATCGTGGCCGGAAGACAGGCGCAAGATGGGCGCGGGCTACCTCCAGACGGGATACTATTTTGGTTTCTTCGCCGCCGCGGCGCTGAACTATACCGTCGGTGCCCACTACGGATGGCGCGCGATGTTCCTCTGCGGATTCGTGCCCGTCATCGTTTCCGTTCTTACGCTCTCCAAGGTCAGAGAGCCGGAGCGCTGGAAGCAGCACGAAGCCGAAGCGAAGCGCACGCATCCGCTCGCGGAAATCTTCGGACCAGCGTATCGCAAGCGGACAATCGTCAACGCGGCGCTGCTCACCGTGGCGATCATCGGATTGTGGGCAGGCGCGGTCTACGAGCCGGCGGCGATCACCATGCTGGCGAAGCGCGCGGGGATGTCGGCACCCGCGGCCGCAAAGATGGTGTCGGTTGGCACCGCCGTCCTCTCGCTCGGCACGATCCTCGGTTGCATCTGCCTTCCGGTGTTCGCCGAACGATGGGGACGCAAGCGCACCCTGGCGCTCTACTTCGCCGGGATGATGGTCACCATTCCGCTCGCCTTCGGCTGGGCGTTCTATCTTGAAGATGGTCTGGCGACGTTCATCACTATCCTCTTCTTCATGGGCTTCTCCGGCGGGAGCTTTGCCGTATTCACCCTCTGGCTCCCCGAGCAGTACGACACGCGCGTGCGCGCGACGGCGTTCGCGTTCACCACGTCGGTAGGACGTTTCGTTGGCGCCGGCGTGAACTTTCTGCTCGGCGCGCTCGTGCTGCGCATGGGGACGTTGGGAATTCCGGTGGCGCTCACGGCGATTGCGTTTGGCGTCGGGATGTTGGTGATCCCGTTCGCAGTGGAGACGACGGGGCAGCGACTGCCGGACTAGGGCTTGCGCGCGCGCCGGGTGCGCGCGTCTGGTGCGGTCCGCACCATCACGCACGTCGCCCGCGACTTGAATCCCAAGCCGCTACCCGTCCACGAAACCGGTGCGAAACCCGACACGCCGTCAGAGCGCGTACTTCAAGCCGAGATAGATCGTTCGCCCATAGAACTCGCGTTGAATTGCGTAATCGTGACCAGGCGTCCCGCTGAAGAATCCGAACACGGCATTGTTCAGGTTGAGCCCCTGCAGTTGAGCCTGCAGCCGTGAATCGATGGTCAGGATCACGGAAGCATCCACCTGGGAGTGCGCGTAGTAGTAGGTGTTGCCGGTGGGTGACGGCGAACCATCTCCGTAACTCGTGATGTTTGCTCCCTGGTAGGCCCAGCCTACGCGGCCGGATAGCATGCCGTAGTCATAGGTGAGCGCCGCGTTGCCGAGGTTTGGCGACGTGCGCTGCAGCGGCGCCTTCCGACCCGACGCCGGATCGATCAGGCCTTCCGACTCGACGTGCGTCCAGTTGGCGTCGAAGCCCAGTCCCGCGAACGCACCCGGCAGGAAGACGAGCCGCTGTGCCCACTCCGCCTCGAGCCCCCATAGATGACCCGATCCACCATTCTCCGGTCTGGTACCCAGTTGGCCGCTGAACGCGGTGATCGGACCGTTGTACGTGAAGGTCTGATTGAAAATGAAGTCGGTGATCTGTTTGTAGAACACGCCGCCCGATAGGACGCCGACCGATGGGAAGAAGTGCTCGACGAGGAGATCATAGTTCCAGGCATGCTGCGGCCTGAGATCAGGATTGCCCGTGGTGAGATTGTTGGGATCCGACTTGGATCCACCGAGCGTACCCTGCAGCGATGGGGCGAGCGCGGCGTAGTCCGGCCGAGCGATGCCGCGCGTTACCGCGATCCGTGCGTCGGTTGACGGTCCGAACGCGTATTTCATCTGGGCGCTCGGAAAAAGATCGGTGTAGCTCTGGGCGCCGGGCACCGCGGTGATACTCACCAGGTTGCCAGCGTCGTCGAATGACGCGGCATGACCCGTATACGTGGCATGCGTGTTCTCGGCGCGCAGGCCCAGATACAGCTCCAGTGCGCCGACCTCTATCCTGTTGCTCACGTATGCTGCGTAGATCCGCTCGCTGCCGGTCAGGCTCGCGACGATGTTCGACACGGTGTCGGTGCCGTTCACGAACGACGATACCTGTTTGTCCTCGACTCGATGGGCGGCTGCCGGATCGGGCATCGGGCCGATCGAGAACGCGTTCGACGCGGAATGATAATAGTTCGGATCGGAGAAGTTGCCGAGCACACTCGACAATGCGAAGGGTGCGCTGGGAGTGAACCAGAAGCCGCCGCTCTGCGCGTAATCCTTCCGTTCGTCCCGGACCTTGCCACCGAAGTTCAATGTCGCGGTCCAGGCGCTGCCGCTCTCGTGCCATGGCGCGATGAAATCGAGCGCACTCCCGAGATCGCGGCCGGTGGTCCGTCGGTCAATGGTGAAGTAGTTACTCTCCGCAAAGTTGGACGGTGTCTCGGCCGCGCTGGCCATGGCGGCGTTCGCGAACTGGTACGTGGGCACCTTGGTATTCGACGCGTCATACGCAACCGTGAGCCCCTGGCCTCCCGGTCCATCGTACACGAACGGATGGAATCGATAGTCGGTCAGATCCGACGAGGTGCCGGCCATGTTCAGCGTGAGCTTCGCCGTGACACCGTTGAGCTGCGTGCGACCCGAGAGCGTCCCGCCATACAACTGTTCGATCGGCGTCCGCTCGTACGCCATCCGCGTCGCTTGGGCTCCCGTGCCGAAGCCGCGTGGACCGCTGCCGGCCGAATCACCGAATGCGCCAAACGTTGATCCCGTCTGTCCGATGGTGACGTCATTGCTGTACGACGTCCCGCGATTCTCGAAGCGGCTGAACAATCCCTTGAACGCGACCGACGAGCCGTCATCGAACCGGTAGTCGACGTCACCACCCAGACCGTACCGGTTTCGCCGATACGTGTAGTCCCGTTGCGCCCATTCGATCGGCACCGCGCGTCCATTCGCGTCAACCGCCCAAGCGGGTTCGAGATCATTGATCGTGCGGTTGGTGCGGTCGGCCGATCCACCGAGCAGCACGCCTAGCTTTTGGCCGGCGCCGAATCGTCCACCATAGGCGAAGCCGCCCTGGTACTGATTGCGGTTGAGCAAGGTGATCGCGCCGTACTGCGCAGCGAGGTAACCAGCGGGCGTTCCCTCGGGAGTCTTCGTTACGAGGTTCACCGAGCCACCGATCGCATCGGCGTCCATATCGGCCGTGAGCGTCTTGCTCACCTCGATTGCGCCTAGCAGATCGGACGGCACGTTGTCGAGCTTCGGCACACGACTGCCCCGCTCCGTGCCCGGCACGTGCGCCCCGTCAATCGTCACGTTCGAGAGACGCGGTTCGGTGCCGCGTACCTGCACGAACTTTCCCTCGCCCTCGTCGCGCTCGGTGGTGACCCCCGAGATGCGACCCGCGGCTTCAGCAGCGTTGACGTTGGGCAGCGCGCGGATGACGTCACCGGGGAGGACGGTGACGAGATTCGGTGCATCCTGGCGGCGCGCGAGCGCCGATGCCTCCGATTCGCCGAGCCGTTGTGCGGTGACGACGGTCGCACCGAGCAGCCCAGGCGACGGATGCAGCCGAACGTCGAGCTGCGTCGTTTGCCCATTCGTGACAGCGACCGACGTCGACTCTGGACTGAACGCCAGGCGGGTCACGCGCATACTGTACGTCCCCGCCGGCACTCTGTCGATGTGATAGCGTCCCACCGAATCCACGATTGCACCGAGCCGCGTGCCACCGAGATGCACCGCCGCCCCGATTGCCGCTCGGCCGTCCGTGTCGGTGACGCGACCGCGTATGCTCCCCTGTGCGAGAGCGAGAGCCGGCGCGAGCGTAAGCAGCGTGAGAAGAGTGGAGGCTCTCATGTTGACGGATAGGTGGGGGGGGGATCCAGCCGAACACCACCCGTCATCGGGCGAGATGAAGGAACTACCGGCCCAACATAGGCGCAGTCGGAAGTGTTCGCCAGATACGCGATGCGAAACCGACGTTTTGAGGAGCGCCTCACGAACCGGGAGAAGATCCGGCGTCAAATCGATGAGACGCGGCAAATCGGTATCCCACGATGCAGACCAGCAGCCACGCCGCGCCGGCGATGTAGCCTCCCACGACGTCGCTCAGATAGTGCACGCCGAGGTACAGACGGCTGAATCCAATGGCTCCCACCAGCACGATCGTCGTGGCGATGATTGCCCGCCGACGTCCCTTCTCATGCGTGACTTCGAGGAGCAGGTAGGCGAGAACTCCGTATCCGGCAAGCGAATCCATCGCGTGGCCGCTCGGAAAGCTCCACGACGTTCCGTGAATGAACTCCGTCGCGAAGTCGGGACGGCCGCGATGAAAGAGCGCTTTCATGGCGTAGCTCAGCAACGCGCCTCCGACACCCGCGCTCGCGACCGCCGTGGTGCGAACCCAATCCCGTTTGATGGCGAACGCTACCATCACGATCACGAGGACGGCAGCCAGCACCGGGGCCCCAATCCAGCTCACCAGCGAGAAAATGCTCTCACCTGCTTCGGAGCCGTGGCTCTGGAGCCAGTCAGCGACGACGACGTCCAGGTTGACCATCGCTCCCTTCTCCCCCACCGCGTCAACGATGGCGCCAAAGGCCCACAGCAAGGCCGTGACGATGAGAACGCCACCTAAACCGTGAAGACCGAGGTACGCTCTGGGATTGACGGTAGCAAAACGGGAGCGCCACGGTCGCGCGGGAGAGTCCGATGGTGTCATGGCAATGTTGGAGATGGGGTGCATTGGGAGATGCGGCACTTCGTATTGCATGAACCGCGCGCGCCTTGTGATCGCCGTGAACGTCACGACGGCGAAGCCTTGTCATCTTGCCGTAAGGGTGTGCAGTCTATGATTCGTTTCAACAACGACCGACACGGCGATCGCGAACGGGATGCGTCAGCTTCTCGCGACGGGACCGGGAACGGCGCGCCAGTGTTTACGGACGCGATAACATTCGCGGTTGGGGACAGGACGCGAGCGTCGATCAGCGTTTGCTGTTCGTCACAGGCTTCGATCCGGTTGCGCAGAACTTCCGGTACCGGGTGAATCAACACTTCGGGGCGGCGGCGGGCGCGCTCAACCCGTTCCGGATTCCCTTTGTGATAAGCTTGCAGGCTCGGGTGGCGTTGGGAGGCCAAGGTGGAGACGACTGATCGTACAC
>Ga0209638_1001581_pt1 | contig 14394 bp, 10 predicted proteins | sample BarGraNGADG00211_FD_184490 | JGI IMG/M metagenome (GOLD analysis project Ga0209638, IMG submission 184490) | Arctic peat soil microbial communities from Barrow, Alaska - Barrow Graham LP Ref core NGADG0002-211 (SPAdes) (version 2) | ecosystem: Environmental > Terrestrial > Soil > Wetlands > Peat... | reverse complement strand
CTTAGGTCGGCCGGCGGGTCCGCGGGTTTGGGTGCGAGGTCGGGCCCGGTCCGCGCGCAGATTTCGGGCGCGTCCAGGCAGGTGGACGACGGACCATGCGCGGCCCAACCCCCTCCCCCCTGCACTCGGTCTCAGGGGGGAGGACCGGCGAGCCTGACGGTCAAGGATCTTGTTTCTCATATTATTATTTTTCATTACATAACAATGAAACGATATGTAATGAAAGTTTACCATTGACAAGGGCTCAAGGTGATGGAACGATGAGGACATGAGTGAGCAGGCGCACGGCGAAGCAGAGTCGGGGACCGCGGAGCAACAGGTCCGGGTGTGTGAGTGGCCGGGGTGCGGGCGGCCGGTGGTGTGGGCTGGGCGTGGGCGCCCGCCACGGTGGTGTCTAGAGGTCGTCGACGGCGTCCGGCACACCGCCGTGAATGCGCATCGGGCCCGAGGCGGAGCGCCGGCCACCGCGCCGGCCGGGCCGGCGGTCGATGGCGCCGTGGATGGGGGAGCGGGGGAGCGGCCGGTATCTCGGGCGCGCGGGGAGCTGGTAGCCGTCCAGGAGTCGATAGTGGCCACAGCTGCGGCGTGGGCCCGGGACGTCGGTAACCATGAGCTGCGGATGACCACCCTCGTCGAGCGTTTCCAGGCAGCAGCAGCCGGGCTGGACATCAGTGCCGTGCAGACCGAGACTGACGCCGTGGCGCGGGCCGCCCGCGCCGACGTCGATGCCGCCCAGGCCGAGCGCGACGAGGCGATCACCGCCGCTTCTGCCGCCGCTGCGGCCCAAGCTGCGGCCGAGGAGGACCGAGACACGGCGGCCGCGGCCGCCGACGAGGCCATCGCCGCGATGGAGGCCGCCCAAGCTGAGCGAGACACCGCGCAGGCGACGGCCCAAGCCGCCGACGCCGCCCGAGACGAGGCTGTCGCCGACGCCGCTCTCGCCCGGGCTGGCCTGGCCGAGCAAACCGAAGCCGCCGACGCGGCCGCCCAAGACGCCGCGGCCGTTCGCGCTCAGGCCGACGAGCTGCGCGCCCACCTGGAGGATGCCAGAGCAGAACGGGACCGCGCCCGGGCCGATCTAGAAGCCGCTCAAGCACAAGCCGCCACGGCAGCCGCCGCAGCCAGCGCCGACCGTGACCGAGCTCGAGACGAGGCGAAGGCTCTGCGCACAGAACAGCGCACCGCCCTGGATGAGATGCGCCGAGACCACGCCGGCGCCCTGGATGAGATGCGCCGAGACCACGCCGGCGCCCTGGGCGAGTTGCGCCAGGACCACGCCACCACCCTGGACGAGCTGAGAGGCCGTCTGGACGATGCGCGGGCGACCCTGGAGACCGTGCGCGCCGACACAGCCGCCGTCATCGTTGAGATCCGCGCCGAGCGTGACCGTGCCCGGCAGGATCTGGAGGCCGCCAGGGCCGAAGCTGCCACTGCCGCCGCAGACCTGCGCCAGCAGCTGATCGAAGTGCGCGCCGAGCGGGACACGATCAGGGCTCGGCTGGAGGCCAAGCCCGAACCGAACTGATCGGGTCGCAGCTGGCCTGATTGCAGTGCCCCGACGGTGTATCAGCACCGCCGGGGCCAGGAAACACACCAACTCAACTGGAGGTTCCCGTGTCATTCTCTCTCGCCCAGATCGCCCGCCGACCCATCACTCGCCCGCCCGTGGTCGCCCGGGTAGAGGTCGACGGCCTCACCGCCCTGGCCGTCGCCGTCGGTCTGCTGACCTCACCCACCGTCCGGCCCGTCCGATGAGCACCCAGCACCCCGATGGAGAAAACCCCCACATGCCCCACTCTGTGCAGTCTGCCCAAGCCGCGGCCAACACTGAGGCGGTTCAGCGAGCCCGCAATCAGGCCACCGTTGTGACATGCGCGGCCGCGACCGTGCCGACCGTGCTGGCCATGCAGGGCATGGCCAGCCTCGCCGTCGACCTGCTCCACTTCCCGGTGGTCGTCGCGATCGCGCTGGCCGGCTTCCTTGAGCTCGCCCTGATCTCCTTCGCGCTCTTGACCAGGGCCTCGGCGCTGGCCGGTCGCCCCGGCGGGGTGGACGCCGCAGCCGTATGGGGGGTTTCGCTCGCATCCGGGACGTTCTCCGCCCTACACGAGCTCGTCGGGCCCGCCCTCGGAGACACACGATCCTGGGTGGTCGATCCCGGGTCCCTGCTCGCCGCCTGCGTGCGGTTCACGGCGCCGCTGGTCGCGGCGCTGCTGTGGGAGAGGGTCCTGACCGCGGCTCGCCGCGAGCACGAGGCACGCTCACTCGTGCAGGTGCGCCGCGATCACCGTCTGATTGCCGTCGCCCAGGCGGCCCTGACGGTCCGCCAACTGGCCGAGGACCGCCCTGCTGGCCGCCGACCCGCCGCGCGTCTGCGCCGGGCCCGCCGCAGACTCCAGCGTGCGCACGTCACCGCCTTGCGGATGACCGGTGTCGGACCGGACCTGTTCGAGGTCCTGGCCGCCGTCGGCGCGGTCGACATCCTCCCGGCCGCGACCATCCCGACCGGACGATCCGGCACCCGACCGGACACCAGGGGTGCGCAGGTCTCGGCAGTCCTCACCCTGTCCGACACCCTGTCGGACACAGCCGCTGTGCTGTCCGGGGGAGCGGACACCGGGTTAGACACCCTGGACGGTGACCCGTCTGGGGCTGTCCACCTGTCTGACACCCTGTCTTACACGTCCGCCGTCCTGGCCGGAAGAGCGGATACCGGGTTGGACACCCTCGACGGGGAGCCGTCTGGTGCTGTCGCCCTGTCCGACATCCCGACCGGAGGACCTGACACCTCCGGTGAGCAGGTGCCGGCAGTCCTCGACGTTGTCCGAGACCATGTCGGACACGTCCGTTGTCCTGTCCGGGGGAGCGGACACCGGGTTAGACACCCTGGACGGTGACCCGTCTGGTGCTGTCGCCCTGTCCGACACCTCCGCAGGCGCTGGGGTGGTCCTGGACCCGCTGACCATTGCGGTCGAGCTCGTCCGCAATGACCGGAAGGTCGCTGGGTCGAGGATCGCGGCCGCAATGCGACGGCACGGACACACCGTGACCGACCGGACAGGGCTGCGGTGGCGCGGCCGCGCGGTGGACCACCTGGACGCTGAGGTTGACCGAACAGCAGCAGACATCGAGTTCGGCTCGCCAGAGGCTGCCCGAATCCTTGTCTGAGGCCCAAAGTCCGGTGGTGGGAAAGTCGACTCCGCAGCTTGATCCACCAAACACTGATCAGACGACACAGGAGAAACGAGCAACGATGAACACCACGATCCTCTACGGCTTCTGCTTGACGGTGTGCCTGGCCTTTGCCTCGGCCATGACCAGTACTGCCACACAGAGCGCGCTCCTCGTCATGGCGGTCTGCTCGGGCATCGCCCTTGCCCTGACGGCCATGATCGACATGGCCGGAAACCGAGCCCAGAGCAAGGCCCGTGGCGAGTACGTCGCGCGGTACGGCGAGGATCCCTGGAACGGAAGGCGCTGAGCCCAGCTCGATCGGGACTAGGAGGTCGGCCGCACACGGACCTGACTGATCTGTGGCCCTAGCTTGGCTCGACAGTCGCGGCCTGGCCTACGAATCCCCCATCCTCATCAGTGCGCTCAGGCACCCTCTAGCGCGTCCTCGACAGCAGTGAGGGTCGACATCCGTGCTGCTTTCCCGACAACCGAGAGATTAGAAGGGCTCTTGGTCGCTGCTCACAAGGACGTGGGGGTTCAAGTTCCCCCCTCACGGGCCGGGCCGGAACGTCTTGATGATCCCCTTGAGCCGCTCCGCATAACGGTCATCGTCGGCGCACACGACCTTGATGATGACCACCAGGACCACCACCGCGATGACCACAGCGGTTAGGGCGAGGTCGAGCCGACTGCTGATAGCTGCGGTCGCGAGTACGCCCGTACCGATCGATCCTTTGAGGATTCTCATGTGTCTCGTCTTCCTTACCCAGAGATCTCAGCATTCCGCCTTTTGGCGATAGGGAGGTGTCGGCCGATTTGTGATGCAACCGCTTCCTCACCGTTTCGCCGGCTGTTAGAAGCCGTTGGGCAGGGTGATTCGAGTGGCAAAGTCGCGGCCGAGTCGTCGTCGCAGTTGCGGAGCACGGGCGCGGCGGGGCGCCTCTCCTCTGGGGCGCTGTCGGTTCGCCAGCTCGGCGTCCCACCCCAAGACCGGGCTGACCGCTCCCGCTGGGTCGCGGCCGTTGTCACGATCGCTGCCTACGCGATCACTACAGCATCGCCTCGTCCAGGGCACTTGGACCTCGGCCGGATTCGGACCTCCAGCGGTTGGATCGCACACGCGCGGCCGCGGTGCACGGAGTGTCTGCACATCAAGGATCGAGCACAAACCCCACTCTCTCGGCGGACTAGACAGGGCAGCCAGACTGCGGGTCGTGAACAGGTAAAATTCATCATGGCCTGTGAATCGGATCAACACTTGACAACCTGAGATGGATCAGTTACCTTCGAATTAGTGGGTTCCGACAATCGGATTCACATGAACCAAATGGTAGAGTAGTGTTTACACACAAGCCGGTTGCGCTCCCGCTGAAGAAGCGCGCACTGCGGGGCCGTCGGCTCGTGGTTGTTGACATCGAGAACGTGGTCGGAGGTGCGGTCATGGCCAGCGAGCAGGCTTCGAGCGCGCACCTATTCGTAGAGGATGCGGTCGGCCTGGCCGACCGTGAGCAGGTCGTCATCGGCACCAGCCACGTTGGTGTTCTGGCCACGGGACTCGGTTGGCGGGGACCGCGCATCGTCGTCCGCTCCGGCGAGAACGGCGCTGACCTGGCCCTGCTTGAAGTCCTCACGGAGGAGCGGGTCGAGGAGCGTTTCGACGAGGTCGTACTGGTGTCAGGCGACGGCATCTTCACTGAAGCGGTCGGCGCTCTTGGCGCTCTCGGAGTCCAGGTCACTGTGGTGGCTCGAGTGGATAGTTGCTCGAGACGACTGCGGCTGGCGGCCGGACGGACGGTTCTTCTCAACTACAGCGCCATCGGCGTCGGAGGTGCTGCATGATTCAGAACCCGGACCAGGGGCTGGTCGCTCCCAGCGATATCGCAGACATGGCGGGGGTCTCGCGCGGGGCTGTCAGTAATTGGCGCAAGCGCGCAGACGACTTCCCTCAGTCCGTCGCGGGCACCGCCGCAAAGCCACTGTTCTCCCGACAGGAAGTGATCGCTTGGCTGGAAGGGCGTGGCCACACACCTAAAGAGGACTCTGGCGAGACCGACGTCTGGGCGGCTCTCAACCTGCTGCGGGGGCTGCTTCCCGCCGACGAAGCGGCGCAGTTGGTGCTGTCGCTAGCCGTCGCCCGCAAGACCGGTGTCCGGTCCACGGTTGAGTTCTCGCACCTCACCCCTGAATCCCTGTCGCGTGTGCGAGAGGCCGTCGACCGTGTAGAGGTTTCGGCATTGGGCGGTGCGGCCGATTTCGCCCTAGAACGCCTCACCAAGGCCCAGGGCAAGGTTGGGGCCGAATTCGGATTCGTCGGTTCGCGCACAACGACAATGCTCGCCAACCTTGCAGTTGCGCGACCCGATGGCGTCCTCTACGACCCGGCGTGCGGTATCGCAGCGGCACTTCTTGAGGCCGTGAAGCGCGGTGCCCGACCTTCGCGGGTGATCGGCCATGACATCAATGCTCGTGTGCTTGAGGTTGCCGCCAAGCGCGCGGAGCTCCACGGAGTCGAAGTCGAGCTGGTACAGACTGATGTGCTCACAGAAGATGTCGACCCCGGGCTGCGCGCTGACGTGGTGCTCCTGGAACCACCATTCGGTTTGAGGCTGGACGGATCTACCCGTCTCACCGATGCTCGGTTCGACTTCGGAGCACCGCCGCGATCCTCGGCGGACACCGCCTGGCTCCAGCACTCGCTGGCACACCTCACCGACGCTGGCCGGGCCTACGTGCTCACTCCATTCGGGCCCCTCTTCCGAGGGGGAGAGGAGGGCAAGATCCGTACAGAGCTCGTTCGCCAGGGGTGCGTCGAAGCGGTCGTCGGACTCCCGGGCAAGATGCTTCCGCAAACCTCGATCCCCCTGGCGCTGTGGGTACTCCGCCGCCCGATCTCTGGGGCTGCGACCGAGCGAATCCTCTTTATCGATGCCTCCGAGACGGTCGCGCCCGAGAACCACGTGGCCGCATGGCTGAAGGATCCCTCCGCCCGAGAGGCCGTCCCGCACGCGGACGTGCCTGTCGCTGATGTGCTCGCAGCGGAGTCGATGCTCACTCCACAGCGCTGGGTCGATCGGACCGAGCGTGAGCCTGGCGACGTTCTGGGCGACTACGTGAATGGGTGGGTTGCCATCAACGAAACGATGCAGAAGTTGAAGAACGTCCTCGCCTCGTTCGAACACTTCGCGAGCCTCTCCAAGTCGCGGGTCATGACCGTGGGGGAACTGATCGACCAAGGCGTGCTCGACATGCGCATGGGTCGCCCGAAGGACCGCTACGAGGACGCGCCCGAAGAGCTCCAAGAGCGCATGGCCACAGCATCGGACGTGCGCGATGGCACCCTGCGTGAACTTGGTATCGACACCGAGTACGACGACTACCCCGAACTGACCTGGGAAGGCGACGTCTTGGTGACGACGATGAACACCATCCGTGCCCGCGTCGACGAGGCCGGCGGCCACCTGCCTTCAACCGGGGTATATCGACTCCGAGTGCGGGACCGTGATGTGCTCTCTCCGGGATATCTCGCTATCGCACTCTCGGGCAGCTGGAACGAGAGGTTCCAGGGGGGCAGCACCATCCAACGCGCGTCGGTCAAGGACCTGGAAGTGCCGCTTGTGCCGATGACCGAGCAGGCGAACATTCGGCTCGCGGTGCTCTCGATCCAGTTGCTCCATGAACACGCAGCCCATCTCGCATCTGAGGCCGACACCGTCGCGACCGCTCTGTTGGATGCGATCCGCTACAACGCGCCTCTCTCCAATCCAAGCATTTCTGTCGGTGATCCCGACCAAGATGGTCGCGACGACTCTGAGGGAGCTAAGTGATCCACACCGCCCGCATCACCCTGCCCGAGCTGGAGCAGTACCTCGCGAAAGCAGCGGACCTTCTTCGCGGCAGCATTGACCAGGCCGACTTCAAGGCGTACATCTTCCCGTTGATGTTCTTCAAGCGGATCAGCGATGTCTACCTGGAGGAGTTCGCCGACGCGCTCGAGGAGTCCGGCGGCGATCACGAGTTCGCCACCTTCGCCGAGAACCACCGGTTCGCCATCCCCGAAGGCGACGTCTGGGCTGACGTGCGCAACCACAGTGAGAACATCGGCGCCGCGCTGCAGACCGCATTCCGGGAGATCGAGAAGGCCAACCCCGAGACGCTCTACGGCATCTTCGGCAACGCCAACTGGACCAACAAGGACAAACTGCCTGACCGGAAGCTGGCCGACCTGGTCGAACACTTCTCGACCAAGACGCTGAGCAACGCTGCGGTAGCGCCGGATGTCTTCGGCAACGCGTATGAATACCTCATCAAGCGCTTCGCCGACCAGTCAAACAAGAAGGCCGGCGAGTACTACACCCCGCGATCGGTTGTCGGCCTGCTCATCAACATCCTCAACCCGGTCGAAGGCGAGAGCGTCTATGACCCCGCCTGCGGCACCGGTGGCATGCTGATCGAGGTCATCGAGCACGTGAAGGCCGCCGGCGGTAGCCCCAACACCCTGTGGGGCAAGCTCTACGGACAGGAAAAGGTGCTGGCCACCTCCGCGATCGCTCGCATGAACCTCTTGCTCCACGGCGTCGAAGGCAAGATCGTGCGCGAGGACACATTGCGCAGCCCCGCCTTCTACACCGGCAACCACCTCGCGCAGTTTGACTGTGTCGTCGCTAACCCGCCGTTCTCGCTGAAGAACTGGGGCCAGACCGAGTGGGCCTCGGACAAGTGGGGCCGCAACAGCCTGGGTGGTGTCCCGCCGAAGGGGTATGCCGACTGGGCGTGGGTCCAGCACATGCTCACCTCCGCCCGACCCACGACAGGACGTGTCGCCGTCGTCTTGCCGCAGGGCGCACTGTTTCGCGGAGGTGCCGAGGCGAAGATCCGTGCGCATGTCCTCAAGGCCGACAAGGTCGAAGCCGTCATCGGTCTCGCGTCCAACCTGTTCTACGGCACAAGTTGGGCCGCCTGCGTGCTCATTCTGCGACGCACCAAGCCCGACGCCAGACGCGGCAAGGTGCTGTTCATCAACGGCGAGTCGCTGTTTAGGAGGGGCCGCAACCAGAACACCCTCGAGCCTGATCAGGCACGGTCCGTCCTCGCCGCCTACGAGGCCTACGATGACGCCGACGGCCTCTCCCATGTTGCCGACCTCACCGAAATCGAGCGCAACGGGTGTGACCTCAACATCTCGCTCTACGTAGCTCCCGCCGACACCCGCGAGAAGTTCACTCTCGGCGACGCCCTTGCCAACCTGGAGGCGGCACGCGCGAAGGCAACCGAATCGCGGGCAGCTCTGGAGGCCGAACTCGCGAAGTGGGGGTTATCGGCATGAGTAGCCGCATCACCCAGCGCGAGCTGGAGAGCTATCTGTGGGGCGCGGCCGTCGTGCTGCGAGGCCTCATCGACGCCGGCGATTACAAGCAGTACATCTTCCCACTCGTCTTCCTGAAGCGGATCTCAGACGTGTACGACGACGAGCACGCCGCCGCCATGCAGGTGTACTGCGACGAGGAACTCGCCGGCCTCCCCGAGAACCACCGCTTCGCCATCCCCGCTGGCTGCCACTGGAACGACATCAGGGCAGTTACCAGCGACATCGGCGCCACCGTCCTCAAAGCGATGCGGGCCATCGAGTCTGCCAACCCCGACACGCTGCCCGGTGTGTTCGGCGACGGCGACTGGGGTAACAAGAACCTCCTGCCCGACTCGACCCTGAGCGACCTTATCGAGCACTTCTCCACCCAGACGCTGTCGATCGCGAACCTGCCCGAGGACGAGCTCGGCAACGGCTACGAGTTCCTGATCAAGAAGTTCGCCGACGACTCCGGCCACACAGCTCAGGAGTTCTACACCAACCGCGCGCTCGTCCACCTGATGACCCTCATGCTCGAACCTCAGCCTGGCGAGTCCGTCTACGACCCGACCTGTGGCACCGGCGGCATGCTCATCTCGACCGCTGCCGAGGTGAAGCGCCAGGGCAAGGAGTGGCGCAACCTGCGCCTCTACGGCCAGGAGCTCAACTACGGGACCTCCGCCATCGCGCGGATGAACCTGTTCCTGCACGGCGTCACCGACGGACACATTGCCCACGGCGACACGCTGTCGCGGCCGGCGTTCCACGACGCTAAGGGTCGGCTCCAGACGTTCGACGTGGTGCTGGCGAACCCGCCCTACTCGATCAAGGCGTGGAACCGCGAAGCGTTCGCCAACGACCCCTACGGCCGCAACCTGTGGGGCGTCCCGCCGCAAGGCCGCGCCGATTACGCCTTCTTCCAACACATCGCCAAAAGCCTCGACCCACAGACGGGCCGTGCCGCGATCCTCTTCCCCCACGGCGTGCTGTTCCGAAAGGACGAGGCCAAACTCCGAAAGCAGCTCGTGAAGTCGGACTTGGTCGAGTGTGTCATCGGCATGGCGGAGGGCCTCTTCTACAACTCCCCAATGCCTGCCACTGTGGTGATTCTGCGGTCGAAGAAGCCTTCGGATCGCAAGGGCAAGGTCCTACTTGTCAACGCGGTCGATGAAGTGGAACGGGAGCAGGCGCAGTCCTTCCTGCGAGAGTCACACCAGGCCAAGATTCTTGGCGCATACCGCGCGTTCTCCGACGTCGAGGGATTCGCGGCTGTCGCCACGATCGACCAGATCACCAACAAGGGATACAGCCTCGCGATCCCGCTGTATGTAGCAGGAGCGAAGGAAGCTGAGCCGGGTGCGCACATCGATGTGCTCGATGCTGTGGCCGAGTGGCGCGCCGCAGCGCGGGCCTCAGACGCAGCGGTCGCCGATGTCCTCGGTCTCCTAAGGTCGGAGGCGACTGCGTGAGCCTGAACCTCGACAAGTCGGGCTGGAAACGGGTCGTGCTGAGGGACGTAGTCCGGCACGTCACCGACCGCGTCGACGCTGAGACCTCCGGGCTGGAGCGATTTCTTGCCGGCGAGCACATTCCGAGTCGCCGCCTCGCCATCACCGATTGGGGCGTCATCGGTCAGGACCCAATAGGGCCGATGTTCTACAAGCGGTTCAAGCCCGATCACGTTCTCTACATGTCCAGGCGAACGTACTTGCGCAAGGTCGCCGTTCCGGAGTTTGAGGGAATCACCGGCGAGAAGACCTTCGTGCTGGAGACGCTCGACTCCGGCGTTCTCCTCCAAGAGTTCCTGCCGTTCGTTCTGTCATCCGAGCGATTCCATGCCTATGCGATCGCAAACTCTCGGGGATCGGTCAACCCCTACCTAAACTGGGGCGAGTTGGCCGCGTACGAGTTCGACCTCCCGCCCCTCGACGAGCAGAAGCGCATAGCCGACCTCATCTGGTCTGTCGAGCGGCATCGGAGGTCACTCGCTGATCTCGCCGAAGCTCTGACGGGAAATCAGATGAGAGACGAGAGTGCTGCGCGGACGGCTCTCCTGAACCACCTACTTGCGGGCGCCGACGAGACTTGGATCGAGGTCCCTCTCGGCAAGGTCGGGACACTCACTCGTGGCCGCCGCTTCACAAAGAAGGACTACGTCGACACCGGCATCGGGTGCATTCATTACGGACAGATCTACACCGACTACGACGAGGTGGCGAAGGAGACAATCACGTTCCTGCCCGAAACGCTTCGCTCATCTTTGCGTTTCGCACGACCAGGAGATGTCATCGTGGCCGGCACTAGCGAGAACGTGGACGACGTATGCAAGGCCGTGGCGTGGGTGGGCGATGAAGACGTGGCGGTTCATGACGACTGCTTCATCTTCAAGCACGATCTCGACCCGCGGTTCGCGTCGTATGTCTTCGCGTCGACGATATTCCAGCAGCAAAAGGCTGGCTTCACCTCTGAAACAAAGGTTGTGCGCGTCTCTGCCGCGAACCTAGCGAAGATCGTCATTCCGGTGCCACCGCGTGATGTACAAGCCCAGATCGTCGACGCGGTCGATGAGATTACGCGCACCCGAGATGCGATAAGGCAAGAAGAATCAGGTGTGAACGCTACTTATTCGGCGCTTCTCTCCGAGATCTTCGGAGGCAACTGATGGCTCAGTTCAACGAGGCGAACTCGGTGCGCGACTTCATCCGCGATCTGGTGAAGTCGATTGACGTCCAGTTCGTGCCGGGCAACAAGTTGCCCCGTCGTGCCGACGAGGTGATCCTTGAAGGGATGTTGAAGGCCGCGCTCATACGGTTGAACCCCGAGATCGAGGCGGACCCTGACAAGGCTGACGAGGTCATCTACAACCTTCGAGCAATCCTGATCTCTGCCCGCACCAGCCCGCACCCGGTGGTGGCCAACGAGGAGTTCATGGCGTGGCTGACCGGGCAGAAGTCGATGCCGTTCGGACCGAATGGCGAGCACACAACGGTCCGGCTGATCGACTTCGACCACCTCGACGATGACTCGTCGAACCAGTGGGTGATCTCGACAGAGGTCACTTTCAAGCAGGGGCGCGTCGAGAAGCGATTCGACCTCGTGCTGTGGTGCAACGGGTTCCCGCTCGTGGTTGGCGAGGCGAAGTCGGCGACCCGGCCGGCGTACACGTGGATCGATGGCGCGGCTCAGGTCCACGACCACTACGAGCAGAGCGTGCCGCAGTTCTTCGTGCCGAACGTGTTCTCGTTTGCGACCGAGGGCAAGGACTTCCGCTACGGCACGGTGGGCATGCCTGTCGAGTTGTGGGGTCCGTGGCGCGAGGAGAACACCGACGAGGACGCTCCAGCCAAGATCGGCTTGGTCGCCGTACGGGAGTCCGTCGAGGGTGTCCTGAAGCCGGCGGCGGTGCTGGAGTTCCTGCGGTTCTTCACGATCTACGCGACCGACAAAAAGCACCGCAAGATCAAGATCATCGCCCGATTCCAGCAGTTCCAGGCGACCAACCTCATCGTCGATCGCGTCCTGCTCGGCAAGATCAAGCAGGGCCTCATCTGGCACTTCCAGGGCTCCGGTAAGTCGCTGCTCATGGTCTTCACCGCATTGAAGTTGCGGGCCATGGCCGAGCTGACCAACCCGACGATCCTCATCGTGGTCGACCGTGTCGACCTCGACACGCAGATCACCGGCACGTTCAACGCATCCGACGTCCCCGGTTTGGTGTCGACCGATTCGCGGGCTCAGCTCCAAACACTCCTGAGCCAGGGTGCGCGAAAGGTCATCATCACCACGATCCACAAGTTCGGTGAGGCACCCGGTGTGCTCGACGCGCGCGACAACATCATCGCCATGGTCGACGAGGCCCACCGTTCCCAGGAGGGTGACTACGGCCAGAAGATGCGCGAGGCCCTACCGAACGCGTTCCTCTTCGGTCTGACGGGCACGCCGATCAACAAGCGGGACCGCAACACGTTCATGTGGTTCGGCTCGCCCGAGGACGAGGGCGGCTATCTGTCGCGCTACTCGTTCCAGGAGTCGATCCGGGACGGCGCCACCTTGCCCCTGCACTTCGAACCCCGCCTGTCCGAGATCCACATAGACCAGGAGGCCATCGACGCAGCATTCGAAGAGCTGGCCGCTGACCGCGATCTGTCCGAGCACGAGAAGATCACGCTGTCGAAAAAGGCAGCCTCAATCGAAGTGCTGATCAAGACCCCGTCACGCATCGCGAAGATCGCGGCCGACATCGCGGGCCACTTCCGCGCCAAGGTCGAGCCAGAGGGGTTCAAGGCTCAGGTAGTCGCCTACGACAAGGCGTCCTGCGTTGCCTACAAGGAGGAGCTTGACAAGCACCTCGCTTCCGACGCCTCGACGATCGTGATGTCGAAGTCCCGCGGCGACTCGCCCGACTGGGCCACGTGGACACCCGGCGCCGAGGGGCTGGAGCAGGTCGTGGCCCGGTTCAACGACCCAGCCGACCCGCTCAAGATCTTAATCGTCACGGCCAAGCTGCTCACCGGCTTCGATGCGCCGATACTCTACTGCCAGTACCTCGACAGGCCCCTCACGGAGCACACCCTCCTGCAGGCGATCACCCGCACCAACCGGGTCTATCCGCCGAAGAAGACGCACGGCCTGATCGTCGACTACCTAGGCGTCTTCGATGACGTCGCCAAGTCGCTGGCGTTCGATGAGAAGTCGGTCCAACAGGTGATCTCGAACATCGAGGAGCTCAAGAAGCAGCTAGCGCCGACCATCGCCGCCGCACTCGCGTTCTTCCCAGGCGTCGACCGAACCGTCGGCGGGTACGAAGGCCTCGTCCAGGCGCAGTCCGCGATCGCCAATGACGTGGCCAAGGATGCGTTCGGACTCAGTTACAGCATCGTCTCCCAACTCTGGGAGGCTCTCAGTCCAGACCCAATGCTGGCTCCGTACCGCGATGACTACCGCTGGCTGACCGACGTCTACGAGTCGGTGCGCCCCTCCGATGTCGCTGGCCGACTCGTCTGGCACGCGCTCGGTGCCAAGACCATCGACCTGATCAACGAGCACGTCCAGGTTGAGATCCCGCAGAGTTCCGAAACGATTGTGCTCGATGCCCAGACCATCGAGGACCTGATGCTGGGCAAGGGAACGGACGTCCCGATCGCGGAGATTGAGAAGCAGATCACGGCCCGTATCGCCCGACACCTCAACAACCCGGTCTTTGTCGAGCTCGGCCAGCGCCTGAATGCACTTCGGGAGAAGTACGCCGACATCCAGCAGTCCAGTCTGGACTTCCTTCGCGAGCTCCTGGAACTGGCGCGCGACACCGTCGCTGCGGAGAAGGCCGTGAACGAAGTTCCGCGCGAGGAACAGGGAAAGGCGGCCCTGACCGAGCTCTTCGAGGCTCTCAAGACCGATGAGACTCCGATCATCGTGGAGAACATCGTCAACCGGATCGATGAGGTCGTGCGGGGCGTGCGGTTCGAGGGCTGGCAGTCCACCATCCGCGGCGACCAGGAGGTTCGTCAGGTCCTCCGCAAGACGCTTTACGTCCAGTTCAAGATCCGCGACAACGACGTCTTCGAGAAGGCCCTCGGCTACGTACGGGAGTACTACTGATGAATGAAGGTCGTCGTGGCTGAGCAGGATCCGCAGTACAGCGGCAGATCAGCCATTTCCGGCGGTGCTCTCCGGCTCTTTCGCAGCAGGGTGGCCAGTACTGGACCAGTCGATGGGTAGCCAACGCAGGGCTGACACTATTCGTCGGGCAACCTCATCGTATTGGGCGGGATAACGAGGGGAATCCCGTCTAATAACCGGGAGCGCAGGGCGGTGGCCATTAAACGAACTGCGCTGGGGCTGGTTACCTCGCACACCCCTCCCCATCTGGTGTGCTG
>Ga0209638_1001580_pt1 | contig 14395 bp, 11 predicted proteins | sample BarGraNGADG00211_FD_184490 | JGI IMG/M metagenome (GOLD analysis project Ga0209638, IMG submission 184490) | Arctic peat soil microbial communities from Barrow, Alaska - Barrow Graham LP Ref core NGADG0002-211 (SPAdes) (version 2) | ecosystem: Environmental > Terrestrial > Soil > Wetlands > Peat... | reverse complement strand
CCCCTGCCGCAATCAAGCCGGCGTAGTGCGCCATATCGACCATGAAGATGGCTCCCACGTCTTTGGCTACTTTGGCAAAACGCTCAAAATCAATGCGCAGACTGTAGGCCGAGGCACCGGCGATGATGAGCTTGGGTTTGGATTCATGGGCACGTGCCTCCATGGCGTCGTAATCAATCTCCTCTTTGGCGTTCAAGCCGTAGCTGACGACGTTGAACCACTTGCCGCTCATATTGAGCGCCATGCCGTGCGTCAAATGGCCACCTTCGGCCAAACTCATGCCCATGAGGGTGTCGCCGGGCTTCAAGAAGGCGAGAAAAACCGCCTCGTTGGCAGAGGCACCGCAGTGCGGCTGCACGTTGGCGCAGTCAGCGCCAAAAATCTGCTTGACGCGGTCGATGGCCAACTGCTCGGCGATATCGACAAATTCGCAGCCGCCGTAATAGCGCTTGCCCGGGTAGCCTTCTGCATACTTGTTGGTGAGCTGGGTGCCTTGCGCCGCCATGACGGCGGGTGAGGCGTAGTTTTCACTGGCAATCAGCTCGATATGCTGTTCCTGGCGCGTGTTTTCAGCCTGGATGGCGGCAAACAGTTCAGGGTCGGTTTGTGCAATGGCTATGTTTCGGTTGTACATTGGATATCAGGAGTTGAACAAGGCGGCAATTTTCTCGGAACTGTTGTCAGGTTTGAACGGGGTTGGCGCCGCATTGGCTTGACGCGTGAAAAGCGGTACCTTGCGGCCTTTGGCGACCAGTTCCAGGCGGGCATGTTCTGCCATCACCTTGGCAGCATAGCCGCCATCGTCTTCAATATTGGCAGCACCAACGTAATAACGCAGACCACCTTCTATCGAGCCCGCGCGGGCGATAGATTCCTGTAACACTTTGACGCCCACGCGAAGGTTGATCTGAGGGTCAAAAGCCGCCAGTTTGCCGCCAAAACTTTCGTACTTGTCGCTATGAACCTGGGTCATCACCTGCATCAGGCCCTGGGCACCCACCGGGCTTTGAGCAAACGGGTTGAAACCTGATTCAATGGCCATCACCGCCAAAATCAGGGTTGGATCGAGCTTGATGCGAATGCCGATGACATAGGCTTGCGCTACCAGGGCGCTGAGCGGCTCGGGCGCTATTTTGTATTTTTTGCCTAACCAATAGGCAACTGCCGCTTGTTGCTTGGGCAAGTCTTGCAGCTTGCTGGCGGTGGGCTCAATTTCAGTCGGTGCACTGTTCACGGAAACCTGGCGGGTTTGCAACCAGTTGAAAAGTTGAACTTCGCCAACCTGGCGCAGTTCGGGGCGGGCCGCCAATGCAATGACGATAAACATGATAGCCAGCCCGATCAGGGCAAAGCTGTTGTGTGAGATTTCAAAGAAACCCTGGGCAATGCTGGATGCGAAAGTCCGCAAGCCCTGGGTGAATTTTTGTGACGCTGTCATAGCTCTTCCTTCGTTCGCGCGGGCAACAGAGCTGCACTGCAGGCAGTGGTAGCACGGTTGGTACCTCGTTTAGGTTGGTACGCTATCAATATCCTGCTTTGCGTTTGGCCTGTGTGCAGAGATTTGAATATGCCGGGGTCGGCAGCGGGTTCGGATTATCCCTTGACTTTAGTCGGGATGGCGCATTCTATGTGGACTTTATATATCAAGTCAACAATAACGTGTGTATTCTTTATATGAAATAATCCTATAAAAAGGAGCGGGAATGAGGTTAAAACGCGTGGAAAAAACTGCACATCAGCAGAATTAGTATGTGTCAAGCGCTTTAAAGGGCGGCATCTGATTCGAAATTAAACTTGAATTTTTCGTCCTGAGCGCTAGACTTAAACTGCTTGTCACACGACAAGCGATAGGTCGGCAGTAGCCAGTCCCTACCCAACGGTAGCTGTGATGACGCGGCCCCGGCACTTCCTGGGGGCAATCTATTGCCCCCAAGCAAATTGGGACTCAACCCTCTCAATTTGCAGGTCAGACGGCATGGATGTTGTGTCCGCCGTCAAGCCCGGTTGGTTGGCTTCTCGCTACTCGGCCGGGCTTTTTTCTGTCAACGCAAGATTGACTTATTGCCGGACAAGTAAATAGCGGCGAAAATGACGCCTCACCCCTGTCAACTGACTGGGATTCTTCTCCTTGCCCGTGCGACTCATGTTCCCCTTTTCTGATCTCAATAAAACTATCGAATCCATCGAAGTGACCCCTCTTCCCGTCAAAATGAACGAACTTCATCCGCTCGATGTACTAACCGGTGGGGCATTTTCTGCCCACACCTCGAACGAAAGAACCACGCGTATCCGCGACTGGCTGGTCAGCGCGCCCAGTGCAGAGCAAATGCAAGCCGTGTTCAAGGAGCTAAGTGGCAAAGACAAAGGTGCGGCCAAGTTGTTGCGCGAAAAGCTTGATGAGATCAAACGCAGCAAGACGCAGGAATCGATAGCGCAGGAATGGGCCGACAAGGCGCAGGTGCTGCTGGCTCTGGCGAAACTCAATATTGCTGATGCCATGGCCTGGCAACGGGACGCAGCCAAGGCTGGCGCGCCCTTAAGCAAAGAACCGCTTGCCACCCTCAAAGTCCAGCTTGCCGACCGGGTTAAGGTGATTGAAGACTTGCAGCACCGGGTGCAGGTGCAGCGCGAAGCGGCGGTCTTGCTGGCTCAGCGGATTGAAGTGCTGTCCACTAAATCGTGGCGTGATGCGCAAACAGCTATTGATGCTTTGCAGGCTGACGTGGTGCATTGGCAAGAACAAGCCACAGCCCTGTCAAGTGATGCTGATTGGCCCAGCGTTGAAGCTAAATTTCCGCCGTTATTGGAGGCCTCACGCGGCCAACTGCTGGTTGTCTGGGAGGCTTTCAAGGCCGCCTTGACGCAGGCTGCCGCGGCGGCCAACGACCCCGCCGTGGCGCTACCGTCGGTGCCGGTGTGGGCCGATGAACTGCGCCTGGCGCGCGGTGTGCCGGTGGAAGCGCTAGCCCGTCCAAAAAGACCTTCAGTTGATCCTGAAATCAAGGCGCAAGCCTTGTCGATAGTGCGTGATACGCTGTCAAAACTAGAACTTGAAATTGCTGAGGGTCACGGTAAAGCCAGTGCCGGTGCGGCCAACGCTTTGCGCAACGCACTCAAGGAATACGGCAAATTCGTTGATGAAAAACTGGAAAGCCAAGCTCACGGCGCGTTGGCTGCAGCTGGTGAACTCGAGGGCTGGCAACGCTGGCGCGCCGACCAACTGCGCGAAGAACTGGTGCTTAAAGCTGAAGGCTTGCTGAACCGTCCTGAAGGTCAGGCCATCGGCGGGCGCAAGATGCAAGAAAATCTGCGCCTCCTGCGCGAGCAGTGGAAGCAGACCGACCAGGGGGGTGTTCCCAATCATGGACTGTGGAAGCGTTTTGACGACGCTTGCAATGAAGCTCACAAAGTGGTGGAAGCCTGGCTGGTGAAGGCCAAGGCCGAGACCGCCGAGCACCGCGCGCAGCGGCTGGCGCTGATTGAAGAAGTTAATGCCTGGGCGGTTGCCAACCCGGTGGCACTTGATGACGACTGGAAGGGATTCAACCGCTTGTTGCATGAGTTTGGTAATCGTTGGCGTGAAGGTGGCTACGTCGGCGAAAAGATTTTTGCTGAATTGCAACCTCTTTGGAAAACTGCTATCAACGCCGCAGCGGCACCGCTGGAGGCCTTGCAAAAGAACAGTTTGGCATTGCGCCAGGGCATGATTGGAGAGGCCCAGGCAATCGGTGCCGAGTCGATGTTGCGGATTGACGCGGTCAAGGTCTTGCAGCAACGCTGGCAAGCCGAGGCACACGCAGTGCCTATGGAGCGACGTCAGGAGCAAAAGCTGTGGGATGCCTTTCGCAAACCGATTGACGATGCCTTTAACCGCAAGACGGTGGAGCGCGAAAAGGCGGACGCCGCGTTGGGACAACGCGACCGTACAGTACTTGATGCCGCTAAAGCGCTGGAAGCGGCAAACGCCGCAGGTGACGCGCAGGCGATTCGCAATGCCGTCAACGCGCTGGAAGCCGCCCTGCGCGGACAGGCCCAGGCGAAGGCTGCAGTGCAGGCGGTTACGGCGTCCAACGAGATCGTCGCGGCCGCGCAAGCGGCTTTGCCAGAGGCGCAAGTTGTGACACTGGCGCAGGTTCTTGCGACGCCAGCGCCCGACGAATCAGTCGCTGCGACTCAAATCACGCAGTCCTTGGCTGCGCCAGAGCCGCCAGCACCGGTGGTGCCGCCCAAGGCGGCCTTGCGCCCCGTGGTGGCAGTGCGAGGTGATGATCGCCCTGGCATGAAAAAGACCGAGCCTGCACCTTTGGGCCGTGGCGGCAAGTTCGGCGAGCACAAGGAGGGTGGCAGGGACACCGCCCGAGACGGCGGTCGGGCTGTGCGTGATGACCGGTCTGCTGGTCGCTCGGATGATGGCTCGTCGCGCGGTCGCGATGACCGTGGCGGCGCTGGTGTGCCCTGGCAGGAGGCGCCACGTTTGGGCGATAGCGCATTTCGTGCCCAACGCGACGCGCTGGAACATGCCCAGTTTGCCTTGCGAAAATTGGCGTCACAGGCGCACGGCGAGGCACTAACCCAACTTCTAGGTGCATGGGAACAGCGTGATGCCGCTCAGGTGCCAACTGTGCAGGAGCTGGGAAGTCGCGTGACGGCTGCCACCCGCAGCGCCTGGGTTAAGGCGTTGGCACAGGTGTCCCTGGGCGACGCCAGTGTTGCCTTGTTGCGATTGGAGATGGCCGCTGAGATGCCTACGCCGGCCGAGCACATCAATGCCCGCCGAGCGCTACAGTTGCAGCTATTGACCCGGCGCAATGATCCGCCGCCCATTCAAACCTGGACGCAGGACGCTGCCATCGTGTTGACCAGTGGTTTTGATGCAGGGCAGGCGCGCCGGCTGCAAAATATACTGAAGGTCTTGCTTAAACCCTAATTTGATGGGATCAAAGATGGATTCTGTTGACGAGTTGCTCCAGCGCCTGGAGCAACTCAATGACATTGGTGTTGCGCTCTCCAGGGAGCGCGATATCACGCGTTTGCTCGAGCACATCCTGTTGGCGGCCAAAGCAATCACCAATGCCGATGGTGGCACCCTGTACCGCATGACGGAGGATGGTCAAAGCTTGCGCTTCGAAATTCTTAGAACTGACTCGTTGCATATTGCCATGGGGGGCAGCTCGGGCAACCCCGTCAGTTTCCCAAACCTGCCCTTGTACGACCCAAGCGGTGCACCCAATGACTCGATGGTGGCGGCTTACGCGGCCATTCACCGTCAGACTGTCAACATTGCCGACGCCTACACCGAGCCCAATTTTGATTTTTCGGGTACCCGTCACTTTGATGAGCGCACCGGCTATCGCTCGCAGTCATTTCTGACCGTCCCTATGAAAAATCAGGAGGGCGAAGTGATCGGCGTGTTGCAGCTCATCAATGCGCGGCTGCCCGGCAGCCAAACGGTGCTGCCTTTTTCAATGGCCGATCAAAGTCTGGCGGAATCGCTGGCTTCGCAAGCGGCCATCGCATTGAGCAACCGTTTGTTGATGACGCAACTTGAGGAATTGTTTGAATCCTTCATCAGTCTGATCAACCTGGCGATTGACGAAAAGTCGCCCTACACCGGCGGCCATTGTCAGCGCGTTCCGGTGCTCACCATGATGCTGGCAGATGCTGCGGCCAATGCGTCCCAAGGGCCGTTGGCATCGTTCAGGATGAATGAGCGCGACCGCTATGAGCTCAAGATCGCCGGTCTGTTGCACGATTGCGGCAAGATCACCACGCCGGTTCACGTGGTGGACAAAGCCACCAAGCTGCACACTTTATTTGATCGCGTTCACTTGGTTGACACCCGCTTTGAAGTGCTCAAGCGCGACACTGAGCTCTACGCCACGCGCCAGCAACTGGCCCTGCGGGTTTGCGTTGACCCAGAGGCAGAAGCCGCGGTCAATGCGGCTTGCGCGGATCAGATCAAGTCAATTGACGCTGATCGAAAGTTTCTTCGGGAGACGAACATTGGCGGTGAAGCAATGACTGATAGCGCAATACAAAGGGTCGCGTCGATTGGTCGTCAGCGGATTTGGCGCAATGTCGATGGCATTGAAGCCGAATTCCTGAGCGCCAATGAGATTGAGAATCTGAGTATTCGAGGCGGCACGTTGACCTCGGCCGAGCGCGATACGATCAACTATCACATTGTTGCGACCATCAAAATGCTCGAACATTTGCCCTGGCCCAAACATCTGAAAAATGTCCCGGAGTTCGCCGGTGGACATCACGAGCGCATGGACGGCAAAGGCTATCCCAAGGGTCTGACGCATGACCAGATGTCCGTTCAGGCGCGGATCATGGGCATCGCCGATATTTTTGAAGCGCTGACGGCGCGCGATCGACCTTACAAGCCGGGTCTGAAGTTATCGCAGGCGATGGCCATCATGAATAACTTCAAGAACAACGGCCATATTGACCCTGACCTGTTTGATATTTTTCTGCGCAGCGGTGTCTACAAGCGCTATGCCGAGCAGTATCTCGACCCTTCGCAGATTGACGCGGTTAGTCTTTAGGCGTCGCACGCAGGCAGCAGGGCTTGGACGGGTCCTTATTACAGCGCTTGTAACAGCCCCAGCGCAAACGGTAGACTCAGCAGACCCAGCAGGGTAGAGAGTGTCACCAGAGCGGCCACGTACGCGCCATCGTAGCCCATGCGGGCCGCCAATACGTAGCAGCTTGGGGACGTAGGCAAAGCTGAAAAAGCCAGCAACATCGTGCTTTGAATCGGGTTGAGGTGAAACAATCGCGTGAAAGCAAACGCTACCAGCGGTAGCAAGAAATGACGGATGGTCAACAGTACCACGGCCAGCACTTTGGCGCGACCGAGCGCACCGAGCTGCATGCCCGCACCGGCGGCCATCAGACCGAGCGCCAGCGAGGCCGCTCCGATGCGTGTCACTGTGGGTTCGAGCCACAGCGGCAGCGTCAAGCCCAGCAGGTTCGCCGCCAGCCCGGTGGCCGTGCCAATGATGAGCGGGTTGCGCACCAGCTCGCGCAGGAAACCTTGTCCGCCATGTCGCGCCATTGGCCAGACGGCAGCGATGTTGAATAGCGGTACACACACCCCTATCAGCACGGCCAATAACAGTAAACCCGCCGGCCCGGCGAGTCGATCTGCCAAGGCCAGGCCGATGAAGGAGTTGAAACGAAACGCCACCTGGGCGCTGGCCACATACTCGACTTTGGGAACGTAGCGCTTGAGCCAGTACCAGTGCGGGACTGAGTATGCCAGCGCGATGCCGCTGAGTCCCATAGCCCAGCCGGCACTGACCAGTCTTGATGTTGCTCCGATGTCGAGCGGGCTTTTTACAATGGAATGAAAGAGCAGGACCGGAAACAAAAAATAATAGACGAGCGACTCGACCTGTGCCCACACCGTGCGGTTGAGTGCGGTATAACGACACACCAGGTAGCCACAAAGAATCAGGGAGAAGTCGGGAAATAAAAGTTGAACGTAATTCACACGCCAAGAATACCAGCGAAACGAACCCTCAGAGTCGAACTATGAGCCAAGGTCAAACTATTGCAATGGCGGGTGAAGCGCTTGTTGATGCCTTCATCGACGCGTTGTGGCTGGAACAAGGCTTGTCGAAAAACACGCTGGGCGCTTATCGGCGTGACCTTACTTTGTATGGAGTCTGGCTCCAGGCTCGCAACAAGGGATTGACGCAAACGACCGAGAGCGATCTGAACGGTTATTTTGCGGCACAACACAGTAGCACCAAGGCGACTACCGCCAACCGTCGCCTGACGGTTTTCAAACGCTATTTTCGCTGGGCCCTGCGTGAGCATCTGATCTCCTCGGATCCGACGCTAAAACTGCAAGCTGCGCGCCAGGCCCTGCGCGTTCCCAAGACCTTGACCGAGGCTCAGGTTGAGGCGTTGCTGGCGGCGCCCGACGCGCAAACGGCCCTGGGTGTGCGCGACCGCACCATGCTGGAGCTGATGTATGCCAGTGGGTTGCGCGTGAGCGAATTGGTCAACCTCAAAGTATTGAACCTGAGCCTGTCGGAAAACGTGCTGCGCGTGTTTGGCAAAGGCAACAAGGAGAGGTTGGTGCCCTTTGGCGAGGTGGCCAGTTGGTGGATCAGCCAGTATCTGAGCGGTGCCCGCCAAGACCTGCTCGCCGGCAAGCAGACCGAAGATCTGTTTGTTACCCATCGGGGCGCCACGGCTGGCTCCGCCATGAGCCGGGTCATGTTCTGGTTGATCGTTAAAAAATATGCGACTCGAGCGGGTGTCACCGTGCCGATGTCACCGCATACTTTACGTCATGCCTTTGCGACGCATTTGCTCAACCACGGCGCAGATTTGCGCACGGTGCAACTGTTGCTGGGCCATGTCGATATCTCAACCACTACCATTTACACTCATGTGGCACGTGAGCGTCTCAAGCGCTTGCACGCACAACATCATCCTCGCGCTTAAACCAAATTGAAGAAAGAGAATTGTCATGGCAATTTATGAGCTTGACGGCATTGCGCCCACTATTTCAGAGTCAGCCTGGGTCGCTGAGAGTTCCCAGATCATTGGTGATGTCGAGCTGGGTGATGACGCCAACGTCTGGTTTGGCGTGGTGATACGGGGCGACAACGAGCTGATTCGAGTGGGCCGACGCACCAACATTCAGGATGCCTGCGTCCTGCACTCTGATCCGGGTTTGCCGCTGACCTTGGGTGAAGATGTGACGGTGGGGCATAAAGCCATGCTGCATGGCTGCACCGTTGGCGATGGCTGCTTGATTGGCATCGGCGCGATTGTGCTCAACGGCGCGAAAATCGGCAAGAATTGTCTTGTGGGGGCAGGCTCTTTGGTGACCGAGGGCAAGGAATTCCCGGCGGGTTCCATGATTTTTGGCAGTCCGGCCAAGGCGGTGCGCCAGCTCAGCGCTGAGCAATTGGACGGCTTGCGACTGATGGCCCATCATTATGTGGACAATGCCCGCCGTTTTCGCATCGGGTTGAGAAAAATCACCTGATGTTTTGAATCTGTTTGAAGCTACGCATGTCTGAGTTGCACAAGTTTTTATTTGAAGGTCTGCCGGTGCGTGGTGTGCTGGTGCGTTTGACCGATGCGTGGACTGAAATTCTGCGTCGACGCGCCTGCGGCAGTGGGGCCGGCGCTTATCCGTGGCCGGTGCAAAACATGCTGGGGGAAATGGCGGCGGCGGTCACTTTGATGCACTCGAACATCAAGTTCAACGGCTCGCTGATGCTGCAAATAGTTGGCGCGGGACCGGTCAAGCTGGCCGTGGCTGAGGTGCAGCCTGATTTCGGCTTGCGCGCCACCGCTACCATCACGGATGATGTTGCGGTTGATGCCAGTCTGAGCATGTTGGTCAATCTGGACAATCAGGGCAAATGTGCTATCACCTTGGAGCCCAAGGGCAAGTTCCCTGGGCAGCAGTCTTATCAGGGTGTTGTGCCTTTGTGTGACGATGCCAATCAAAAGTTTGAACGCTTGAGTGACGTGCTGGCGCACTACATGCGGCAAAGCGAGCAGCTTGACACCACGCTGGTGTTGGCGGCCGATGACAAGATTGCCGCCGGGCTATTGATTCAGCGTCTGCCGCAGTCAGGCCTTGGCACTCCGGCCAGCCGCCGGGAGAGCCAGCTCAACGAAGATGAGACGCGCAACGATGAGCACTACCAGCGGATTGCCATGCTGGCGTCGAGCCTGCGGCGCGAAGAACTATTGGCGCTGGATGTCGAGACGATCTTGCGCCGCCTTTTTTGGCAAGAAAAATTGTTGCGCCTTGAGTCCGGGACGGGCGACAACGTTCCTCATTTTTCCTGCACCTGCAGCCGTGAGCGAGTGAGCAAGATGATCCTCGGACTGGGCGTTGACGAGGCGCAAAGCATCGTTGCTGAGCGCGGTAGCCTAACGGTTGGATGTGACTATTGCAGTGCCCAGTACCGGTTCGATCCGATTGATGTGGCTCAAATTTTCAGGGGAGCAGGCGTTTCGCCGCCGGCGCGTGTGGCAGTGCAGTGAGACCGAGCGGATGCTGTTGCGGTCTTGCTTTAGCGGCTGCTTGAGGTTATTGGAGGGGTTGCGATTTGCACGAAAATCTCGTTGGGCTTGACCATGCCGAGCTCCAGTCGCGCCTTTTCTTCGACCATCTCCAAACCCTCGGCCAGATCCCGAACTTCTGCCGCCATTTGCTCATTGGCCAGTTGCGCCAGCTGGTTTTTCCGGCTTTGCTCGGCGAGTTGTTCGGTCAAGTTAGCCACGGAGCCGACGCTACCACGGCCAAACCACAACTGCACGTGAACGATCACCAGCAGTGCGATCAAGGCAGCCGGGACCAGACGATGGCGCATAGAAACTATTAGCGCAAGTTGTAAAAAGCCGCGCGACCCGGGTAGCTGGCGATGTCACCCAAATCTTCCTCGATGCGCAGCAGCTGGTTGTACTTGGCCATGCGGTCTGAGCGGCTCAAAGATCCGGTCTTGATCTGGCCCGCGTTGGTGCCCACCGCGATGTCTGCAATGGTCGAATCCTCGGTTTCGCCCGAGCGGTGGCTGATGACGGCGGTGTAGCCTGCACGCTTGGCCATTTCTATTGCCGCAAAGGTTTCAGTCAAGGTGCCGATCTGGTTGACTTTGATCAGAATCGAGTTGGCAACACCTTTGGCAATGCCTTCCTTGAAGATCTTGGTGTTGGTGACAAACAAGTCATCGCCCACAATCTGTACCTTCTTGCCCAGGCGATCGGTCAGGATCTTCCAACCCTCCCAGTCGTCCTCGGCCATCCCGTCTTCGATGCTGATGATCGGGTACTTATCGACCCAGGTGGCGAGCATATCGGTCCACTCCTGCGAGCTCAGGAGCAGGCCTTCGGCCGTCAAATAGTACTTGCCGTTTTTGTAAAATTCACTGGCGGCGCAATCAAGGCCGATGGCAATTTGCTCACCCGCCGTGTAGCCCGCTTTGTCAATGGCCTGCAGGATCAACTCAATCGCTGCTTCATGATTCGCCACACTGGGGGTGAAGCCGCCCTCGTCGCCGACGGCGGTGCTCATGCCCTTGTCATGGATAATCATTTTCAGCGCATGGAACACCTCGGCCCCGTAACGCAGTGCTTCGCGAAAGCTCGGTGCACCCAGTGGAATAATCATGAATTCCTGTAGATCGAGGTGATTGTTGGCGTGCGCGCCGCCGTTGACCACATTCATCATCGGCACTGGCATCTGCATGGCGCCCATGCCGCCAAAATAGCGATACAGCGGCAAACCCGATTCTTCAGCGGCCGCACGTGCGACTGCCATCGAGACCGCCAGCATGGCGTTCGCTCCCAGGCGCGACTTGTTTTCGGTGCCATCGAGGTCAATCAGCGTTTTGTCCAGAAAGGCTTGTTCCGAGGCATCGAGCCCGAGCACCGCTTCGGAGATTTCAGTGTTGATGTGCTCTACCGCCTTGAGCACACCTTTACCCAGATAACGTTTGGGGTCGCCGTCACGCAACTCGATCGCTTCACGACTGCCGGTGGAGGCACCCGAGGGCACGGCGGCCCGGCCCATGGTGCCGGACTCTAGCAACACATCGCATTCGACCGTGGGGTTGCCGCGCGAATCCAGAATTTCACGGCCGACGATGTCAACAATTGCACTCATATTCTTCTTTCAGAAAATAAACATTGAGAATTATTCGAAGTGGTCTTCCATAAACCCGTTCTTTTTGGTTACGGCGTCCAGCGCCACCAGCGTTTCCAGTAAGGCCCGCATGTGTTTGAGCGGCACTGCGTTGGGACCATCGCTTAGCGCTTTGGACGGGTCGGGATGCGTTTCCATGAACAGGCCAGCCACACCGGCGGCTGTGGCGGCGCGCGCCAGCACCGGCACCATTTCGCGCTGGCCGCCACTCGTTTGCCCCAAACCGCCCGGCAACTGCACCGAATGGGTGGCATCAAACACCACCGGGGCACCGGTGTCGCGCATGATCGCCAGCGAACGCATGTCGCTGACCAGGTTGTTGTAGCCAAAACTGACGCCACGCTCACAAGCCATGAAGTTGTCTTCCTTCAAACCCTTTTCCCGCGCCGCCGCGCGCGCCTTGTCGATCACATTTTTCATGTCGCCGGGTGCCAGGAATTGCCCTTTTTTGATGTTGACCGGCAGGCCCGACTGAGCTACAGCACGGATGAAGTCGGTCTGGCGGCACAAAAAAGCCGGCGTTTGCAGCACATCGACCACCGCCGCCACCTGGGCGATCTGCTCAATTGAATGAATGTCGGTCAACACCGGCACCTGCAATTCGCGTTTGACTTTGGCCAGGATTTCCAGCCCCCGCTCGATGCCGGGGCCGCGAAAGCTGCTGCCGCTGGAGCGGTTGGCCTTGTCGAAACTGCTCTTGAAAATGAAAGCAATGCCCAAGCTGGTGGTGATCTCTTTGAGGGTGCCAGCGGTGTCCATCTGCAACTGCTCCGACTCAATCACGCAGGGGCCAGCGATCAAAAAAAAGCGCTGCTGCAAGCCGACCTTAAAACCGCACAAGTTCATTACGCCACCGCTTTCAAATGCTGGCCAGCCGCTTGGTGCGCCAACGCCGCTTTGATAAAAGAAATGAACAGCGGGTGAGAGTCCCAGGGTGTCGACATGAACTCGGGGTGAAATTGCACGCCCATGTACCAGGGGTGAATGGCTTGTGGCAATTCAACAATTTCGGTCAGTTTTTCACGCTGTGTCAGGGCTGAAATCACCAGGCCCGCCTGGCGTAACTGGTCGAGGTAATTCAGATTGGCCTCGTAGCGGTGGCGATGCCGCTCGGTCACTACATCGCCATAAATTTGATGTGCCAAAGTGCCTTTGATTACGTCGGAACTTTGCGCGCCCAAACGCATCGTGCCGCCCAGGTCGGAGTTTTCATCGCGGGTTTTAATGCTGCCGTCTTTGTCTTTCCACTCGGTAATCAAGGCGATCACCGGATTCGGCGTGGCAGCGTCAAACTCGGTGCTGTTGGCATTTTTCAGCCCCGCGACGTGGCGCGCAAATTCAATCGTGGCCACTTGCATGCCCAGACAGATACCGAGGTAAGGCACTTTGTTTTCGCGGGCAAACCGGGCCGCACAAATTTTGCCCTCGACGCCACGGACGCCAAAGCCGCCGGGCACCAGGATGGCATCATATTTGGCGAGTTGCGTGACGTTCTCGGGGGTGATGGTTTCCGAGTCGATGTAGCCAATTTTGACCCGCACATGGTTCTTCATGCCAGCGTGGCGCAGCGCTTCGTTGAGCGACTTGTAGCTGTCACTCAGATCGACATACTTGCCGACCATCACAATATTGACATCGCCTTGCGGGTGTTCGGTTTCATACACCAGTTCGTCCCAGCGCTTCAGATTGGCCGGGTGCGTGTTCAGGCGCAGCTTGTCGCAAATCAGGCCATCCAGCCCTTGCTCATGCAACATGCGCGGCACTTTGTAAATCGTATCGACATCCCACATCGAGATCACGGCCCAGTCGGGCACGTTGGAGAAGAGCGAAATTTTTTGCCGCTCTTCCTCGGGAATCGGCCGGTCGGCGCGACACAGCAGGGCATCGGCCTGAATGCCGATCTCGCGCAACTGCTTGGCAGTGTGTTGCGTCGGTTTGGTTTTGAGTTCACCGGCGGCGGCAATCCAGGGCACGTAACTCAAATGCACAAAGGCGCTGTTGTTGGGGCCGAGCTTGAGGCTCATCTGGCGCACCGCTTCCAGAAAAGGCAGCGACTCGATGTCACCGACGGTGCCGCCAATTTCAACGATCGCCACATCGACGGCATCGGCCGTGCCAATGCGGGCACCGCGCTTGATGAAATCCTGGATTTCGTTGGTGACATGCGGAATCACCTGCACCGTTTTGCCCAGGTAGTCGCCTCTGCGTTCTTTTTCGAGCACGCTTTTGTAGATCTGGCCGGTCGTGAAATTATTGGTCTTGCGCATGCGGGTTTCCACAAAGCGCTCGTAGTGGCCCAGGTCAAGATCGGTTTCAGCGCCATCTTCGGTGACAAAAACTTCGCCATGCTGAAATGGCGACATCGTGCCGGGATCGACGTTGAGGTAGGGGTCAAGCTTGATCAGAGTGACTTTGAGGCCTCGCGACTCCAGAATCGCGGCTAAGGAGGCTGAGGCGATTCCCTTGCCAAGGGAAGACACCACACCGCCGGTGACGAAGACAAATTTGGTCATGTCAGAGTGAGCTTGAACGCTCAAGGAGGTGGAAATAGGAATTATACGGGGCGGCCTTGTTACATTGGTTGCACCCATGCGCCCGCGTACTCGTACGGCATCGGTTAAGGCATCGAACTGGGTTGTAGAAGTTGAAAGGAATGTATCCGTTTTCATTTTGGCCCCACTCTATTCCCCCCGCCCCTTTCTC
>Ga0209638_1001579_pt1 | contig 14400 bp, 11 predicted proteins | sample BarGraNGADG00211_FD_184490 | JGI IMG/M metagenome (GOLD analysis project Ga0209638, IMG submission 184490) | Arctic peat soil microbial communities from Barrow, Alaska - Barrow Graham LP Ref core NGADG0002-211 (SPAdes) (version 2) | ecosystem: Environmental > Terrestrial > Soil > Wetlands > Peat... | reverse complement strand
GCTCGTCCCCGACGCGTACCACGTCGGGGACGAGCCCCGACGCTACAATTGCCACCCCTGTCGTGAACCATCCCGGCAGCAACTCTGAGAGAGGTTCATCCGAATGGACAAGCTGGTACAAACGGCTTTGATCGTGGTAGGGGCTTACCTCCTCGCCCTCTGGGTGGCCGCCATCTGGTGGACCTACCGAGATATTCACAACAGAACTCGCGACATACTGCTCCAGATGGCCGCTACCTTGCTCGTAGCCGTCTTCAGCTTTCCGGGTCTGCTGATTTACCAGGTGCTCAGGCCACCAAAGAAGCTGTCCGACGTCTACGCCAACGCATTGGAGGAGGAGGCGCTGCTTCAGGATATCGAGATCCGAACCGCCTGCCCTCAGTGCAAGCACAGAACGGAGGAGGAGTTCATCTTCTGTCCCAACTGTGCGACCCGCCTCAAGCGGCTGTGTACAAACTGCCGTAAGCCGCTATCCCTTCGCTGGAACACCTGCCCCTTCTGCGGTGAAGGGGTGGATGCCCTATCCGGCATGAGGGAACGGGAGACCGCACGGCGCGGATAGGCCACGACCCCACATCCATGCGACATTGGCAGGGGCGGGTCCAAACGGACCCGCCCCTTTATTGTTCTTGCCTTACCTTGACGGATTTGGAGTGCGGCGTCTCGCCCGCCTTCCCAGGCGGTTGGCGAGGGCATCACGCCGGCGTCTTGAGGTCCGCCCCAAAGCGAGCGACGATGGGGGACACCGGGATTGACGGCTCGCCCTTGATCTGCTCCCACAGGTCGAAAGCCGTCCGCACTCGGTCGTCTGGACCCTCCACCACCAGAACCACGCTCCCCTCCGAGCCGCCCATGCCGCCCGACGCCACGTGGGTCGCGTGCACTCCGGTCAGGATCCTCAGCGCCTCGATCTCGGTGACCACAGTTCCAGTCACCATGGGGATCAAGCCCAGCGTCGCACCCACCGGGTACTTGAGCTTCATAGTGCCACACTTGCGCGAGGCATCGATCACGGAGGGCACCAGCTTCTCCAGTCCAACCGGCACGATCAGGTGGGACCCACGAGCCTGCACCACGCCCATGGCAGCCCCGATGGAGCCGCCAATCTTGCTGCCGATGAGTACCCCTGCGTTGCCCTCAACGTCCACAGCGTTCGCGCCCTTGATGAAAACGTCGCCGCCATCGAACTCTTTCAGTACGTCGGAGACCTCCATGTCCACCGGGGAGCCATCGATCAAGACGAACGGCTTGATCCAAGAATCGCTCCTGTGGGTCGTGCAGGCCAGCCCGAAGGCGATGTTCCCTTTCAGAAAGTACTCTTTCGCCACGGGCCGCCCAAGGATCTCCTCGGCCACATAGGCGTTGGTTGTGCCCGAGTTCACCACAACCCGGCCCTTTTTCAATGCGGCCTTGACCTCAGGCATCGCGGCGATTGCCTTGCCGATGAGCCGCTTGGACTCTGCCGGGGTGAAGGCCATGATCCCCCCGGTCTCTTCACCCTCCAGTGGATCAACTGAAGCCCCATCGCCTCGCCAGTCCCACCCTTCAATGGGCATCTCTCTCCTCCTCGCTATCGTTCACTCCCGCTCGGCGCGCGGCTTGAACACCATTCGGATCGGCGTCCCCTCAAACCCCCACCGCGCCCTTATCTCATTCTCCAAGTATCGTTGGTAGGAGAAGTGGACCAGGCGGGGATCGTTGACGAAGAACACGAAGGTGGGCGGGTTGATGTCCGCCTGGGTAACGTACAGCAGATTCAACGACTTCCCTCGGGCCGACGGCGGCGCGTGGCGGACAAACGCCTCTTTCATGGCGTCGTTGAGCACGGCCGTAGCTATTCGCTTCTCCCTCTCCTGCGCTATCTCCAGCGCCGTCTCCACAATCTTGGTCACTCGCTGCTTTGTGATGGCAGAGGTGTAGATTATCGGCACGAAGTCGGCAAACTTCAGGGCCTGCCGAAGGCCCGCCGTGTACTCCTGGGTGGTGGTGGCGCCCTTGGTAACCAGGTCCCACTTGTTGGCCACCACGATCATCCCCTTGGCCGCATCCAGGATGTAGCCGGCCACGTGGGTGTCCTGAGCGGTCAGACCTGTCGATGCGTCCATCACAAGGGCCGCCACGTCCGCCCGCTCCACGGCCTGGACAGCCCGGATCACGCTGAACTTCTCTATGCCCTGCTCCACCTTCCCGCGCCTGCGAATCCCCGCGGTGTCTACAAGAAGCACGGGCTTGCCGTGGTAGTGGATCATGGTGTCTATGGCATCCCGTGTGGTGCCGGGAACGTCGCTCACCATCACCCGAGACTGGCCGGCCAGGGCGTTCACCAGGGAGGACTTGCCGACATTCGGCCTGCCGACAATGGCCAGCCGGACCTCAGCTTCCGGTTCCACCACCTCCCCGGTGGGAAAATCTCGCACAATCTCATCCAGGAGATCGCCTGTGCCGTGGCCGTGGGTCGCGGAGACCGGCATTGGCTCTCCCATGCCCAGCTGGTAGAACTCCACGGCGTTGCTGGTTCGCTCCGGATTGTCCGCCTTGTTGGCGACCAGGATCACCGGCTTGTCGGTGCGACGCAGCAGGTTTGCGACGTCGTAGTCGATGGAGGAGAAACCATCCCGGGCGTCCACCACGAAGACAATCACGTCCGCTCGATCTATCGCCTCCTGGGCCTGGCCGATGATCCCCTCGTCCAACTGATCGATGTCGTCGAACACCAGCCCCCCGGTGTCCACGACAGTGAATGCGCGGCCACCCCACTCGACGGTCCCGTAGATGCGGTCCCGAGTAGTCCCGGGGGTGTCATCGACTATAGCGCGACGCTCGCCGACAAGTTTGTTGAAGAGGGTGGACTTGCCCACGTTGGGGCGTCCGACAATAGCAACAATAGGTTTGGCCATTACGTCCTTCCTAGCGGCTCAACCCAGCTGTGGGAGTTGAGGATGAGGATGGGGTGGCTTCCGCCGTAGGGCGCAATGGCCCGCTGGTACTCGTCCCGCTGGCAATAGTGGCACTAGCGGTACTAGTAGGAGTCGGCGTTGCCACCTGGGCTGGCGCCAGCACTAGGCCAACGCTCTCTGGCTGCACCGACGCAACACTCACCGCCGGCGGGGTCACGATGACCGGTTTAACGCTGAAAGCCCCCTCGCCGAGACCGTTGGCATCCACAGTCACTACAAGAGAGTCCACATGGATTCCCTGCATTATCGGTGCCGGTCCCTGCAGTACAACTTCAATATACGCGGGGCCGCCAGTCACTCTCAGTTTGGGATCCACGTTGATTACGCGAGGCGCGACGCGCACCACCTGGCTGGTCTGGAGGGGAGAGACCGAGACTCTGACCCGCGCGGTCTGCTGCTGGGTCAGAGAGAGCCCCTGTGGAACCACTATCTTCACATCCTGAACAACCCCACTGGATACGGCATCCACGCTGAGGGACTCGGTCTCGAGGTAGTTGATCGCGGCCAGCAGCTCCGGGTTGCCCACGACGGTGACAGAGGACGGCTCCGCGCTCACTGACTCCACCCAGTAGCCCGGGGCTACCGTGCCGGTGAGGCTGGCCCTCACCCCGACCTGTTTGTAGCTCACCTGTTGCTGCACCGGCAGCCGAACCTTGACGGTCTGCGGCTCAACCGAAATGTTGCGCACGGTGTTGCGGGCGGAGTCCGCCGCCAACGGGTGGAAGGCGGAGTCGATGTCCACGCTGATCCCATCCAGCCTCACGTCCACCGACGCAGACTCCACACTCTGCACCAGGCTGGCGGGACCGGCCACCACCACCACTTCCGGATCGGCCTTGGCGGTTCCGTAGACATACCCGAACGGCACATTGCCCAGCAGATTCACTTTCACCGGCACGGTGCGCTCCTGGATCTCCTCCAGCCTCACGGAAACGGTGGAAGGGATCACCTCCAGTACCCGTACCTGGGGATCGGAGCCCTCCGAGACAATAGGCACCGCCTGGATGCCCGGTCCAAGGCGGGAGAGATCCACATAGGCCCGGAAGCTGGCGATTCGGAGATCGGTCCACTTGTCCTTTGCGGCACGAATCTTGACGCGCACGGGCTCAATGGTGTTCATGACCACCAGCCCCGAGGGCACCTTGCTGATCTCCACAGGTATGGAGAAATCGGGGGTGTCGGTCCGCTCCGGGTTCTGGTCGTTAACCACCAGCACCCAAAGGGTGGTGGAGAGAAACAGAGCCAGCAGCGCCAGTCTGAAGTTGATCCTCATAGATCCAGTTTCGCCGTTTCTTCTCGTCTTTGGATTCTGGCAGGGCGGTGCACGCCCTTCTTGAGGGAGGAGAACCAGGACGAGCTGGTCTGGGGCTGTAAGAGCGCGGGCAGTATCTTCTTCAGCTTGGACTCGTCCAGATTTCGGACAAACCTGCCGTTGTTGGCCAGGGAGATGGTACCGGTCTCTTCAGATACGATCACCGAGATGGCATCGGTGCGCTCGGTGATCCCCACCCCTGCCCGATGCCGTGTGCCGATGTGCTGGTCCGAGAGTAGGGTCTCGGTGAGCGGCAGCAGGCAGCCGGCAGCCACGACCCGATCTCCCCTGATGATGATCGCCCCGTCGTGCAGTTGGGAGTTGGGGAGGAAGATCGACATCAGGAAATCCACTGATACCAGGCCATCGATCTCAACGCCGGTGTCACTGTACTCACCCAGCCCCGTATCCCGTTCCAGGACGATTAGCGCCCCCCACTTCCGGTCGGAGAAGCGACGGCAGGCAACGGCAATTTGCTCCAGGGCCCTAACGGTCTCGTTGCTTGCCCCCGTTCTACCGACGAAGCGGCTGGTGCGTCCCAGCCTCTCCAACGCCCTGCGCAGCTCCGGCTGGAACAGGATGGGGAGCGAGACCAGGAAGGCAGGAATAGAGTTCCGCAGCACCCAGGTCAACACAACCAGGTCGAAAACGTTACCCAGCAGAGCCGCCAGTAGGATCAGGGTCACCATGCCGCGGACAAGCGCAACCGCAGTGGTGCCCTGGATCAGCAAGAGGATCCAGTACACGATCACGGCAACGATCAGGATGTCAATGACGGAGCGAGGGTCGAGACGCGACAGCGTCGACAGCACCGCCTCTAGAAAACCGGCCATGCTTTGGAATATCCCTTCATGGGGCTACCGCCGAGTCGCCTCCTCCGGATCTCCACCGGCAAAGGAGGCCTCGGCACTGCGCGACGGGTCCCCCACCGGCCCCGGCAGCGCCGCCACATCGTGCGTGGACTCCACCAGCCCTGCTCCCCACCGCTGCGGCCAAAGGCCAGCCAGGACTGCCTCGGCCTCTGCCAACCGGTTCTGCGCCCTCAACGCCTCGGCGAGCCCGGCTCTGGCATCTTCATCGCCGACTCCATCGGCAACCTGCCACCAGAGAAGCTCCAGCCCGTTCTGGGGAGTACCCCTCATATCATACAGGACCGCCAGCCGGCCGGAGCGACCTCGCGCCTCATCTTGCCGGCCCTGGGCGGCCAACACCCTTCCCAGCAACGACTGGAAAGGCAAGAAATCCGGGTACTTGGCGATCAGTTCGTAGATGCCATCAGCAGCAGATCGAAGCTGCCCTCGCATAGCCAGATCCTCTGCCCTCTTCAACCCCTGTACCACTTCATCCTGAAGTTCCAGGGGCAGCAGGGCAATCTCCTCCAGGTGCTCGCCCCCGCATCTGCCGAGCAGCTCAGCGGAGGTTGCCGCCGCGCGCTCCGCCATGGATGAGGGCAGCTGCGGCCGGGCAACCCTGGAGCGCAGCCAGACGAGGCTCTCCGTGGCGGCCGCCATCTCTCCCTCCGCGGCTTTCTCCCTGGCGATCTCCAGCAACGCACCCACCGACTCCATGGCCGGTTCGGCGGCGCTGCTGGACAAAGAGTCGTTCAGCAGCTTTCTGCACTGCTCCTCGGCGGCACCCCAACGGCCAACCCGGCTGAGAAGCTGAGCACGCGGCAGCAGCGCGTCAACAAGTCCGGCGTCGCATTCAAGTGCCTGGTCGTCCATGGGAGGCGACGGTTCCACCCCGCACTCGGGGTTGGGGGTTTCGAGCATCCCCACCTGCTGCTGTGGCTCCTCCACGACCGGGGTTTGCACGCCCTGCCGTGGCGCACTCTCCAGCGTGGTCGCCGCGAACCAGCGGGCCAGCGTCTCCTCCGGGACGGTCTCCCCCGCGGCAGCCGCCAGCCGGGAGAACTCCTGCACTTTGCGGATGGCCGAAAGTAGCGCCGGCACGGCGGGATTGCCGGGGTCCAGCTTCTGGGCCCGCTCCACGACCTGGATCGCGTCCTGGAACCTGCCACCCATGGCAATCTCGCGGGCGAGCCGCAGATAGCCGGGCATGTAATCGGCCAGCGCACCGACCAGGGCGGCTGCCTCCATAAGCGAATCCCAGAGCGCTGGATCCGAGGGGTTCAGCTCTGACGCCTTGCGCCAGCCCCTCAGCGACTCGGCGGGCTGCCGGCGGCGAGCACTGGATTCGGCAACCAGTCGATAGTTAGCCAGGGCGGATGCGGAGTCACCCAGCGCATCCTGCACCTCCGCCAGCCGTTGCAGGATGGCAAGATTGGAGGGTTGGCCCTTCCACAGCTCCTGATAGAGGTCCAGCGCCTCCCCGAACTGCCCGGACTTGAAGAGGGCCATCGCGAGGTAGGTCTTCGCCGAGGGATCCTTTGGGGATTCTCTCAGGGCAAGCCGGTACTCCTGTACCGCCTGCTCCCATCGACCGCACCAGGCATGGGCGGAGCCACGCTTCAACGCCTCCTGGAACAACGTGCTCTCGCCCAAGACACTCCCCCACAGCTTGAGGACGAAATGACCAGCACCACAGCCGGCCACCACGCCGCTGAACTACTTGGCGCTGAACAGCCAGGAGAGCAACCCCTTCTGAGCGTGCAGGCGGTTCTCTGCCTGGTCGAACACCACCGATTGCGGCCCATCGATCACTTCGTCGGTGATCTCGTCCCCCCGGTGAGCCGGAAGGTCGTGCATGACCACCGCATCGGGCTTCGCCAGCTTCAGCAGGGCGGCATCCACTCTGTATCCGGCAAAGGCCCTACGCCGCCGCTCGGCCTCGGCCTCCTGCCCCATGCTCGCCCATACGTCGGTGTAGAGCACGTCGGCTCCGGTCGCCGCTTCCTGGGGAGAGCGCACGATCGCGAAGGTGGCGCCGGTGGCCTCTCTATCGGCACCGGCCCGCTCCACAATACCCCGATCTGGCTCGAACCCCGGCGGGCAGGCCATGCGCAGGTGAATGCCCACCTTGGCGGTAGCGAGTATCAGGGAATGGGCGACGTTATTGCCATCACCAATATAGGCCATAACCAGCCCTTCCGTCCGGCCCCTCTTCTCCCTCACGGTCAGCAGGTCCGCCATGGCCTGGCAGGGATGGCTGAGGTCCGAAAGTGCGTTGATCACCGGAACCATGGAGTAGCGAGACAGCATCTCCAGGTCAGTGTGGCGGTTGACCCGCGCGACCACACAGTCCACGTATCGGCAAAGCACCCGGGCGACGTCCTGAACTGCCTCTCGCTCGCCCAATCCCACCTCGGCCGGAGATAGGTAGAGGGCGTGGCCGCCCAACTGGTGGACACCCTGCTCAAAAGAGACCCTCGTTCGGAGAGACGGCTTCTGGAAGAGCAGCGCGACCGTCTTCTTGTCCAGATCGGAGCGCCACTGGCCACGCTTCGTTTCCTCCTTGAGGATTGAGGATCGCTGCAAAACATCGTTGAATTCCGTCCGGGATAGATCGGCCACACTGAGGATGCTGCGCAAGTGTTCCCCCTGCTGCTTTCGGGAGATGTGACCCGTCGAAGGGCGCGGGCTGGGTCGCGACGGGGGCTCCTCGAAGGCGCGACCCGGGGAGGCGACGGATGGCTAGAGCTGTGCGACATCACGCCCACGCCGGGTTGCCAGCCCAAAAAAACAGATACCCGACGCAACCGTCGACCCTGGCTGGCCCGGCGTCAGTATACCATAACTCTAGCCGAATGAGGGCATGGCGGTAGCCGCGGACCAGCCCTTCCGAGCGGTCTGCCCAGCCTGTGGTAGAATGCTCGGGCGCGGGGCCTCCGCGCCATCACTCCCCTGCCCACCCGCCGTGAAAGGACCCCAATGGTTGACGAGCTGCTCGCGCTGATTTCGGCATTCACCTGGGCCCTCACTAGCGTCCTACTTCGCCGGCTGTAGCACCGCACCAACGCTCTATCGCTCAACTCTCTGCGATGCCTCTTCGCGGCAATCGCAGCACTGGGCGCGGTGGTCGCTACTGGCAGGCTGGGCTACATGGACGACTTCCCTCTGATTTCCATGTTCTTTCTGGCTACGTCGGTGTTGGTGGGAATGGGCATAGGAGACACCCTCTACTTCCGAAGCTTGAAACTGGTGGGCACGGTGAGAGGGCTGCTGCTCTCCAACGCATACCCGCTCTTCACCGCCATGATCGCGGTCCTCATCCTGCACGAGCCCCTGACCGTGGGATTGCTGCTCGGCACCACGTTCGTGATTACCGGCGTTATCCTGGTGCTGACTTCAGGACGTGCCCTGGTCAAGCAGCAGGGACCGGCAATCGACAAGGGCGAGCGTCTGGGGATGGTGCTGGCGCTTCTGGCGGCCCTTTGCTGGGCCATCACCACCAGCATGGTGAAGGTGGGTGCCCAGGACGTGGATGGACTCTCCGCCACCGCCGTTCGCCTCGTCGTTGCCGCCGGGGCGCTGCTGGTCGTCGGCAGGCTAAGCCCGTCGGGCTTCAGCTTCGCCAGTATCGTGGGCGCCACCTGGCAGGAACCGTGGCAGCAGGCGTCATAACTGCCCTCTGCTCCGTCACCTTCCTGCTGGCGATCCAATTCACCGGCGCTGCCAAGACAGCCACCCTCACCTCCACAGCCCCCCTCTTCGGAGTCCCGATGTCACTCCTGACTGGCGAGAAGCTCACCTGGCAGACCGTGATGGGCAGCATAGTCTCTGTGGCTGGCATCTGGATGGTGGTGGCAGGCTGAGTCCACCGGCACAGATCATTCGGGCTTTCCGTTGCAGGGTCTTCACCCCAACTGACTACTGGCACCCATATTGCCCGGTTCCCTCGCGCCTCGACTGGGCCAAGATGCTCTGAACAGCTAAGAAAGGAGCCGCAATGCCCTTGCTAATGGGAGTGGCGGGCTGTTACGATCGAACATCGAATATGGATAACCGCGGACTAGAGGTAACCGTGGTTCGTCTGATCTGGGGGTCGGCAAGAATGTCATCTGCCGCAACTGACAGGGGCAACGAGCATGTAATCGCGACGCTGGAGCGCAACTGGAAGGCCGAGATGGAGGGTGCGGCCACCTATCGCGAGCTGGCGTCCATGGATGGGGACAAGCGGCGCCAATCGGTGCTGATCAAGCTTGCCGAGGCAGAGCAGCGCCATGCCAAGAAATGGTCCGATCGGATCGTGCAGCTTGGCGGCCGGGATCCCTCCACAATGGGAGTCTCCATAGTGGCCTCCCGGGGGGTAATCCTCACCGCCAAGGCAGCCGATCTGGACACGGCGCTGCGGAAAGCCGAGTCCACCGAGGAGGAGCACGTCCGCCAGTACGAGGCCCAGGCCAGGGATCTGGGGGATGAGGGGATAGCCACCATCCTCCACGAGCTGGCCGCGGACGAGTCCTCCCACGCAAGGACTCTGCGGGCGATGACCGGCCCCGTCCAGCAGGCACAGAGCCGGCTGGACTCGATCCTTAAGCGGGAGAAATGGCACGGCAAGGGGGGGAGCTGGATCGGCGACGCCATCTACGGCGTCAACGACGGTCTAACCGCCGTTTTCGGCATCGTCTCCGGCGTGGCAGCAGCCAGCACCAACAACGAGTTCATCGTGGTCGCGGGACTGGCGGGCGTCGTCTCCAGCGCCCTCTCCATGGGCGCCAGCGCGTTCCTGGCCAACAAGGCCGAGCGCGAGGTGTTCGAAGCGGAGCTCTCCCGCGAGCGCCAGGAGATCGAGGAGAACCCCGAGGAGGAGCGAGAGGAACTTGAGTTGTTCTACCAGCTCAAGGGGTTCAACGAGGAGGAGGCCCGGACGCTGGTGGAGCGGATGGCCGAGAAGCCGGAGCAGTTCCTCCGCACCCTGGCCTATGAGGAGCTGGGGCTCTCCGAAGACAGGCTGCCCAATCCGAACCTCGCCGCGCTGGTGGGGTCGGTCTCCACCGGGCTGGGCGGGATCGTGCCGGTGATCCCCTTCTTCTTCCTGACGGGAACCTTGGGGATCATCGTCTCCCTGATCGTGAGCATTATTGCTCACTTCGGCGTGGGTGCCTCCAAGAGCATAGTCACCCTTCGAAGCTGGTGGAAGAGCGGCCTGGAGATGACCGCCGTGGCGCTGCTTGTGGCGGTGGTAGCTTACACGCTGGGCCACGCCCTGGCGATACACTAGCCCTTCCCTCACCGCTCGGTGAAGATCTCGTACCCCTCCTGCCCCACCACCACCTCCACCGTACCCACCCGATCCGTGCGCAACAGCGTCGCACCCCGTAGCAGATCCAGCGTCGTCTCCGCAGGATAGCCGAACGGATCACCAGACCTGGCCGAGAGCACCGCCACCCGAGGTGCCGCCGTCTGGGCAAATCGCTCGTCCAAAGTCCCCGACGCCCCGTGCCCCGGCAGCCTGAGCAGATCCACTCGCCGAGGGTGCGCACGGGCGATCTCGAGCTGGGCCGAACGGGGGATATCTCCGGGCAGCAACAGGCTTGTCGCACCTGCCGTCAGACCCACCGCCAAAGCCGGCTGCTCCACCTTCTCCCCCTCGGCAGGCGCGGAGAGGATCTCCAGCCAGGCATCCTCACCCAACGCCACCCTCTGGCCGACCGTGGCCTGAAAGGCCGGTATCTGCCGCTCCTGCAGCAACTCCGACCAGGCTCGGCCGGCTCCACTGCTCGGAGGCTGGAGCGGCTGAACCACCATGCCGATAGGCCGGCGGCGGGCCAATTCCAGCAGCCCATCCAGCTGCTCCCGGCCGTATCCCGTGAGCACCACCGCATCCAGGCCGCGATCCATCAGCCCCTGGTAGCGACCCAGTGCACTGGCGAGGGCAGTCGGGCTACCCCCACCGTCGACCAGGATGGAGTGGCCCGAGGGCCCTCTGATCAGGGTGGCGTCGCCGGCCCCAACGTCCAGGAAGTAGACGTGCAGTCTGCCATCGGGCCGGCCGGATAGGGCGAGCACCAGCAGGCTGAGCGCGGTGGCGACCCCCGCCGCAACCAGCCAGCGTGGCATTCGGCCGGCTGCGGCCAGCAGCCGATCCCGCTGCCCCCTAACCTCCGGCATCGGCCAGAGCGCCACCCCCAGCAACGACAGACAGTAGCCAACTACCAGCCAGGCCCCCAGCCCACCCACCGTCACCGAGGCGGCGGGCAGCCGCGCCGTCCAGCGGATCACCTCGACGAGGTAGGTCAGGTAGACCCAGGCGATAGGCGCCAGCAGCTCGCCCAGCGGCCTCGCCACGGCCCCGGCCGCCACCACCAGGGCGCCCAACCCCATGATCCCCGGCAGCATCGGCGCAATGAGCAAGTTGGTAAGAGGGGAAACCAACGACAGGGTGTGGAAGCTGGACACCAGCACGGGCATGGTCGCCAGCTGCGCGGCCAAGGTGACGGACAGCGTCGAGGCCAGCCATCCGGGGAGCCGGGAGAGCAAGCCCCGCAGCGGGGGCTCCAGCAGCACCAGACCGACCGTGGCCAGGAAGGAGAGCTGGAAGCCGAGGTCGTACAGCAGCAGCGGGTCCAGCCCCACCATGACCGCACCGGAAAAGAGGAGGAAGGAGAGGGCGTCACCCCCCCGACCGGCCAGGATGGCGAGCAGCCCCATGGTCGCCATGAGAGCCGCCCGCAGGGCGGACGGGGGCAGCCCCGTGAGCAGGGAGTAGAGCCAGAGGGCGGCGATGGCCACCAGGGTAGCCTTTCGCCGCTCCAGCAGCCGGATGGCCAACAGCTGCGCGATCCCCGCAACCACCGTCACGTTGAAGCCAGACACGGCGATCACATGGCTGGTGCTGGTGACGTTGAGGGCGTCGCGGAAATCGGCGGGCATGCCTGACCGCGAGCCGATCAGGATGCCGGACAGCAGCGAGGCGTGGGGCTCCGGCAGTAGTTCGGCGCACACGGCATCCAGCCGGGTACGGATCGCCTCGATCCACCCCCGCGGGTCGTCCGGCCTCGCCCCCTCCTGCAGCCGAATGGTGGGGTACTCCAGGGTGGTGTGGATGCCCTGCCTGGCCAGATACTCAGCCCAGTAGCCGGAATCACGCAGCACTGCCCGAAGCTCGCCCCGCACCACCAGCCGATCCCCGTAGGCCCACTCCTGGTAGCGGTCGGCACGCACCAAGACGCGCCCCTGGACCTGGATCCACTCCCTGGAGCCCTCCGGCTGCAGTTGGTCGGCATCCAGATTCAGCAACAGGGAGGCGTCCCGCGCCTCAGGTCTCCCGGAGATGGTTCCCTGGATCGCCAGTCTGCCCGTGTAGTCCAGCAGCGGGTCGGCCTCAGGCAGCAGGCTGAAGGCCCGCCAGATCCCCAGCGCCGCCATCGCCAGCGCCAGGGCTGTGACCCTGAGCCGGCCCTCCCTGCCCGCCAGCAGTGCGGCTATCATGGCGATACCCGCCAGAGCTCCCAGCCACGGACCAAGCGTCTGCGGGATCATCCCTGAGGGATCGGCAGGCTGCTGTGCCCCGGACGCCGCCACCTGCCCCAGGAAGATGCCAGCCAGCCAGCCCAGGCAGAGGAAGATCAGGTCCACCAGCGCAACCTCCGGCGCCAGGGTCAGGGATTGGGAACGGCTTGATTAACCCGGGAGGCGAGCGCCGCCCTTTTCGCCCTGCACGATGGACTCCGCCCCGGCCGATGCCTGAGCCTCGGATTTCGAGTAGCCGACGGCCACACGAAAACCCTCTTTGTCCAGCTCGCAACTGATCGCCAGGCCAAAACTCGCATCGTCGGTTGCCGGGTGGGAGATCGGGCCCCTGGTGCCCTGCAGCCAGCAAGCCGTGGGAGCCACTTGATTGTACCACCGGCCTGCAATATTTGGCGGATAGCAACTTCTGATCGTGGAGCCCGTACACCCTATTGTTAGTGGGTCATTCCGCCGATTCCTATATGTAGGTGGTGGATGCAGCTTGGCTTCTGGGAAACCATCACACTTCTTATCTTCAAAGAGATACCCGTGGATAGATACACCGTCGATCGGATCGAACCCGTGGCTCCCGTAGCTCCGGTAGGCCCCGCCGGACTCTCCCACCTGGCGCCGGGGGACATTTCCTTTCAAAGCCTCCTTCTGAGGGCGATAAAGGGCGCAGGGGAACGGGACCGATCTAATCTTCCGCCCGTCTCTGCGAGGCCCCTGGGCATCGCCTCTGAACTTGTGGAACGCTGGGCCCTTCCCTCGTCCAGCGTGACGGCGGGGATGGCGCAGGTTGTCGCGGCCGCAGAGTATGCTCGACTTCGCGTAATTCGGCAGGACGAAGGCTACCCGACTCCCCGGGACGAACAGATACCCCGGCGGCCAGCTCTTCGCCTGGTACCCCGCTTCGAGTCCACCGTCGAGCCCGCCCCAGACGACGACGAATTCGATGCTGCCGGCGTCGATACGCAAGCGTACACCAGGGATCGGGAGCCGTTCTTCATCGGCGAACCCGCCGGCTATGGGTCTTCAGAAGGCTTCGCGGGGCAGGTGATGCGGTGGGCCCTGGAGTGTGCGGAGGAGATGGCCGAACTGGTGGAGAATGCCCTCGCCAGGCGCCTCCTCACCCTGGAGCAGCTAATGGAGTGGCACTACCGCGAGATCCGGGGCCAGAGAAGGAAGAGGATCCGGCTCTTCGACGCCGGCACCTCAGCCGCGTCTGGTTTCGAGCGCCCCAAGTACACTACCTCCTGGGACCACCTGTTGGACGTGGAGGCGAGGGCCATTCTGGATAGCTACATGAGGAGAGACGGACGGCTGCGGGAGGTCTGCGTTCCCGATGTGAACGGCTACCATTTCACTCAGAGCATCCGATACTCTCGCGACTATACGGGCAGCCCTCGAATTGACAGAGCGAACATAGCAAAGGAGATCCTCGATGATCCGGCGGCGCTAATGGAGGCAAGGGTCGGCCTACTGGGCTGGAACCGAGTCCCCAGGAGGGCGACGCGGATGCAATTTTTGGCCGCCGGGGTCGATATCGACCGGAAGGCCACTCCCGGAACTCTCATCCTCCAGTGCTGCCCCGAGAACGATGCGTGCCGGCTGGCGATTCCTTTCTTCGTGAAGGAGCATCGATACGGGGCCGTGGTGATGGAGTTCTTGGGGGGCTGAGGACTCGATCCTCCTCTATTCGGAAGCTTCATCTCCTAGCTCGCAACCCTACCGCACCTCCACCAGTTCCTTCACCTTCTCGTACGTGGGGGCGTTG
>Ga0209638_1001578_pt1 | contig 14412 bp, 10 predicted proteins | sample BarGraNGADG00211_FD_184490 | JGI IMG/M metagenome (GOLD analysis project Ga0209638, IMG submission 184490) | Arctic peat soil microbial communities from Barrow, Alaska - Barrow Graham LP Ref core NGADG0002-211 (SPAdes) (version 2) | ecosystem: Environmental > Terrestrial > Soil > Wetlands > Peat... | reverse complement strand
GCCTCGGGCTGGTAGTAGTCGAAGTAGCTGACGAAGTACTCGACGGCGTTGTCCGGAAAGAACTCGCGGAACTCGGAGTACAGCTGGGCGGCCAGCGTCTTGTTGTGGGCCAGCACGAGCGTCGGCTTCTGATGGCGCTCTATGACTTGCGAAATCGTGTAGGTCTTTCCAGAACCGGTGACGCCCAGCAGCGTCTGATGGCGCAGCCCCTTGGCCAAGCCTTCGCTCAGTCGCTCGATGGCGGCAGGCTGGTCGCCGGTCGGTTTGAAGTCGGCAACGAGCCGGAAATCGGGCACTTCGACCTCGTCAAGGTGGGCTTCGAGTATACCGCGTGACGAGTCTATAGCACAGGCGTTCTGGTACGTGGGCCAGCCCGCGAGTGGAGCGGTCCGGCAAGGACGCTCGGTACGACTGGCAGTCCGGCACCCTGAAACCCGGTGCTTCGGTCGGCTTGGGCGCGCCTTCTGAGTCGACGCTGGCCGGCTGCCCGCTCGCCCTACCAGATGAAGCCCGAGCCGCCACTGTCCTGGATCGCGCGGACCATTGCCGCTTGCGAGATCACGTAGATCCCGCCGTTCTGGTTGCCGCTGCGGCTGTTGCAGCCGCGGCCGCAGGTGTCGAGGTACGTATAAGTCGGCGGGTTGGCCGTGTTGTCGTAGCCGACGATCGTCACGCCGTGCTGGACGTGCGGCGTCGCGGAGCGGCCGCGAGAACTCGAGGACGGGTGGCGCGGGACGGCATTCGCCCTGATTGTACGGGCTTGTCCCGGAAACTCCCTCAAAGGGCTATTCAGGCGGGTGGCTGCGCGACCTCGGGCCGTGCCGCAAGAGCCTCCCTAAGGGCCGCGTCCACCGTCATCTCCACTGTCTCGCGCGGGCCGTCGGTCTCGAGCACACATGTGGCGGCCGCACGCCAGAGTGGAAGGGAAGCGGCCTGGGCCTCGATCCTCTGGCGGGCATCGTCCTCGGACATGCCTCGGCCGACGAGGCGTGCCAGCTGCGTGGCGGGGTCGCAAGTCACGAGCCAGACCTCGTCGCAGTGCTCGGCATGGCCCGCTTCCACCAGCTTGACAGCCTCGAGGGCCATCGCCCGCGGCCCTCTCTCGCCCGTTTCGTGCACGACCCGCTCCAGCAACTCGTTGATCGCCGGGTGGACGATCGCTTCGAGCGCGGCCAGACCCTCCGGGTCGGAGAAGACGAGACGTCCAAGCGCGAGACGATCGAGCGAGCCGTCCGGAAGGCGGAACTGCTCACCGAAGCGAGCGAAGACGGCGGCGGAAACAGGGGTTCCGGGAGACATGAGCTCGTGAGTGAGACGATCCGCGTCGATCACCACGACGCCGCGCTCGGCCAGCCAGCCGGCCACGGTGGACTTGCCGCAGCCGATCGGGCCGATCAGGCCGATCAGCACCGTCTTCGTCGCGAGCACTTCGCCGGCGGGCTCCGTCATGGGGCCACTTCCTCCAGCTCCAGCCAAGCCTCTTCGGCCGCCGCGAGGGCCTCGCTCAGGGTGGCCAGCTCGCCGGTGACCCGACGCAGCTCGACGAAGTTGCCTTGCACGCTCGGGTCTCCGAGTGCCGACTCTAGCAGGCGCCGGCGGTCAACGAGATGCGCGAGTTCCTCGTCGACGGCGACCTTGCGGCGGCGGTACGCCTCCTTGGAGAGCTTCTTGCCGGCAGGCCGCCGCGAAACGGTGGCACCCGGCGGCGAATCGGCCGAGGAGTCGTCCGGTCGCGCCGCGCCCTTTCGAGCCGGGCCTCCGACCGCGCCCGCCGGCCGCCGTCCGTTCGCCTGTGGATGGCCGCCATGAAGCCGGTTGGCTTCCGTTTCGGCGGCAGCCTTGACCGTCCACCCGTTCGCAACCGCAGCCCGCCAGGCGCGGTAGCCGCCCTCGAACGGAACGGCCATTCCATCGTCGACCACCCACAGCAGTTCGCAGGTGGTTTCGAGCAGCCGCCGGTCGTGGCTGACGATCAGGAGCGTGGCGTCGGTCGTGGCCATGAAGGCCTCGAGGGCTTCTCGAGCCGGGATGTCGAGGTGGTTCGTGGGTTCGTCGAGCAGCAGCAGGTTGGCCGGCAGCAGAAAGAGCAGCGCCAGTTCCAGCCGCGAGCGCTCTCCGCCCGAGAGTGCGGCCACTTCCTTGAAGACGTCATCGCCGCGGAACAGGAAGCGCGCCAGGTGGCTCCGGGCCGCACCCTGGGTGAGCGGGATCTCGTCCAGAATCGCGTCGAGGACCGTGGCGCCGGGGATCGGCGCGTCGCGCAGCTGGGCGAGATAGCTGAGCTGGACGTTGCGGCCGATGTCCATGGCGCCGTCGAGGGGCGGCAGCTCCCCGGCGATCGTGCGAAGTAGCGTCGTCTTGCCGGCTCCGTTGGGCCCGACGATGCCGACGCGGTCGCCACGACGTAGCTCGAGCCAGGGGACGCGCGCAACGGGCACGCGCTTCTGGTTGCGGCCGGCGCCGGGACCCGTGGCGGCTCCGGGACCCGTGGCGGCGCCGGGACCCGTGGCGGCGCGACCCGTGGCGGCTCGGCGGACCGCGGCGGCGCCATATCCGACCACCAGGTCCTGCGCCCGCACCACCGACTCGTACGAGCGAGCCGGCGCTCCACCGGCCAGCGCTTCGGTCGGCAGCCGCAGGCGCGCGTCGTCCCGACGCTTCTCGACAGGCTGCAGTGCCTCGAGGCGCGCCTCGTGCTCATGCATCTTGCCGTGCTTGCGCTGATGGCGGTACTGCTGGATCAGCTCCTGCTCGCGGGCGATCTCGCCGGCGCGAGCCTCCGACTCGTCGGCGGCGCGGATGTCGCGCTCCTGACGCTGGCGGTTGTAGGCGGAATAGCTGCCGCGGAACGGCGTTAGACGTCGATCGCGCAACTCCCAGACCCGCGTCACGGTGGCGTCCAGGAACGCCCTATCGTGCGACGCCACGAGCAGGCTGCCGTGCCGGCGCGTCAGGAACTCCTCGAGCCACTCCAACGCGGCGAGGTCGAGATGATTCGTGGGCTCGTCGAGGAGGAGCAACTCCGGGTCGCCGAGCAACAGCCGGGCAAGCGCCGCTCGCGTCTGCTCGCCGCCCGACAGATTCGTCGGCGGCAGATCCCACTGAGCGCGGCCGAAGCCCAGGCCCGATAGCGCCGCCTCGACCCGCTGGTCGAGCGCGTAGCCGTCCCGCACGGCGAACTCATGCTGGCGGGCCTCGTATTCCGGCTCGGTCACCCGACCTTCATGCTCGAGCTTTCGAAGGATTCGTTCGAGCTCCTCAAGCCGCCCGGCGCCCGCGCGAACGGCCAGCCGCAGGCTTGGCGCTTCGGCGAAGGTCGAATCGACGTGCGTCTCCTGCCGCAACATGCCGACAGTCATTCCGCGCTTGCGATGGACCTCGCCCTCGTCGGGCTCGTCGAGGCCGCTGATGAGCCGCAGCAGGGTCGTCTTTCCGGCGCCATTCGGGCCGACGAGGCCGATTCGATCGCCTGCGGCGACGGATGCGTCCACGTGATCCAGGATCACGAAGTCGCCGACTTCGCGGTGCACCCCGGCGAGTCGCACGATCGACATCAGGCCTCCCCTCCGGCAGTGCCACCGGTGCGGGCCGCGGCGCGTCGCGTGGCAGCGGCCTTGCGAGTGGCGGCTACTCGACGGGCGCGCGCTTCCTCGTCCGCGGTCCGACCGAGCGCCCCGTCGCCGACGAGTTCCGTCCAGCGGGGACCGCGGCGCACTGGTCGCGCCAGCCGCAGCGCCTGTGCCGCCAGGTCCCGCTGCGCGGCCGGCAGCCGCTGGCACCAGCTGCAGAAATGGGTCGATCGGCCGCCTACCACGATCCGCCGGATCGGTCGGCCGCATCGGTCGCACGGTTCGCCGGGGCGCTGGTAGACCTGGAGGTGCTCCTGCATCGAACCGTCGCCTTGCGGCGCGGTGTAGTCGTCCACGGAGCTGCCGCGCCGTTCGACGGCTTCTGCCAGGACCTCGCGGACAGCCGTGTGGAGGCGGCGGATGGCGTCGGGCCGGAGAGTTTGCGCGTCGCGGAGTGGGTGCAGTCGCGCCCGCCACAGCGACTCATCGGCATATATGTTCCCCACGCCGGCGAGGAAGTCCTGGTTCATGAGCAGCGTCTTCAGGCGGCCGCGTCGCCGCGCCAGCAGCGCGGCGAACCGTTGCGCGGTGAAACCGTCGGCGAGCGGCTCGGCTCCCGTGGCGAGGACTCCGGCCGCTTCGCCATCGCTGGGCAGGCCCGTGGCCGGGTCGCGGCGGTACAGGCCGATCCGCCCGAACTTGCGCATGTCGCGAAACCGCAGCTCCCGGCCGTCCGCCAGCGCCAGCACGACGTGGACGTGGCGATCCTGGGGCGTGCCGGCCGGAACGACAAAGAGCTGACCGGTCATCTTGAGGTGGACCGTGAGGACCGCGGGATCGGGCGCGGCGGCGGCGCCGCCCAACCAGACCAACAGTTGCTTCCCGCGGCGGCCCACGCCCTCGATCTCGCGGCCGGTAACCGCCGCCGCGAAGGCCTCCGGTTCGTGGCTTCGGAGAGTCGGCGGCCAATCGGACCGTGCGCCTGCGATACGCGCGCCGATGACCAGCCCGCGCAGATCGCGGGCTATCGTCTCGACTTCCGGCAGCTCGGGCATGCCTAGAGCGTAGCGGGGCAACGCGTCCCGCGTGCGCCGCAACGCGGGCCGGCCGCGACCGCTACTATCGGCTCAACGGCCGTACCGCGGCTCGAGCCTCGCGGCCCGGCCGAATCAGCACTCACGGAGGAATCGTGGGTTTCCTGAAGCGAGCTTCGGGCGACAAGCCGGCCGCGCCATCCGTCGACCCGATCGCGCTGGCCCGTGAGCAACTGCGCCAGGCCGGGGCGGACCCCGATCAACCGCACGAGACGCACCACTTCCTGTACGTGCGGTCGGTGAAAGCCGCGCAGCAAGCCGCGCGAGCACTTCGCAAGCCCGACCGACGGATCGAGATCGAGACATCGGCTCGGAAAGGTTTCTGGCTGGTCGTCGTGACTCAGTCGATCGTCATCAATCCCGAGACGATTGCCCAGATCCGCATCGACATAGAAATGGCCATCGATCTCTTCGGCGGTGAATACGACTACTGGCAGGTTGCCGTCGCGAACGGCTGATCGGACGCGCGGATACGTCCCACGTTTCTTCCTCCGGACGGCCCGTCGGCCGGCGTCCGCTCGCACGAGCAGAATCCATTAACCCGCGACTATCTCCGCCGGGACCTCGCTGAGCTCGGCCAGGACCGCGTCCTCGCGGGTGAGCGGCCGCATCGACTCCCAGTCGTCGCCCACCTTGATGTCCACCGTCAGCGGCACGTCGAGCTTCAACGCCCCCTCCATGGTCGAGCGGACGATCGGCACGACCGCATGGACCTCCCCGCGCGGTACTTCCAGCACCAGCTCGTCGTGGACCTGGAGCAGGACGCGCGCCCGCAGACCGGCCGCCCGGAGCCGCTCCGGCAGCCGGATCATGGCGATCTTGATGATGTCCGCAGCCGTCCCCTGGATCGGCATGTTGATCGCCATCCGCTCACCGGCGCCACGCAGCGCGGGATTGGACATGTGCAGCTCCGGAATGGAGCGGCGCCGGCCGAGCAGCGTGGAGACCCAGCCCTGCTGCCGGGCCAGGTCCTTGATCTGGATCATGTAGTAGCTGATGCCACTGTACGTGGCGAAGTAATTGTCGATGAACGCCTTCGCCTCCGCGCGCGAGATGCCGGCCCGAGATGAGAGCCCAAAGTCGCTCATGCCATAGGCCAGACCGAAATTGACCATCTTGGCCATCGAGCGTTCGTCGTTGTTCACGTCGGCCGGCGCCTTGTGGAGGACCAGCGCGGCGGTTTCGCGATGGATGTCGGCGCCACGCGCGAAGGCGTCGCGCAGGTGCTCGTCGCCGCTCACGTGGGCGATGATGCGCAACTCGATCTGCGAATAGTCGGCCGCCAGGAGCGTCACGTCCGGCCCACCGGCCACGAACGCGCGCCGGATTCGGCGACCGAGGGCCGACCGGATGGGGATGTTCTGGAGGTTGGGGTCCGACGAGCTCAGTCGACCGGTGGCCGCAACGGCCTGGTGGAATGTCGTGTGCAGCCGGCCGTCGCGATCCGAAACCAGCAGCGGCAGGGCTTCGATATAGGTCGATCGAAGCTTCGAGTACAGCCGCCAATCGAGCAGCTTGCCGATCATCGGGTGCGCCGGCTTGAGTTCTTCGAGGACCGACGCGTCCGTCGAGTAGCCGGTCTTCGTCCTCTTGCCCTTGGGCAGGTTCAGTTCGTAGAAGAGGATCTGCTCGAGCTGCTTTGGCGATCCGAGATTGAAGTCGTGGCCCACGTCGAGGTAGATCTCCGCCTCCAGGCGCGCCATCTCGGCGCCGAACTCGACGTCCAGGGCGGCGAGGGCCTCGCGGTCGATCGCGACGCCGGCCGCTTCCATCTCGGCCAGGACCGGGATCAGCGGCAACTCGATCTCCCTGAAGAGCCGATCGAGGCCGACCTCCGCCAGAGCCTTCTCCAGCGGCTCGCGGGCAGCCAGCGCCGCGAGTGCGTCCAGTCCGACGCGAACCGCGGCCGGCACGTCCCCGGCGGGCGGCAGCGTCACGTCCAGGCGCTCGTGGGCCACGTCGGCGATGGTCTGGGACCGCAGCGAGGCGTTGAGCAGGTAGGCCGCGATCTGCGTGTCGAAGGCTACGGCGAGCGGCATCGTGGCTCCGCCCGCGATGTTCGCCACGACGATCGGCTTCGTCTCGTGGCCCACGACCTGGACCCCGGACTTCAGCAGCAGGTCCCCGAGCAACCCCACCGCCGCGTGCCCCTCGGCCACGAGAACGCGGCCATCGCCGCCCGCCACTGCGAACGCCTGCGGCATGCCCCGCATCGGCCGGGGATCGTCCATGAGCAATGCCACGCCGACCTCGGACTGGCCGGCGAGCCACGTTGCGGCGCCGGTGGCGTCCTCGTCCGTGGCCTCGAAGCGCTCCAGGAGCGTGGGATCGGCCACCGCGGCACGCAGGGCCGTGGCCGGATCCACCGGCTCGGCCGGGGCGGTCGTGCGCGGCGCCCGGGGCTCCGGCTCGGCTGCCGTCTCGCCCATGCCCGCCGACCCGAAATCCATGGAGAGCTGCAGCCCCTCGCCCCCGCGGACGAGCGACCGGCCTTCGCGGCCCGGACGGGGGGGGCGCGGCGGCTCGCCCGGGACGCGTGCCGCCGCGACACTCCCGGCAACGGAACGCAAAGCCGCCACGGCCTCCCCCGCCGACTCCCCGGTAAGCGGCGGAAGCCGATCGATAAGCGTCCGGAACTCGAACTCGCGGAATAGCCGCACGACCTCGGCTCGGTCGTAGTCCGATAGCCGCGCTGCCTCGAGGTCAAGCTCTACCGGCAAATCGCGGACGATTCGGCTCAACTCGCGGCTGGCGAAGACCTGCACCCGCGCTTCGACCAGCTTGTCGCGCAGCTTCTCCGGCTTGACCTCGTCCAGCCGGGCGTATATCCCTTCCAACGAGCCGAACTGACCCACCAGCTTGGCCGCGGTCTTCTCCCCTACTCCGGGGATGCCCGGAATGTTGTCTGTCGGATCGCCCTTGAGAGCCTTGTAGTCGATCATCTGGTCCGGCCGCAGCTCGAACCGCTCCCAGATCTTCTCGGGCGTGTAGTAGACCGTGGAGTCGACGCCCTGGCGTGTGGTCATGAGGCGAGTGGTCTCAGTGACGATCTGGAGCATGTCCAGGTCGCCGGTCACGATCGTGGTGTTGACGCCGCGCCCGTCCATGTCGCGCGTGATCGTGCCGATAACGTCGTCGGCCTCGTAGCCGGCCATCTCGTAGACCGGGATTCGCAGCGCCGCGACGACCTGGCGAACCAGCGGGAACTGCGAGCGCAGGTCGTCCGGCATGGGGGTTCGAGTCGCCTTGTATTCGGCGAATTGCTCGTGGCGGAAGGTGGGTCCGGGGAGATCGAAACAAGCCGCCACGTATTCCGGCTCCAGGTCCTGGATCCCCCGCAAGAGGATGCTGCAGAAGCCGAAGACGGCGTTCACGAGCTCGCCCTTGCTCGTGGTCAGCGGCGGCAGGGCATGGTAGCCACGGTAGATCAGGCCGTTGCTGTCGAGCAGCATCAGGCGGTGCATGCGGGGCCTCGATCAAGGCAGCGCCGGCAGCGGTCGGCGGGCCGGCAACGCCGGTCGGTGAAAGTGTACCCGCGCCGTCGGTCCGGACGGCGGCCGCGAGCCGGTTAGCTGCGTACCCTGCGCGAACCGAGCCGTGGGCCGACCAGCATGAGCAGTCCGACCAGCAGCAGACCAACCGAGGCGAGCAGGACCGCCAATCTGAGATCGGGTCCTCCCCTCGACAGCGGCTGCCCGGACGACGTCGACTTGGCTCCCGCTCCCCGCTGGGAGACGGTCGGCGAGGCCGGCGGCGAGGCGGTGGTCTTCTCGCTCTGGGCCGGAGTCACCTTCGGGGCGCCCGGCGATGAGGCCGTCAGGTTCGTGCTCTCCGAGCCGGACGATCCCGGGCCGGAAACGCGGTTCGAGGCATCCACCATAGCCGGCGAGCCCCCGACGTTGGGCGAGTCCCCGGTGTTCGACCCGCCTCCAAGCGCAACTTCGGAACCCTGGTAGGAGGTGGGCACATAGCTGGCGGCCGGCGCGAAGGCGGTCACGGCGCTCATCAGCATGACGCCCGCCAGACCGATAGCCGCGAAGGCTCCGCCCAACTGCCTCGTCAGGCCGCCCCAGATCGATCGACCATGCGCGGGAGCGGACCGGCGGAGTCGCGCCGCATCGGCGGCAGAGAGCGTGAAGGCGCGCGGACGATCCGGGACCGGCAGCGCGGCAGTTGCCACCGCGATCGACCCGAGATCGGCGAACAGCGCCGCGCATTCCTCGCAGCCGGTCAGGAGGTCCAGGGCGCGCAACCGTTCCTGCGCGTCGACATCGCCGCCGTAGAGGCGGACGACGAGCGACTCGTCATGGTTCGCGTGAGCGGTTGCGGAATCCATCTTCATCACGACCCTCAGACGCCGTCAGCCACGGAACAGTTCCCTCATAGGCGCAAGCACGGTCCGAAGCGTAAGTCGGCCCCGATGGATCCTCGACTTCACGGTCCCAACTTCCACACCCATGATCGCCGCGATCTCGGAATAGTCGTAGCCGTTCACGTCGAAGAGGACGATGCAGTTGCGCTGCTCGAACGGCAAGGCCTTCAGAGCGGCCGCCAGGGCTCGCGACCGCTCGACGGCCAGCGTCCGGGTCTCAGGCTCCTCCGTCTCGTCGGCGAGCGGCTGCCAGCTCTCGTCCTCCAGCTCCGGATACGGATTGGAGGGGCGACGGCGACGCGATCGCTGGATGTCCATCGCGGCGTTGACGGCGATCTTCCCCAGCCAGCTCCGAACACTGCCTCCCCGAAAGGAGGCCAGGTTCCGATACGCGCTGAAGAACGCCTCCTGCACGGCGTCGGCCGCCTGATCGCGGTCCGGGACGAGCCGGTAGACCAGGGCGAATAGGTGGTCCTGGTGGCGGAGGACGAGCTCGTTGAACGCGTCAAGCTCACCGCGGAGCGCCTGCTCCACGAGTGCGACGTCGATCCCCTGGCCGGGTTCATCTGTCGGGCGTCTCGCGGCGGCGCCGCGGTCCGAGTCCGGGTCGGTGCCCGAACGCCCGGCAGCCGTTTTGTCGTTCAAGATCGCCTCACCCCACTGGCGGCATTGGTCGGGTGATGGTGCCGAAGGCGGGGGTCGAACCCGCACGAGCTTGCACTCAACGGTGTTTGAGACCGTCGCGTCTGCCTGTTCCGCCACTTCGGCACGGCAGGCGGCATGGTACAGCCTGAGACCCGAGCCCGGCGCCCGTCTCGCGCGCCCCGTCTGGCAAGCCAGGTAGCGCGGCTCGCCTTCAGGAAGATGTGAAGCCCGCCGAGATGCAGGCGAGGCCATAGACGTTGACGAAGATTCCGGCCCCGATCGCGGCCACGAACCCGCGCGTAAGGCCGTTCTTGGCCACGACCATCGCCAGCAGCATCCAGATGAACGGCATCCCATCGAGGATGAATCTGTAGCCGAACTGGGCGTAGCCCGGGTTGCCGTGCATGAGGTCTATGACCAGCGGCAGCAGCCCCAGCCAGCCGGCGAGGATCAGCGGGCTCTTCCAGAAGGCTTTGCCAAGGTAAACGAGGAACGGCATCGTCAGCAGCACCGACGTTCCGGCCCAACTCGGCTGGAGCCATGGGAAGGAATCGTTGAATGAGAAGCTGCGCAGGAACATCGCGTACAAGCCGCGGGCAATGTAGAAGGGCGACTCGATGCCCTGCGAATACTGCGGCTCGTCGAGGACTTTGCTTCCGTCGGGGCCGGTGATCAGATCGTAGCCGAACTCCGTCGGCGAACCGAAGCGCGCCCAGTTGTACCAGGCCAGAAAGAATCCGATCGAGGCGGCGCCGATGACGAGCGACACCAGCGCCCGTGGGCCGGCAAAGCGCCAGTAAAGGACCGCGAGGGCCAGACCGGCAGGGAGAACAGAGGGACGGCAGCCGACCGCAAGACCGAACATAATCCCCGCCACCCATGGCCAGCGCCCTCGGAGGGCGAGGTTCAGCGCTGCCAGCATGAAGGTGACGACGAGGACCTCGGTCCAATGGTGAATGCCCCCCACGGCCGCGACGTAGAAGTACTCGCTGCCGAGAAAGAAGGAGACGAGAAGTACGGCCTTGGCTTTCCCGCTGAGCTCGAAATGGACGAGCATGGCGTAAACGAGAAGGACGTTCAGGCCGCCGACGAGAGCGCACATGCCGCCCGTGTCGGCCACATCTGGTCCGAACAGGGCGACTTCCGGCATGAGCACCATGGCCGGAATGGGCGGGAACGGCAGGAAGTAGGTGCCGTTGGCGCCGGGCACGCGCTCGATCCACGGCCGGCTGCCGTCGATCCAGAGATGGCCGTGCAAGAACGAGTCGGCCAGTGGGAACCAGCCATCGTTGTGAAACTGGTTCTGGCCGACGACCGAGTAGATGACCATGACGGCCCCGACCAGGGCGAATAGACCGACTAGCAGGTTCCGGTTCTCGGACCAGTAGTCCCGCAGCGCGTCCCAGCGCGTCAACCTCGGCGCCCCGATCACGTCCAACCTCCCTGCTCCGGTAGGCCCCGAATCTAGCGCACGGAACGGCGCGCCGATGCCCCGCTCAGCAGCTGAAGCCGGCGCTCAGGGAAACCCCGCCGTTGGCCGACGGCTTCACGTTGTCGAGCGCGTGCTTGCTGATGTACCGGATCGTTGCGATCGAGTTGGCGTAAAGCGTGTCGGAGTTGTCATGCGCGGCATTCCAGGTGGCTCCGGTCTTGGCCGGATCCAGCGTGATCGAAGCCGCGTTGCCCGAGCCAACGTGCTCGGCCACGGCCAGGAGATCGGGCGCCGACTCGAGCCGCATGTCCGTCCAGAACATGCCGCCATTCGCGCTGATCCCCTGAAGGATCCTCTGGATCTTCGGGACCAGGTCGCAGGGGTGCTCGAACTGCTGACGCAGCGCCGAAAGGACGAGCTGCTGCCGCTGCATGCGGGCGTAGTCCCAATCCTGGGCTCGCGTTCGGGCGTACTCGAGCGCCACATGGCCGTCCATGTACTGCCAGCCGGGCTTGATGTCGAAACTGACATGCCCCACACCCTCCGGTGGGACGTAGCCCGTGTAGCCGGGCTCCATGCCCGGGTGGTCCACCACTTCGAAGGGAACGTTGATGTACAACGGCCCCACGGCATCGATCAGGTTGACGAAGCCCATGAGGTTGACCAGGACCGTGCCATCGACTTTGAGCCCGGTCAGCGTGCCGATCGCGCCCTCCATTGCCTTGAAGCCGCGTTGATCGCCACCCGGGAAGTACTTGGGATAGGACATCGCCTCGAGGTACAGGGCGTTGAGCATCCCCGGGAAGCAATGGCAGGCGAAGAGCGAGGCCTCGGGCTCCGGCAGTGGCACGTTGAGCATGTTCCGGGGCACGCCGATCATGGCCGCCCGCCCCGTGGCAAGATCGACGGTGAGCAGGATCATCGAGTCGGGACGCAGCCCGCCTCGGCCCTGGCCGGCGTCTGTGCCGATGATCAGCAGGTTGAGCCGCCCATCGTTGGCCCAGTCTCGAGGAGCCGGGGTCGGTGTCACGGTGGGCTCCGAGGTCCACAGCGGCAGGGCCCCGTAAGTGGCCGCGGGCGTCACGATCGGGACAGGCGGCGTGGTGTCTTCCAGCGAGCCGCTCGGGTTTGCGGCAAGGAACTGGGGCATCTCGCCGAACGCGTCGGAGAGCAGTTGCTGGGCCTGAGTGTCGGTGACCGCGAGTTCGCCATGGATTCCCACGGTTGAGATCACGATCACGGCAACCATCACAGGTCCGACCCACGCGAGCCGACCGGCGAACCATTTCCCGGGCCGTAGAGAGCCGCCGGCCACGACGTACGCATCGGCTATCGCCCACACGTGATAGGCCATAAGAATCAGGTCCAGGACCAGGAACGCGGTCAGCCAATCCGGCTGCAGGAAGGCGTTGACGACCGAGTGCCGGTCGAAGAGCGCCAGCCACAGCGCTCCGCCGGCGACGGCCAGCGCCGGTGCCGCAAACAGAAGGGCGCGGCGCAGTCTCCCGGCCGCGGCCTGGCCGAGGCCGGGGAAGATGAACGAAAGGAGGGCGGCTGCACCCGGCGTCCCGATTAGAGCCAGAAGGCGTGCCGCCGGCTCACGCAAACGCGTCGCCAGAGGCGCAAAGTGGGAACCCGCCTGCCTCACGAGCCGGCCCGGCGATCCGAAGCGCATGCTGCCTACCTCCGCTCGATTGGACCGCGACCGGCAGAAGCTGCCGCTAGCAGCTCAAACCGCCGCCACCACCGCCACCGCCGATTCCCGGCGGGACGCTATCGAGGCCGTGAGCCACGATGTTCTGGATATTGGCGAGCGACGTCTGGTCCAGCACGTCGTGCGAGGCGCCGGTCGTGGTTGGGTCGAGGCTGTAGTTGGCAGTGTTGCCGGTGCCGATCTTGGAAGCCAGCGCCGCGACCGTCGCCGTATCGGATCGCGGCAGATCGGTCCAGATAGCTCCCGAGAGCGCGTCCAGGGTGCTTTGGATCTGCGGCAGGAGTGCGCACGGGTTGACTTGGTCCCGGACCGCCCGCAGGACGAGCTGCTGGCGTTTCATGCGGAAATAGTCCGAGTCGTAGCCGATGACATGGCGCAGACGGGCATATGCCAGCGCGGTCTCGCCGTTCATGACCTGCTGCCCGGCCTTGATGTCGATGTTGAACACCCGCTTGCCGCCAGACAGCGAATAGGCGAAGCCCGAGTCCTGCTTAACCTCGTAGGGGACGTCGATCTTCAGGCCGCTCGGGGTCAGGGCGTTGATGAGCTTGACGAAACCGGGCAGGTTGATCACGACCGCGCCGTCGACCTGGAGATTGGCCAGCTCGCTGACGGCGCCCTTGAGAGCGCCCAGTCCGCGCAGGTACTTCGCGGCAGTGCTGTTGCCCGTGCCGTACTGGGAGTACCAGGCAGGATGCCGGTTCGCCGCCTCGTCCCACAGGTTGTCAATTATGAAGTCGGCCTTGATCTGGCCGGGTCCTGGGCCAAAGCAGTGGCAGGCGTAGTACTTCGCCGTCTCAGGTGGCAGCGGGACGTTGATCAGGTCGCGCGGAATGCCGTACATGGCCGCGCGCCCGGTGGCCATGTCGACATGGAGCAGGATCATCGAATCGGGCCGCAGGCCCAGGTTGCGCTGGCCACCGGCGCCGGCGTCGATGCCGATCAGCAGAACGTTGAGCTGACCGTCGGCGGCCCAGTCCGTGGCGGTCCCGGTGAAGCTGGGCAGCTTGTCCAGCGGGTAGACCACCGGTGGCGCCTGGGTGGGGCCGGGCGTGGCGGTCTGACCCGGCGCCAGGGGCACAATCTGACTGAAGAAGAGCCTGGCCACGTACCCACCCGCGTACGTTCCGCTGGTGATATCGATCCAGTCCGTGCTGGTTGCGCCGGCGTTGGAATAGCTGCCGCCGGTCACGACGACCCCGATGACGATGTCGCCTGTGTTGAGGACACCGATCGACGGCTGGTCGACTCCGGAGCCGGAGCGCACCGTGACGGCGTCGTATTGAGCCTGCCACTGCGGCGTCCCCGTTGGGCTCGGCCCGGTCGTTGCAGTCGGGCTCGCGGTCGGCGAGTCAATGGGATTGTCGTCCTCATTGGGCACCGCCGTGGCGTTCGGGTCTACGGTGGCACCGGGCGAGCTGGTGTCGGTGGCGCCGTAATCGAAGCATTCGGGGCCGTTGGGATCGAAGATGCAATCCATCGCGCTCTTGGCCGTCAGGTCCAGGCCGGCGACATACAGGTGCGGGCCTGCCATGGCAGCGACGAGTACTACCAGGGCGGCCATGGCCCCCAGCTGGCCGGCCTTC